>Ga0114906_1000037_pt1 | contig 84897 bp, 82 predicted proteins | sample MalvirDeepMed_M9_FD_89687 | JGI IMG/M metagenome (GOLD analysis project Ga0114906, IMG submission 89687) | Marine viral communities from the Global Malaspina Expedition - Malaspina viral metaG DeepMed_M9 | ecosystem: Environmental > Aquatic > Marine > Oceanic | place: Mediterranean Sea...
ACTCTTCCATCATCATATTCTCTATAATCGTACTGTTCAACTTTTTTCAAAATAGGTTTGGGCAGGTGCTTATTTCCTCTGAGTCTTGAAACCAGTTTGGCTAATAGTTCACCGTCGATGGCGTAGTCGTCTACGTTCATGTATTGCTCAGAACCAAAGTGTATTTGAACGTCTTTTGAAGAATCTGTTTTGTGTTTGAAGATGATCAGTGGATCTTCTGCAGAGTGGTATTGTTTATAGTAATCTAAACCAGGAGCAGCAGTACACCATTGTGTTCCTTTTCCAAGCTCGCAAGCAGCGCCTTTGTTGGTTGGGATGTAGACAACGTATTCACTATCTTCGTGAATCTTGTGTTTCCCTTGTCCAGCATCTAAATATCGTTTTTTTGCAAGGTGTTTTCTGTAGGGTTCCCTAGCATCATCGACAATTGATTGAAGTTGATCGATTGAATCAATCTTTGCCAGTTGCTTAACAGAAAGAAACCTGTCTAAGTTTTGTTTCTTTATCTGAAAGAAGGTTTCAAGGGCAGCGCGATGGAGGGGAGCGAATATTTCCGCAGAGATGGATAGGGATCCACGAATAAACAGTGAAATGATCCAGTTAAGTGCTTCTGCTTTGTCTTTTTCATCAATGTCCTCGGGGACGCAACTTAATAAAGTGTCAATGATGAATTCAATTGAGAAATCAGTGTTTTGTTCCGCTGCTGCTCTCTTGAATTTCTTTGATTCGAAGCGTTTTTTAACATCTTCCATTTGAACTTCATGAATAAGCTCTGTCTGTTCATTCAAGAACTTTCGCCAGTTTTCAAATATCAGCTTCATATGAACCTTCCTTTTCTGCTAATAGAACGACATCTTGTATGCTGGAAGAATCCCAAATACACCCCGAAGCCACGTCCCAACCATAATACCAATCCGACTTCATTCTTCGGTTCCAGTTATAGGGGCATATTTCTATTCCTCCATAACCTTCCTTTTGTACCAGTTCCCAATCAATCAATCGACCAAACGGTGATTGAATACCGAACCCGGCTTCAAGTTCCTCGAAACCAGCATCATCTGATATTTTAAGAATCTTACCATCTGTTTTAACCTCGTATAGATAACTTGACTCTTCAAGCCAATTCGGCATTTCGCTGCGAACCCACTTGACCCAAGCATCGCCGCAGCCATACCATAGCCCTTGTGGTTTCATCATAGGGTGTGGGGGCTTTTTCTGTTGAACGTTGCGAAACTCTGTATAAGGTGTCTTAGAAATGAATACTTTTTGTTCCGGAGTAATGTGATGCCCCCAGAGTTCTGACTGCTCCTTTATCAAGAACTTTCGCCAGTTTTCAAATATCAGCTTCATCCAGATACACTACTCCCTTGTATAAATAGTTATGTTTTTTAGTTGTGGGAGTTTAAAAAGAAAGAAGGGACTTTTTGATTACGGCTAGTTCATCTGGTTGAAGTGTTGTGTCCCATTCTCCTATCCTATCTATATCGACCCAGGTAAAACCTGTGTGTTCATGACTCAGTTTAACCTGTTCGCCAGAAAACTTATCTGTGGTATAAAAATATACCATTCCATAGCTGTGATTGGTTTTTTGTATCAGTGGTGTTAAATCATCTGGATCTACTTTCAATCCGGTTTCTTCGAAAGTTTCTCTAGCAGCTGCTTGTTCTGGAGTTTCGCCTTTCTCAACGTGACCACCAGGAGGACCCCACGTTTCTGGCTTCCAGCTGGATTCCCTGCTTCTCAATAGAATAAGAATCTTGCCATCTTTGACAAGAATGACGTTTGCACCTTTTTTAATTTCTGACATATCGATCCTTATTTTGATCATCTGATTTCGCTAATTGCAAATGCGATACCAATTGTCGTCGCAACGCCAATAATAACACCGCCAGCAAACCACCAACTACTATAATCTCCATCGTCTGCCTCCAAAGCTATTTCTGTAAGTCTCTCGATCTCGTCATCTTTGATTTCCATTATGGAATTATATCGTTCTTGTAGTGCCTGCAGGCTCGCAACGGTGGAATCAAGCGATAAGCTGCACATCGCCTGTTGTCGGTCTTCTGCGTATTGAATGCGAAGTTCACACTCTATTTGATTTGCTTCTTGTTCAGCGAGCATCTGTGCGACTGCTGCTGGATTTAGGAGGGTTCCTGTGAATGGTGCCGGCTCTCCCTCTCTAATGTCTGTTATGACTGGCTCTTCGTCTTGTGCCCAGACAAGGGGTTGGAAGGCCATCAAACAGATAAGGAAGGGAATTAGTAGTCTCATTTATTGACCTAGTTCTTGCTGCAGCAGTTCTTGTGAATATAAATTGGTCAATCGTCCCTCTGCTTTTTTAAGCTCCAATCTTTGAAAAATTCCTTGCAATTTCTTAATACTATCAGGAAATCTCAGGTTAAAATCAACTTCAAATTCTTCAAGTGCTTGATCAAAATCACCAGAATTAAAATTATCTGCAGATAGTAGTTTGATAATTTTATCAAAATATGCTAATTCCAGTCGTCTTCGCCAGGCTGATGGTGCTGTTCCTGCAGCCTTAATTGCATCCACTAGTTTTTGTCGTGATCGAGAGCGCGTGTCATAGTTCACCTCGGTCAGATCCGGATCAAATATTTTCTCAAGTTCTTCTTTGATAATCTGTTTTAGTTGTGTTTTTGTGATCTTCATTGTTCATCCCTAGGAACATATTGGATCCCAAACGCATCTCCCAAAGCTCTTGATAGTGCTTCGGGATTGTCGTGATTTTCCTCAATAAGTTCCTTTATTCTTTTCTCTTTTCTTCGATCAACTTCTTGTAAATCGCTTTCTAACTGCTCATCAAGTTGTCCCATAACTTCCTGATGGATACGAATAATCTCATCTCGTCTGGCGATTTCGCCGGCGTGAGATTCATTGAGAACACCGATTTGTTCTTTATAGGATTCAGATCGAGTTTTCAATAATTTGGTGGCTACGTCCGATTTCCTGGCAAGGAAAACGGCCAGAACAAAAGCAACGATGACGAGGAGAGGCACATACCAGTGATGCTTGATCCAAGTCCAAGCTTTCTGTAGAAAGTGTTTAGTTGCCAACCAAGTCATTTCTTCATCTCCTTTTGATAAATTAGCATAGCGGCCCATCCAAATAAGTACAGGATCTTCATACATGTCTCAATTAGGGCCGTGCTTCCATGCTACTGCTGCGTCAATAAATCCTTGTAGACCAACATATCCAAGTGAAATGCTTGCCCATATATCGGCTGTGATAAGCTCACCTAGGAGAAACGCCGAAGCCGTAACCCAAACCAACAGTTTACGACTGATAATTTTATTCAGTCCTTTGTCTAATACTTGTCTCATACTCATAATCCCTCCTTAATAAAGTTGTGGATTTTCGTCCATCTCTGCTTGTAAAGCACCAAGCAACTCACTCAAAAATGGTTTGATCAAAAAAAAGAGCGCGTGGATCCATCAAGGCATCTGCCAAATAAGCTTCGGGTTTTGATCCCAGGTCAAGTTCCCGATCAAGAACCGTATATACAAAATCGTCAAGAGGGTTCCCCGAGTCGAGGCCCAGGGCAGCGGCCTCTGCTCGTTCCATGGAACGGGCAGAGGCATCAAGCGAGCCCCCAAGCTCTTCCTTAATGATCTGTTTTAGTTGTGTTTTTGTGATCTTCATTGTTCATCTCTTTCGCCTCGCGAGTCTTGTTGTTTCGGGATCAAGAACGACCTTCCTTGCTGGTCCTCGCAGGTGAGGAGATACCAAATCAGGAATATTCTGAAGAAGTTCCTCTACGTGTATTCGCAGTTTTTCGCCAGCTAGTTTGCGTCTGTCGCGGATTGCTTTATATTCTGGACCTCTTTTGCCTTTGATTCTTTCAACTTCTAGCACTAGTCTATGATACTCATTGACCAGCTCCTCCAACTGATAATCGTTTGCGAGAAGATCGCGGATTTCTTCTCTAGCCTCTCCGCGGACCTGGCGCGCGTTCTCCCTTGCCTTCCTTGCCAACGCCTTGCCCAACTTACGGTCTATAGTTTTAAAAAGCTTCCAGGTTTTTCGGCCCAGGGTGACGCCTCCATAAGCACCCAAAATACCGAGAGCAGTTCCCAGCGCGATGGTGCCAATACCAACAGCTTCTTCCAATCCGGGCGGAAACCATTCATCTTCCAGTTCATCTTCTTCGCCCATTATTGCTTCAAGCTCTTCCTCGTCTTCGCGGATTACTTTTCCAAGCTCTTCCTTAATAATCTGTTTTAGTTGTGTCTTTGTGATCTTCATTTTAGCTTCTCCTTAATGGGGTCTCATCATATTATCAATAACTATCTTCATTTGTTCTTTGGCGCCATATATACCACGGTTACGAAGATTTGCTGTTTCTCTGTGCATATGCTTTACCAGAGCGTCGTGGTTGTCAATGTTGAAAGATGCTGCCGCCTGAACCACTCGGGCTGGATCATAGGATAATTCAAGAAAGTTGAGAAGATCGACGACCGATTTTTCAAATCCGCCTCCAAGCTCTTCCTCGTCTTCGCGGATTACTTTTCCAAGCTCTTCCTTAATAATCTGTTTTAGTTGTGTCTTTGTGATCTTCATTTTAGTTTCCTCCTTATAAAAGATGCATCTGTAAATAGTCTACTGATTTACAAATGCAAACCCTTTTCTTTTCTCAATCGTTATTTGTTGATCGACGCAATCTTTGAGAGAATCCAAGTGAGAAATAAGGATAACTGTTTTGAAGTAAGATTTGATGAGATCGAGGATCTGAATGAAGTTTTCCATATTCTCTTCGTCAAGTTCTGTGCCTGGTTCATCAAGGATGAAAATGTCTGATTTTGGCAGTGACGAAACAGTCAGCAGCGCCAATCTGATAGCAATCGCAGCGATTGACTTTTCGCTTCCGCTGCCCATCGCGATTGGTCGCGGATCAAATCTTGGATGTTTGATGAAGATATTGAGCTTATTTCCATCATTCTCGAAATATACCTCAAACTCGACAATGTTCGCAAGGATCTTTGCAATCTCGTTGTTGATTACTGGAAGTCTCTTCTTGATAATGTCGTAGGCAATCCCGTTGCTGTGTGTACACCGCAGAAACAAATCATATGCTGCGTATTCTTCACGAATGTCGTGGAGTTCCTGCTTCTGTTCTCTTGTGGAAGTGAGCTTTTGATCCAGAGATCCATGAAGTTTGTAGAGTTCCAGAATTTCTTTCTCGCAGATTTCCAATTGTTCCTCTGATTCTTGAACTAGATTGTTTCCCTGCTCTTTCTCTGCGATTAGTTCTTCGAGATTCTCAATTGCTTCTTTGTTGTTTTCATATTCCTCAATCTTTTCTTCATAAGAACCAATACTCTCTTCCAGCTTTGAGATCTCCTGCTTTCTCTTTTCTAATGAAAGCTCTGTTGTGATAATCTGATTCTTTATTTCATCTCTTTCTGTTCCCAGTTGATTGTATTTGTTTATGTAATCCTGAATCTGTATGGGATCTATTTCTTCGATCAAAGATTCTGTCTTGGTCTTCTTGGACAAAAAAGTCTCCACTTGTTCGTGAATGTCATCCTTTTTGTTCACAGCCTTATAAGCATCTTTGATGAACTTGCAGTGACTATATTCTGAACCACACGGAACCTCTTTGAGAAGACGAGACTTGCTTTGAATGTCTTTCTGTTCTCGCTCAACAATCTCCAGCTTGTTTGTTACTTCATCCAATTCTTCCATCAACACTTGGAATTCTTCTTCTTTCTCATTATACAAACCAATATCATATCCATCAAGAAATTTCCCAACTTCAACCAGCACTTCCTCTTTGTTGGATAAATCTTTGGCTTCTTGTTCTTGAGTGGAAAAGAGTTCCCTGTATTCTCGCTCAACTTTCTTTAAAGATTTGTTCGTGCCGGCAATATCAATGATTTCTGCTGGAATTGTGCCTATTGTTTCCTCGACTTCTTGAACACTTGATTGAAGGGCGATAATATCATCTTTGATCTGTTCACATTCTTGTTCTTTGTTTTTGGTTATTAGTTCGTTGCCGGCAAGGTTTTGTCTTGCCTCTTCTATTTCTTCGTCAAACTCTTTGCCTTCAAGTCGCTTGAGTGCTCCTCGCAGATCTGTTGCGTCTTCCTTGGCGAGCTTGAATTTCTTATCAAAAATATGAAGATCAAGAAACTTCGCCAAGATTTCCTTTCGTCTCGTTGAACCTTCATTGATGAACTGCAAAGATTCTAACTGCGAAGACATAGAAGTCAACAAGAAATCTTCTAATGATCCAAAAACACGACGAATATTCTTATCCGTATCGTTTCTTGTGAGACCATTGAGAGATGTAGTTTCTCCTGAATTCTTGTTATATTTGAGGAAATCTACATTTGTTCTCGCCTCTGTTGTCACAGCGCCTTTAAGTTTCTTGGTATACTTTTCCAGATCTCGCTGAATTATGTAAGTATTGCCGGCAATCTCAATCTCTACGAGACCACTTGCTGCATTTTTGTTTTGATTAATGACATTAACATTTTTCCGCTCATTCTTAGAAGTTGAGTTGAAAAGTGTAAAAAGCAGTGAATCAACGACAGAACTTTTTCCAGAATAGTTTTTACCAAAAATTCCAACAGTTCCACGTAAATCGTCAAAATCGATAACATTGTCTTCTCCATAGTTAAAAAGGTTGTTCCAAGAAAGCTTCTTCAATTTCCAGTTGATATTTCTGGAAACATCTTCATCTTGCTCGGCTAAAGTGTTATATTTTTCATTTAATTTGAAAACTTTTTTGAGTAGCTCATCGTTTATCTCATAGTCCCTAAGATACTCTTCGATCAGTTCTTCCTGAACTTCGAGATCACGAAGATCTTCTGTCTCCAAAGAAGCAGCCAAACCTTCGTCAATATTACCTTTTATGCCTCTTGCTCTATTTAAAAACGAAATAGATTCTGGTTTAAAGCGAGATTTCGCAACATCGACTGCTTTGCGCAGCCTGTCGAGAGATAAATTATTGTTTGAAACAAGACGAAGGCGGGCACCATCAGGAACTCGTGTTCCCCGGGGCATCCTGCCTTTTGGTGTGAGTACGATAGTGATGAAGGGCTTTGGATTAGTTAGACGAATGTGCCGGCAAGAATATTCATTTTTATCTTCAACATCCCATAATAAGTATCCTTTATCGTTTGACTCACCAAAGTTCTGCTGAATCATCGAACCTGGATATCTCACTTTGCCGTCATCATCTATGGCTTGATTTGTTTTGTGAATATCTCCAAGAAAAATGTAATCATGACCCTCAAAACATTCCAGTGGATCATCGTTGTGACTGATTACCCACCCAACATCTGTTTTGGATCCGGCCAAAGCCCCGTGATATAAAGCAATATTGATGGCTTCTGGATCAATTGGTGCCGACCAGTTTTTCTTATCAAAAATAGAGATTACATTGACCTTCACGGAGAGGCCACTAGCTTCGCCTATAACGGCCTCCTGCGATCTCTTGAGGTAGTGTAGGTTTGGGTGTGATAAAGCTCTTGCGATTGGCGTTATTGCGTCTTGGCGAGAACTATTTTTGAGGTTTCCGTCGTGGTTTCCTGGAATCAAATATAAAGGTGCTATGTCTGCTAAGTTTTTGAGAAACCCTGCGGCCATTTCGACTGCTTCTGGACTTAGATTTGTTTTATTGTGGAATAGATCTCCACAATGAACAATGCAATCCACCTTTTCTTCTTTCAAAGTAGCATATAATTGTTTAAATATCACTCCATATTCGTAGTGATATTTTTTGAGCCGAATATGCGTGTCGGCCAAATGTGCTATTTTCATCTATACCTGTTCAATAATACTACAGTATATATTATATTCTATATGTCTCGAAAGATCAAGACTTTTTTTGTTTTTTTTGTAAATATTCGCGGAGTTGTCGAAGTTTTTCTTTCTTTTCTTTTCGCTTTTGCGCCGGCGAATTGTTGTGAGCGTCCAATAGTCGTTCTGCAGTTTCTAACAATAGTTTTTCGACTTTATGGCGAGTGCTCTCCCATTCCCATCGGGACGTAGGAAACAGTATTGTTGCGAAAATTCTGGCAGCCATTCTAGCTGCTTTATGTTTCCTGTCGTTTGGAGGCATGTTTGAAACATTTTGCTACCGGTAGTGTCGGGGGCCCAACCTAATAAAGTGTTTCATCCTTCAGAATCGATGGCGCGCGCCGCGTCGTAGGCCCAATTGAGATCAGCGATCTCTGCGTCGTGTTCTTCACTACTTTTGGGGATATTCGCTTGGAAAATCTTTTTTGTTTCTTCCGGTCCTAGTTCTTTTGCAGCTGCCTTCACTTGTTCTGCAAACTCGGCCGCACTTGGCGCGCCTGGGTCGACCTCTCGAAACCGAGTGAGACCGCTCTCTGGGCTAGCAGAACCAGGCACCAGACTAGTACCAGGCTCCCATTCTTGAAGAGTTGTTGCAATTTCTTCCTTGATGATCTGCTTGAGTTGTGTTTTTGTTAGTTTCATTCTTTATCTCCTTCATGAACTCAAAGTTCGATACAATAAATAGTTATCTGAATTTATAAGGGTTGCTTTTTTCTTTAAATCCAAAAAGTCAGACTTTGTCATGGCGCCGACATCTTCATATGACGCTGTGTCAACTTTAAAAACCTCGATACCATATTGCAATAGTTTCTCAATCAATCTGTTTTCTTTTTTCTTTGCATCGCGATCAAGTGCAATATATACTGGTGTTTGATGTTTTACAATCTCGCCAAATAATACAGAGTTCTCACTCAAATTTGAACCAAGAATGGGAATAGAGTTATCGCCGGCAACAATTGCATCAAATATTCCCTCAACAATTGTCACAGGTTCTTCCCAATCAATTATCAAGTGATTAAACACAATGTCTTTGTTTGCCGACGGATTGAGATATTTTCTCCAACTATTATCATAAGCTCTCGCAACAAAATAGTTCACATATCCGCTCAAACCAAACGAAGGAACGATTACACGTTTTGCATATTGACCGTTGGCACAATATCCAATCTTCCATTTAAGAATATCAGACTTTGTGATATCCCTTTTTTGCAAATATCTTATTGGAATGCCGGCAACCAAAGATAAGTTTTTGCCGGCAAGAGGCACAAATTCTGCCGGCAACTTAATGATCTGCTCTTCTGGCTCTTCTTTAGCCGAGAACAAATCATCAAATTCTGTTATATCAACACGTCCAGTTAGCTCATTCCATGCATGAAGTTGTTCCAAAGTTCCAAACTTCTTAATCAACCGGGCAATCCACCCTTTGCGATCACAAACCCAACATTTGTAATAACCTTTCTTTATATTAACACTTAGCTTTCTCTTGTGATGATTGCAAAAAGAGCAATGAAAAAGATATTCGTTGCCCGTGTGATAACAAGAACCTAATACGTTCTTTAAAATTGTAAGCTTTTTTTCCACAGTTTATAGCCTGCATGTGCAACAATCCAACTGTCGGCCCTATCATATGAGCCTGGCTTTGGATTTCCATGTCTAGTATACTTTATTTCATTGCCGTTGTCAAGGAAATATTGTAAGGCTACTTCTTTTGCCTTTTGTCCTCGGGGAACTTTTATCCCACAGAACTTTCTCGCTGTTGTAGCAGCGATATATTCAGGCTCTCTGTTGAGATCGTGAAAGCAAATCCACGATATTATGCCGTTGAACCTGGCCAGTGTTGAAAGTGTTTGTGCTGACGAGAAGCCAGAACGGAAGGATTGTAGTGACTGTTCAACGAAAACCCTCTTTACCGGCCAACCAAGATCTAGAATCTTGTTGCGAATAAAACGTGCCTTGTGAAAAATTGTTGGGAAATATTTTTTATTTCTTGTGTCCCAAGCTTCACAAAGAATGGTGTCACCTTTTTCATTTAACAGGGTTGCCCCTGTGATACTTGTTGAGAGGTCTAATCCGAGTATAATCATATCACTATTATACTAGAAATCTAACTTTAATTTAAATGTAAAATCTCTATTTTCTGTTTTTTTGACTGGTTTTGCAACTTTGGCAATAGCAATGAGGTTTTTCTTTTCATCAAAAATACCTATCTTGCTGATGAATGTCTGTTTTTTAAAAGATCCAGTAGGATCTGGATATGAAGATGAAACAGTATTTTTGATATTTAATTCTCTGTTCTCGATATAGTGTACTGAACTAGTCAACGGAGTAATGTTTTGTCCATGTTCAACATATGTCGGATTAGCAGAGTAATTGAGTTCAGCGGTTGGAGCATGAGCCAACATAGTGAGAACGGGAACATAATTTGTTCCTTTAAACTCCATTTCAAAACTAGAATATGGAACATCAACCGAACTACTTATTGATTGACCATAATAAATCCATTTCGGATTATCGTTACCAGAACCGTCATACTGTTCTTGGTAACTGGAATCTAAATCCCAACTTCCAGTTAATAGAATAAAACCTTCATTGTATAAAACAACGCCGGCAATATTGCCCGTATTAGATCCTGAAACTTCAACCAATTCTCCATTTCTTTCTTTATCTTGTAATTCACCAATTAACGTACCAGTGAGATAATATCTCAAATTCACCGAACCCTTCTTAATCGAGGAACCATAAAATATTGACGGAATACTAATCAATCCCACTGCTTGAGTAGATTTGTCTCCAAAACTAGAAGAATATGCATAGTGCCTGCTTGAAGGCGTGTAATAATTTAAAGCGTTTCTAAGAGCATCAACCCTGCTCCTGGTTGCGCCGGCAGCATATAAATCCTTTGATATTGAAGCAGACAAAGGATAACTGCCAGTCATTGCATCCCCATATGAAAACTTTCCGGAATTGTTAAAATCCCCGACAGAAATCGTTTTAAATGAAGCCAGTGTACCGCCTTTCGTCACAAATGGATAAATTAATTCTCCAGAAGGTCGATCAACGTTTATTTCATACAAACTTATATGACCAATTGGAACATGGGGCACATTTGATGCAAAAATACCAGGTATATAAGGCTTATTGTTATAAAAAACACTGCCGGCGCCGTGGCTCCCGCTATAAATGAGAAATTTACACTGTGGATGTGTTTTTACAACATTGTTGAATATGTCGTTTGAGCCAAATTTATAGAAAGGCATGATTAATCCTCTTTCTATAATTAGTCAACCAGTAGATTAATAGTCGAGACGAACTCTAAGAGTAATTTCGTTTGTTGGATCTTTTTTGAGTGGCTCTGAAAGTTTTGCGACGGCCAGAAGCTCATTGTCTGCGGAGTATAACCCAACTGTAGTGATATATGATACAGGAGTATCAGTCGGATTATTCTTCACTTGAATCCTACTACCAGAAATATAAGTCGGGTTCGAACTATAGTTAAATTCATTATGATTGGCTCTACAAAAATAAACAGTTGAGTTGAGTTCAACAGTATTATTGAATGAGACATTATAGATACGATTTCTAATTTGATCTGCAACAACGGCGATAGTAGATCCAGTAACAAATTGAAAACCGGTAGCCGCAGAGGTCGAAGTCATGACACTGGTGCCGGCGTTGGAATTGTGCAAAATGCCGCCCTCGGCCGCATCATTAAAAACAGATCCCGAGATAACAGCAACGCCGGCCTGATAATATATTAAGCCACAAGCGGGGTTTGTTTCTGGGTTTCCAAGGGTCTCTCCATCAATTAGAGCTGTTCCTGTGGAAGAAGAGGCAAATAAAACACCATATTCGCCGGCCGGCGAATTAACAAAATATCCATTAGATCCACTAGTATCAGTTAACTTGATTCTTTTAGTAAAGACGGCGCCGGCTTGTTCGTATGCACTGTTTACTCCCAGTTCCAAAGAAAAAGATCCTTTCTTGATTTCATCTTTAACAAGAAGTCTTGAAAAATTAAGGAAAAAACATTCGAGTGATTTAGTTCCACCAGTTAAATTGCCATCCTTATCAAACTGTCTAATGGAACCAGTCTGATCATATCCGGCCAGCACTTGAGCCATTTGATTGTAAATGTTGATCTTTTTAGTATTCTGTGAATTAGAGGATGCAGATAAAGCGGAATCAGAAGCATAGCCGGTAGTAATATCAAAAATATGATTTGCCGATGAGCTTAAATACGGATAATCATAAACCGATTCAAACATACCATGTGAATAAGTTTTAATATTTGGTTCACTACCTAATGCGCCGGCTGCGCCATATGTCCCAGAAACAATTGTTCCAGTAATTGGAATAGCTTCGTTTAAAAGCGTTCTAGTTGAAGTCGTATCATTATTTGTAAGTGTTTTATATACTGTTGCCATGTTCTTATCCTTTTATTATACTTGCTTCACAAACCTTAATGGAACGTCAACTCTGTATCCAGTAGTAGCACCAGTTACTCTTACAACAGAATCCAAATATCGATAAGTTCCTGCGGCTGCACTGGTGCCAGTAATAGTTAAACCACTTGCACCCAGTTTATCAAACAAATAATTATTAGTGCTTAATTCGATTGAAGCCTTAATTGTAAATCGCAATCTAGTGCCCCGGGGTCCAGCGATTACTTGTGGCAATTCTGTACCATCTTGGTTCGGCGGCGAAAGATCTCGAATAAAAGTCGGTTTATCAGTATTATAAGATAAATAATAGCTGGCTATATTATCGTCATCGATAAAAGAAACTTTTGCAGAGGTTTTACCGTTTCTGTCCCATATAGAACCGAACCGATTATCTATTTCAATAATATATTGAGTTTCAATTAAATCTCCATCAAGCCGTTCGTTGGCTGAAATTTCTGTTGTATTTAGTCCTTGATCAAGTCTTACCCAGTGATCGGTATCTTTTGAAACGGAAAAACCATTTATAACGCCGTCGACAACAGCTCTCGACAGTGCCTTTTCCGTATCAACATCAACCGCAACAAGAAAAGTGTTTTGGCTGGGCGCGGTTGTGTGCATTTTAGAAGAAGCTCTTAATGTATTTAATACAATTTCCGGTAGATACATGAGAGAAGTTCTCGGAATTGAAATCAGCTTCGAATTCATTAAACTAGTGTTGTTTGTAAAAGCTTCCAAAACAGGAGTTTGCAGAATGTCCAAATCGTAATATGCAGAACCGCTAGCGTGATTCTTATCATACGATCCATAATTAATTTCATCATCGCCTAAACAAAATTTAGCAATGCGAAAACTACCATCACCCCTGGCCAATCTCATTCTTCCCGTGTCTGTTAGCACTGCATCGAGAATTATATCACCAGAATTATCTAAAAAAGCCATGTTTACCCCTCTTCATAAAACGTATTATTGTAAATAGTGTCTTATTTCGTTTTACTTCTTGTATTATTTTTCACCATATTGAGAATCGTCGACACATACTGTGCCGATGGGGCAATCATCGTCCGTTGTTTCACTAAAATCCCCGGGGACACTCTTTTTGGATTTTTGTAGTGCAAAAGCTCCTGGATCAAAAAAAGCAGACGGCGCCGAGGTTCCAGCAATTGCGCCGGCAGCATATTTAGTCATAAACCTATCATAATCATATGCATATTTAAACTTCACGTTCACATCAAACTTTCTTCCTGTGTTTTTAGATATAAACCTAAATTTAAAATTTTTATCCCATACACTGCCTTCTTCAGTCAACCCTAAAACAATTTCATCTCTGCCTATTTTCGTAGCACTTTTTAAATTCCTGCCGGCATCTGTTTTATCCATATCAATAATACGATGTGGAAAAGAAGGAATAATGTAAATGTTTTTATTTATAGTTTTTGTTGGAACTTTGTGACTCGGTTCTTTCAGTTCGGGTGTATCCACTAATAAATAGACTGCTCCATCTTCTTCTACCATCTCCACTTCAAAAACTGGTGAAGGATAAGACAAATGACCATGTACGTCTGTCGTTCGAAATGTATAATAATATTTTTTATTTGACTCAATGTCATCAACGTAAGATACTGCTGATAAATTAGTGCCATTAAATTCTGTAGGAATTTGTTTAATTATGTTACCAGAAAAGTCTCTATAAGATTTGGGCATCTTTTCTAGTCGATATATTTCAAAAAGTCGCGGAGGATCATCTGAAGCATAGTTGATTGGATCGCCGCGTGAAACTTTTTGAATTTTTTCCATTTCACTTATCAGTGCCTCTTCTCCAGGTTCGATTACTTGTGGAACTAATTTATAATCACCCACATTTGCGTTTAAATTAAAAAGTATTCGATCACTCATTCCTCGATATGGAATAATATTAACATCGGGTGCCACCGGGGGCCTATCAAGAATTTTGTTGACGCCACTTTCAAAATAAGGAACTTTGACAAGTTTTAAATATGGTTCCAAAAAAACTTTGAATCGAGGTAGGTCATATATTATGGCCGGGTCGTCATACTTTCCTCTAAGAGTGTCGTCGAAAACATGTCCTGGTTCTTCTTTCTCATATCTATATTTTGTTCCAAAAACTAATCGATATGCATAAATCTTGTATCTATACTCAGTATTGTATTTAACCTGTGTGTCAATAAAATTACATATTCCCAATTCATCAGAATTTGGAATGAAAAAACTTTGAATTGGTTCTACAGATCCTCTTGTAAACTTATCTATTTGATAAAAAACCGATTCCGAATAAGTGGTTTTGCCTTCTTCAAAAATTTCTTTGAGGTTTCTATTGTTTTGCCTTATTAACGTGCGTATTCGACCCAACAAAACAATTTTTAACAAATTTGCTATTTGAGGCCGGCATTCATCTAAAATTTTGGTTTCATTGCACTTGTTTCTACCAAATACCACTGTATTCTTTAAACTTGATTCCTCGGCTATCCCGCGCCACCATTCAGTTATATCCCACGTTTTATATGATTGGTTAGGGAGTATCTTTGAACCTAATAACCTTGTTCCACTTTTTCCTTTTTTTTCCGTTAAAAACTCACGTTGTTCAACAAATTTAATCTCGCCCCTTCCACTAGAAGCTTGTACGTGGTTAATAAGATTGGCACTTAGTTCCGCTTCTCTTAACATTCCAGCAGCCTGAGTGCCGGCGCCTGTAGAAAACTTTATATCCATGTGCATCGGAAATAGTTCTTTTTTAGCGCTAAACTTAGTTAAAAAATCAACATCAACTTGAGAAAAAATAAAATTTCTGAATTTCTCATTAAGTTTTGCCATTTTTTGTGGGTCATTCTTTAGTTTGTCATAGCCACTCTGCCATGATTTAAAATAATCGGCTATTTGAGTACTTCTTTCACCAACTTTTTCACCTTTTTCATTAAGTATATCTTTGTAAACACCAATAATATTACCCATAAGAGATATATGCTTATTGTACCATGAATTATTTTCATCTAGATATCCACTTTCCTTTTCTGACAAAAAAGAATACAAACAGGGCAATAATTTTTCTTCCACGTTGTCTATCTTATTTTCATACCCATTGACATAAAAATTATATTCTGAATCAACATCGGCTACTAAAGTTAGAATATTACTAATTGCAAGATCTAGTGTTTCTTTGTATAAATACGGTACGCTGTATTCAAAAGGACAATCCTGCCAACTCTTCGAAGGGTTGGCAAGTTCAAGCTCATTATCAACGAACTCAAACCATTTTTCTAAATCGAACACCATGTCTGAGGTGTGCGCTTCTGCTCCTGTGTACCCAGGCGGGATACTTAATAAAAATCTGTGATTTTCTTTCGGTATTAGTTTTATATATTGCGATATAACTGGAAACAAATCTCCCCCTTCTTCAATCGGTGGATCTCCATACTCAATTGAAAATGGTGAGTCTCCGGGAATATTATATCCAAAAACGATATTATCATTATGAGATGTCCATAATTTTCCAGTATACCACCTTATTGGATCTATTTGATCCGGCGGGGGCCCCATGACCTCGCTGAAGCGGTGGGGGAGCATGAGTGTTGGCTCTCCACTGCTTTCGTCGAGCGTTGTGGTGGCGTGTAATCCAAAATCTACAGCTGTTCTTTTTTTCCCTATACTCATTAATATGTTCCCATTGATCCCATCGAGCCGGCTGAACCGCCACCGCCTAGGGCACCACCTGTTGTGCCACCGACACCTTCAGTTAAATCGCCAACAGATTGCGGGGCCGCGAACTCTTCAACTATTGGAAGTTCGTCAGAGCCTGGAGGTATGAGACGATCTCTTTCTCGTGTTGCTGTTCCTGCTTCTTCTAAAGCCTGAGTTTTTTGTATTATAAAATAGTTATCATACGATGGTATATCTAGACCCTCACCAGCCCTAACGCTTGGTAAGTTCTGATGTTCAAATCTCCTAAGCCTACAAAGAATTTCTGTGTTTTTAAAATCTCTTAATTGTTGCATTGTAGCAGTTCGCCAAACTGGTCGTTTTATTAAAACCCCGTCCTCTGTAGACTTAACATATCCAGACAAAAATTCAACCTTCTGCAACAACAAATAATTGAATATGAAAGCATTTTCAGTTGCGAGATTTGTTGATAAATTTTGAAAATTGTGATTCACTTTGTCATTGTATCCAGCAGCGTCGGCAAGAATCGATTTAAGTTGCAGTGGCATAGCCTCAATAATCCGTTCGTTGATTGCTCTCGTGCGAGCCTTTTTCGGATCCGTCGCAACGCCGGCAAGCTCAAGAAGCTTCTCTATGGTAAACCTCTCTGCATTTCCTAGACGCTGTTGTGGATTTGGTATCGATTCACCTTGATCGCCAATAAAAACCCGGGACATTGGTGCCGGCGGAATTGTCAACGCAAACCCGGAAACCAATTTTGCCAAAAATAAATTAGGATTTTGAGACTCGTTTGGATCCATTATTTCTTCTTTATATGGTTTGGTTTGAACTTCTGCCGGCGCCGTCGCAGCCTTTAATACATCTCCGGTGTTTATAAACCTATCCTCTTCTTTATCTTTTTTTTCGTAAATTAATGATGGTTCAACCATGGTAAGATTAAAAGCTTCAAGAGTCTTCAATAAATTATATTTTATTTTTTGTTTGGCCGGCTTAAGTTTAGAAGTTGTTTTTGTTTCATACTTAGAATTATACAAACCTCCAGTGCTCTTATAGCTGAGAATTTTAGTGGCACACAGATCGTTAATCTCTTTATTCCATAAATCAACTTCCTGATTATTAAAAGAATATTGTTTATTTCCCAAGACAGCAATCGACGGAGAGAGATGAATAGGCGTAGTAAGAATCATTGTGTTTAACGAGACCACTGGTGTGTTGACGTCGCTCGTGAGAGATATGTTGTCATCAACGTTTTTATAATATTTTAACATTTCTGTATTTAATCTTTCTCTAAAAACATTGAGTCCAATGATCTCTAGTCCAGTAGCAGCAGCACGAGATGTAGCAAACTTGGAAGTGGACAGATAATCAAACCCTACGTTTTTTGGTGTATCACTGTCAAATAATTCAGCAAAATATTTCTCTACTTTGAATGTTTTCATTGGTTTTGAGCCAACGTTGCTAGCTGTAGAGCTTCGATCTGAAGAACTGCTTACCATTCTATTACTGGAGATGTTAATCAAGCTCTCTAGTTCTTGCAAAACGTTATTTACAAGCTTTGAGAATAACAACACTCCTCTAGGATCTTTTGCACTGGGATGAGTAACCCTCTTTACAAGACTTCTAGCCCCTCGAAATTGAGATATCAAATGCTTATTGCCTCTAACAAACAAGTCATCTACTATTTCAAAATATACTTGAATCGCCGGCACAACTTTGTCTTCCCATTCTTTTTCAAGATCCAGATTTGGTAAATTATAAACATTGGGTATGTTTAATATATTAATATATTCATCTAATCCGCCAGTCGAGAGAACTGGACTTCCAGATTTCTCTCTCAGCAATCTATTATAACGATTAACTAACAAATCGATTGATCGATCTTCAATTTCTAATTCAATTCCATATTGAAAATGCCCATATGTCTGTTTTGAAACATCAAAATCAACACCAGTGAAGTGTCTGATGTGTTTATAGGCCCGGGGCTCGCGATTAACTACTTTCGTTTCTCTTATCGTTCCTAAATCAGTGCTAATAGTAGAAGGAAATACCGCAATTGTTTCTTCTGTTGTGTTTTTATCAAATATTTTTTCGCTAATAGAGGTCCCGCCGAGCTTATTTGTCCCGGGTAATGGAACAACTCTTCTTCTTTTTACCTTCAAAGACCTTATTATTGTATTGTTTACAATGTTGTTGAACATGCGTTCTGAAACGTTTGAGAAGTATTTTCCAAAAACCGTATTCTCCAATATCAATTTTCGAAAATCTAAACTAAAGAAAAATCTGGCGTTGCCAATGTTATCTCTCGTAACAAAGAAATCAGAAAAATAGGCAGAATTTCTCACAATATCCATATTGTCATTAGTTAATATATTTATTCGATGTGTGCGTGATAAAAACTTGTTTTCTGACAAATCTGGCAAAAGTTGTAAACCTTCAAGACGTTTGACTCTCCTAAAATCTTGTATAACAGTATCACCGCCACTGCCGGCTATTCCATGAATTTCAAAATTATCAACAACTTTTCGATATTCAACACGACCAGACACTTTCCTAAGACTATCTGGCAAATCAATTCCAAAATCCGCATCAGTAAAATCATAATAAGAAAAGATAAAGTATGTTAAATGCTCATGATTAGACGTATCATCTATATTAAATTGAAATTTAAAAGGTATATTCCAGGCTGTGTTTCCATCGGAATCTATTGTCCTAAACTGAGTGCCTTCTCTTTCTTTTAAAATGTCAGTAATCGAAATTTCTTTAGTAGAAAAAAATCTTTGTTTTAGATTTAGAGTGCTCAATTTTACATCAATTGGATTTGATGGTTTGTTTGAAACATTTGGCCGATAACCGGTCCTGCGTCCTATAGGTGCCTCTGCCATTGACAAGGCCGTCATAACAGGGGTATTGGGTTCATCTAGCCAATTTATTATTGCTTCGGTTGTGCCTGACTTAGTACTTTGTATAATCTTTACTTTCAAATACTTACCAAGAAGTTCATCGTTAAGCCAACCAGTTAATAAACCACCAGAATCTATTTCTCGAATAGCGGCGTCTACTGTAACAACGAGACCTGGTTCAATCTGTCTATAAGAATCGATTGCTGCAAATAACTGAACTTGTGGCGGTGTTCTTGTTGTAGTGATGTTGCTCTTTAACGCTGAACGTTTAGAAATGGATCCAGCAGAACTACCTTCTTCTAATGTTATCTTAGAGAAAGAAACAGTAGGACAAAAACTTTCCTCTTGTATGCACTCGGGCATATTACAATTTACTCCTCTCTATCCAACAGACTTACCATATTAGAAGAAATATCACCATCAGCCCATAAATCAAAAAAATATTCCACTTGATCGGTATCTATGGGAGGTGACGAGCTTAAATCCGGAGGATCTAAAAGAATCCCATTTTTAACTACTGGTTTTTCTTCTGAAAAATACAAAGGAAAATCAATGTTTCCATTCTGATCGGTAACATAAACTTCAATGTCGAAATTATCCTTAGTTAGAGGCACGTTTTCTTCTTTTATCGTTAACAACAAATAATCTTCTTTCACATCTAAATATGTTCCATCTTCAAAATCGTTTGATCCTTCTTCATCGGGGATTATATTTTCGTCCGAACTCTTTGCGGAAATATAAAAAGTAACGTCTTTTAAATTAATTTGTGGAATTTTTTGTGTAGAATAAATCTGATCGCCGGCACCACTTATCGTTGTCGTTGAACCCGAAATTGATCCCGCAGCAAATCTTATATTAAATGCAGGTGCCTTATCTCCTATCAAATATGAATTTCCCAGCGGTGCAGCAGTAGTATAGTGCTTCTCTGGCGTTTGTTGTATCTTTTCTTTATATTCAGTAAAATTTGTTCGCTGCAGCACATTTAACTCTTCAAGTTGATCAACACTGTGAAAGAGATATTGTGTTTTGCTGCGAGGAGTTTCATCAAAAATTCTATCTTCAATATTGTTTTGTGTTTCAAGTACACTTCCTGAAGCATATCTCTGATCATATATTATATCATCATCATAAAAAGCATAATAAACTGGTTTAAACTTGCCTTGCGAAATCAAATATTTACCATATTGCGTTAATTGAAGATCAATAACATCTTCTTTTTCATTGAAAAAAATCATTTAGAATACCCTCGACTAAAAGTATCAATAGCTCTGATTATGGCTTTTTTACCACCGGATTGAGCAAATTTTTCAGATGACAGTGTAACAGAAGTTGTCGTCCCTGGCCGGGCCAATATTACTTCTGTTGTCTGTGGTTGTAGCGGTGAAATCTGCAATGGAGTAGCACTTCCGATTGATACATCTGTTTCCATCTTAACCAATTCAACCAATGAAAAGAAATCATATGGCCAATTATAACTATAAATAGAATCATGATCTCTCGATCCTTCAGTGTTACCATATCTAGAAAACGATTGACGTTTTTCGTGCCAAACAGATTTTCTAATTTTGTTAAAATAATTCTTTTCCGCTCTTTGTTTCACTTTAAATACCTTCCAACGAAGTTCATCAGGAACTTCATCTTCAAATTTAAAAAATTCTTTTTCTAACATTTGATGTTGAATCGAAACGGTGTTCGCCTTAAAAGATGTGCCAATGTCTGGTGGTAGATTCTGCCACATATCAGTTAAATCTTTTCTCGTTAGCTTGTGTTCAAATTCAAAAATATACATAACGAAAGGATCAATTCCTGATTTTCCACCATATCTTGCTTCTCCCGATCGCGAAGTTGTGTCAAAAGTTAAAAAGTCCATCTCCGGAGGAAATATATATTTTGTCATAGCATCGACCATGTTTACAATTGTATCTCCAACTTCTATATCCGATTCATAATCCACAGACATCTTTAATTTCAGTTTAGCGGCTGCAAATTGTTCTTTTGAAATTTTAAAAAACTTACGTTCTCCATTCTTTTCAATATACGGCACCGCCACTACCGCCTCTCGAACTGTAAAAGATTCGCCGGCGGTGCCAAGTCGAATTGGGGTTTTCGCAAATCCAACCAAATCTGCCAAAGATCCAGTCAGTGTTACATTAGTTAATTCATTCTTGTCGAGATCCTGCACTTCTAAATATATTCCTTGTTGAGCCGTTGGTTCGGAGCCATATTGATGCCACATTCCCCGAGATACAGAGCCAGAACCAGATGCCGGCAAAGTAACACTAACATTTGAAAAATCCAATATCGGTGTTTCCCACTTAGGCTGGATTGACCAAATGTTTGGTGTATTTTCATCTTGCAGAACCTCTTTTGGCCTTCCCGTCAGTGCATCAAAAACTGTACTATCAAGCTGTGTCACTACATCAAAATTAATTGACGCGGATATGTGCATTCTTGATCCACTAGCAGGAGATGGAGAGGTAACAAACTGTGTTCCAATTCTATAATAGGAAGCAGATAATTGAGAAACGATCTCATTTAAATAATAGCGCCTGGTATCAGTTGGCTTAAAAGTTAACTCAACTTCTGAATATCCATCATAATAAGGTGGAGTAAATGGTTCGTAGCTTTCTTGACGATGTATACCGTATGCATGTGTTGGTGGACCAAAAGCAGACGGTCTGTCATACATAGTCATAGTCGGGTTTGTCAGTTGAGAACCAGAAGACCAATCAAAAAATACAGCCGGAAGAGAATCCAAAATTTGTTTCTTTCGCGATAACTTACCAGAACGAAGAACAACCCTCATTTTATATATTTTTGACGCGTCGGCATTAAAATGTTTTGGATCATTATCCGGATATGATACTAATGTAGTCACGTTGTTGTTATTCAGGTATAAATTAATACTTTCTGCCAAGAAATTATTCATTGCCAAACGGTATAGCGAATCTCCGTTTCCATTCCATTTTGCGATTGAGTCCAGTGAAGCAGACCGATGTGGTTCCATATCTTGTAATGGAACAGTTAAATAATTCTCAGGTTCTATTAGTGCCTCAAACGGTATTCTGACGTCAAAACTTGAACTAATTCTAGCACTACTTGTAAGAGATCGCAAGTCTAAATCAGGTTTTAAAGAAGCAGCCGGTTGTGGAAAAAACGGCTTAGTTGAATCACAACTACCCAAACCTCCAGTTATATTAAATGAACTGGTCATTTGAGGCCAATCGACTGCGATTCCAGATTTAATTGAATTATAGAGAACACCAGGCCCAAATAATGGCGCAATGAAAGTACGCCACGAAGGCTGTGTTCCAAAAGTATAAGGTATTGTACCACCAAACTCGTTCACATTATCAGCATAAGACTGCGAAAACATCGTTGCCAGCTGTAATGTTCTGTCGGCCGGATAAAAGCCGTCATACGGCAAAAACTTCATCAAAGCTTTACAACGAAGAGTTAGTGTCTTATCTTTCTCAAAAGGTTTGTGATCTTCTTCTATTACATCAAAATACTTCAAGAAATCGGAATGACTATATGTTACACAAAAATCATCATTTGCACTTGACGTTATAGATGCTCCCTCTAAAGTCAAAAACCCCGAATTGGCAGCCAAAAAGTTTTCACTCTTTTCGTTCACATAATAGTTCATGTGTTCACTTATACGAAATTCCGGAACAATCGAGTAATCCTTTCCAATTCCTCGCATATTTTCTTGATAATGGCCATATGAATCATAAAACGGTGATTTTCCAGACTGAGTGCCGGCTTCCCATAAAGTATCGCCGGCAAAATAACCAAGTTCTTGACCAGTTACAGAATTATATTCAGGCGTTCTTCTAGCATAAATGGGGCCGGCTGGGCAGGAAAGAAACCTCTTCATACAATTTGTGTTTGGTGTGTCATTTGTGTCTAACAAAGTTTGATATCGAGCAAGAGGAGTTGAAAGGAGAGAACTGCTACCATACAAGTATCCCAAAGGATATCCTCTTCCTACGTTAGTATAGGGTACTTCATTTATCCAAAGAACGCCGGAGCCGCGAGGGTTATTACGTGCTACTTCATTAATACAATAACCATTGGAACCAGCAATGATATCCACTTGATTGAATCTAAACCATGCATCCAAACCTTCAGGGCCGTGATGAAAAACCCCGCCCGAACCAGTGACAGATTCTAGAAAACTTGCTGTAGCATGATAATACGGATCGAGAGTACCAGAAACAACAGTCTTACTCATTTGATCGTGAATATAGACATTTGAAGTTGCACTGTATGTTTGGTCGCGACAATCATCACCCATACGATACCAAGCTAACAATTGCTGGGATCCCGTACTAGACGGTACAGAATACAGAGAATGCTCGAACAAATTAGTTGGCGATCCCGAATTGTACAGTTCAAGTGCTTGAGCATCAGTGAAAGTGAGGTTCCACAATGAAACTTCATCGATGAAGCCTGTAAAGGGTGCGATCGTACCAGAACCCAAACTACTAGTAAAGGGGTCGAAGTTGGGGTGGGCACCTATGAACATCTTCGTCGAGGCGCCGGTTGTGCCAAATGTCTCATTGGTTGAACTACTAACAAGATCGCCGTCAACGTACAACCTAAACACATCAGAGCCGTCTGCAACGCGATTGGCACTAAAGAGGGCATGATGCCAGTAGTTGTCGGCGTAACCCTCACCAGTACTAAGACGACCAGCAACAGAAGACGAAACAAACTCGGTAACAACAGAACCGGAACCGTCGACATATAAGATCATATCTTTGGCGTCAGTTGTCCAAAGAACCTGGTTTCGATCCTCTTGAAATGGTGTGCGAAACCACAACGAAACCGATGCTGAACCAACTGTCGTCATGTCATAGTAAGATAACAAAGGCATTTTGTCTATTGTGTTGGCATCATCGATTTCTATATAAGTCGACGCGGTGTTGTTAAGACCTCTACCAAATAATATAGATCCTGAAAAATATTGTGATAAATCCGTTGGACAACTATCATTGTATAAGTCGTATATAGGACCAGAAGATGCAGTGTGATCAGTTGTGCTAGCTGTCAGAAATGTATTCCAAAAGCTTACTTCATCGATGAGACCTGGAAAAAAACCTTCAAGTAGTTGGCTGCCGGATGCCCACGCTCCAATAATCGGATTACTAGAGGCTGTATACCCCGTCCCAACTATAGTAGAGGTGCTCTTCCATGCTCCGTCTAACCAAAGGTATTTTTGATCTCCATCGCTAGCTAAAACAGCATGGTGCCATTGATTATCTACAACACTTACACCACTATCAGCTCTCAAGACCACTGTGTCGGTACCGACAGTACCAATAAGATGGCCATTACTCTTGTTGATTGCAAGATAATATTGGGCCAATGGATAATCCGCCGTATCAACTTTAGACACTAAAACCCATTCATTATCCATTTCGGTATAATCAGAAGAGTCTGTTTTAAACCACATCGAAATTGAAAAACTCGCGCTAGCGTGATTACCTTCCGATGGATAATTAAGCCAATCAAACAAGGTTTGAGTCGGCAGTAACTCCACATATTCATCTACCCCATTTAACTTCAATGAAGCTTGATTAATTAACTGTGCAGTTGTGCAGGCAGCCCCCATGTGAAAAGTTGTGTATCCGTTCTGCAATTCTCCAGTGCCATCAGTTTGTCCCCCAATAACATTACTAGTTGTAAAACTATCTCTGGCATCCAGCATCCACATACTGGAAGTTTCAATTGTATATCCTTGTGAATTTTGGGCATCGAATTGTTGTCTATCTTCTCTATCTTCTCTCCAGAAACTAACAGTGAAGTTTTCTCGTTGTCGTGTTCTGCCGAGAAATGTATTGATTTCTCTCGGATAAACGGTTTCTTTGTATATCAATCCAACAAATTCTTCTTCTTCGGAATCAGCATTGTTGTATACGTTAAAAAACTCATCATAAATCGTGCGCACAGATGAAGGATCAAGAGCTAATCTGTTGTTCAGTTTGACATATGAAAACATATTCTTATTGTTTCCGTGTGTATACTGATACCAATGAGAGCTTGGAGCATCTTTTTGTTTAATGCTATGTTGAATCGGCATAAACTTGCTCGTTACCGGTGGTTCATTATAATGTGTGAAGCCGAGAGCTTTGATTCGAGGCGACTTTTCTCGACGTGGCTTTTCATTCTTTTTTGGCTGCGTCGATATAAGCGATTCATAAACCGCAGTGTCGGGCAAGCGACCTGGAACATCTTGAACAGATAATATATTGGTCGATCTGTGCTTTCTCGCAATGGGATGCTCACCGGTTCTCATTTGTTTCCAAGAAGGATGCTGATAAGGGCCATTGCGATGAAGCATTATAGCATTGAATGTTTCTGCATCAACACTCATTCCTCCAAGATCGCCAACATATCCACTTGGAAAGCTCGAAGCACTCAATAGATTGTCGCTTGAGCTTAAACCATTAATAATGATTGTACTATATCCAGCATACGACGTAGAAATTCCATTGGTGTTAGTAACTTCGCTAGCACTGACAAAGTTATATGCCGGCACAACCCCTTCAGCAGAAGAAGATACATACCCATCTTCAGGAGCGTGCCCAAAGGTCTCTGCTTTTGCTGGATAAGGATTTGATGCATTAATGGACGCAGTTATCCAACTATATTGAAGATCACTTCTCGGAATTGGGTGAGATACCCAATAGTTATCATATACTGATGCGGTTACAAATGCCATATTAACTCTTTACTATAAATATCACGCTTCTTCAATTCTCTTTAAAGGATTCCTATTTACTTTGTGATACGAACCTACTGGATCCGCCCATTGACTATCAAAACCAAGTTGACCGCAGTGCCTCGTCAGTCTCGTTCTTAAGCCTTCGCGATCTCTTGCTGAAGATATTGTAGTGTTGCCCTCAATACTCATTCGAATCGTTCCTACTTCTCCACTTCCACTAGAACGCACAGAAAGGTTCCTATAAGGCAACGCATTGTGAACCGAATACTCCTCTGCCATTATATCCAGAAAGCCCTTAGAACTGATTTCTGGGCCTCCTGGAGCAGAAAAGCGACTAACGATTACTGAGTTGGATCCCGTTAGATCTCGACGAGGCAGTGTGAACTCAGTTCCATTCGATCCGGTATCAAAACGATTCGAAGATGTTTGACCGAACACATTGCCGGCAACCGAAGTTATAACACCAACTAGCGTATGAACATGTGTTGTTGTTGGAAGCTCCGTATCAAACCTGTTTGGCAGCGAAACACCGTTGTTATCTTTGAAATATGCATTGTTTGCTGTTCTGCCGGCGGCTGCGACCACATTCCAATTTGATTCATAGTTACCAATTCCAGAACCAGTAGTTTGCTGAATGTTTCTTATATTGATAGGGCGCTTAACAAACTCCTCACGTATTCGTGTGGCTCGTGGAGTATCCTTGTCGTGTGAACCTGTTGAAGTATAAGTCGGGCCCACAATACCCATAGCAGGTTCCAAACCGCCCAAAAGAATATACCAAGCCTCTGTTCTAGTATCTTGGTCATGCAAGTTGTTTGTGGTCGACAATGAAGAATTATACTTGTTTATCGCAACGTGCCTGTGTTGCCGGCCTCCAACAAATTTCTCTGTGAATGGACCCTGCATTGGCACATCCTTGTCATCTCCATAAGTATCCACATGAAGATTGGTGAAATCCATTCCCCCGATAATGTTTCCAAAACTAGAAGTCGCGATTTCGCTGACATACCCAGTAGTTACAGAAGAACTGTGAATGTTAAACGGAAGCAGTAAATCACCCTTTCCATATTCATATCCGCCGGCCGAACCAGATTCACGAGAATTTTGGACGTTGTATATATATTTTCTCTTTTGATTTGGAATCAATATGTCACTGCAACCATCAAAGTTGTTTATCCCTGAAGCGTCGACAAACAGATAATTAACCGAAGCAGTCACGCCAAGAAGAGGAAGTTCTTCTACATCACCAAATATCTCCGTTGCAATGCTAACATATTCTATTTTCTTGTTTTTGTGAAAGTTAACGCCGCCATGGATTTGTTGACTTTCATTAACATTTAATTTATATGGTTTCGTAAATCTACGAATTGCATATGTTGAGCCGGCATAAGAAGTTCCATCTGTTTGAGAAAAATTTGGAACTGATCCACTTCTGTGTCTGTCAGCATCATTAAAAGTTTCTCTCTGAGAATCGACGGTCGAATCGCCAGAAGCTATAACCGTATTAGTTCTCTCTGTTCTTTCTCGCCACCAAAAACAGTTATCACTCTCGGCATTGGTAAGCGGTACATGAGCATATTCCCAATCATATAAAAGCTCTGTAACACCCCTTAATCCAGCTTCTGGATCTTTTTGTTTGAATTCTAATGTTGGGAACTTGGTCCAATACTTGTTCCTCTCAAGAACATGGCTTTCTACCATATTTCGAAGTCTATCAGACATGTTAGCCGAAGCCGGCGTCAACTGAAAAACCATTTTAGAAATTGCAGAATCGATCCACTTGTAGAAATTGATATATTTTTCTAAACTTGGTACATTTCGAACTCTCTCATAAAAAAGTTGGCGTATTTTTCCCAAGTCTTTGTAATCTTGACGATATCTGTTGACCGGTTCACCAATCAAATTATTAAAATCAATAATTGTGGCAAAGAAGTTGATCATCTCTTCTGAGATGGTCTGATACATGCTCTTTTCTACGGCAAAAAAGTGTGTAATTGGTCTGCTTTCTCTGGTAAACCTCTCATCATCTTGAGTAAGAATGTTGACCATATTGTCACTACTTATATTTTCTGGTAATCTCTGTTTTGCAGAATAAAGAAACTCATTACTTATTGAACTTGTAGCGCTAACTGGAAAGAACTCACCTCTGCCGGCATGTTGACTTTTGACTACATTTCCGAACCAACCATATCTAGATGTCGTGGCAACAGAACCAGAAGAATAATCTTGAACTGTAAAATCACCACTTGCGTCGGATCCAGTTACAGTGTCAAAGTCCCAATGTAAAGCCAGTGTTTCCATAGATGGAACGTGGACGCCAGATAAGCTTGTTTTTGTAAGACCTATATTTTCATAAGGATGTTCTGTTCCAAAGTTGCTGGCATCGCGGGCGTGAGCCTTAATAGCATCATTAGAGAGATAACTTTTCCAATATCTAGCTGAAGATATCTTGACATCACTCTGTTGTATCACGGAACCAGTAAAATTAGTTCTATGAGCGCCGAGATATATGCGCTTGTTGGAAGTATTCGAAGGATCAGATGAAATACCAGTAGAAGTCAATGCTCCGGAAACATAAAATTCATTAACAACTTGATCTAAAACAGAATTTACACCATAAAACTCAACATAAGAGGCAGTGGCGTTAATTGAATTAACCACTAAATCGTTTAATTTTCCACCTTTAACTAAGCCGGCGTTATTTGTCTTGTCTATATAAAATCTAACAGCAAAATTCCATTTTTGATTTTCATAAACATCTTCATAAAAAGAAGATGTCAATGTTGGCCAGCCAGCCAAAGAAGAAGTAAGCACGAATTTTACATTCTTTGATTCTGGTTCATCTCTAACAGAAAAAACCTGAAAATTGTTATTGTCGTTTGCTTCCCAAGTAAAATCAGATGAATCTTCAACTGCTTCATGAACTCCAAATAAAGAAGAAGACACAAATGGCGTTACATAATATCCATCTGCACCCAAGTCAGCTTTAACAGGGAATATAACTTCTGTTTCCAGTGTCCACGGCACGTATAATTCACGGGTGACATTGGCTTGATCACTACCGCTAATATAAGACAATGTGCTGTTCGCGTCAGAAGAAGCAGATTGATACACAGTGGCACTAAAACGTTCTGGGTGATTAAAAGCTATATATTTTTTTCTATAAGCCGTAGAACGATAATTATCTTTTAATTCATATGTAGTGTTGTCTGCATAGAGGTTAATTTTTATTAACTCGTCATCAACCCCAAAACACCTAATTAGATTTCTGAAAGCTTTTTCTGTGCCCTTTGATTTATAGATATAAACTAAATTATTATAAATATTTTTATAAATAATGTTTTTTAAATCATAGAGTTTCTTGTCAAACTCTCTTACTTCATCTCGGTTGGCAAAGTTTTCTAGTATCGTTGCCTGTGTAAACACATCCGATGAAACAAAACCAGTATTAGTTAACAACTTCTCAGTAAAAGGAAAAGGTTTAAAACTAGAACTAGTATAATCCACATTCTTAAGTTTTGGTAAGTTTTCAATTTGAAGATGGAGAGTGTCAAAATAACTACCAAGAACTTGTGTCAGTTTTTTTAAAGTTTGGGCATCACTATCTTCTTCGGTAATCCACGAAGGCAAAGTATGATATATGCCGGCGTTGTTTTTTAAATCGTGCGTTGATCCAGAGCTTTTAAGCATAGTTAGCAATGCATCAACGTTTGGATGAGAAGAATAAATAATTGGATCTTTAAATTCTGTACTAGAAGCAGTGGCTAAAACTATTGCAGACCCTGTATTCCTAGAACTATCCCCGACGTATCCTGTCCAAGTACCATTTGAAACACGGCCGGAATAATCTAAAACAATTGAATCAATCGAAGAATTTGTTGTTATACCTTCGTTAAACTTGTAATAGACCCCAAGATTAACCGGATTATCTTCATTATATTTATTAGATATCGTGCCAGAATACGCGACATCAGTGTTTGTCCCTCCTCCAACTTGTGTAAACCAGTATCTTCCAATGTCTTCAGAAGTTCTCTTCGCAGTCCAATAACGAAATTCATCCAAAGAACCGGATAATTTTCCATATCCTTCTCCAATGCCGGTTCCAATAAAAGCATTTCCAGATGGAGAAGTCCTTAACGCTCCAATGTTTGCAATTAAAGAACCAGTAACCTCACCAATAGTACTCCCAGTGTTTAAAGTATGATCCAAAATGCCGTTTAAATAAAACTTTGTTTGAACGACACTCGAAGAATTGATAAATGTAAAAGCAAAATGGCTCCAGTCGGTTAAAGTACCGGTCGTTGGCGTAGAACCAATTAGTTTCTGATAGTATCCGCTTGTCCCCGATTGAACAGTAACTAAAAATGGCGAACCACTAGTGGCGCCGGTTAATTCAATTGTTAAGCGACCATAATCCGCACTTGAACTAAGTTCTCCGTTCCATAAATCAAAAATGACCTCTTTTTCTGTTGAACTGGTTGTAAATGCCGGTTTTTTCAGCCAAAACTCAACCGAAACACCATTATCACCGTCAAGTGCTGTGTTTGACTTTCTTCTGGTAACTGAATCATAAAAGTTTGCTTTTCCTTTATGTACACCAGGAAACGATTTTGCTATTGTTGTGGCGTTTGGATCTAGATGGGGTCCGCCTTTAAGTTGAATATATTCATGACCAGGTGAAGCTGATGAAGATGGTGCGCCATATCCACCAACCAAAGAACCAGATAACGTTCCCCACCCATTAACAGAAAAATTAATATAACCATTTGTTCTTGGATATTTATTTTCAAAAATATATTTGTCGAGATAAGAAGACTCGTTGTGCCACTCTATTTTTTCTTTTAAGGATCCGTCATATGGATAGGTTTTATAGACTCTGGTTATAACATCTTCATAATATTGTTCTGCGGAACCATATCTGGCAAAATTGGAAGCGCTGGAAAAATCAACGTGAGGTATAAACCGGTCTTTTTGCTCAACATAAGTTGCAACATATTCAGGCGATTCAATTTCTCTGCCCAATTCATCAAGACTTTTGGCTGGAGTTACTGTGCTGTGGCCTTTATCTGAGTTAAAATAATCCTTTACACTCATATTTACTCAACCCTGAATTTGAATACATGTGGTTGTTCCTTATAAAAACCGTTTGGTAATTTATAAGTCAATTTTATACCATACATGTAGTCTTTTTCTAGAAGTGAAACTGGAAGGTCAAAATAGTTTCCCGATACGTCAAACGAAAGTCTGGTATAGTTGAGAGATCCAGTTCCATACTTGACAACATCCAAATCATCAATTGTTCTAATAATTCTGTAATAAGCATCTTCTATAATCAAATTGTCAGGATCTGACTTGGCCTTTGTATATATGGTCGGACTCCAATCTTTCTGTCTCACATATAATCTAAATCTTGCCTCTTCATGTCGCGAATAAACACTCTTGAGGTTTGTTATCGTCGTAACATAACTAGGACTTGGATTATAATCCGAAGAACTAATCGTATTCACTGTTATTCCAGAACCAGTATGATATGCAGTAGGGGTAGATCCACTATGCCAAACAGGAAAAATCGTTGTCGCTGAACTAGTGTATGCGAACGAAGCCGAATAAATACCCGTAGACACATAAGTACCCGTAATGTTTAAATCATTATTAGTGACAACTCCACCACCAATTGGCAGTGTATATGCAGTCCCAGAAGTAGTAGTATTACTAGTGGAACCGGAATAAACACTGACCATTATTTTTCCTTCCCCCACGCCTGGTATGTTCTTCAATTGCCCTCTTACATTATTGTATAAATAAATGGTATTAAGGTTGTCTTCTGCTGAAAATAATGAACTACTAAGATAAAAACTGCCGGCATCATCTTTGGTTGAAGAATCCCATCTTGCTTCAAGTACGGGGCGTTTATACCAAAACTCTGTGCCTCTTGCAAAAAATTTCTTTGTGTAATAAGATCTAGTTTCAGATTCTTGAGCATCGGGAAACTTGACAATTACACCATAGTTGTCTTTTGAACCAAGAACATTTCCTGCGCTATTAACCCACTGCTCAACCAAAGGTGTAATATCAAGTTCAACGTCTTCTGTTCCATCATCAAATGAAGCAGTGAAAGAAGACGAAGAATCAGTATAATAATCACCGCCGGCAGTCGTCCAAGTTACACCAGATGACGCATTTTCCCAGTTTGCGCCGGTCTCATCATACGTCAAATCAGTATAATTTTCCATATCCAGTCCAGTTCCCTCTTCCCAAGAGCGAGAAACCGCCGAGATAATCAAATTAAAGTTCTTTGGTAGAGTTTGGCTGTGACGAGCATTATACAATCTCAAATAGAAACTTACACTTCCACTAGCCGGGATTGTGCCGGCAGTACGATCAGTGGAAAAGTCTGCGATCGGAAATTGAGTTAAAAACCTCATACTTTCAGTAGAAGCACTAGACGCCTGGCCGTAGATCGTAAACGCTTCAGAAACATCAGAAGCACCCATACTAGAACCGGTGCCTCTTGTAGATAGGTCTGATTTAAAAGCATTCGTTATTGTGGTATCTGCTGAAGCTATATATCTTCTAATGGCCATTATTTAATAGCTCCTTTAATATCTTTGAATAAATATTTTACTTCAAAAATTACATTTTCTGGTGCATATATAATATTTTCATCTGCAGAAGTAAAATCTTCAATGTTATATACCACTGATGAATAACCAGTTCCAAGAACATTTGTGATCTTAACTTGTTCTACGTCTGATATGCCTCTAATCTTATTAAGCTTATTATATATATCTGTAACAACCAGATTTTCTCCTATATCCATCTTTACAGAAAAATGATCCCTCAAAGTTACAATTGCTTCATTCAAAACAACAAATTTATCAAACTCTAAATTTGCCGTCGCGACAAAATCAATTTTAATATTAACAATTTTAACATCTAAAATATCAACTGTGTCATTTATCATTCTGCTTTTATTAATCCAAGTTTTTAGATTTTCTTTTAATGTACTGGTTGATGCTGCTAGTTGTCCATTTCTCAAACTGGAAACAACATATAAATTCATATTTCTTTTAAAAGAATCATGATCTTGCATTATGTTACATCTTTTAATAGCTCCAAATTTTGGCGGCATTGAATAAACAAGCGTTTTATAATCTTGTTTAGTTACAGCGCGGTTCTGTGCTGCAAAAACATCGCCCATTCTTATTTTTAATTCATCAATACTTGGCAATGAAACATCACCAACGACAGGATTTTCGTTTTCTACTTCTAAAGAGTTTATTACAGTATTGACCTTCGTAGAAACTAAGCTTGATTTGTTTTTAAATTTAAAATTAGAACCAACAACTTGTGTTATAGTGCCAACAGTGGCATTTACATTACTATCTCTGTTTTTTCTATATGTAACCCTCAAAGTTGTGTTCACGGGGGCAACGCCGAATTTATCAGTTTCAATGAGCTTTGAAGGATCAAAAGAACTGTCAACGACATACGTTCTTCCATGTAAATTTAATGCAATGTCGCTTGGATCTGCTAAAACATTATCAGAAATAACATTTTCTGTTCCATAACCAAACTGTAGAAAAGTCGAACGTCTTTCGTTTATAACCGTAAACCTTCTTGGCACAACAACCGGTTTTAATATATTTGGAACTTCTGTTGAATCAGAGCTTGTGTTCAATATCTCTTTGTAAATAACGTTTTGTGATAAAAAATCAACTTCAAAATATTCTCGACCCTCGGAATCAAAAACGGAAACAATTTCTGTAATATTGATATCACGAACTTCTACTTTTTTAAATTTTTCATATGCCCCAACGGGTATTGTTGTCTGCACAAGCTCACCAGACATAACCTTTCCGAGTGCCTTTATCGCGTAACTCGTTGGAACACCGGTATCCGAATTTACAGCAGCCACAACAATATCATTCTCTGACTTCATAAAATCGACTTCTTCCAATAGTGTAAAAATATTACCACGATTAGTGCTAAATGTGCTATTTTTTCTTAACACTGGAATATAATCGGTGTCTGGGCCCAAACCTTCGCTTAAAGCGGGAACAATGACATAACAAGACAACGCCCCGATAGAGGCATGGGTTCGAGCATATTTATATCCCATTTGGCGCCCATGTCTAATGACATTATTGTATTCAATTGCAGTGTCTAAAAATGATTCATTTGCTTGATAGTCTAGATAAAAAGAAAGAATATCACCAATATAAGAAACCGTATCAACCATTAATGAACCAAAAGAAGCTTCATTGAAATCTCGAAACGTATCCGGATAATATCTTTCAGCATATGCCAACAAATCTCTTCTTATTGTTGCATAGTCTCTACTGGTATATCTAATTGTCGGTTTTCTCTTTGGCATGTTGATTTTCTCTCCTAGGCAATAAGATCTCCCATGAAATCTAATTTGAGTTCAAGTTTGTTTCGCGCTTGTAGTGTTCCAACCGCATATTCAATTTCTATATTCACAAAATTAAATGTATTTTCTAATTCTTTCGGTTTTTTAAAGTTTATTCTAAAAATTTTTATATATGGAAGATAAGTTTGAACTTGATTGCGAATTTTCCCTTCAATTTGTCCATAAGTAAGTGGATTATTTTGTTCAAAAAGAAATCTTTTTAAACCCACACCAAAGTTGGGATCCATTATTCTTTCGCCCGGGCTGGTTAAAATAAGCATCTTAAGATTTTGCAAAGCTAAACCTTCATACGTTTTAATTAACTTATATCCATCAGTTTCATCTCTTCGCAGAGGAAGTTCTGGTGCCAATCCTGCCATTATTACTTTCTCCCAATTTCATTCATACTATTACAAACGAAGCAGTTTCATTATTATATGCTACTTTTGGTCGACCATCAGAAAATACTCTCCTCGTCCTTCCGCTAAGTAATCCTGCGTTTCCTCCTGCTGCTTCTGTATTTCTGTCGCGATAACTAAAATCATTTGTGTTTATAATGCTATCAAACATAGACTTTAACGTAGATCTTGTCTGATCAAACACACTAGTCAATCGTTCATCTCCTGCAGTAGAAAAAACCACTTCAATATAAATAGTTATTATCGATAATATTTTTTGCAGAGGAAAACAATGCTCAAACAAAAGCTTAAATCGTTCATCTTTGATCATTTTGTTAATTAGGTTTTTTTTATGATCTCTAAATTGAATATTTTCAATGTCTTCAAAATCAATATCCTTTGTAACAGAAATCAACGGAAGAGGATACGTCGATCGATATGTTGCACTTTCTTCCCAGCGACGACTCTCTTCGGTTTTCTGTAAACCCATAAATCTCTCTATAATACGAAAAGTTCGCTTGTTTGCAAAAACGAAACTTGAACTTATATTTTTTAAATTGGCGGCGTGGTCTTCTAAATCATCATCGTTGAGTTCTAGTTCGGGTACATAGACCAACCTTAATCCAACTTTTACATTTGAAACTAATTCTTTCAATTCAGGCACATCGGCGTCGGCGTTCTCAAAAACGTTTATCCGATCTAATAGTGGTAAACGATTAAGTTCGTTGACAACACTTCGACACCAGGCCTGCGGGCCCGGGCCCCGGGAGACTGATGAATCGAAAGTGGCGTTGTTATCATCGTCAAGCCATATCGGACAGTTCTTAATAGCAGCTATGAAATATCTAATTTCTTGATCTTCGGTTACTAAAATTCCTTCAGAAAGAGACTTAATTTTAGTTACTCCATTAACATCATATTGGATATATTTTTCCAAGAGCAATCCACCATCTTTAAACGTCTCAAGTCCAGATCTTAGTTTTGTTTTTCTTCTTAATACATCATCCTCGAACTCGAACTCGACTTTTTTACCTTCTTCGTCGAGCAAAAAATCTTCAAACCTATCTTTATATACTTGATCTACATCTAAAAATTCGGTTATAGAATCATCTTCAAGTACGACTGCAGTTGGAACATTAAAAACCCCTTGACTTCCCTTGTTTTCAAAATACATCATATTCTTCAAAAATATTTCATACACTGAGTCTCGTGTCCCGGATCGAATCATGCTCAATTCTTCTAACGTATTAGACATATCCAATATTGTCTTTTTGATAAAATAATCCATGGCACCCTTAAGCTCTATTTCTTCTGGAGAAGACAAGTCTACCTCGGTTATAGGATCTTTTAAACTTTTATTGTTTAAATTCCATTCCTCTTCATATAGTTCTTTTACATGATCTAAAATATTTTCATAATATCCAGGCCAAAAAGGATCCTGTCTGACACAAGCTTCCTGAACCTTTAATGCTATATACCCAACAAATTCATCGCTTATAATGCTGTCTTTTTTAAAAGTATCGAAAACAGGCAATGTTTTTAAAAATAACTCAACTACATGTAACCTAACTGTTGCTTCTACTACAGAAGCTAGCAATGCTTTTTGAATATCATCTGTAGCTCCCTCGCTTTCTTGTGCTGTAGATTTTTCATATCTTTCTTTTGTTTTTTCTCTTAATTCCTCTAATCCCAACAACGTTGTCTGAGTTTCTCCGCTAGTATCACTTTTGGGTTCTAATCGCCAATTCATAATAGATTCTTCGGGGTTTTCTAAATTGTCAACTTCGGCATTAAGTATTCTTTTAGATTTTAGAAGTTTATTTGTGAACATTTTTATTATATCAGTCATCGTTCTATAATAAGCAACCCCTTCTAGATATTTCACAATAGGTTCTTCATCAAATCCCGAATCTTCGTCTCTCAAATCTTGAGAAGCTATAACAGAAAACAAAACTCGGGGATCGTGCAGGTCGTTGAAATCTTTGCCGTCCAAGATTCGTAAATCTGCAGCATCAAATATAGTTTCAGAAATGTCTTTTTGATTGGTTTTAATCTGAAACTCGTGATTCAATTTAAAAGGGGGTCGATTAGATGTCGGAATTTTTAAAATGTGTTCATAAGGGGTGCCCTCTTCAATATTCCAAATAATATCGTCGCGAATGCGTCCGAGATGTGTATTTAATACGAAACTTAATCCAGACTCTCCCTCTTCGAACTCAATTCCTTCTAAATGATTTTTAACAACGCCCATTATTGATCCATTTATCTCAACAAAGCGCGTGGCATAACCCTCCGGAGGTGCTATGTCAAAAAGAGGAACGCCGGCAGGACCCAGGCCAAGCGGCGGTGGCATATTCTTCATCATCTCGTCTTGCTGTTTCAACATTTCATATACTGATCTCATTCCAGATTTAAAACACAAAGTTTGAATAAATCCCAAGGGACCGTGAACCGCTTGTTCAAATACCATTATGATACTTTCAAACATTGTTTCAATTGTTCTATTCATCATATGCTGAACTGATGGTGGATTCCTGGGAATCAAAGCCGAAGAGCCGCCGATTATCGGTGGAATCGAAATTTCAGAAGCCGGCGAAGTTGGAGAAAATTGAAGAAATTTTACTGCGCGTGAACAAGCCCTCCCGGCATTTTTTTCTGTTTCCCTCTTGATATCATCAGCGCTCAATGAATAGCCATATTTATTGATTAACAATTGTTCGCGGCGTTCAGAGGCTGAAAGTCCTTCTGCTCTATTTGAGGCTACCTCTTCTCTCCAAGATTGAGATTTGGCGAGATCAAAATACTTTCCTAAATTCTCAAAAACATCAATTATTTTTGCTAAATTTGTTGGATCTCCAAAAAATCCTCTTATATTATTATATTTTTCTGTATTCAAGGTCGTCGAAATAAGCCTTATAACACGCATTGATGATGTTCCCCTCAATAAAGAAAATATTTCATCCGGAGTTAGTTGTAGTGAAATTTCCTCCAAAAGTTCCTTTAAGTGGGCACCCAAGACACTAAGATTTGCACCGGATGGGATCTCCAAACATATACTCATAACATGAGCAAATACATCAAATCTCGAATCAGGAGGGCCGGCAAATTGATCTGCTATGATCGATCCTATGTCTAATTCTCCATAACTTAATGAACTTGCAACATTCAAATTCAAACTTGGATCAACACAAGAGCAAATTCCGCTTGGATCAAAGTCAATGTCAATGTCGATAACGGCTTTTATCGTTTCCAACGCTATATCTATTATAAAAGCTCTGAATTCATCGGCCAAATTGGGCAAAACCCATCCCATAAAATCAAAAGTAGGCAATCTTCCCAACTCTATACTGGGAGTTACTGGAAGTTTGGGTATATCAAAGATATCGCCCTTCTTTGGATCACACAATTGTTCAGCGATTTTAAGCGTAGCAGTAGTTGCCCCAAGAATTACTGCTAAATCACCCTCAAACGATGATCCAGACAGACTTGGAACGATTATTTGAAGTATTTTTATATATACTATCAATGTTGCGACTGCTATTCCAAGTTCTTCAAGCAACGGCGTCGTCGTTATAGATGAATTTAACTCAGCTGAAATACAAATCTCTTGAATCAAGCCTTCTATCTTTTGTTCTTCAAAGTTAATATATGCTGTCGTAACATTTCTAAAATGTTCAATGATATCAGCCATCGGTTTATTATCTAATATATTGATATCTCGAAAAACATTCAAAGTTGTTGCGTAAGTGCTTTCCGATACCGAAGCTCTCAAGAGACCAAGTTGGTCTTCGCGGGCTGTTAGCGCGGTTAACTGCCAAGTTAGATCCAAGTTAGGTGTATTGAGCGTAGATTCAAAGAATGTTCTATTGAATTGATTAACTTTATCAAAAAACGTTTTTGTGGCGCATTCCAAAAAACTTCCTAGATTTGGAAACTCGCCCATGGTTATGGCTGCAGCAAACTGTGCGATGGTTCCAATATCAATTTTGTTTAAAATTTCTGAAAAAAGACCTTCAATATCACCTTCAAGCTGCGCCGCCAACTCCCGAAGATTCCCCAACACAATATCCCCTACATAATGTGTGTTTACCGATACATCTGAAAATGCAGTTTGAATAAAGTTCGGATCTGCAATCTTTTGATCTTCTCTTCTTCTCTCGGTAGCCGACGTGTATATATCATTAATTGTTTGTCTGGTTTCTCTTGCGGTCTCAATGCCGCGACCTACCCGACCCGTATTTGATGCTAATCCAGCAACGTCACCAATGTTTTCTATCTTTGGCCACTTTGGAAATGGCCTTTTTGGCATGCGAGTGGCATCATCAAAACGATTTTGAAACTCTTCCATGTGGTTGCCGGCCTCGCGGGCGAGACTAAAAGTTTCTTCTGGAACACCGACAATTATTTGTGGGCGCGGATACGTATACTTCAAAAGAAATTCAGTCAAACTTGGAGAATTGCTTAATGCCAGGTCTGCTTCCATTTCATTCAGCTTAGAAACATAAGCAATTGTTGTTGGGTTGCTCATTGGATAAGTTTTCTGAAATGCACTAAAACCAACACTTGCCGGTTTTTGATCAAACAAGACATAGGCTACTTCGTATCCTTCAGTAAATCCAATTTCAATTCCTGTTTCTTGAGTTGCTTGTTCCAGAAAGAAGCAGTTTTTTGCCAAAAGGTTCTTTAATGCAGTGAAAAACTCCCCCAATCGTTTGGCTTCGTTTTTAACATTAAGGCAGGTAATCCGTAAATGTTGATTTCGAGCGATTCGAGCAAAATCAATTAAACTGACCACGATATTATCTATCTGACTTCTTATCGTTAGTGCATCTAAACGAATGAATCTAAACCTTTTTTGTCCCGTGCTCGGATCAATAGAAGGATCTTCGGATATATCCGGCAAAAGCTCAAACGTTCGTGCTGGTACCTTTACTAAAACTTTAGCTCTTGCCCTTGGTCTCTCGTCAAGATAGTATTCTGTTTCTACGCTTTGTAATAAATCCAGTTGTCCAGCGCGATCGGGGGGCAATCTTTTATTATAAAATTTTGCTAAATGTAAAATACCTCGTGCTGCAGCTTGTTCTAATTCTGGCGAGCAAGTCGTTGGCCCTTTGTTGGTATTTGGAACAAAACCTTTACAAGCTTCAACGGTTATTGAATATTCCAAAGTGTTTTCAGCAAAAAATGGTTCTTCTTCTGTCCTCTGCGTCCAGTCAATCGGAACTACATCTGTATTGATTGAATTTGCTACTCGACAGTTGTCTTCAGCGCTTCGAGCCGTTAGAGAAGGAATCGGTGTGCCGGCAATCACTACATTTGGATCTGCGCCATAGCGAGTAAAACCTGAAATTTCTAAAGCATCTGGATCTGATATATCAAAAAAGGCAAGATTTAGAATTAGATTACCTTCTTCATCGAATTCAGTGGCATCATCGACGTCATCTTGAATATTGACCATGTCATCAGTGAGAGGGTCATCAGCGTCGTAATCAGTTTCAGGAACGATAACTCCACTATCTTCAAGAGTTTCTCGATCGGTCCGAGTTGCCTCTTCGTGCAGCTGCTCTTCTTTGGCTAATACAAGCTCTCCATAACCTACATCTTCATGTGTGTGTGTTTCCCAACGTATTGAAATATTGTCCCAAAGGCGCGCGGACTCGACCTTCCACTCTACAATATGATGTTCATGATCACTGGAACTTGGTGCAAAGGTTCTTTTATCGGGATGATCAACCCAACGCGAAGTTGTTCCGTTTCCGGAGCGGTCGATTTCATCCAAATATAATCTATGTTCGTGTGTACCAGTAACTAACTTAAAATATTTGCGACCATCAGTTTCAAAAAGTTCTGCCATAACAAATCCTAATTCGTGTTGTTGTATCTGCTGTTGATGTATTTCTTCCCAATTGGATTGAGAAAGTTTATTTTATACATTGCCAAGTTCGCTTTGTGCGATAACAAAGAAAGTTTGGTTTGAGTTAGTTGTTTTACAGCAGTTGCAACACCAGAAGACACCATTGTTGGCGAAGGTGGCGTTGGGGCACCCCAGCCTGGAGATATATGAAAATGAGTTGTTGCAAAACTGTTAAATTCCATTTGAGACATCAAAAATGAATCAACAATCCCGCTCAATGCATCAACGTGAGAAACCAATTCTTCAATAGCAGCCACCAAATTACTCCCTTTAACCATTGGTTGTATATCCGTATCATCGTTGCCGGCAATTAAATCAATCCCAACCACACTTTCAACAGAAGCGCCCTGAGAATTCAACATATCCGTTCTCGTAATCAGCTTAATTCCATCGCGAGCAATAATTCTAATTCCATCAGCTTTTAATGCAATACCGGACTTGGTGCTTGAGATACCAACTCTTCCAGGCACCAGGCCAAAGTTTTCATCAATGTCAGTTTTTTGACTTATATAGATTCGCGCAGCATCCAGCTTGAAATCTGGATTTACCTCTGTAAATTCCCCTTGTTCGTTAACTTGTCTGGGATCTGCTCCCATTCTACCACAAACAACATCTATCATTGCACATTGTGTTTCTCCACGACCACCATATCCACTTATACGATTATTTGGCCGATCTCTTCCTAATACAATTGAAGCATTATTTTCATTTGCAATTACTGTTTCACAATCCGCAGATATAAATCTTGGTACTGGTTCCAAGACCCTTGCGCCGGCGATACCTCTGGCGCCAGTGTTGTTTGCCAAGTCGGGTATAGTTCCGGCTTTGGCTAAAGCCACAGGTCCCAAACCCGCTAAAGAAACAGCCTTTCTGGTTGTTCGTGGTATAAATAGATTTTCTGCCATTATATCTCTCCTTTGTTTTTTATACTTGTTGTAGTGGGCCTTGTACAACATCCACATCTGGATTGAATATCTTAGAAACATCCATTACTGTAAACGGACTTATATTGCCCCGGCCGGGTCGGGGGTTTGCAGCCATTTCCGAAACTGAAGCCTCAAGATGAAGATGAGACGGGTCTCCACCTGGAAACTTATCCAATTGACGTGGGAGCCGCGTAGCATTCCTCGTATCATTTAAATCAGCTACATAAGATAACCCCAAGAAATCTCCCTTACGATGCTGGCCGCTCGCGGGGACTTCTCCACTCACATGAATAAAAGTAAGATTGGGGTTTCTAGGATCAGCAGGTCGATATTTAAACATTTTTTGATAATCTCGATCGGAGGAAGCGTTGCTTATAGCATGTACTTCGCCATCCCATGGAGCATACATGCTCGTGCCTGAAGGAACATATATGTCTTCACCCCAATGAACTCTACGATTTCCTGGTGTTCCACGAACACCACCAAATTGTGCAGTACCTCTTGATTGCAGGCCTGTCCCTCGGCCGGCGCGATATCGTTCCAAAAACCACAAAGGGGTTAAAGAAATTAAAGTTTCTCCCTCAAACTGCCCAGATGGGGGTTGAAGGCCCGGGCGAGCCGCGCGGGATTCATAAGTTCCATATGTAGGAAGGTCGTTGCGTCCAAGCCCGGTAGGGGCGCTCGATATGCCAGGCGGCAAACTTGTTCCAACAAGCGGTGTATCAAGACCACCGGTCCATTGACCCACTGTCGTCGCGCAACTTGCATAAACGGCTGGTTGCGCCGTCGGCAACTGAACTTCTGGATTGACCGTAGAATTATTAATATTAATCGCGAGATTATAAGCCAAATTTTCTTGAAACTCAACCTGAGACGCGGCAGTTATCCGAAGATTAGTGCCAACCGTTGTTAATCCACTTTCTGACAACATTTCTAAGGCAACCTCTCTAGAACTAAAACTTGAAATATATTCATATGCTGTACCTCGTTGTGATTCTTGAGAATCAGAAAAAACAAATGCTATTGTTAAACTATGGGTAGAAGTTGGATTAGTTCTTATTGTTTCAATTGATGCTGCAGCTTCAGGATTTTGAGCAGCAAATTCTGAACCTGGGCTAATCAATTCATTTAATTCTTCTGTGGTTTCTAATCCACTGCTTGGTGTATCTTCGGATGGTTCTGGTTCGGTTGAAGTTGAATTGTCCGAAGGATTTGAAAAATTCGCCACATCTTCAATTAAAGTACTGTCATCAGTAGATGTATCAACAGATGTTCCAGCTAAAGTCACGATGGTTGCAACTAATTGAGTACCAAACACGACAGTGCCGGTTCTTTCGTTTTCTATTCTAAACAGTCCCAACTCATTTCCACCCACAATGGTAAACAAAAGATTTGCCGGCAAAGGATGTTCTTGTCCCGCAGCAATAGCCTTTCGTTCAGCAATGGTCGACGTTTCGGCAATAAACCTCTCCATATCTGGTGTTCCTGATGTATCGACATACAGTGTAGCATTCTCTGCATCAGCGAAACTGGTATTTGTTGTTGCGTATTCAGACATTATTGTTTATGTAAATGATCCTAAATATTCCTCAGATCCGTCATAAAAATTGTCGAGTTCACGATAAGAGCCCCTGCCTGACCGGGGATTACTCTTTAAACGTTCATGAATATTTATCAAGGGTTGGTGTCCTAGTTCCTTACCTGGGCCGACTTTTCCACGAATATCGTGTTCGGCACGTTCCGCGTTGAGAATTGCGTTCCAACTACCTTCAGCTGAACGCTCGACTCCTGATATTTCAGGTAATGTACGAAATCGAATATCCTCATGAGCGAAGTTAAAATTCAAATTATTTGGTTCATCATCAAACTGATGGCCTGGATCACTGCGATTGCGTTTATAATGTCTATGACCAATTACAGCAAGATTTTTAAGCTCGTTACTGCCAATTAACTCTCTTACGGCCGTAAATTGTCTTTGTGTGTGAGGATAAGATTCGCGGCCCGGATGACCGGTAAGGTCAATCCCAACACTTATCCTATTCATATGCCCGGCGTGCCATGGAGCATATCGTTCTGGAGGTGCCAAGAGAACAATTGTTCCATCCTCTAAAATCACAAAATTGGTACCAACGCGTCTTCCTAAACCATGACTAATCCAGCGCTGTACTGCGGCCGGGCCGTCTGGATAATGTCTCCCAGCTGTGCTGTGAATCACTATTGTTGTAGCCCCTTCTAAGCTGTTCTCACGAGTATACCACGGGCCGGCGCCGCTGCGGAGCCTAGGCAGGTTGCCTACAGGAAAAGAACCAGCACTGGTGCCCAGTGGGGCCCCTGACGGGCCTGTTGCGCCTAGGGGGGCACCACACCGAGCAGCTGCATACGCAGCGGCAGACTCTAACCCCTCTGCTCCTAGGTTTACCGATTGTTGACCAACAGCACCCAGAAAGATTGGACCTTCAAAGTTTTGTTTATCTTCAAAATCCAAATTAATAATGCTTCCAATAGCTGGAACTGGTATCGTATCGTCCATTGCAATGAACGTTGGATACAAGTCAATTATTTGTTGACTTGGACCGTGTGACGAGCCCAGTTGTTCTGGATCGGGAATCATACAGTGCAATTCTGGTATTATACATTTTATGTGTACACGTACAGGTGCCGGCAGGCCTCGAAGTTCAGAATAATTAGCTACCGGGCCGGTGGGTGGAATCGATGGTAACTCCACTCTAAGAACCACGCCCTTCCAAGTACCCCTATTTGATAAAACATTTGCAGTATACTGCTCCCTCGCTGCATATTTTGCCGAACTTAAAAAATCAACTTTGCGACGATCAATCCTGTCTTCTATAACTGGTCTATTTATCTTATTTAAAGCACCAATTTCGGCGCCTTGCAAGGGATTGTCTGCTATGCCGTCGCGTCTACTCACTATGCTACGTCCTTAACCTCTTTGATAATATCAAACAGTTCATCTTTGTCTTTATTGGTCAAGCCTTCGTCCTTGCCTTGTTTTTTCTGCAAGAGCGATACAATCTTCACAAGTTGTTCATTGGATCGTTGAAGAGTTTCAACGTATTTGGCTGCAACAACACCAACTTCCCTATGTTTATCATCTCCGGTAGACATATAGTTTACCAGTTCTTTAAGAAGCTTCTTTGTTGTCTTTCGATCTTCTCGAATATTGCTTATAGCTTCACCGAGATACATTTCTAGCTTTATCATGGTTTACCTCCACGATGTAATTAGAAATGAACTAAATTTCTCCCTTGTTCCATTTTTTCCTGAACTCTCTATATTTTATTCTCATTTTGTTCAAATTGTTGACAATCTGCTTTGTGTTCAAGCCGGTGATCTCTCTCATATACAAATAAACTGCTTTTTTGTTGAAAATTTCAATGTCATCCGAAGATTCGAAAAGAATTTTAATTGCCTGCAACACTTTGTATTCGTTAGGTTTTAAAGCGCCAGTGTCCCAGGATTTTACTTCTATATAAAAGCTTTCCCAAAATTCTTCTTTTTCTCTGCGAGTCTCATATTGATTATATGTGACAAGCTTTTCGTGAACTAAGCTTCTGGGTACGTCATATATGTCTATTTCTTGTCTATTCTTTTTAGCGTTCTTTTTGACTTTATGAATAAACCAGTTTTTTGTGATTACAGAAAAATAAGAAAAAGCTTTTGAGCCTTTGTTGGGGTCATATTTATCAAGAATCATGGTGAGCCACACCTTGCATTCATCACGAAGCTCATCAATGTTTGGAAGAGACGTAAATTTATAAGTAAAAACTATTTTATCAACCATCTCATTGAAAGCCGGCTGAATAAAGTCAATATATAACCGCGTTCTTTCTTTTATACAGTCGCTATTGGCGTATTGTACTATCGCATCTTCATGAACCTGTGTAAAATAGTGCTTTTTATTCGGCTTCTTCGAATTCTTCTTCGACATATAACCCCTCTCTTTCGAACAATTTTTCCAAACTTACATCTTCATCATCATGAAACAGAGTGTAGATATCCTTATATATCTCGACATCTTTTACAATTTGTTGTGAATGATTGATTAAATTCTTTAACGTTGCATCGCCATAAAAAGTTTCAAGTTCATGTACAGATTCCAAATGTTTAGAAAATCCAGTGACAGAAGACAACAAATCTCCTATATTTTCAGATAAAAATGCAAATTTTCTGAGAAGCCATCGAAGATAAACCATCAAAAAGATGTTTAATGCAACAGACAGTGCTAATAATATTGTTATAATAATCATTTGTATTCTACCTTCTTTAACCTTTTCTTTTCTGCGGCAACCTCTGTTTTAGTCTCTTCGATATGTTTATCGACAAGTTTGCCGGCGCGTTCTTTCTCGGAGAACACAAAGGGCATCGAAGGAACACGTTTTAAAGTTCCTTCCGACTTACACTCTTTACAGTCGGTTAGCTTTTCTTTGATTGAATGAACCGTTTGATATGATTTGTTGCACTTCTCACACAAATAAACATATCTAGGCATCTTGCTTAACTTCCACTAGTGGTGGATTTATAATAATTAGCTCACTTTGTGACGGACCCGTGACTGCAAAATCGAATCCCCTAAGAACTTCGGTAATGTCGCTCTGCTCCATTAACGATTTTTGTAGAGCCATCATAATAGCCCCCATTGCTTGATTAGATAATTTCATTTCATTCTCCTTTTTATCTTAAAATATTTTTTGCATTAGTATAGGGATCTTGAAAATCAACGATTTTAAGGGCCCGTACAATTTCGTCTATGCCCTCCTCAATTGTTATTGTCGTCTTGAACCCTAATTTGTTTATCTTCTCATAGCTCACTATATAATCTCTCTTATCTGCATCAGAACCAATCTCCTCGTAATGCACAAACGCATTGGTTCTCTCCGCAATCATGTTACACACAGCCTCCTTGCTGTAATTCATTGATGCATCACCAACATTGTAGACATTATTGATCATCTTATCCAGATTCTGCAAGGCGAATATAAACGAATTTGCCATATCTGCAACATGTATAAATGTTCTCATAAAGTCTTTTTCATAAACTACCAAATAACCATCCTTCATGCACTTGTTGGTGAAATCGTTTATAAGTAAATCCAATCTAAGCCTTGGAGATATACCAAACGCAGTGGCGAATCGATAAGCTATGGAGTTGTTCCTCTCCAGCAACATCTTCTCTGCTTCGGTTTTTGTATAACCATACAAGCTCAGAGGATTAAGTGGCGTTTCCTCTGTGCAAACGCCATCGACTGTGCCATAGTTACTGCCCGTCGAGCCATATAAGATCACCTGATCGGGCGTGCAGGCTTCTATCAAGTTGACGGTGCCTTGGACATTAACTTCTTTGGTTAGTTGGGGATTGTTCTTGCAAGCCGGAAACCCGACAATCGCTGCCAAGTGTATTACAACATCGTTTCCTTCGACAGCCGACTTTAGTTCTGGGGCCATTCTAATGTCCCCTCTCACAAAATTAAAGTTTTTAAATCTAAAAAATGGAAGAAGTTGATTCCCCCCAAACATTAAATTATCAAACACTGTCACTTCATGCCCAGCTTCCAAAAGCTTAGGCATTAGTGTGGTACCAACATACCCGGCGCCGCCGGTTACTAAAATTTTCATGTAAGGTTGCCCCTCTCGCGCTCTGTCTTTACAAAATTTGACAAATCTTCAACTATTTCTTGTTCGCTGTAGAGATAATCTGATTGTAAATCCCAATATTTGGAATGTTTCGTTTTCATGTTGTAATGCACCAAGTTTGCTGCCGGCAATTCTTCCGGATCTTTCGAGAAAACCTCTCTAGTCAGGTCCCCTATCTTTATGGGAGATGACGAAATGTTTAATATTCTCAACCCATTGCTTAGTGCTATTTCTATATCTTTTGACAAATTATCTAAATTATAAAACTGCATATAACTAAGCTTATTTGGGGCGTAACCATATCCCCCCCTTATCGCATCATATATGAAATTCTTTTTAAGACCTTTGCCAAATATCGATGGCAACCTAACTACCAAAGAGTCAAACTTTTTCAACGCATGTAACTCTAACATCCGGCGGTGGCGACCATATGGTCTTAAGTTATCAATTTCTATATCACAATCTTCATCAACAGAGTCCAAATTATCGTAGACCCCTATTGTTGATATTAGAACCAACTTTTTAAACCTAGTATTATTTAAACTATCTATCAAACTCTCAACAGAAGATAAGTCTTGTTTGGGGTTTTGATTGGCATACCACTTTACTCCAGGGGTGCCGGCACAGTATAAAGTGTCAATGCGTTCTCCTCGAATATCGTCAATGTTTTCAGAATTATAATGAGAACTAAAATCCACTTGATTCATTAAATTGGAGCCGACGAACCCTGTATGTCCAATAAGTGCCCTATCCATAGTTCCTAACCACGTCAATAATCCTAGAAAACCCCCCATCCGTTAAATCTAAATGTAGTGGGAGCAATATTGTGTCCTTGTCTGCTCTTTCCAAATTGGGCAAATCCGTTCTTAACCCCCCAAATATATCATATATGTCATTTCGCCTGTTGTTCACATTTACTTGAATACCGTTTTCCCACATGTAGTGAGCAAATTTCCTCCGTTTATGTACATGCACAGGAAATATCTGATAATTTGGAACCCTGTCGTCCTTATAATTTATTAATTTGATATTGGACAAGTCAGACAGCCCTTTTCTATAAGCCTCTCCTATCTCTCTTCTCCTAAAGAGTGCTGTGTCTAATTCTTCCATAGCAACGCACGCTAATGTAGCTGTTATGTCGTTCATGTTCATTTTAAACCCCAAACCATCCGGATGGGCAGGAAGTGGATCCAAAATGTCCGTTTTCTTGGCGTCCCTGTCGATACCATACCACACCTTTTTCTTTAATGAATTATAAATATCTTCTCTTGTGGTCGTAACGACTCCACCGTCACCACATGTGACAATCTTAACACACTGAAAAGAAAAACAGGCAACATCGCCTGTAGAACCAATTGGGTGGCCCCTGTATTCTGTGCCCATAGCGTGGGCGCTATCTTCAATAATGGGCAAATTATATTTTTGACCAACTTGGCGGATTTCCTCCAGATCTGCAGAGTTCCCAGCATAATGTACACACATAATCGCTTTTGTCTTATCAGTTATCTGTTTTTCAATGCTGATCGGATCAATGTTCAGTGTATCGTATTGGATATCTGCAAATTTTGGAATTGCCCCCATTTCTAAAATGGATGTATTCGTCGCGATGAAGGTATAGGGAGTACTCACTACCTCGTCACCATAGCCAACGCCCAAAGCCGCAAGGGCTGCCTTTAGAGCACTTGTACCGCTTGTACATGCAACAGCATATGGGGCCTTAAATTTTTCACAGATTTTTTGTCTGAACTCTTTTTCTTTTTTGCCGGTATTAATCCATGTAGATTTTAGTGTTTTTTCTACTTCTTTCGCTGCACGTTCTGGTACATTAACAGACCATGTTCTTATTTCTTGGCCTATTACATAGTCCTTATTTGCCATGCAACACCTCCCTATAGTACTTGACTGTTTCTTCTATTCCCTTCTCATGGTTGTAAAACTGAAAATCACCCACAATTTCATCCATTTTCCCAACCTTTAAAATTTTAATTGCGGCGCCGTCTTGATAATCAGTGTTAAATACCAAATCCCCTTCAAACCCAACTGCTTTGGAAATATATTGAGCGGTTTCTTTAATAGAATATCCTTTACCTTGAGCTAGATTGATAGGTTCAATTAATTCTTGATTATTCTCTGCTGCCTTGAGCATAATCTCACAAACGTCATCGATAAAGATCCACTCCCTTATGGGACTTCCTGTACCCCAAATCTCAAACTCCGATGCAGACTCTTTTTGACAATCTAACATTCTTATAATCATTCCATTCAATGCATGCACCTTGTTGGGATCCGTACTATCGCCCGGGCCATAGATCCCGGGCAACATCAGATTCACGCTCTTAACCCCATATTGCATACTGTAACATCTTGATAGAAAATACAAGATTCTCTTAAAATTTCCAAATGAAAACACAGAGGGATGAACAGGACCAGATAGCCACTCATCTTCGTCTTGTAAAGTTGATCCGTCGGCATAACAACAATTTGAAATAGGATTGATTATTATAGCTTTTGGAAAAACACGATTAACTACCTTATACAAGTTTATCGCCATGAGGCTGTTATCAGTTATAACCTCGGCAGCTTTAGCGGTAACATAGTGTACACTGCCAACGTTGGCTGCAAGGTTATAAATTACACCCACATTGCCAATGTCACCTACAGCCTGAAGAAAACTATCATAGTCTCTCAAATCACACTCAGCAGTAGACAAACCCACCACATCGTGTCCCCTATCAGCTAAAAACTTAGATAAGCTCTTCCCAACGAAGCCGGTATGGCCCAAAATTAAAGATTTCATTCTCCTCCTCTCAATCTTCCAGTTAAAATGTCCTTTAACATAATCCAATCACAAGCTTTTGCCCACAGCGGATTCCCAAAGGCAGCTGGCCTATTCTTTTCAAAAAAATAATGACCAGACCATGCAAATGGATAAACCACAAATGGGATCAATGGGATCAAAAGCCAATGTGAATTATAAAATACAAAAACTGTGAACATAATTGTGAATAGCTGCCCTAGAACGTGCAGCCTACGACACCACTTGTTTTGATGCAATGTTAAATAATATTGATAATATTGTCTAAATGTCATTCCAATCCACTAATTGTTCCACCCATTTGTGTATTTTATAAATCTCACGAGATTTCATTTTTCCTCCTTAAAAAAAACTTCTGTATTCATGACTTTATCACATATAAACAAATCATATATTGGCTTTCCAAGCTCAAGTTTATGATACTTGACTCCCCACTCTTTAAATTGATTTTCCGTCACACTTCTCCAATCTAAACCGGTACCAGTTCCGCGGGCGGTCCAATAAACAATAGTGTTGCCCTCGTCATATAGTTCATTTATCTTGCCAATTCGATCAAAATTTGGTTTTGCCTTAGAATAATTTCTATCTGGCGAAGAAATGCAGATTGTTTCATCGATGTCAACATATATTATCATCAAACACCTCGCAAGCTTTTTCGCTTTTCTAACTCAGAACCAAAAACCTCTCTCGGGCCCTTCTCTCCAATTGATTTTTCAACGTTTCGTATTCCATTTACCAGTTTCATCAATCCAATTGGCTCAACTGATGCCAACTGATCACTACCCCACATTGTCCTATCCAAGGTAATGTGTCTTTCTATCCAAGAAGCTCCCAAAGCTGCAGCAGCAAATGTCGTAACTAGTCCATATTCGTGGCCGCTATATCCAATTTCTTTATTTGGATATTTTTCTTTTAAATGCTGTATGTAAGATAAGTTTAATTCTTCTATATTGGAGGGGTAGGACGAATTAGTGTGCATAATGACGTCTGGATTGCAAGCCTCGACGCATTTTTCTATTTCTTCCTCTGTGCTCATACCAGTAGAAATTATAAGAGTTTCACTATGCTCTCTCGCATATTTGCAAAGCTCTAAATTAGTTATTAGTGCAGATGGAATTTTCATAATTGATTCTTTATATTCACTGCAGAAATCCACCGAAGGCAAATCCCACACAGAAGAAAACCATTTAATATTTTTAGATTTACAATGTTTGTCTATTGCAACAAAGCCGGCGTTTCCAAACTCAATCTTTTTTTTATAATTAATATATTTCATCTCTCCCCAAGGAGTCTGACGTAACAGATCTTGTTGTTTTTTTGGAACACATAAATCCGGAGAGCGCTTTTGAAACTTAACATAATCACAGCCGGCAATAGCTGCGACATCGATTAGTTTTTTTACAATGGGTAATGAACCATTGTGGTTGATTCCAATTTCTGCAACAATGTTTATCACCTTCTATTTTCTCCTTTAAAGTTATTGAAATCCTTTAAATAATCCACATCAAATATCTTATTTTCCAGTGAATAAAAGAGTGTATCTTCGCAGTATAAATTCTTATCTAACTCGTCCACCGCTTTGGATTTTACAATCACCACATAGTGACACACTTCGAAACACGCTGGGTAGTCCTGTCTTCTGTAAAGTTTATGATTGACCACTTTTGCGCCTCTATAATTATCCAGCGTATAATAACTCATATAAGGGTGGTTTCCAATACTTTTTCCACAGAGCAAAGAATTGGCTTGATTTTCCAAATAAAAATCATATATTCTTTCAACTTCTTCAAACTTTCTCTGTGGATACGTTAGATACAAAGTAATCAGATCTTGATCGGATGTAATATTGAAGTTTTGTATCACATCCTTTATGACAAACTTCATACTGGTGTCATCTCTTGATAGTTCAGGACCCCTTTGCAGGGTCTTAAAACCGTACTCTTCTGCACGATGTATCAATTCCTCATCATCAGTAGTAACAATTGTACGATCACATAAGTATTTAGGTATTTGCCGAGCAGTATAATCAAATAGGTATCTATTCTTATTAGGAAACCCCTTTGAATTTTTGCGAGCAGGTATTGTTATCCAAAAATTTTTCACATTTCAAGAACCTTTTCTATTCTATTGGTATCTATATACTCTCTGGCTTGTAAAAACGTTTCTAGTGGCATGTTACCAAAATTTACAGGATTTCCATTCTTATCGTTCAGTACTTTCGTTGCATCATCTAATTCTAACACATATTTATGAAAGTTTTCATCACAATTTGGCTGACCATGCTTATCAAAAGAAATATCAAAATACTCCGTCAAATTGGGGCGCACAGTATTCCACATTTCTGTCCCGGGATATGCGGTCGCCGTAAACATTTTTGAATTAACGCTGGCCGCGGCGCTATTATACTCTTCTGTATCGGGGAGCGTTCCTTCTGTCCAAAACTCTTGTTGCCACTTTATAAAAGCAACACTGGTTTTAAGATGTTCCAAATCCTCACCAGGATAGCCCATAATCCAGGTACAATTGCCATGAATATTCGTCGTTTTGCAATTCTGTACTGCGTTTACCATTGTGGTAGGAAATTCATGAACAACTCCATTAATTTTCTTTTGAGTTAAACCATTTTTTAAAATAAAACCGCCCTTCTTCATCAAAGTTAAGGTGTGAGCCGAAGCAGATTCAGCCCCAAAGCCAATATAGACGCAACCAGACTCTGCCATATCATGCAATCTTTCATCAGCTTCGTCCATTCTTGTATGTGTTCCCCACCTAACTTTATCCAAACCGTATTCTTTGAATACCGGGACCATTCTTTTTATTCTTCTTTTGTCAACTGCAAAATTATCATCCGGAAAGCCGATAAAATCTAAACCATATTTATCAACATACTCCCTCACTTGCTTTGCTATATGCTCGCTGGAGCGCATTCCATAGTTTCTTTCCCCTTGGGCGCCTCGATAACAAAAGGCGCACGCATACGGGCAGCCGCGGCTACTAACAGTGGTAAGGCTCCTCTCCATCTTAAATGGAGTTGCTGAACTATTGTTAGCCGCTAGGCCCCAAACTGGCACATTGATATAATCTTCCAATAAATTATGCCCATAAGGATCCGACTCCAATAAGTCAAAAGCCGGATACGGCAGATCATCTAGGTTCCTTGGCCTATTGCCTTCGTATTGAAATCTAGGTTTATTATCAATCTCTCCAATGTAATATGGGCTCAACTTGGTTGACTTAACCGCTTTCTTAATGCCGTGATCTTTAATTACTTTTGCATCATTCAGTATTAAAAGAACTATATCATCGCCCTCAGAGCGACCAATTGCATCAAGCTCCGGTATCCATTTAAATAAACCTGTCTTAATCTCTGTTGCCAAGCCGTTACCAGTGACCAAAAAACAACCTGGCTGGTGTTTTCTAACCAATTTGGCCATTTCTTCTTGCCACCTCAACGTAGTGATCTTACCTGAGAAAGCAATCACATCCTGATCTCCAACCTTTCTTATATGTTGAATAAGAAAATTTTCTGCTTCCTCATATGAGAAGTGCCGGCCAATGGGTAAATTCCTTTTTTCAGATATCTCATCTTTTATTCGATAACCATTTAAATCAAGTATGTGGGCCTCCGCACCATACCTTCTTGATATGGCCGCCAATATCGCAGGACCCTCGGGAGGTACATTGGGCATGGCTGTTTCTCGAAGTGGCATGTTTATAAATGTAATCTTCATTCCCGCAAAAGAGTTGAAATTCAAATTCAGTTCTTTTATAAAATCACTGGGGTGTCTTATGAGTCTTTTATTCTTGGTCACTGCGATTATCTATCATATAATAACACACATGAAGGCAGTTTTTAATGCTTTTAATTTCTCTATCATACTTGGCTGCACCCCCTCATATCTGGTGATCGCTCGCATACCATGTTCGTTTTGAAACAGCTTCATCCACTTGAATACTATTGCAGATTATATTATTGCTCTTAAAATCATGTTCCATTGTTGTGAAAAACTCAAAAGTCACTTCCGGGAAGAATTTAGCAAGATAGTTCTTATATAAGTGCTTCATATGTTCGCCCTCATATCTTATTCTCATTGACCACCACTCCCGTGTATTGTATTCGGGTGGAGTTAGATACCAAGCTTTTTTAATATCTAAATTATTGTAAAAATCTATACCATAATAAACTATGTGTTCTGCTTGTAATTCTAGAATCGCATATAAAGTGGTATAATAAGAACTATTGCACAAGAGCTTATCTTCATACACCGGAATTATATATTTCTCTGCCTCTTCGGGCATGTGTTCAATCGGGCGGCCATCATATGTATACATTTTATCCAGATTCCTGTTTGTGGGCCCTCTCCATCGATGAACATAGGGTTCATCTTCTGATATATATGGCAAATAACCAAGGTTGTTTAATGTCCCCCCTTCAAAATGTTTTTTCTGTTCTTCCTTAGCCTTTTGCCATAAAAGCCAATCAGGTTTAAACTTATTGGTTAAACATTTTTTGATTTTAATTTTATTAAACACAGAGGCGTTAAAACCGGTGTCGGCGCTCACTGAATTGCACATAAGATAAATGTCTTTTTCTTGGAATTTATGCAAAATTTCTGGATTTTTGACCGTGTTTCTGTGATCATTAATCAACAAAATATCTTTAATATTCTCATGATCCTGTTTGCCAAACATAGTCAGCGATGGGCCGGCGCCCAAAATACAAACTTTTTTCACTTTAAACTCTCAATCTTTATTGTTTTTAAGCTAGGATCTGCTCTTAGAAATCTGATATCTCCAGCCCAAGTTTTCGAGGGTCCCCATGGGCGCTCAAATAAACATTCAGTTTTTGCAAAAAGGCTTTCATTGATAAAATGGTTTGTGATAACCTCGTGCGAACTAACGTGTTCTAGTGGCCACATTTTATTCATCCCCATGGCAATGTCTTCATAGGTGTCAAACACTCTTGTCACCTTTAGCAAATTTTCACTATTTCCCATAAAATATATATCGTTTATTTGATGTGGCATGATGGTTCCATTTTCCGTGCGAACTCCTGTTATAGGGCCGGCTATGTAAAGCTTAGAAGAATCGTATTTTTCAAATTCAAACTTTTTAAACAAAGCAATATCGAATCTTGTCAAGACTATTTGATCGTATTTGAAATTGTTCCTTTTTTCATGCTCTTCGGCTAGTTGCACTACTTTTTGTCTAGAATACCACATGCTCTTGAGACAATAAGCATATGGGACCGGTAGCTTTTCTTTCTTTATATGACCCCTAAGCTTGAAATCTCTATTTGGTTCAAACACGCTTTTAATCGGTTTATATAGATTTTTAATTCCCTCTTCGTGAGGGATGCTCCAACTATGGATAAAGACATCAACATTACCATGAAACAAGATAGAGGGGTAGATGTACTTGTCATAGCCATAGTGGTAATCTATTTCTTCACCCTTGATCCACTTATCGACATTTCCTATAAATCCGGAAAGGCATAAAGCTACTCTCATTTTTCACCTACCTATTAATATAAACTAAAATATTACTATCTTTATCCATTATGTCTGTGCCCGGGCGGCGGTGAATATGTTCGCTTAGTCCACAGTGACGAAACAAATTCTCTTTATTTCCGATAAAATTATTATATAAATCATCCACCACTTCGCGGGAATATATATCTTCTATAAATAATGCCCCATTTTTATTTAAATTCTTATAAAACTTATTTAAAACATACATCTGCTGCTCAGGAATATGTGACCCATCATCGATAATAACATCAAATTTTTTCTCATCTAGTCCTGTATATTTAAGTATATCGCATTCTATAAGGGATATATTATTCGGCAGATTAACTAGAAAAGCTGCGCGGCCGAAGGGGCGGCTGTCGACCGGTTTGTGGTTTTTAGCTAAAAGTATATCAACACCAATAATCTCAGGGCTACCAAACCACACATCCCAAATGCACAAAGAATGACCATATTTTATACCGATCTCCAGAACAGAATTGACATTCATATCCCTCCCTTTTGTGTATTGCCAATAAGTTTCTAAATAATTATGCGCCGAATCCTTATCGGACCAGCCACCGCACTGGTCCATTGCTAGGTCTCGGAAATAACGCCATTTTTTAAGAGAATGAACTTCTTTTGGCCATTTGAAATATTCCCAATCAAAGGCCCTAAGACCACTGCTCAATATGTGCATTCCGCTCTTAGACGCCATAATTCTATTATTTTTTCCAATATCCATATATTCCTTCATTAATTTCATAATATGGCCAAACAAATCTTTCTCTGTTCGGCTGCTTAACAGCCCAGCTCCACATTCTAGTAAGACCTTCTTCAAGATCGGTTAAATGTTTAAAGTCAAGCAATTCAACTGATTTTTGCCAAGTGCTCCAAGCATGTTTTGCTTCATGTCTTTTTTCCAAATAAATTGGTTCTAAATTGGTACCAGAAATTTTTATTAAAGTTTCACAGGTTTCTTTTATGGTCGACTCTCTTGTTCCGCCTAAATTTATAGTTTGATCAACACAAGAATCCCTCTGAGAGGCATTCCAAAATGGCTCTAACGAATCATCAACATAACTAAAGGCTCTTGTCTGCAATCCGTCTCCAAAAATAGTTGGGGCTTGCTCATTTAAAATTTGAAACATCCAAATACCTAAAACATTTCTATACTTATCCCAAATATTTTGCTTAATGCCGTAAAAATTATGTGGCCTAATGATGGTATATTTTAGCCCATGTTGTTCATAGGCTATTTTCAAATCTTGCTCAACAGAAAATTTCGCAACACCATAAGGATCAATCGGAGCCTGTTGCATATCTTCATGGAAAGGCGGATCATGTCTATTTCCATATACTGACATTGAACTGGCAAACACAAACCGCTCAACATTGTACATTATACTGCAGTTGATCAAGTTAACAGAAGCAATTAAATTATTTTCATAATTAAACTTTCTAACAAATGGACTCAGCCCCTCGGCGGCGTATGCAGCAAAGTGATAAACTATATCAGGCTTGTATTTTTCAAAAACTTTCGAAATATCATCATATACCAAATCCAAACAATAAAAAACAACTTCTTTATTAATGTTTTCTTTATATCCGCCAGATAAATTATCAATACCGACAACCTTATGATCGGTGTTATCAATTATCCAATCGGCCAGGCGGGAACCTAAAAGTCCAGCTACTCCAGTAATTAATATATTCATTAGATTTCATTCCTATCTATTCCATATTTTTTAAAATATAGATCATCAGCGCTGCCCCACGAAAACCAGCCCGGATAATTTGTTTCGCCCAAGTTCCTACGATCTTTAGGTGCTTTAGCGATTTTCCACGGACTAAAAATAGCCACCTTTTCTGCTCCGCTAAGTGTAGCCGCCCACCAAGAGAACGTGCTATTAAATATTATAACCTGATTGAAGCTTCTTATTAAGTTAAAATCGTCCATAAAATCATCACGCAATCCTCCAGAGCCGTCAATTGTTTCTTTTCCATTGCAATGCACAACAGGTTCCAGATCGGAAAAACCTTCCACAAGGTGATTTATATATTCTAACGATTGCTCTGGCTCAACCCATGGAGAATTTGAAGGAGGGTTCGGGCCGATAGAAATTTCGTGCCTAATTCTCTCTATATCTTCAAGAGTGTAAGGGGACCATTTCTCCGCATCAGTAACAATATGAAGCCTATCATATTCAAACGATTGCAAAGCTTCCTTGAACGAATCAGCTGTGATATGATTCTTGTTGTGGCTAACTTGAACAAGCCTGTTCTGAAGTCTTAAATGCAATATTACATCCTTCTTATTCGTAATTGAAATCGAAGGAAACCACCGCCTTATCTCAGACAAAAATGTCTTAAACACCTTAAAATCTTCAAAATAGCCATTAACCACTATATTACAATCCGGCAAATCGGAAAACAACACTTTTTTATAATTTTCATCACTTATAACAAGGCTAGACAACGGAACAGGGTTGGGATTAACCGACTGGGATATGCCCATCTCGGGAATTGCTCGATGCTCTAAAAACAAGCCATGACGCTCGGCTAACAGCCTGGCCATGCAATACTGAAACAGGTTATTTCCGAACCCAATTGTCAGATTTGCTCTAACTGTTCCCTGTTTCTTCATATCTAAATAAGTCCCCGTATGCATTTCTCAATTTGTCTATAACTTCTGTACTCTCTCTCACAACGACATCAAAGCCGCACTCTGCCAAGGCAACCGCATATTTCAACTGTTGTGATTCTTCAAGAGAAGCAACGCCCTTTTTATATGTAACGCCGTCAATCTCGACCGGTACGGCTTTATCATTCTTATCAATGAAGTCTTTTACTTGAAAGTCTAAATGCTTGGTGTTAATCGCGTTAGATGCCTGGCAAATGTCTGCCGGCAGATCATTTAATTCGCAGCACCTGATAAAGGCTCTTGTGTCTCTTGGGAAACAGGGGCCGCCGAATCCAAAACCGTAGCCCAAATATTTTGAATTAACTCTGCTATCTCCCGCAACAGCAGCCAACACCTTATGGGGATCAGCCCCCATTTTTACTGCCAAATCGCCGACCATGTTGGCATAAGAGATTTTAACAATAAGAATACAATTAAGAGAGATTTTTATTAATTCGGTCTCCAATCTAGAGTTTTTAAAAATGCTAGGTTGGTTCAGGCACATCTTGGCATAAACCTCTTCCACTTCATTTGCTGCCTGTTCATTGTCTGCTCCAATGTAGACACAATCAGGATATGCTTGATTTCTCATAATTGTGCCTTGTGCAATCATCTCGGGGTTGTAAGTTACAATCCAATTATAAGGCTGCAGCCTATCAGATACAGTATCTGAATAACCTGGATTTACATTTGAAGAGATGACAAGATGTTTTTGGTCGCTTTGGTGTCCCAGTTCAATCAAGGAGCTTACAACAGCCTCCACTTGAGAAACATCATATTTGCCATCTGGGTCCGACGTGGTTCTGACTAATACAAAAACAAGCTCCGCATGTTCTATTGTTTTTACTAAATCTGTTGTTGCAATAAAATTTTTACTAGTGGAGAGATGTTCATTAACGCCGGGCTCATATGATATCAGAGTCTTATTGTTGATTAAGTCAACATAGTCCTGATTAATATCACAACCAACTACGTTATATCCCGCACCTTCAAGCGAAAGAGAGAAACACAACCCCAATCTTCCTATACCGATTACAGATAAATTATTCATCTTGCAACCTCCTTAAAGAATTTCTCGTAATTTTTAGCTGCCTTGACCATTGAAATGGGTGACTCGATCTCGTTATTGCAGGTTTTACCATAGTCTAGTTGGGGAGGGCGAGGGTCCTCTAAAAAAGAAAAATCCCACTCTTCTTCTTGAACTATAGTTGCATCTTTTCCGGCTATTTCTTTTGTGCCGCCAGACGATGAACAAACAATTTGACAACCACACGCTCTTGCATCGATCACTACATTCGGACAATGATCCAGATAAGCCAAATGTATAAAATATTTTGATGCCTTGAATAGCGACAACAAAATATCCGAATCCAAGTTCCCAACATAAAATATCCTAGGATGCTCTACAATCTCATCTGGGTTCGGGCCAGCTACAATCAAACAGTCCTCTTCGTGTGAGAAGTTTAAAAAATATTCTATATTTGACTTTAACCTTTTAAACACATGCCAGTGTGACGCGCAGGACCAAATGTTGTTATATTTCTCGCGATATTCTTGAAATCCGGGACTAACTGTCTGTATGTTCAGCATATCGGCCCCATTATTGACAATGCAATAATTATCGTGTTTCCCAAACCACTTAAAAATCAAATCCTTGTTAAACTGTGTTTGGAAAACAATGCCGTTTGCTCTGTCATAAGTTTTTCGAATATTGTAATTCATCTTATCACAATCAAAATTAGCATTAAAATATATCCCGTCCAACCGCTGAATCATTGGAAGATCCGGCCTAATGCCAATGGATTCAATAAAAGTTAGTTTTAAATCATACGGAAAACAAGATTTAAAAGTCGTTCCGCGTAATTCAAGATATTTCATTAATTTCTGAGCAAAATAGTTGGGCCCAGAATTAGAATTTAAATTAACGTTCTCTAAAAAGACATTCACAGCGAAGCCAGCCTTTGATAAGGCTTCAGGCTGCGTATGGTTTGCTCAGTCATAAGCTGATCTGTTCTGTTGACTCGATCATCAGACAGTGGGTTCAATCGATTATAAACATATAAAACTTCACCAATAGCCTTAAAATGCGCTGGACCAGACATCTCAGCCATTGGCCACATCATGGCTTGATCGCCAGTCGTTGACCAAAACTCGCCCGTCTTGTTCATCAGATCTTTTCTTTTTATGTTGCAAAACAATTGTTTCCGAAACGTTCCCAAATGAGAAAATTCCCAAGTTTTACTCCTAATTGAACCGGCCCAATAATGTGAATTAATTTTAGGATTTACCACTTCTCCAGTTGGCTCAACAACATAAGAGCCGTTTGTCATCCAGATTTTAGATGATTCATAAACCTCATTTAGTTTACTTAACACATTTGAATTGTACAACCAATCGTCTCCATCCAATATAACAACAATTGTATCATCTCGTAGTGAATGAATTACATTATATAAATTTTCCATCTTTCCCTTGTTAAAAGGATTAATTTTAAATTCAAATTTTCCCCGAATCAAAGAATTGTTTTCAATATATTCCTCAACAATAGAAGCGGTACCATCTGTTGAATGATCATCTATATATACAATATCATATTCATCATAATTCTGATTAATAACAGAAGACAAATTTCTACTAACCCAAGCTTCACAATTAAAGGCCGGAATGACAATTGTAAAATGTTCTTTCATTGTTTACTAACACGATTCCAAAATACACCCCTCCTAGACTTAAGATAATCAATAATACTGTCTACATCGTCAGTATTAAACCATTCTTCATCAAGATGTTGTACGTTTTCATTAAGCTCCAGCTCGCATCCCAATAATTTAGCCTCTATAACATAACGAGGACAAGTATCCAACCCAGAAGGTTTAAAACAAATTCCCTTAGCAGTTGCAAGCTTTTCTAAAACTTCTAAATGGGTGATATCACTAATAACGTCATATTCTATATTATTTTCAGTACACCACTTTTCAGAATCCGCAAAGCCCTTTACCCAAGAACGAGAACCCAAAACAAGATATTTCTTCCTGTCCGCTGGCAATTGGTTTCTTAAGTTTTTTATTTGATCAAAAAATTCGCCATCAAAAATAGAACCCAAAACAAACAACTTGCTCTCATCTAAACCATTGAGACTGTTTTTATAAATCTCCATTTGTTTTTGAGACATAAAATGCGTCATAACAGAGCGATTAACAAAGTTGGCAATTATTTTTCCCTTATCGGTCTCTGCATAGTCACATTCTTTCTCTTCTAGCATTTGATACAAGAATGGGTTCCTATATTCACAGAATTTATAATCAAATTCAATAAAATGATATTTAACCTTACTGTCAATAACATATTGGAGAATCTCATCGCTCATCTGTGAAATATTTCCAAAAATCCAAGTTGATTCTTTGTTAGAATCAATGAAGGTATTCGAAAGCTGGGCACAATTGATGGTTGATTTTGTCCCGGGGCTATCATCTATTAGAGCCTGCAAGCTTAACTCTGCCCCACCTAAAACCTGATGAGAAAAGAAATCGCTGACAAAAATAAAATCTTTTTGTTCTGCCACTGCAGGCTTATTATTAAGAAATATACTATTAACAAATTTCTTATATAGAACCTCTTTTGTAAAATTCTTGCGAATCCACTTATTCAGCTTTTTTGCTTGACTTTTAAATCGATTATAATCTTTATATACTTCGCGGAGCCTCTTCTTATATGAAATCTCGTTGGCATAACACCACAGAGAATCCTTTTGTAAGACACCATCCCAATGAGCTTCTTCTTGAATAGGCTGTAGAGTATATTCAACTTTCGCGAAATGCGCTTTATTCTTTGTCTTTCCTGTTTTCTTGTTCTTTATAGGAACATACAAAAAGTCAACATGCCCGCTCCAATCAGGAGCGACAACAGGAAGCTCATTATAAGCAGCTTCAAAAATAGGTAAACCAAATCCTTCTCCGTGTGTTAAACTAACCAATGATTTAATTTTTGAATGTTGATATAGTGCAGTTATCTCGTTCTCGGTCATTGATCCATGAAGAAGATACACTTTACATTTTCTATCTTTGTTCTCATTCAATAATTGTGTTATTGCTTTCTCTGTTTCCAGACGATCTTGAGTTGAATCACATTTGATATTACACTTAACAACCAAACCAACTTCATCGTTTTTAAATTCCTCAACAAACCACTTAATTGTGTTATGCATGTTTTTTCTCGGAGAAATTTGTGCAACAGTCAGAAAATTAAAATTATGATCCAAATTTAAATCCAATTTTGCCGGCTCAAAGTCTCTGACGGGATAGTGAACTACCTCAATAGGAGTTGTGCATCGAAAATCCTGAATAACTTCTCCTGTTTCTTTGTTTTGAGCCTGATAAGATGAATTCTCATAAACCTGCTTGGAATGTTCAGAAACAGTAATGATTTTATCCACCAATATAGACTTTTCAATCCACTGTGGGGCGACTTTGGTAGTTTCAATGCCAGCAGTTACGCCAATATTGACTGGGGCCATTTTCTCCCATTCATTCGGAATAGTTACTTGAACAGATATATCGAATTGACCTCCGGAGTTAATATAGGCATATGTTTTATCTAATGTTGCATCAATCCAACGTCTTTCTTCGTTGTCTTCCCATGTCCAACCGGTTTGGCCCCAATTGATATTTATGAGATAAATATCGAATAGATCTTCACGACTTCTCAGCGAACGAAGAACAAAACGACCGTGTTCACCATATCCAGAACGACTTAATACCGGCGCTCTAACAATAATCTTTTTCATTGTATTTCCACCATCTTCCAAGCTTGATAATGTTTTCTAGTGTCCCAAGAGCCATATTTTTCACATATGTCATCAATAGTTTTAACCCATTGATCTTGAAAATTATCAAAATTGTAATTCATCAAAACGTGCTGCAGACCCCTTTCTCCGAGACGCTCTCTTTCTTCTTTGGATTTCTCAAACATCTTGACCATCGCAGCCACAACATCGTCTCCGTTGAGTCGATCTTCATAAATCCAAGGAATTTCCTGAGATCCGATAATTGATTTGGAAACCGGTTCTAATCCAATACCAAACCACTCCTCGCCATTAGTAACCTGTTCTTGCAAGCCACCAGTCATAGTCACTATGATCGGTGTTTGACATGCTAGTGATTCTAGTGTTGCAAGACCAAATCCTTCAGCATCGGAAACATTTATTGTACAATCTGCAATATTATACATCATAGCTAATTGTTGAGGAGGGTATTTTTGAGTTGATAATAAAACTTGCCCATCGGACATCTCCAATTTTTCAATAATAGCTGTCAAATCTTGACCATTCGGATCTTTTGGATCTGTATGCATAATAAGGCAAGCTTCGTCGCGACCCACTTTATCAAGAAATTCTTTAAACCAAAAAATCAAACTGCCAGACTGTTTTCTTCTAGCATTTCGATTGTTCCACAAAAATACGAATTTATCTTTTGCATCACTACTCAAAGTTTGAATTTTTGAATTCATAATATCGATTTGTGAAAGTTTCTTAAAAATGTTTGTATTAACTGCATGTGGAATATAGTGTCTCTCCACTTCTGGAGCAACATTTGCGACAATATCATCTGTGACTTTCGATATTGTGCAGACAACATCATTTGATATATACCATTTTCTATTATATGTTGGATATGGGTAGTTATCCCAGACATGATAATAAACCATTGGACACAGTGCTCTAATTTCATGCTCTATTTGCCACAACCAGCCCCAAAAGCGAGGATCTGTCATAAACCATACCATATCTGGTTTCTCTTTTCTGACAGCAGATCTTATGATGTCTGCGTTTCCATATCCCTCAACTGGATGGATGATCCAATCATCTTTCCATTCTTCTGTTCTAATGGGGTCGCTATTTTGGTGTTGAATGGCGCCGCCTAAGCTGACAATTTGATAACGGCCAGACTTTAACAGAGCTTCAATAACATATTTTGTTTGAGTTCCAACTCCAGAAGGTGCCAGAGGGTGATCAGAGATGGTTAAAATTTTTCTTTTTTTCATATTACCTCGTACAATGTTCTGTATTATTAAATTCACACCTTCCACAAGAAAGCCTGTTTTTGATGTATCTTTTTCTTGAAATACTATATAATGCTTTGTTTAATAATTTTAGAGCATTGTCTGTTTTTTTTGGACCACTAGTGACTCTGAAAATCTCAACATTGTCTTTTTTTGCTGTTCTCTTCAATAAAGCAAAATGAGTCTCAATGTTTTTGGGATCAACACCGTGCTTTTTAGCAAAATAGTGCTTATACAGTGTTAACTGGTAAGTTACCATTGGTTCCGCTTTTTTTCGAGCATCCCAACCCCATCCACAAGTCTTCCAGTCGATAATGTGATATTTTCCATCAGACGTTTTAACAACCAAATCAATAAAGCCTTTAAAAGAATAATCGTCTAAATTCTGTAAATCAACTGGTACCTTAAGCAATTCTTCAGAAGAAATTACAGTGTAGTCTCCCAAATACTCTGAAACTGCCGGCAAAATCAAATCAACTATTTTAGTTCCTTGTGTTTCCATGGAACTGACCAGATCTTGCTTTAATTCGACTTTTTTATCAATAAGCTCGGTTAGTTCTTTCTCGAATTGTTCAAAAAAGTATTGCTCCGCTCCGTTATTTTTCTTTTCGGCAAGAAGCTTTTCACAGGTCGAATGAATTGCTTTACCAAAAGCAGTGAATTCATTGCCCTCAAACTTTGTAACTCTGTCAACATATGTTAATTTGTGATAATAAGGACATTGAACCCAATTGCGCAGTTCCGAAAATGATATGTGTGGCATTAAGACCTCTTAAATGCAGCTATAGACATTATAACCTATTCTTCGTATTCTTTAAAGACTAAATTTTCAATTTTTTCATAAAGTTTGGGACTGATCTTGGATAAGTACCCAGGATCTTTGAGAAAATAAAAATCAAAGCCGTCTGCAAAGTATTCTCTCAGCGATGTTGCTCCATATGGAGAAGAAAATAATCCCATAGTCATATAAGTGAGTTTGTCGTATCCAATATGTTGATATAAATATTCATCAAAATCTTCATTATAATCTAATTCATCAAAATATTCTTTTGAAACACCGTATTCCTCGGCTTTCATTATTTCATAAAGTCTGTTTCTTTTTCCGAGAAACTCTTTAATAATTGTTTGATCAGAATAGATGTACTCAGCTAGTCTTTCTTCGACCAAGTGAGCTATCTCATGAACAAGGTCTTCAACCATGTTATCTTCATCACTTTGGTAATTGGTAATATATATTGTTCCATCTTTATAAATCGAATTTAGACTTCTTTCATCCAGTTCATCAAATTGACCAATAAAGATAGTTTCTAAGCCGTATATCAAATGCTCCGGAACTATTTTTTTTATGAAATTCAGTACATAGTCCAAATTAAAACCATTTGGCAATGAATCCTTGATATAGGTATAGATATTGTTAATTAATACTTTTTGTTTTGACTCTTTGAGTGTATTTTCGATATACTCGTTCACAATTCTTACACTTTATGTTCTTTGTTACCTGTGTCATCAAGTTCGTGTTTCATCGCTTTTTCTCCCGCTGCAACATCAGCGAGTGCTTGATGGTATCCTCTAACCCAGTTTTCTTCGGCAACAACCATAAGAAATTCCGGAAATTCTTTTGATATTGTATCAACAATCATTTCAACAGTAATTTTTCCATCTTCGGGGCTGTGTTCTTCGCCAACATAATCAACGAGCCAATTTTTAAGCTCGGTGTCGGGCACTACTTCTTCAGTTAAAGCTGGATTTTCTCCTAAATTCATCTTATTCTCCATGTTTATAGTAATTTAGCTGCAAGAGACGCAACTTTTGAGCGTTCGCCTTTCTGCAAAGTTATGTGGCCGGCCAAAGCCTCATTTTTGAACTTTTCTACTGCATAAGTGAGACCGTTGGTGGTTTCATTGATATAAGTATTGTCGATTTGTTCAATATCGCCAGTCAAAATAATCTTTGTGTTTTCACCCACTCTTGTTATTATAGTCTTTAATTCGTGAGTTGTTAAATTTTGTGCTTCATCAATCATAATAAAAGCGTTCGATATAGAGCGGCCTCTAATGTAGGTTATTGCCTCCATCTCTATTATACCATCTTTCATGTAACTTTCCAAGGTTAATTTGTCATTTCCCATTAAATATTGCAAATTATCTTGAATTGGCAGCAGCCATGGCATCATTTTGTCTTCCATTGATCCAGGCAAAAAACCGATGTCTCTCCCAACGGGCTGTATTGGCCGAGATATGACCATTTTCTTATATAGAGGCTCTTGTAGTCCTCCTTTCCTTCCACGCTGTTCTAGGGTCTGTGAGAGGCCCGCAGCGATGGCACAGAGGGTCTTACCGCTGCCGGCGCGGCCGACGAGGGTGATAATCTTAATTTCCGGATCCATCAGCAGATCAAAAGCAAATGTTTGTTCTTTATTTCGTGGCTTTATTCCCCAAATCCCTGATTTAAACTCGGGAACCTTATAGAGAGGGCTTTCATAACTCTCAAATCTCGCGAGGGCAGATTTTTTCTCGTTAGAGTTCGAAACTAACATAACATACTCATGAGCATGCAACACAATCTCATCTTTATCTAGAAATATTTCTTCTTTTTCATAAAATCTATCAATGATCTCTTCATCGATCAAGTGAGTCGAAAATCCGGTAAATATTTCAGTTCTGTCTTTTACAACTTGTTCTGTTCTATAATCTTCACACAACAAACCAAGTGCATCACATTTAACTCTCATATTAATGTCACGAGAGACAACAATGATCTTCTTATTGGGGTTATTTTGCTTTTCCGTTAAAGCTGTGATAATAATTTGAGTATCTGAATTTTCTATATCCAATCCAGGTGGACATAATAGAGGATCGTAACCTCTTACGAATAACAGGCCTTTTCCTTTTTCGATTCGAACACCCTTCTGAAGACTGCCCTTTATACGCAAGTTATCAAGGATACGAATCGCACCTCTGGCGTGGGCACCAACAGTGTCCTGTCGTTTCTTGTTATTGTCGATTTCCTCTAAAACTTTTAAAGGAACAAGAATATCGTTTCTACCAAAAGAGAAAATCGAACTGCGATCTGTTAAGATAGCGCTAGTGTCTAGCAAATAGGTCTTTTTCTTCATTGTGCCCACTATAAATAGTTTTTATACTAATATCGCTTATTAATATTCAAAAGAAAAAATATAAACCCAAAGAAAAAATATAAAGGCCACAATAAACCACAACCCAAAGAAAAAACAAAAACTTTGCTGTCGGTGCTTAAAAATTTTTCAAAAGTAAATATTTTATAACAAGCTCTGTATACTATTAAAGCCATAATTGTGTATGCTGCAGCAGTCAAGACAGGTGGAAAAAACAACAAAATATAAAAATACCCTAGCATAAACAAACAAAACAGAGAATATGCAAGACCTATATTTTTTTTCGTGATTATCATAGCGCCCTTAACATATTTGCTCTTTGTTGTCTGTGATTGCTTTCGGGTCGTTGTGCTACGTAAAGATCCAACGTTTTTTCTGGATCTTCTCTCAAAATACGTCTAAATCCACTAACACCGGTAGAATTAGCAATTGCAAGTGCCCAAGATAACCTTTCTGATGGCCAACCAGCATCTCTGGCATAGTATGCTGCAGCTAATACTCTGTCTCTCCACTCCAGCAATTGATAACCTGCTCCATAAGGGTATATATGTAGCGTTAGATCGACTAAGTTGACCCATTGACGGGTGTAGTATGGACAAGAGCCGGCGGCTTGTATGACGCTGCTAGCGTCCCATGGGGACCACTCTAAAATACCCTCCGGAGGTTGAAAATGGAAGAGTCCATGAGCGCCACAATCTGTCCGGACAATATCATAGGGTCTTTTGCCAATTCGATCGGGCGCAGCTATAATTTGTATAGCTTCAAGCTCAAATCTTCTGAGGCGTGTGACTCGCGAGTCGAAATCGTGAGAATTTCCCATAAATTCAATATATTGTTCTAAATCCATATAACAAAATTCGAATTCAGCTGGACAATAATCATAATTTATGGGCAAACACGAAGGATAACTCATCAAATATTCGAATTCGTGTATTTCAGTGTTAGTAATTGAAGCGAGAGAAATATTGGAGCTGCACAAAACAATTAAAGCAATTAAATTAAATAATTTCATCTACCAGGCCATATTCTAGACATTGTTCAGCATTAAACCATAAATCGTGCTTAAGAATTTCTTCTAGCTTCTTTTTAGGTATTTTTGTATATTTCGTATAAATATCTTTGATCATTTTCATAAATCGATCACAATTTTTCATATCATCTTTGATTTCTTCGTATTTTCCCCAAATTCCACTTGAAAGCTGGTGAATTAGCATGTAAGAATGTGCTGTGATATATCTTTCTTCCGCAACAACGCTCATGAGTGTCGCTGCAGAAGCAGCACAGCCCTCAACTATGCTATGTACCGGTGTTACTGATTTTCGTATGTAATCAATTGTCGAAAAAGCAGCAAAAACACTGCCTCCAAAGCTTTGTATGTGAAGATGTATATTTGGAACAGCTGCATCAAGTGTGTTCGATCGATTTATGAGTTCTTTGTCTAGCTTTCGAAGTGATTTGTTTAAAGTTAGGATTTTTGTTCTTTTTACTTCGGAATAAAAATAGATTCTGTTTTGTTCTATTATTATGGTGTCATCATCAGTAGATGAAGAATCTTCTTCATTTGATTGTGACGCAGCCCAAAATAAATCGACTTTTTTCATTATTTTCTCTTCTTATTCTTCTTCTTTTCCACTAAATCTGATCTGAGGCGTTTTTTTACACGAAAATTGCTTTCACATCGTTTAATCTTGTAATCGTAATCGTTTTTTATCTCTTTTTCTTCTTCTACCTTCGCAACGGCCTCATTATAAGTAGAAAGGTGAGCAATTACTGTCCAAGGTCGGCCCGTTTTGACGGTTTTTTCATTTTTTATGTTAAATTTTTCACTTTTTTTCATTTCTTGTCCTCCTTCTTATATACCTAAGTTTTAATTCTTTGTATATCATACAAATTGAAACTATCAAAAAACATATGTACATCACAACAATAGACGATATCAAAGCCATAAATAACCAATGTTTTTCCATTATCTGATTTTTAAAAACCTTTTAAGCTCTTCTAGACGTTTTTCGGGTGCAGCGAGGCCGCCAATCATCGTATAAGCCGTCAATTTCTCTCTTTTGGAGTCTTCGTAGATGCCACGATGAATAATTGCTCCATCTGTCAAAGATCCGAGCGTGTCAAAGCCATATTCGATGTAATCCATCAATCCAGCGACCTCTTCATACATCGTAGTACCTCCAACAACGATTGAAGCAGCTGCTGTGGCTGTTTTTAGGTCAAATCCTCCGGCTAAAAGCGTTTTTTCGAGGTTTGCCTTCAATGCGTTGGCAATAGAGGTCTCGTGATCGACCTCCCTGACTGTTGTAACACCCATGATCATGCACCCCTGGCTCTTCATGACCGAGTCATAGTCCATAGGGTCAAAGGACGTATAGTCGCTATTTTGGGCACATAGGACGTTAAATACGTGAAACAGGCCGGCAACTGTGTTGTTTAGTGTCGGCCAGAACTTCTTGACGGTCAAAGATGGGTATAATTTCTTGATCTTGTCATTATCAACCATAATAAGCGGTGCAAAATCACCATTTGCAGCCCGAACACACAGTTCTGATACCTTATTGAAGGCATTTTTGGCCACAATAGACGATGCACACTCACCATTTGTCGGCAAAGACACAATAACACCCACTCTTTCGCTGGCATCTTCTCTTCCGACGTATGTAAAGTAGCGTTTTGCAATATCAACTAGTGCATTTACGCTTCCGCCGCCTGTACCGCCGGCCGCGCCGACACAAACAAGGATTCGATCGATGTTTTCACCGAAAATTTCCCTTAATTTGTTAAAAATCTCTTGACTTCTGCCTTCAAAAGCCTCTCTGCCTCTTTCCTGATTCTTGCCGGCGCCTTGTCCACTAAAATAGTCCACAAAAAACTTGTGTTCTTCTGGAAGTTCCAATAAATTAAGGTCAGATTGCGCTGTGTTGAACGCAATAGTCTTCTTATAGCCGAGATCATAGAAAGCTTTGGCAATTCTACCTCCTCCTTGGCCAGATCCAATGACAGCATAAGTCAAAGCACCTCCGGATTCGTCTTCGACACCGTTTTTTTGAGTTTGTTCCTCTAAATTTGGGTCAAGATCTTCAATATCTAATGTTGGAATGTCTAATTCAATCATAATTATAATTTTCTCCTCTAGAGGAGGTGGCGAGAATCGAACTCGCGTCCTAAATGCTTCAGTTAATTTTTCGTTCACAAGGTTAGTTAGATTTTAGCCTCTAACAAGCGTTTTATGAAAAAAAGAGACCCAACCACTCTTTCAAAACCACCTACTACCTGTAGGGTAACTTCATTTTTGATCTTGACTTTGGTTTACAGGGTGTCAAGCTCAAAAAAACCCTGTTCTTACACTCTAGGCTGCTAGTGCGTAAGAATTGTCGTAAATACCATCATTGGCAATTATCATTTGAGCGTTTTTAATGTGCCGCGCTCCCCACATCCTTGCAAAATTAACTTCTTTCACTCAGTCGAACCCTTTCACCCCCTAATAATATAAATAGTTTGTTAAAATAGAATCCGAAAACAACTTCATGAGGGGTCGATCTCTCGCTCCACGACCATACTAGCCTACCTTCACGCCTCGTTGTAGACATTGAGGAGAAACTCATTGTATAATGCGGTCGGTTCCGCGCATCCTCATGAAGCCGTTGGTCAAAGCTACGAAAAACCGTTGTTTAACAACATTTGACCGCCTCCTTTATTAAAAAAATGATCCATGATATACATAATACTAGTATTATAACACATTTGACCAAAAAGTCAAGGAATAATTTCACTTTCATCAAAATAATAATTTATCTTATATCGTCTGCTAAATTTATTCATATCTTGTATACTAATACCCAGAAATCGAGCGGCTTCGCCCTTTGTTTTGGTTGCCGTGGAAGTAAATTTTAATATTGCATCTCTTACAAGATCTGGAATTGCCAGCCATATCGGCAATCCATAAAGATAACCGCCCGCAGCCCGATTTGCAAGTTCTAGTTTAAGCCCAATAACTTCTTCAAGGGTAAGTTTATTCAACATTACCTCAAATTCTTCTGTTGATTTGCCTTTTTTGCGAAGTTGTGTTATTATGCTGTGATTTTTGGTAGATTTTTTTCTTCTACCGGTGAGTTTTCGTTCCCAGGCCATATTAAAGCTCTAGTTCTAGTTCCTCTTCGCCTTCTGGAGCGCCGAATTCCTCGGGACTCTCTGCAGTTGCCTCATCATATTCTGGCGTAGTGGGCTCTTCTAAGCCCATCTTCATTTCATCATCAAATTTATCAAAATAAAGTTTAATATTGGTGATCAAATAATCGTAAAATAACTCTCGATCTTCACTATTGGCAAGAAGCTCATATGAATCCAAAATATTCTTTTCAATTTTCTTGAAAGTGGATGCAGCCATGTTTCTTCCGGTTTCATCTTCGCCTTCAATCGAAAAATCGTCCTCTTCATCTTCTGGTTTTGGGTCTGGGTCAATATCAATAAATGCTTCATCGCCCAAATCTGGGCCTTCGTCATCACCAATAGTGATATCAATATCTTCATCTTCTTCTTCCAGTGAGCGCAATTCTGCTTCTTTAATACTACCTCTCAGATTTGCTACAGCTCTTGATGGAGCAAGTGCGTTCTTAATCCCTTTTACAACATGGGCCCGAAAGGATTGTTTTTGTTCTTCTGCTGTTGTAAGAATTTTATAATCAGTTTCAATAACTGGAATTATTTTCTTCAACAAATCTTCCAATACGTTAATACCGGTGTTTTCATGAGGCGTTTCATCTGAAATTTCGGCAGCTTCAGTTATAATAAGCTTTCGAATAATACTTCGAAGCTCCTTTTCCTCATTAAGCTGTTGTTTTTCCTCTCTTTTACGTTTTTCTAAAACGATGTTAATAATTTTTCGTATAGATTCTCGCAAAACGAGTTCTTCAGCAAATTCTTGACGATCGATCATTGTTGTGTCTCCATTATACTACTTCTCACTAAATAGTTTAATACTTCGCGAATAAGTGTATCTTGTTTCTTTTTCTTTTTCCTAGGACCTGGGCCGACTGAACCTTCAACTGCGCCGGCAGCCATGGCTGAAACTTCATCCAAGTCACCCTCTTCTTCCATAGAATAGGCAATTGCTGCAGCCTGTTCTTTACTTTTTCCCTCGTCATCGATCAAGTGAGCAATTTTTTTTGATACCCTCTTTTGACCGGTTTTAGAAACCTTAGTTTTCTTTCTTTCTTCATCGAGAATCTCTTCAACCAAAGAATATAGTAGGGAAATAGTTTTTTTTTCTTCTTGGATAGGCTTAATACTAAATATGCTTTTGATCCATTCTGGATCAACTTCTGGTGGAATATAAGAACTTATATCTTTTCCCAATAAAGCTTCACGAAAATCAGTGGCACTAATAGCACCTTCGCTGGTCTGAAAACAGCCGGCGACGTGATCTGAGATTATGACACCTTCTCTTGCATATTTTTGAAAGGTACCCGGGTTTCCAAAACGCTCAAAATCAGGTTTACCTTTCTTGTCTGGTTTATTGCTGCAGCCTAAAATAATCTCATCTCCAGGTTGTGCAAAATCTAATTCATCATTTTTATTCTCAATGAATTCAACTACTTGACCTATAGGTGAATTAGATTCAGATGGTTTATCATAAATAATAACATTGTTCAAAGCCGATGAATCAATGTAAATATTCCAAATCTTTCTAGAGTCGTCAAAAGTAACTTCAGCTTCGTTGTCTCTTCCTACTCCTCTAGGAAGTGGAGAAATAAGAACATATACGTATCCATCTGAACCGACCAAATCACTGTAGTGGCGAACCATTTCAAAGTGGCCGATATGAGGAGGCTTAAATGCTCCAGGGACGAGTACTATTACTCTTCCTTCACCGAAACGTGGTTCGACAATCGGCTCGTCTTCTAGAGCTTCTTCCAAGCCTTCTTTTTTTGGTGTTCGATCATATTTACCCAAACCCAACATTTGATTGACAGGAGCAAATTGGCCAGTGAACTTATAAGTTTCACCCTCATAATCAAATACGAGACCTTCAATGACTGTCGTTATTTTTTCTAATGCTGACTGTACTGCTTCATCACTCAACACATCGCCTACGTCTTCGCCGCCGTGAATCTTGGCCAATGAAGTTTTTAGAAGTGTCAAGCTGCCTTCATCAGCCAATACTTTTGAATCTTTTGCTTTCTCGCCAACCTTTGTGCGAAGCCTTGATAGAGAATCTTCAGCCTGTAGAGTATAACCACTTATAAAGCCTTCCAAAACCCTTGTCGCAAATCGATGATTGACCATTATTAATGGATTCATAGCGCGATCTTTGATATCTTTCATGGCTGAACGAGTTCTCAAAAATTCATTAATAAAGTCTTTGGCCTCTTCGCCGGGAATTGACTCCAAAACACTTTTTATCTCTATTGTCTTTCTTGGCATGCCGGTAGTTGCAAAATGCATAAGCGCCAGCATCAGTCGATCATATGTTTCTTCAGAATATCCAGAACCAAGTTTTTCTTGAAGAAGGAACTTCAATCTGTTTTCCAAATATTCTCCAACGGTTTTTGCAGAACCTTGGATAGTTCGCAGTTCATTTACTGCGTTATGATAAGCTTCTTTCTTTTCAATAAATTCTGTAAAATCAACAATAGCATTAACTTTCGTTGTTGGGACATCGGGGGAATCGATTTGCAGTTCCTGTAATCGAGCTTCTAATGCTGCCGACCTTTCTTCAGCTAATTTCTTTGCTCCTCGATAATCAGCTTGATCTTCACTTAGTGAAATCAGTTTGCCATCAACCAACTTTTTGTGACCAACTCGATGAATCAGCAACACTTGTGTATCATAGGGAATAACATTTTCACTCTCAGGATCCATTACTTCTGCATTATAGAAAAGTCTCTCTCCGGATGGAGTATAGAAAAACTCTGGCGATAGCAAATGAGCAATCTTCTCAAAATTAATCATCGCTGCATAAAATGCATTGACCACATTAATTGGAGTTGGATTCTTGCCGGCGGCAATACGATCAGTTGTAAAGTAACTCTTCAGTGTTTCTTTATCGAGACCACCCTCATTTGCGTGGGCGTTGTTTCGAATTGCCAAAGCTTGTCCGGTTCGATGATCATAGCTTATAGAGATATTCTGACCGTCGGTTTTTTCCGTTATTTTAATATTCGGAAACCCTTTTGATGCAATCTGGAATATATCCCTCATTTGATCAAAACCTAGATCAAGATTCTCATAGGGATGTAGCATGTGGCCACCAACAGCGCCCATTTACTTCTCCTTGCTTTCTTCTAGAACTTTTACTTGTTCTTCGAGAGTAACAACTCTTTTGTTTAGGCCACGAACACTTCTTCTAATATTGCGAAGATGCTCTCTGGCAACTTTCATTCTTCGTTGCCCGGTTATGTTTGTAGTTATGTTGTTAAGAGCTTCTTCTAGTGATTGGATATAACTGAAAACATCTGGTGCTTCGTATGCCTCGCCTATTAAAAATCTGCGAGTTATTTTGCTATAGTTAATTGGCATATCATTTCTTGAATTTGAATCTTTTTAGAAGAGCTTCGTGAAGTTGGTTACTGTACCATTCTTTATCAGATTCTTCTTCCGAAACCTCGGCCTCTTCTAAAGTCTCTTCTTCTTCTTCGATTTGTTCAACTTTCTCTTTGTTTTCATTCATTAAACTTCTCCCTTTTTTATAATTATCTTCCCAATCTCTAAAAAGCATTATATTGCCTGTTCTGTATGCGTCACCTTCCATTTCTCTCATATGCTGATCCTTTTGGGCATATCCAGGATTAATGTTTGTTTGATTATCAAAGTTGCCGGCACAATTCTGATTATGGTGAACCAATTCGTGTGCCAGCGACCGCAGTATATCTTTTGGATGCCTCTGATCAACATAAATAGTAACTCTCTGAGTTTGCGGATCATAATTGCCAGTAGGCGCAAAGACTTTTCCAGCATTGTTCACATTGGATTCAAAAACAATTGTGACTGGTTTAGAAAATTTAAATCGATCGTGTGCAAATTCATAAAGATTGTTTGCTAAATCATCTAAACCTTCATAGTTTGCGTTGTTGTGTATTTTACATGTCATTGCTTAATCTTCTGATCGTCGAGATCGAAACGGTTTAGTTAAGCGGCCGAATGCACGCTGACGCGCCCGGGTTACACCGATCGGCTCGTCGGAATCAACCAAAGCACCATAAATTAAATCCAAGCTCATATCAATACTCTCTAATTTCTTAATTACTTTTTCAGCAACACCAGACAAATCCATTTGTTGTAATTGATTTTGCTCTACAAATAATTTAATTTCTTCTTTAATAGATTGAAATAATTTGTTTTTCTTCATAATATTCTCCAAAATAAATAGTTCAGAGAATGTTAAATAGAATTTTTATTTAGCGACGGTGGTGACGGTGGTGACGATGATGTCGACGTGCGCCTCTGTGATCCCGATGACGATGGCGGTGTCGGTGAGTAACTGTGTGTCGGTGATGATGATCTAATGTGTGATCGTAGTGTTGGTGATGATCATGTCTGACTTCAATTGTTGGTCTTCTGACCTCGATCGTGACCGCATCATGTGGTGTTACATAAGCTGTACAGCCGAATATACTCAACGTCGAAAAAGTTAACAATAAAAATTTCAACTTCATTCTATTACCTCCAGCCAGTTTCTAGAAACCACATATACGGTTTGATCAACTTTTACATGAACATCTAGTTTAATTTTTTCTTCTTCAAAAATATTAGTTGGTGTGATTATAATTTGAATTATTTCGCCAATTTTATTGTGAGATGTATACACTAGAGAATTATCTGATTTTGGGACAACGATTCTTACCTTTTGTCCAACCTTCAACATGTTTAAACTGTTATCATTATACTAAATTTTCTTGTGTTTGTAAAGTCTTATTTTCGACTCTGCTAAAGTTCCTGAAGTCTTTGCATGGCTGATTCCTGAAGTGTTCAAAGCTGTCAACATTTCTTCACCTGCCAACAAAGCAGCAGACTCTAGAGCATCGTGTCCTGCAAGATTGTCGACCCAATATTCTAGAATTTTTCTTGATCGATCTCGTTCTATTCGCAGGGCGCTTTTTCCATCCTCTTCGCCGTCGACTGGATCTGGAATTGGATTAACCAAATTTTGAACTGCAGCAATTATTGCTGCTTGCAATTCTTCCGGATTTAAAGGAATTTCGGCTGTGCCTGCTACTGCCGTCGATGGGTTGGGAGTTGCAAAAGAATGAAACGAAGCAACGCCGGCAACGCCAGTAGCGTTGGTGTTAAATTCGTTTAATGATTCTCGAATTAGTTTACGAAGTTCGTCTATATTAATAAGATCAGACATATTTAGTATTCTTCTTCGTCTTGAATTCTAACATTAACCATCATCCCAATTTTCTGTTTCGCAGTCTCTTCGTCAGACATGTTTTTTGGATAGTCGGGATAATCTCCTATAGCTTCTCTGATAATCTCTTTTAGAGAGTTCTTGGTGATTTTCATATCATCTCCTTGGGGTGCATTATAAATAGTATATCAAATACTAATCTTCCAAATGATTATCTAGATTTACGAATGCAAACTAATACCCCGGTAAGCCCTAAGACTATCATTAACATTATATATGCTGTTCCAACACTCATTGCGTATCCTCTTATTTATATAAATAGTATTGACTCTTAACAAAATTTTGTTTTTATAGTATTATAGAAATATATACCCCTAGTTACTAATAGAGATGTAAAGATGTACTCCAATAAACTTTTAAAGATTTTATTGGTTTTTACCGTTCTTTTTAATATTATTGACTTAGTAGTATCAATTTGTATAATATTTTATGGACCGGTAGATGAAGCAAATCCAGTAATGGAAATGTATCTTGAACTCGGCATTTTACCTTTTATAATGGCAAAGGTAGTGTTGGTAGGGGGTGGGTGTGTAATTCTTTGGAAACACAAAGAAAAGTCTTTAGCAAGAGCTGGAATATATATAGTTTTTTCTTATTATCTAGTATTAATAGGATACTTCGCATACGGATTAACCACTTGTTATTTCAGCTAGTCGAAAAAACAGTTGAAATATTGCAAATACATTTTTATTTTATTATTTTTTCTTTCCTGCTCGGAAAAGGCACCCTCTCAAGCTATTCAAGAACCTCCCGTACCAATTCAAATCTATACTTGCGAAATTGAATCAACTAGAAACTGCACCATAGAAGAAAACGAAGGTGTCTGCCAGTGGGGCATACAGCTTTGTATATATGGATGGGATGAAGATATTCGCACCACCGAATGGTCCAGCTGTGTGCAAGAACTTCAAATCAGTGATGATATCTGCGATGGTCTTGATAACGATTGTGATGGAGACATCGACGAAGTTAAACCTATAGAATGTGAACCAGAAGATGCCTTTGTAGGCGTCTACAATCATGAAGATCACAATTCTTTGTGTTATATGGGACTATCCTATTGTGAAGAAGGTGCGTGGTCTATGTGTTATGAATGTGGGCCGGAAGGACGTACTGAAGAAGATCCTAATTGTTGGATTGGTCCTCAAGATGAAATCTGCGATACTGTTGATAACAATTGCAATGGCGTCGTCGATGATCTAGATGAATTTGAACTTGAAGAATGCGGATATATCAATGAAGAAACTGGAGAATATCTTGGTCAATGTCGATACACCGGTCATGAATATTGCATAAATGGAGATATTATTTGTTTAGATTATATTGGCCCACAAAATGAAACATGCGATGGGCTTGATAATAATTGCAACGGAGAAACAGATGAAGATATTTATCGACCATGTGCATCAAACTGTGGGGCCGGCGTTGAAGAATGTGTTGAAGGTTTTTGGATTAATTGTACGGCTGGTTCATGTGAGTGTGAACCTGGTGAAACCAGGCTGTGTCCGCAGGAGCCTTGTGGTTGGGGTTTGGAAGAATGCTTACATGACGGCACTGGTTGGAGTGGAGAATGTTTTGGTCGCGATGTAAGAGAAGAAATATGCAATGCTCATGATGATAATTGCAGCTGCGATTGGGAACAATATGCAATCGATCCAGAATCTGTTGGATATTGTTATGAAGAGATTGATGAAGACGAAGACACTGATTCTGGATTGTTAGAAGATGTTTGTTATGAAGGGCCGCCGGCCACTGAAAATGTTGGCGAATGTCATGGCGGGTGGAAATATTGCTTAATTGGCACCTGGTCTGCTTGCAACGATCAACAACTGCCCGATACAGAATATTGTGATGGTCTAGATAACGATTGTGATGGCATTGCAGACAACGAAGAAGAAACCAACTCAGCCACTGATTTAGTGGTTTTAATTGACTTGTCTGCTAGCATGCTAAACGATCGAGCAGACATTGCCCAAGCTTTCGAAGACTATTCTACTGGACTGTCCGATAATTTGCGATGTGCTCTTATTACATTTGGTGGCCAATGGCATCGTGGAGCAGGAGAATTGCAATATAATTTAGGTCCAGTATCTGGTTGTGTTGATGCATTGTGGGAAATTACAGTCGATGAAGGTGGTTATATTGAACCTTCTTATGACGTCATTTATGATGTAATCCATCCAGACAATGTTTATAATTTAAATTGGAGATCTGATGTCGATGATTTTGCAACACCAGTCGTGATTGTATTTTCAGATGAAACACCTCAATCTAATGTAGGTCATGTTGTTAGCAGCTTGGAACCATTTTTAACCAATTGTCAATTACCAGGTTGTCAAAACCCACCCAATATCTTTTGGAATGCTGGTGATCCAGTTGAAATATATTTTATTGTACATGGACATAGATGGTCTGATCTAGTTTTTGCAAGTGGTGAAAGATTATTTAGTTTAATTAATGCCAGAGTAGATGGTATCAATATTGTATTAGAAGATATCTTTGAACGTACTTGTATATATAGTGAAGAAGAGTAGAGATTAAGATTGCTGTTAAGTGTTAACGTTCTTCTCTATTCAATAATATTAATTCTTTACTGTATATTAGGATTGTGTTTCAGCATTAACTACCCTGCGCAACCACCTACCCGCCCATTATATCATATTTTTTGGTGAATGTTAATTAGATTTCAGTTTCTTTTAAAACTTGAAGGATTGTTTGTTTAAGCTGCATTTCTGTTAGCTTCGTACTTAATAATTTAACAGCATATTGATTTGCAACTCGACCGGGATTCTTTACTCCCCAGACATATTCTGCTGCAGCTTCCTGGATGATTTGTTTAAGATATTTTTGTGTTAGTTTCATACTGTATTGTAATAAATAGTTAGCTATTAAGGAGATTCTTCAATTTATTTAATTCTTCAGTTGTAAGGTGTTGATTACAATATTTTGCAATTGATTTTATGCTAGCTTCGACATATTCTGTGCCAGTTTTGTCACAGTAAGGGCAGATATTATAAGGATAAAGTCTGTGTTGACCAGTGCAAAAAGTGCAAACAATTCTTTTATATAGTCGCTGATCATTACTCACATAGTATATTAGTTTGCTAAATGAATAAGAGAGGTTATATTATATATCTTAAAGCACTATTGCTTCGAAGAATGTCTAGAATTTAATTGGGAAGAGGAATCTGATCGCCGGTAATCTCTGGACATTTTTTTAATATTGGATAAATATATTCAGCGATTTTGAATAATTCTTTTGGATCGGTCATCACAATGCCTTCAACACCTGTCTCTGGATCTTTTTGAATTAATTCCGGAGATACTTTAACCATAATTCCACCGATGGTTAACAGAAATTCTTCGAGTGAAATGTTGAGATCGTCACACATATACATCATGATCGTAAACATTTCATGACCAGCTAATTCGCGAGTTTCCTCTGGTTCAGACATTCATTATGACCACTCAGTTACACCCCAAATATCAAGTGCTTCGATGTGTGTAACGTTAGCTTGGTTGTGATCGACCCCTCGGCCGTCAACGTTCAGTGTTACAATCTCATAAGTCGTCGCGACACCTTTAGTTGGATCATCGTGATCAACCACAACCCGGGCAAGCGCAGACTGCATTGATCCCTTGGCATTCCAATATATCGGCACCTTGTCAATAATATTAGCTTTCATTCCCCGGGGCCTTTCAATAACCGTTGGATCTAAATCTTTTGTTCGACGAGAAGCATAATGTTGTTCAAACGATCGAGGTTCATCTGGAGTTCGAATCCATTCATCACCCACTCGATAGCCGCCGGCCTCAGAAATGTTGATATTGGCCAATTCTTCTTTGATAATTTTTATGAGTTGTCGTTTTGTTAGCTTCATGGTGTGTTCCTTTATCGTCTAGACGATATTATCATCCCCGGGGTTTCGGTGCCGGAGGCGTCGGGGTCGCGCCCCTTGATTTGCGCTGCCGCGGCTCGATCCCGTGCTGCCGGTATAACCGCAATTCGGCGTCAAATTTAGACCATGGACCAGTGCGCCCACCCTGATCCATATGGGAGGGATTGATCGGGGGTTTCTTGTCTTTTCGCGGAGTTACAAACCAGCCCTTATGTGATTTATCAAAAAACACATCCGCGTCGGGCCAGTGGCTATACTTGCCGACGCGAGTGGCAAAGGCCTGCCCTCCGGGCATAACCATCACCCTCGCTTCATAAGGTTTGGTGGTTTGCGGTGAGTACTCTCTTTCCTCCGGCGTATACTGTACGGTTACTATTTCGTCAATGCCGGGGTTTTCGATTGATTCATTGATGCCGGCTAAGGATATACCCCTAAGTTCTTCTTTAATAATTTTTATGAGTTGTCGTTTTGTTAGCTTCATAATATACTCCTTTATTATAAATAGTATGCTTTATTAGAAACCTCTAGACTTGTGTGCATGCAGAAAAATATTATATTATGCTGCAGCCCAATCAACTGCCCATTGTCTAACTTCTGCTTCAGTCATGACCGTTGGAGTACCGGCAGCTGGATCTATGTTTGTATGATATGGATATCTCGTGTGTAGATCTACCAATCGATCTTCCAGTTGCACAACCGTTAATCTGATTACAGTGTCAGGAATTTTCCACTGTTGGTTATCTCTACATTTTCCAATCATGGTGTGGTTGTCTGCATCTAAAAAATAACCTCCGTCTTCTATCCAAAGAGGAGTAATCATTCCATCAGGTGACATATCCATTTTGTATTCAAGAATCTGCATTTTCTTTTCCCTCCAATAAAGCAAAGTTTGATCGATCCAGCATACCTTTGTATTCTTGTATCTGTGTCGAACATCCTTTAAACTTTTGATACATATCTTCTAAGAAACTCGTTACCATATTATATTTTGGTATTTTTTGATCTGCAAAGGTTTTTGCTTCTTTTGTCAAAAACATTTGAATTTCATATTGTGCATGAGCACCATTGATTCCCAGCTGTTGCAAATATATATGATTGCCTTCGTCAATGCCACCACCTCGCGATCTTGCTGCAGTCAACGCTTGAGTAAAAGCAGTTTTAATGTGATATTCTTCTTCTTGTTTCTCGTACTCTTCTTCGGTAATATGATCTGTTGGTTCCTTGCCCATAGAAATCATAATAGAGTCGTGTTGTTCGATTAGTGCTGTGACTTTTCTTACTGCTGCAGCCACGACTGGAAGTGCTGATTGAATTAAAGTCTGCGTATTGTCAGCTTTAAGATATAACAATTCAGCTTTGAGAGAGTCTTTTTCAATTTCTGCGTCTCTGAGATAAATTCGTCGTTTTACTTGCTGTTTCTTCAAACGATATTCAGCCGCTCGAAATGCCTCTATTGATCGATTGATTTCTGATAATATTTGTCTCAATCTCCTGATTGGCGTTGGCTGATTAATCGTGAGTATGCCGTCCATAAATTGAGACTGTCGGCGTTGATAAACTGCAGTTTGTTCAATGATTGCCGGCATTCGTTCTTGCAGCATCGCCAACATTGGAGCATGCTTCTGAATAAGAGCAGATGTTTCTGGCAGTGTTAACGCATATGATTTTGATGTGTCGTCGGGTTTTTTAATAATTTGTGATTTCATAATTCTCCATATGTTATTATAACAGCTTAACTTAAATAGTTTAATAACTTATTATCCCAATCCTCCGTGAACATCACTGCAAGGAGCTGTACCATATCGTGCAACAGTCAAATCACCAAAGTCAGTTGCATTACCAAGTGTTGCTATTGTGACTTGCTCAATTATATTACTAGATGAATCATCCCATCCACCACCAAAGAGACCACGAATCAACGATGAACAACCATTTGGACTTTGTCTTGCAGCTGTTAGATCGCCAAAGTCTATTGCATTGCCAGCGCTGGCTATTGTGACATAGTCGATTTCGTTGGCATATCCAGATGCATCCACTCCCCCGGCAAAAATGCCTCGGGTTGCTGAAGAGCATCCACCTAGTGTAGATCTGGCGACGGTCAAATCACCGAAATCGGCTGCATTGCCAAGTGTGGCAATTGTGACATAGTCGATTACATTGCTGCGCGCGCCATCATAACCACCACTAAATAGACCACGGGTTGGTGAAGAACAAGCACATGGTGCATATCTTGTCGAGAACAGATCACCGAAATCGGCTGCATTGCCAAGTGTGGCAATTGTGACATAGTCGATTGTATTCAAAATAGACCCATCATAACCACCACCAAACAGCCCTCGTGTTGCTGAAGATAATCCGCCGGAATATCCCCGAGTGACAAATAGATCACCAAAGTCTTCTGCATTGCCAGTTGTGGCAATTGTGATATAGTCGATTGTATTAACATATGAACCCGTGGTTCCACCACCGAATATGCCGCGCGAACTAGATGCTAGTCCACCTTCTTCGATGCGCCGAGCAACACTTAGATCTCCAAAGTCAGTTGCATTTCCTTTCGTAGCTATTGTGATATAATCGATCACATTGCTGGCTGCGCTAATCCAGCCGCCGGCATGTATGCCCCGACCAATGCCAAATCGGCTTGGAGTTGGCGCAAGGATCAACAGCTTGGCAGCAGACACAGCGACACCAACCGATTGTTGAGACGTTGCGTCAGCTGTGATCGCGCCGGCAGTCGAACTCAAATAATAGGTTCTGCCGGCTGTCAATCCAGAGAATCCGCCGAGAATGCCGGCGAATTGAATCGCGACAGGTGTTCCACTGGCTGCAGCAGCCGTCGCAAAGCCGATTATTGACACTTCTGTCGATTTTGTGACAATGTCTGCGTCTGCTTTATAAGCAGCTGCTGCCGTGTCGGCAGTGCCAGCAGAAGCAACATATACAGCGTCATTTGCAGAGATTGCTTCGCCGGCCGTTGCAATTGCGGTCGCAGCATAGTTTATTTTATTTAATTTTGGCATTGTGTGTCCCTCGACATAAATAGTTGACCAATTCAGAAAGCAACCGATTCTCCACACCCACAAGAAGCAGTCGCACTTGGGACATTCAGCTTGATGCCAGATTTCAAAATTGTTTCTTCAAAATCGATTTCCATGCCGATCAAAAATATATAAGATTTTTTTGGGATGCATATTTTGACTTGACCAAAATCAAATTTCTTTGAAGTTGCTGGTATGTCTTCTTCATCAACAAATTCAAAATTATAGGAATATCCCGAACAGCCGCCGCTGCGAAGGCCTATTTGCAAGAAAGATTTGGGTGTCGGCATTGTCGCAAAAATGCGTTTTTTTGCCAAGTCTGTTATTGTTATAGCCATATTGTAAATAGTTAAAAAATTCAGATCTACTCAGTACGGCCATCATTCAGCTTTCACTAATTGAAAGAATATTCATTGCCGGCAGATTTGAATCTGCAGTGGCGACTCCTGCGACAAAACGATAGCCGCAGTCGTTGGGATTGTTTTCTACCGATGTGATTGCTTCAATTCGTCCACCTAGCTGCTCGACGCGTTTATAAAGTCCTGGTACCGGTTGGTTTGTCAACTGATCGACCATTTGAGTGATTATATTATCATCTGTTACATGTGCGAAGCTTGCCATATCTTAAATTTCCCTAATTAATGCGCCCTGAAAATATGAGTGCGGTGAGCTGGCATAAATCACACAAGTGCCGGCATTCTGCTCCGCAAAAATTTCTACGTAGTCTGCAGCATCCAATTTAATCACTCCATTAAAGTCTGTTTTCATTTGCCCGCCGATGCCCTGTTTGGACATACCAACTTGCGCCTGGCTGCCGTTAACGTAAAGTTTGTTCCACCCTATTGATCCATTACCCATGCCTGAAAGCCAGTAAATACCGGATGAAAACATGTAGATTCCATCTACTGGTGCAGTGAATTTGTTTGATGCAAAATTTCCGCCATGATCGTAATCTTCAGTATCCCAAGCAACCTTGGTAGCTGTATTAATCGCGACTCCTGTTTGGTTAGAAGCCAACCGAACACTAAAAGCGTGAAGCGGAGTTAATCCAGTTAGATTACTTCCATCTCCATAAAAAACAGAACCAGAAACACCTGCAGATGCAGTCAATTGTGAAGTGATCGTTGTGACATCTGTTGCGGCGTTACCTAGAGTTATGCTACCAGAGACACTCAGTGTATTTGATATAACTACCGGCCCGCCAAAGGTTGCGCCGGCCGAAGACGAAATGGCTGCAGCATCGACAGCTTCGAGGGCCGCTATATCAGTTGCGTTAGTTGCTATAGCAGCTGCATTAGTTGCTATATCAACAGTGTCATCTTTCTGTTTTCTGCTGAGAATATTAATTCGATCAAATAAGCTTCGAACGTTCATATTAATAAATAGTTAGTTTTAACATATTAATGTTATTATCGATCTTTTATTTGCTTGACGGCTTGCTTTTTATTTTGGTATTTTTTCGAAGATGGCCTGATTGCC
>Ga0114906_1000038_pt1 | contig 84426 bp, 69 predicted proteins | sample MalvirDeepMed_M9_FD_89687 | JGI IMG/M metagenome (GOLD analysis project Ga0114906, IMG submission 89687) | Marine viral communities from the Global Malaspina Expedition - Malaspina viral metaG DeepMed_M9 | ecosystem: Environmental > Aquatic > Marine > Oceanic | place: Mediterranean Sea...
AGTATTGGTATTGCATTTTTCCCAGACGACGGTGAATCCCCCCAGGAAATGCTGAAAAATGCCGACACAGCCATGTACTTTGCCAAAAACAATGGTGGCAATAGCTATCAATTCTTTAGTGGTGAAATGAACCAAAACGCGGTTAGGCAGCTGCAAATTGAAAACCTTATTCGCCAAGGCATTAAAGACGATCTGTTCACTGTGTATTACCAGCCCAAAGTGGATATCGCTTCTGGTAAATTAGTAAGTATGGAAGCACTGGTGCGTTTTGAACACCCGCAAAAAGGCATTGTAAGCCCTGGGCAATTTATTCCGTTGGCAGAACAAACCGGTCAAATTATTGAAATTGGTGAGCAGGTACTTCGAAAAGCCTGTGCCGATACGAAACGCTGGGTAAATCAAGGGTTATTTAGCGGCCGTGTTGCCGTGAACATTTCAGCAAAGCAATTTGAGTTGCCAGATTTAGACGACAGGATAAATAAAATATTAAGCGATGTGGGTCTGTCACCGCTGCATTTGGAGTGTGAAATTACCGAAGGTACGCTAATGGAAAGCCCTGAAAACGGGCTACAAATGATGACTCGCCTTCGCGAGCGCGGTATTCACCTAGCGCTAGATGATTTTGGTACAGGCTACTCGTCGTTAGCGTATTTAAAACGCTTTCCTTTGAATACCTTAAAAATTGATAAAGCCTTTATTGACGATATTGCAAAGAGTAACGTCGACCGTCATATGGCCGCCGCCATTATAAACATTGCCCACAACTTGGGGCTAAAAGTGGTGGCGGAAGGCGTTGAAGAAGAGTCTCAACTCGACATTCTGCGACGTTATGATTGTGAAATGCTGCAGGGCTTTTTATATAGCCGCCCGCTTAACGCAGAGCGCTTTGAGAAACTGCTAACAGAAAACCAAAAGCTTCATACCCTTTTAGGTAATACGCAATTCTAGAAAGATGTGCCTCGCTTAAGGGGCGTCAAATTTCCTTACTAACTTCCGCTTTTTGCAGCATAAGGCAAAACATTTCCTTTTAACCCTTCGTATATTAGACTTTAGTGCCAACTTTATGGCGCTAGAACATCCCCCCGTCAATCCGCACAAAGAAACAAACCATAAACTATTGATTTAAATGGATATTTATTGTTTTTTTCAATATTGGCACGGTACTCGCTATACCATTAGTGTCGATAAGAAAAATAAAACAATCGGCTTTGTTTGTTCGTTCAAAAAAATAATCAGAGGAAATTAACATGTTAAAAGAGTACGCCGTTGCACTAGTACTTTCTACCGCTACCCCAGTTGCTGCCGACAAGCAAGAAGGCGCTAAACAAGCTCCTGACTCACAAAAAGAAACCATTACTCAGCCAGAGTACATCAAGCCACAATCCGGTGGTGGGCATGGCGTGGGCTTCTAATTTGAAGTCGAAACGATTTTCAAAAAAAGAGAGCCTCTGCTCTCTTTTTTATATCTGGGGAATAAGAAATACTGCTATTAGTTTACGTAAACGCTACAGCTACGCCGCAATATAAAGGTTATTAAACCCAACCGCATTACGCCAGTGTAAATGTCGAGAGATAGAGAACATAGGCAGTAGAACAGGGCCTAGAATAAGGCCAGCAATCGCCCACTTCTTCGCGTTCATTCCCCATTTAAACGCTTCTACATAAAAATATAGAGAAAATATAACGCTTAATACTACGAGTGAAATCACACTGCCTCCAACCTGTTTAACCTTAATTTGCAGAATTATTTGTCTCTATCAATTATTCACGTTAAGCCACTGATAATTGACGCCAACAATTTGACACGTTTAATTCTTAGCCGCGCAGATTTTACCCAAAATAGAGCAATAAACCAGCAGAAATAGACGTCAGGCACAAAAAAACCGGGCCAAGCCCGGTTTTTTAACATTTTATAAACTTAACTATAAAATGTTTGATCATTTTCCGCCATGTTCACCAACACATCGGCCGGTGCGAATTTATCGCCTACCGCTGTTGCATAGTGATTAAGGCGCGCAACCACATGTTTAATGCCAAGCATATCCATATAGCGAAATGGTCCGCCTAAAAATGGAGGGAAGCCAATACCGAAGATAGCGCCAATATCACCATCACGAGCGTTACGAATAACGCCTTCATCCAAGCAACGCGCTGCTTCGTTTAGCATCATTAGTACACAACGTTCAGCCACTTCTTTTTCGCTTAGCTTAGCAGAAGGTGATAGCCCAAGAAGCTCGTAAATAGACTCATCCACTTCTTTACCAGGTTTTTTACCCTCGTAAGAATAGAACCCTCTCTGATTCTTCTTACCTTTTCTGCCATCGGCCAATACTTTGTCGAAGGCACTAGGCGCAGTGAAACGCTCACCAAACGCCTCTACAAGGAATGGGATGATCTTAGTACCTACATCAATGCCCACTTCATCAAGGAGCTTAACAGGTCCTACGGGGAAGCCAAATTTAACCAGAGACTTATCAATATGCTCAATAGGCTCACCGTCAAGAATAAGGTTTGCCGCTTCGTTCATGTACGGGGCTAAAATGCGGTTTACGTAGAAGCCCGCGCCGTCTTTAACTACAACCGGCGTCTTACCTTGCTTTTTAGCAAACTCAACCGTTGAAGAAATTACTTGGTCTGACGTTTTCTCATGCGCAATAACTTCAGCTAGCGGCATTTTGTCTACTGGCGAGAAGTAATGTAGGCCAATCACGTTTTCTGGACGTGCTGCTTCTGCCGCGATCTGCGTAATAGGGATCGACGAAGTGTTAGACGCAAAGATGGTGCTTTCTTTGCAGTTTTCTTCAATATCCGCCACCATTTTTTGCTTAAGATCTAAGTCTTCAAAAACAGCTTCTACAACAATATCTACATCTTGATAACCGCTGTAATCTAACGTTCCGGTTAATAGCGCAAGTTGCTTCTGCATTTCGCTGTTACGCATGAAACGCTTCTTGACCTTCTTGTTTAAAATGTCGTAACTGTATTTCATTGCGTTAGCGATGCCTTCAGCGCGGACATCTTTAATACGCACAGGTACGCCCGCTTTCGTTGAAGTTACATAGGCAATACCACCGCCCATTAAACCACCGCCAAGCACGCCGACCTTTTTCATCTTTTCAGGTTTAACACCTTCAACACCGTTCTCTTTCTTCATTTCCGTTGTCGCGAAGAAAATTTGGCGAAGTTGGAATGACTCAGGGGTCATGACAAGCTTACCGAAGGCTTCTGCTTCGGCTTTAAGGCCCGCTTTCATACCTTCGTTGATACCAGTTTCGATAACATCGATGATATGGCCAGGTGCAGGGTAGTTGCCTTTCGTTTTTGCAAAGGTCGCTTCGCGCGCTTTTTTGAACATCATGTTACGGCCTGAGCCGGTCTTTTCTAACATTTTGTCCATCACGCTTTTTTGCGGTGCTTCACGTTCAGGCTTGCGCTTAAGAGCAAACTGCTCTGCCACTTTTAACAGCACGCTATGCGGCACTACATCGTCTACAATGCCGTATTTTTTGGCTTGTTTGGCTCGCGCAGGAGACCCGGTAAGCATCATCTTCATTGCTTGCTGAACGCCAATTAGACGAGGAAGACGCTGTGTACCACCACTGCCCGGCAGCAAGCCTAGCTGAACTTCTGGTAAACCTACCTGAGTACTCGGTGAATCGGTACATACACGATAGTGACACGCCAATGCTAGCTCTAAACCACCGCCTAATGCAGGGCCATGAATAGCGGCAACAAACGTCGCCTTCATGTTTTCAATTCTATCGAAAATGGCTTGGCCACCAGCAGCAATGGTGGTGGCGTCTTCAGCAGTTTTACACTCAGCAAGCATACTGATATCTGCACCTGCCACAAACGAGGTAGGCTTACCGCTGGTAAGGACTACACCTTTAATGCTGCTATCACGCTCAATATCATCGAGCATGGTAGAGATTTCATCGCCGAATTCCGCTTTAAGCGTATTCATACTTTCGCCAGGCACGTCCATGCTAAGAATAGCAACGCCATTATCCTGCTTTGTTAACGTGAATGCGCCAGATGTTGGCTGAACTTCATTTGTCATTTCTTGTTCCTGACTCATCTTATTCTGTCTCCACAATCATAGCGGCACCTAGACCACCGGCAGCACACGCAGTTAATAGACCTGAACCACCGCCACGACGATTCAACTCATTTAGCATTTGCGTAATCATTCGAGTACCGGTTGCGGCAAATGGGTGACCATAAGCAATAGAGCTACCCATTACGTTAAACTTATCCATATCAATTTCGCCAGTTGCTTTGTCGCGACCTAATTTCTCTTTGGCGAATTTGTCGCTTGCAAACATTTTAACGTTAGCCAACGTTTGCGCTGCAAACGCTTCGTGCATTTCAATTAGTGTTAGGTCGTTAAGGGTCATGCCCGCACGGTCAAGAGCGATAGGCGTAGCATATGACGGGCCCATCAACATGTCTTCCCACACGTCTATTGCAGCGAATGCATAGCTTTTGATGTAACCCAGTGGGGTATAACCTAGCTCTTTTGCACGGCTTTCTGTCATCATTAGCACTGCAGAAGCACCATCGGTCAGTGGTGTAGCGTTAGCGGCGGTGACAGAACCGTATTTTTTGTCAAACACAGGGCGAAGCTTTGCGTACCCTTCAAGCTTTGAGTCAAAGCGTACGTTGTTATCGCGCTCAAGGGCCCCTTTATAAGGTTCTGCATACGCTGTCATTACTTCGCTTGACAATTTACCCGCTTCCCAGCTTTCAGCCGCAAGGCTGTGCGAACGGTGCGCTAGCTTATCTTGCTCTTCACGAGAAATCTGGTGTGTTTTTGCCATTTGTTCGGCCGTTTGGCCCATCGACAAACCGGTAGAGTACTCCGCTACCGCAGGTGGAACGGGCGCGAGGTCTCTTAAGCTTAAGCGCTTGAAGATATTCAGCTTCTGACCAAGGGTTTTGGTTTTCTGTAAGTCTACTAGCGCGCGCGCTAGATTTTTTGACACTCCAATTGGCGACACAGACGTTGAATCTGCACCACCAGCAATACCCACTTGAACCGTACCAGCCATCATGCTTTCAGCAATATTGACTGTTGATTGGAAACTTGTAGCACAGGCGCGTGACACGCTGTATGCGTCAGTGTGAACGTTCATTCCCGTGCCAAGTACTATTTCACGCGCAATGTTCGGTGCTTCAGGCATTTGGACTACCTGACCATAAACCACCTGATCAACCCACTCTTTTTGAACACCATGGCGAACGAGAAGTTCGTTTACGACCATTTTACCTAAATCTACAGCCGGTACGCCGTGGAAATATGTAGCCATTTTCGCAAACGGAGTACGCAACCCCGCGACAATGGCGATGCGATCACCCTCTCGGGTAGTAACTGATTGTTTTGTAGCCATAATGCACCTAAATTGAGGACCTACTTTAAACTTCGCTTTACTGATTTAAAGTGGTCTGACCTGTAATAAACCCGATTTTTACAAACTATGAACAAAATAGCAAATAATGCGGGGAGAAGGACAATATAAATAGAACTAACGTTGTTATCGCCATCAATAGACAGTAGTAAACAACAATGGTTTTGCCATAAGCGCCACCAAATATCGTATTTTTATTACCATTTGACGACTTGAAGAAAGATACAATGAACCTTATATGGAAATGAAAGTCTGTTTTGTGTCATTGTGGCGCGTACTTAGATTTGGATAATTTATTTATAGCGTAAGCGATCACTTTTTTTTAGTGGTTCGTTTATGCCTCGGTCGAAATGACACTTCCCTATAACGAGAAATCAAACGGAAATTTTGCATTATGGCAGCAGCGCAATTTCAACAGTTACATGCTTATCTAGACCAGCAAATTATTGGTCAACATGCGTTAACTAAAAGCCTTCTTATCGCTCTTTTAGCTGATGGTCACCTGCTTGTAGAGGGGCCTCCCGGACTTGCAAAAACTCGCGCAATTAATGCATTGGCAAACGGTATCGACGGTGACTTCCATCGCGTTCAGTTTACGCCAGACCTTCTTCCGGCCGACCTGACCGGCACCGACATCTATCGCCCTGAAACGGGTGAGTTTGTCTTTCAAAAAGGCCCATTATTTCATAACTTAGTCTTGGCCGATGAGATAAACCGGGCACCGGCAAAAGTTCAGTCAGCGTTACTCGAAGCGATGGCTGAGCGTCAAATTACCGTGGGCAGTAAAACCTATCCGTTGCCACCGCTCTTTTTAGTTATGGCTACGCAAAACCCATTAGAGCAAGAAGGGACTTACCCTCTTCCTGAAGCGCAGTTAGACCGCTTTTTAATGCACGTTGATATTGACTACCCTGGCGCCGAGACGGAGTTAGAAATTTTGCGCTTAACACGCGGAGAAGCGCTGTCAGAACCGCCTGTCACGCCACCTACCCTTACTCAAGAAGACATATTTACCTCGCGTAAAGAGGCGCTATCTCTTTATATGGCGCCTGAGTTAGAGCAATACTTGGTGCAGCTAATAATGGCAACCCGTAAGCCTGCTAACTTTGATGCGGACTTAGGCCAATGGATTGCTATGGGTACTAGTCCTCGCGCAACCATTAGCCTAGACAGGTGTGCTCGCGCACATGCATGGCTGAGCGGCAGAGACTTTGTTGGCCCAGACGACATTCAAGCCGTTGTTCATAACGTTCTGCGCCATCGAATTATCTTGTCTTACCAAGCCGAGGCGGAAGGTATTACGATAAACGATGTGCTTGATAAGATTGTAGCTACTGTCGCAGTTCCATAAACCATGGATAATGTACACGCGCAGCTATACAAGCTGCAAAGTAATGGTGTTTCTCTGTCTACCGCAGAGCTTCTTCGCTATCAGCAGTTAGCCAAGCTATTTAACTTAGCGCCAAAGCGTGCGCCCCAAGCTAGGCTCGCAGGAAGCTATCTCACGAAGCACAAAGGGCGCGGTATGGAGTTTGACGAGGCGCGACACTACCAGCCTGGTGACGATATTCGCGCTATCGATTGGCGAGTAACCGCTCGCACGGGAAAAACCCATACTAAGGTTTACCGCGAAGAGCGTGAACGCCCGGTCTTTCTGTTCTGTGACTATTTACCGTCAATGGCGTTTGGCACCCAATTGCTGACAAAAGCGGTTCAAGCCGCTCACGTATCGTCGCTTATTAGCTGGTCTGCCGCTGCCCGCGGAGACAAAGTAGGCGCTCTTGTATTTAATCAACAGCAACATAAAGAAATAAAACCCCTTACCCGCAAAAAAGCCGTGTTGCATGTTTGCCATGAGCTGATGGCATTACACGAGCAAAGCGCGCAAAGCAAACCTGATAAAGCGAAGGACGAAAAAGCGTTTGCCGATGCATGTGCTCGCGCAAGGCGTTTAGCTAGACCTGGCAGCCTGGTATATTTGGTGTCAGATTTTCAGCATTTAAGTGCACAAGCTATTCAACATTTAAGCCATTTAACACGCCATTGCGAAGTGAGGGCAATAGTTGTCAACGACCCTATTGAGCATGCACTTCCGCAAACATCGTCGCTTCAAACAGTGAGCGTTTCAGATGGGCAAAACCAGCAGCGATGGGTGTTAGGCGATACGCACGAACAACGCCAATACAAGAAATGGCGAGATGAACACAATCGTTCTATTTACGACATGCTAAGGAAAAACAATATTTCTCGCTTTAGTGTTTCAGCAGGTATTCCTCTTGATGACCAGCTTCAAAGTATGCAACAAGAACAAAGACTGGAGTTAAGTTGATGCAGAGCAACAATTCTACTCCAACGCTAGCACAAGCTATGCAGCCAGCTAACCAACAGCCGCTATCAATGCCCGGGCAGCAACAAGACCCCCTCGTTCAGCTGCGAGATATACACGTACCCAGTGAGGTAAACCTTTGGCCGTTGGACTGGGGCTGGTGGGTATTAATTGCGTTTAGTGCTCTAGCACTTATTGGTATTTATAAAGTTGCGTCGGCGCATATTCGCCACAACAAGGCGCGTAAACAAGCGTTAGCTCTGTTAGATACGGTTTCAGTACAGCAAGACAACTGGCCTGTCACGCTTAACTCAGTGCTAAAACGCACAGCAATGAGCTATTACCCTAAGCAGCAGGTGGCGGGTTTATACGGTAAACAGTGGCAAACGTTTCTTACCTCGGCCCTTAGAAAGGGTAATAAAACGCTTGAAGATAACTTAGCGTTGCTTGTCAGCAGTGTATATCAAGCGAAACCTAACGCAGGCGATTTTGAAGCCTGTAAAAGTGCGGTGAGAGAATGGCTTAAAAAAGCGCGTTTTCCCAAAAAGTTAGCTAATCATTATGGTGAGTTCAAACACACTAAAAACAGTGATGATTCACTTGCCTCGAACAATGTATTACGCAATAAAGCATTAAGCGAAGATAACAACAAGGAGCCACAGCATGCTTAATTTCGCTTGGTGGTGGGTGTTCTTTGCTCTTCCCCTCCCTATTATTGTTCGCTTACTGTCGAAGAAAACGCACGAATCGCCCATGGCGGCGCTGCGCGTACCAAGTTTACGCCCTGGTGAAGTATCAGGGCAGACGCAGTTAAAACAAACCAAAACCCCCTTAATTATTAGCAGCCTTATCTGGTTGCTACTTATTAGCGCGGCAGCTCGACCTCAATGGCTAGGAGAGCCTGTTAGTATTCCTAACGAAGGCCGAGAAATGATGCTCGCCGTTGACCTTTCAGGCAGTATGAAAATTGACGATATGCAATTAAACGGTAGGCAAGTTAACCGCCTAACCATGACTAAGTCAGTGGTTTACGATTTTATCCAGCGCCGCGTTGGCGACCGTCTTGGACTTATTTTGTTTGCTGATACTGCATATGTGCAAGCGCCTTTAACTTACGACAGGGACACCGTATCGACCTTGCTTAGCGAAGCGGTAATAGGTCTTGTGGGTGAACAAACGGCGATAGGCGACGCCATAGGTTTGGCGGTAAAACGTTTCGATGAGCGAGACGAGTCTAACAACGTGCTTATATTGCTTACTGATGGGCAAAACACAGCGGGTAATATTACCCCCGAACAAGCCAAAGAACTCGCTATCAATAAGGGTGTTAAAGTTTACACCATTGGTGTGGGCGCCGATAAAATGCTTATTCAAAGCTTTTTTGGTAGCCGTGAGATTAACCCTTCACAAGAACTTGACGAAGGCATGCTTACAGACATTGCTACCTCTACAGGAGGCCAGTACTTTAGAGCACGTAACGCACAAGAGCTAGAGGCCATTTATCAACAGCTCGATGCCCTAGAACCCATTGAAGGCGAAACCCGCAAGATGCGTCCGCTAAGCGCGCTTTTTTACTACCCACTGGCAGCAGCAATAATGTTGTCTGCGCTTTGGGCATTATTTATCCTCGCTAACTCGGTGTACCGCTGGGCAAGACAAAGGCGCACTGCCGTTTCTATGTCCCATGCCAATGCAGTTAAGGAGACGAAATAGTGGAACTCGACTTCTTAAACCAATTTCACTTTCTACGTCCAGAGTGGTTTGCAGCAATCATCCCCCTGCTGCTGCTTGTCATCTTAATAAGAAAGGCAACGGCTAAACAGTCTGGCTGGCAATCAGTAATCCCTTCACACCTTTATCAATATATGGTGATTGGAAAAACAGAGGTGGGGGCAAAACCACCTATAATGCTGTTGGCTATTGCGTGGTTTGTGAGTGTGATTGCATTGGCTGGTCCAACGTGGGAGCGCTTACCTCAGCCGGTATACCAGCTAAAGATGGGGCATGTGATTGTGATAGACATGTCGCTTTCTATGCGAGCAACGGATATGACGCCCGACCGACTGACCCGCGCTAAATATAAAGCGATAGACTTAGTCAATGCCATAGGTGAAGGCGAAATGGGCCTTGTTGCTTATGCTGGTGATGCCTTTGTTATTAGCCCCCTCACCGAAGACGCGGCGAATATTACCACTTTAATACCCAGCCTTTCTCCTGAGATTATGCCTGTACCTGGCAGCGACCCGCTTTTAGGTATCGAAAGCGCCGCAGCGCTTTTAACCAACGCGGGCTATAACTCGGGTATGATTTACTGGATAACTGATGGTATAGAGTTAGCGCAGCAAAATGAACTGCAAGAATATGTCGCGTCTATTCCCTTTACGCTAAATGCACTTACCGTTGGCACAGCCGAAGGGGCGCCAATACGCCAGCAAAGTGGTGAATTACTTAAAGATCACACAGGTAGTATCGTAATTCCTAAACTTAACGACGACGCAGTTAGAGGTGTCGTCAAAACCAGCGGCGGTAGGTTTGAATCATTTACTTCAAACGATACCGATATTGAAGCACTTGCCGCTATTTCATTGTTAGATAAAGGCAACAGTGAAGAAGACGAAGAGGATAACAATATTCAAGGTGACCAGTGGAAGGAAGTAGGCCCTTATCTGGTAGTACTATTGTTGCCTTTGGCCGCTTTCGCATTTAAAAGGGGCTTGGTTTTCTTACTTTTAGTTGGATTACTTAGCCCTCCTGTTATGCAAAAGGCCCATGCATTACAAGGCTCAGACGTAGCAAGCGAACGGCAATCAGGCATAGAAAATTCAGCGCAGCCTAAGTCACTCTCGTGGTGGCAAAAGCCATTTATGAATGACAATCAAGAAGCGTTAAATAGCTATCAGCGAGGCAAATATAAAGACGCGGTTAGCCAGTTTGACGATAAATTGTGGAAGGCATCATCGCTTTATAAGTCGGGGGAGTATGAGCGCGCACTAGCGGCTTTTGAAAATATTCCAGGCCCTGAAAGTTTGTACAATCAGGGTAATGCGCTTGCCAAGCTTGGGAAACTTGAAAAGGCGATTGAAAAGTATGAGCGAGCGCTACAGGAAGCCCCTGATTTTGAAGATGCGAAGACGAATAAGAAAATAATTGAAGACTTATTGGAGCAGCAAGCGCAGCAAGAAAAGCAAAATCAGCAGCAAAACCAGCAGCAAGGTTCAGATCAAAATCAAAACCAAGACAACCAGCAGAATAATGGTGAAGATGATCAGCAGCAGTCAGGCGAGCCCAATAACCAAGATGGTGAGCAAAACGACAATAGCGACCAGCAGTCTGGCCAAAACCAACAACAAAACTCAACGGAACAAAACGGGGAGCAACAAAACTCTGACAATGCAGAGAGGAGCGAGGACAGTGAGCCGTCTGAGCCTGAACAACAGGAGCCGTCCAGTCAGCAAGATAACGCGGACCAAGGTGAAAACGCGCAGCAAAATAGTGCACAAGCGCTAGATGAAAAGGAATCGTCAGCACAGGAGGCCGAAGCAATGCAAAGTCAAGCGGGCGAGCTATCCGATGCTGAAAAAGAAGAACTACAACGAATGGAAAGTTTAATGCGTCGCGTGCCAGATGACCCCGCATTCTTATTAAAACGAAAAATGCAATTAGAAGCACAAAAGCGTCAGCGTCAACGTATGCCTTCAAACCGGAGTGATTGGTAGATGAGAGCTTTATTACAATCTACATATTTTGTTTTTATATTCGCGGTAATGCTAAATGGGGCCGCTTTTGCTGATGTGAATTCAGTGGAAGCAACCATTGATAGAAACCCAGTCATGGTGGATGAAGCCATCCGACTCACCATTACCGCCGATGGCAGTGCAGACAGAGATGCTTTTGACAGCTCTCCCCTACTCAAAGATTTTGTTGTAGGTCGAACGTCGGTCAGCAGCCAAACCTCTATCGTCAACTTTGACACCAAACGAACAACGGTGTGGACAACCACCTTATTTCCCCGCAAAGAAGGTTCGTTCACCATTCCTTCGCTATCTATCGAAGGTAAAACCACCAAGCCGATACAAGTTAAGGTTATTCCCGTTCAAGAACAAAGCAATGTATCGCGAGACTACTTTGTCACCACAGATATCGACTTAAAAGAAGCCTATTTAAATCAACAGTTGCTCTATACAGTTAAACTGTATCTTTCAAGCAATATTGAGCGCGGCAGCTTACAAGCGCCTGATATGCAAAACGCTGAAATTACTCAGTTAGGCGAAGATAAGCAATACACTGACATTGTTAATGGTCGCCGCTATCAAATTATTGAACGTCAATTTGCCGTTGTACCTCAAGCATCAGGTGAGTTCACATTAAGAGGCCCTATATTTACCGGCGAAGTCATGGCCGCAAATACCAACCAGCGCTTCGGTTTCTTTAATAGAACCCAGCAGGTTAATCGGGTTGGCCCTGATATTACCGTTAATATCAAACCTATACCTCAGGGCATTGATTATCCTTGGCTTCCCTCCGAGATGGTGAGGGTTGATGAAGAGTGGCCTCAAGGCGATAGTTTCGTTGCAGGCGAACCGGTAACCCGCATCGTTAACTTAACCGCGCTAGGTGTGGTTGAAGAGCAGCTGCCTGATATCCCTGAATTTTACCCACCTAATTTCAAGCTTTATCCTGACCAAGATAACACAACGACAGTGGAAAAAGATCAGAGCCTAATTTCTCAGCGTCAAACATCTCTGGCAATAATTCCCACTGAACCGGGCAACTTTGTTTTGCCTGAAATTACTATCCCATGGTTCAATACGTTAACTCAAAAAACTGAATATGCCACTATTCCTGCTCGTTCCATCACCGTAGCGGCGGCATCAGGCAAAGATGGCAACAACGGTAGCGCACCAGGGCCGCTTGCAAATTCTGAAAGTGCTGACGATACCCCAATGCTAGTTAACACACCTGTTAGCCAGGAACGCAGCGACGATGTAGGCGAAGAAAATCGTGATAATGCAAGGGAAACGCGTACCGAAGAAGACACCACATTCCTCTTGCTAACGTTAGCCATAGTGAGCGCTTTACTGGTTGTCACAGCATTAGGGTGGTTTTTAGCATTCAGAAAGCTTAAGCGCGTTACCCATGGTGGACATATTCCAAGCCATGGTAAACACAACGGCAGGGGGGGTAGCGTATTAGGCCATACTGACGAAAAAGCACAGTTTCAACGTGTTATGTCTTTGATAAAAGCCAATGACACAAGGGCGCTTACCCCTGCGCTTCAACAGTGGTTGAAAACACTCACCGGTGACAATGCTCAACTTTCACAGTTTGCCAGCATTAACAGCCTAATGAGCGAGCTTTACGCTGCCCGTTTTGCCAAAAATAACGCCGACAAAAATGCGCAATCAAAGCAAATAAAGCCCGTATTTGAAAAGTTATCTACCGAAATCAAACGCCTTAGAAGCGAGTGGCAGAAAAAGCACACGGGCGACAGCAACAGGTTATCTGACTTATATCCTGCTTCGTAAAACGCATTTCGATTGCCAATAATAACCTTATGAGGTGAGATTGGCGTCACTACCACCATGCTCCTTTTAACGGTAAAGACTAACTACTTAGACTTTACCGTTAAAAGGAGCATGGATTAAACAACATTTTGTGTTTAAAACAACAACACGGCTCAAAAACTTTCCATCGTTTTTGACCAAGCAAAACAATTAAATAAACGCGACGGGGCTTAAATGAAAAAAACACTGTTAAAGCTAACGCCAATAGCGCTAGCCATTACTACTTTAACGGCTTGCTCACCAGCAAGTGAAACCGCTAAAACCGCACCAGAACCTATAAAAACTGAAAAACCTGCTGGGCAGTCTGAGTCTGAGCGGCTAAACGCATTTTTTGAACGTACTTTTGAAGAAAACCTCAAGCGCTCCCCTCTTTTTCAAAGCTACCTTGGCAAAAAATGGGACTACGATAAATGGGACGACATCAGCGAAGAAGAAGCCGATGCCCGCCTAGCTATCGCCAAAAATCGGCTTGAGAAGCTAGAGAGTTTCGATACAAGTAAACTTAATGAACAGGAAAAGCTAAGCCTGAGATTATACAAATTAGGCATCGAACGAGACTTAGCAAACGACGAATTTAGGCATCACCGCTATATCGTGCATCAGTTTCGCGCGGCTCACACACAAGTTCCCAGCTTTCTTATCAATATTCACAGCGTAAACAGTAAAGAAGACGCCCAAGCGTACATTGGTAGATTAGACAATGTACGCACGTACTTTGACCAAGTCATCGACCAGATGAAAATTCGCGAAGAAGCCGGCGTTTTCCCTCCTGCCTGGGCATACGATCAAATGATTGATGCATCGAGAAACGTCATTACGGGGGCGCCGTTTGATTCAAGTGAAATGCCTTCTACTATTTGGGAAGACTTCCAGAATAAGGTTGAAAGCCTTGAGATCCCTGATGCGGAAAAAACAACGCTTTTAGGGGAAGCGAAAGCGGCACTTGTTACGTCAGTCATGCCTGCCTATGAAAAATTTATTGAAGAACTCGCCCACCAGCGTGAAGTAACGCCTGAAGGCGACGGTGTATGGCGTTTACCTGATGGTGAGAAATGGTATCAAAATCGCCTTAATTGGTTTACCACGACCGATCTAACCGCTGAAGAAGTTCACCAAATCGGTTTGGAAAACGTTGAACGTATTCATAACGCCATGCGTGAGATTATGGATAAGGTAAACTTTGAAGGAACACTTCAAGAGTTTTTCGTGTTTATGCGCGAAGATGACCAGTTCTATCTCCCTTCAACAGATGAAGGAAGACAGCAATATTTGGATATGGCAAAAGCCGCCATTGACGAAATGAGAGAAGCCATTCCAGAGTATTTTGGCATTCTTCCAGAAGCGCCTATGGTTGTTAAGCGCGTAGAAGCGTTTCGTGAACAGTCGGCCGGTAAGGCGTTTTACCAAAGTCCTGCGCAAGACGGCAGCCGCCCGGGTATCTACTATGCCAATTTGTTCGATATGAAAGCAATGCCTACCTATCAACTTGAAGCACTCGCATATCACGAAGGTATTCCCGGGCATCACATGCAGCGCGCTATCGCACAAGAGCTTGAAGGTGTTCCTCAGTTTCAGAAGTTTCTTAGTTTCACGGCGTATACCGAAGGCTGGGGGCTATATACCGAAGAACTGGCAAAAGACATGGGATTTTATGAAGACCCCTACTCTGATTTCGGCCGGTTAGCGATGGAGTTGTGGCGTGCTTGCCGTTTGGTGGTAGATACAGGCATACACGCAAAGAAATGGTCGAGAGAGGAAGCGGTAGATTACCTTGTTAAGAATACCCCAAATCCTGAATACGACGCGCAAAAAGCCATTGAGCGCTACATTGCCATGCCAGGACAAGCGACCGCTTATATGATTGGCAAGCTAAAAATTATGGAGCTAAGAGAGCGTGCTCAAAGTGAACTTGGCGATAAGTTTGATTGGAAAGGCTTCCATGATGAGATTTTGAAATACGGTCCAGTGCCGCTTTCCATTCTTGAAGAAAACATCAATACCTGGATAGCCATGCAAAAAAATAAGTAGCGCTATTCACTACTTTTTAGCTTTACCTAAAAAAACGCGTCTTTCGTTTAGCGAAATGACGCGTTTTTTATGCCATAGTGAAAAAGATTTTAGTTTTCGGCTTTTTTTATGCGCACGCGAAATAAAACCGGTAATGGTCAGGTCTTATCGGGTATGAAAGCAAAACACCAAAGATATGAAGCGCTTGTAAAAGCCTTTCACGCAGACATTTACCGCTATGCGTTCTGGTTAATCAAAGACCAAAGCATTGCCGAGGATGTTGTGCAGGAAACTTTCTTACGCGCTTGGCGCTCACTTGATGCCCTTAATGATGAAAAGGCGGCAAAGTCATGGCTAATTACTATTCTTCGCCGAGAAAACGCTCGTCGGTTTGAGCGCAAGCAATTCGATACCGTTGATATCGACGATGTGCATATTCAAGACGACACCCAACATGCTGATGGCGATCTTAAAAATAGGGAGTTACAGCGCTTATTAGGAGGTTTGAGTGTGGAATATCGCGAACCGTTAATCCTACAGCTAATCTTTGGGTTTAGCGGTGAAGAAATTGCTAATCAACTTGGGCTTAACAAGAATACGGTTATGACTCGGCTATTTAGAGCGAGGAATCAACTCAAAGAGGCGTTAGAGAAACAAAATGAACAGAGAGGTCGTATAAATGGATGAATTAGAATTTAGGCGTCGAATCTACGCCGATCCAGAAACGACTGACAGTGATGTTGTAGAAGCGGCCAAAGCGGATGAGAGCAAGCGTAGTTTCTGGAATGAACAAAAACAGTTAGACAAACAGTTTAAACAGGCGCTAAAAGTTGAGGTGCCTGATGATTTAGCCAGTAAATTAATTTGGCAGCAGTCAGCTGATGAGTTCACCCGATATAAGCGCAGAAGCCGCTGGTATGTGGCGATGGCAGCATCTGTGGCATTCACAATAGGCATTGGCTTAACAATGTGGTATCACCAGCCACTTAGCATTGGCGGTCAAGCGCTTGCTCATATGCAATATGCGGAAATGGAACATGCTCACTCACTGCTTCCGGTAGATTTGAATATGGTCAATGCAAAACTCGCGAGTTTTGGAGGCAGTTTAAGCGAAATGTTAGACGGCATAGAGGTTGCTAATTATTGCCACTTAAGCACGGTGAGAAGTCTGCACCTTATTGTTAATACCCCGCAGGGAAAAATGTCGGTTTTTGTGCTTCCACAAAGAGGTGATATCAGCGTACCTAGTGATTTTGAGGACAGCCAATATCACGGGGAAAGCATCAAGATGCGACGCGCTAATGTAATGGTAGTGGGTGATAAAGGCGCCGACCTAAGTGAAATGAAAAAAGCGGTTTCAGAAAGAATTCAGTTCTCTGCCTAACTTTTGACAAGGCTGGTAATTCGTTCCAAAAAAGTGCTTATCTTATGCACTTCCCTTCTTCGGCCCACTCGGGCCGATTTTTTTACCCAAAATTAAGATGAAACGTTAAACGATAAACTTTATACTTTAGAACTAACGTTAAAACGCTCGTTTTAATTCAAATAAACATTCCGCTTATCCGCAGTTCAGAGGTAGCAATCACAATGAGCGCTTGGTGTCGTTTTGCAAGGCTAGTACTTTGCCTACTAATCACTACAAATATTTGCTTTACCGCATATGCACGAAGTCTCGATACCTCTAATGCACTAAGGTTAAAGAAACTTGAAACCTATAGCCATGTTACTGCTGTGGCAATTTACAATTGGAATGAAGATACTGAAAAAGACAACCGACAGATTGTATCTATGTTAGAGAGTGCGGGCATTCAAAATGATAATTCCAGTGAAGGCATTATTTTCAGGCACTTACTCGCCACAGGAACCGCAAACGAAACGGTTAAGCCCCGCCTTCCAATCTATGTAAAGCACCCGCTTTTAAAAGAGCATTGGGAAGAGTTAAAAGTACTCAATGCTAAACTATTTTCCGCGGCAAAGGCCTATTACATCTATGCTAGAGCAGTAAACGACTTTGACGGTTCAGCAAAAAGAATCAACACTACAGTACCAGCACTTAGACGTTTAAAATTAGAAGCTTTAGATACCGGTGATAGAGTCGCTACAGCAATCGCCAGTATCTGGTTATCAATGGAGCTTACTTTAGCAAGTCCAATACAGGCCATTAATGAGATTGAATATGCACTTGCTTACTTACCCACGCGCTCTTCAACTCTTTCTTTGGAAAATGCGTTAGATAGCTCGACTGCTCATCAATGGCTTCGTGTTTCTTACACAGAGCTATCGGTGCCTAGTAGAGCTTATTTTCACTCAATGAAGGTTATAGAAGAAAGAACTCAAAATGATGGTTTCGTAACATGGGCGTATTATACTGCGGTTGATGCTTTGATACTTCAAGGTAAATACGAAGATGCTTTATTGCTCTCGGACAAGGCTCTTAAGTCTGTAAAAAGCAGGAATTTGGAACACGAGACTTACCTGACCCTTTACCAAAGGTTGCGGTTGCTTGTTACCGGTTTTAGACAAACGCATAAAAATGAAATAAAAACTACCATAGAAAGAATAGACGCAATAGACACAACGCAGATTGAAATTAGGGTGAAAGAGCTTCTTTATCAATATCAATCTTATAAAGCTATTGCTGAAAATGATGAAAAGCTGCTCTCGAAGGCGATTGAACAATATAAAAAAGCGATGCTGGAGACCTTACCATCTACCGAGTTTAGAGCCGAACACCTGCTAAGAAAAGAACTTGAACTTACCCGAATTTATGACGCTGCTGGCAATTATGAAAAAGCCTATGAGCATTCCAAAGCCTACAATCAGCTTTTAGTTAAGAAAAATACCGAGCAGTTTAAGCTTTCATCTCCTTCGCTCACCGATGGTATAGCAAGAGATATTGCGTTGGCACGCTATCGCCAGCAAGAGCTTGCTGCACTTCGCGATGAAAAAATCGGGCTGTCTACCGATAAAGAAGCCCTGAAAACAACCATTTTCGCATTGATAACGACCATTTTAATTATTCTGGCGCTATGGTTGTGGATTGCTAAATGCCAAAGCGACACGCTTGCTGAGCGAGACTCACTAACCGGCGCATTAACACGCAGAGCGATGCTTAAAAGCCTTAAAAAAGCATTAAAAAGTGACAGCACATCCTGTGTTGCGCTGTTAGACGTAGATAACTTCAAAAAAATTAACGACAGATATGGGCATTTAGTAGGAGATGAAGTGTTAACAACGCTTACTCAAACTATTCAAAAACGAATTCGTAAATCAGACAAGCTTTGCCGATACGGTGGCGAAGAATTTTTAATTTACTTCTCAGACACGGATCAACAGTCAGCCAAGCGCATACTTGATGAACTTAATGCTAGCTTATCTCGTCAAAAGCTGTGGAGCGGAACCGACCAAAAATTTTCAGTCAGCTTTTCTTCTGGCCTTCTAGATGTGAACGGAGAAACAAACTTAGACACAATTATCAAAGCCTGTGACGACCTCTTGTATAAAGCAAAACGCGAAGGCCGTGCTCGCGTTGCCGCTTTCTCATTTTAAATTAGCCCAAACTTTTTCAACGCGTAACCGTATAGAAAACATGCAAGGTCGCTGACTGACGTAGAGACTCTACGTCATAGGTGTTAGCATGAGAGAAAAAACATAGGGAATTTATATGGCTACTGGCACGATAATCTCGTTGGGTTTGTATTTTGTGGTAATGTTGGGGATAGGGCTTTTCGCCTATCGGCAAACAGATACCAACGTTGAGGGCTACATGCTTGGCGGCCGCCAACTTGGTCCAGCGGTAACCGCACTATCAGCAGGTGCATCAGACATGAGCGGTTGGATGCTTATGGGCTTACCGGGCGCAATGTATGTTTCCGGACTCTCGGCTGGCTGGATTGCAGTGGGGTTGACCTTAGGCGCTCTTGCTAACTACATGTTAGTGGCACCACGTCTTCGCGTTTACACCGAAGTTGCCAATAACTCGATTACCCTGCCCGATTATTTCGAAAATCGCTTTGCCGATAATTCTCGCATGCTACGCGTTATAGCGTCAGTGGTTATCGTTATTTTCTTTACCCTATATACCTCTTCGGGCGTAGTCGCAGGCGGCAAGTTATTTGAAACGTCATTTGGCCTATCGTACGAAGCTGGACTCTATGTAACCGCAGGCGTTGTAGTGGCCTATACCCTGGTGGGCGGCTTTATGGCAGTGAGCATGACTGACTTTGTTCAGGGCTGCATTATGTTCGTGTCGCTTATTATGGTCCCTGCTGTTGTTATCAGTGAATTAGGCGGCCTAGGTGCCTCAATCGACGCGCTAGATAACATCAACCCCGCGTTGTTTGACGCCTTTATGGATGCATCTTCCAATGTAGCGCTTACTGTTATTGGGATAATTTCTCTTATGTCTTGGGGGCTAGGCTATTTCGGTCAGCCGCATATCATTGTGCGCTTTATGGCTATCCGCTCGGTTAAAGACATCCCTACAGCCCGCAATATCGGCATGAGCTGGATGATCGTATCTATCATCGGCGCGTTAATGACCGGTTTATTTGGGTTGGCTTATGTCACCGGTAACGGCAATGACATTGACCCAGAAACCGTCTTTATTTATCTCTCACAAATTTTATTCCACCCGCTAGTGGGTGGGTTCTTACTTGCCGCCATTTTGGCCGCGATAATGAGCACTATTTCTTCTCAGCTATTGGTAACATCTAGTTCATTAACCAGTGACTTCTATCAAGCTTTTTTGCGCCGCGATGCATCGGACGGCGAGCTAGTTATAGCGGGTCGTGTGAGCGTTGTGGTAGTCGCACTAGTTGCTATCTACCTTGCCTATGATAGAGACAGCACTATCCTAACCCTGGTGAGTAATGCGTGGGCAGGCTTTGGTGCCGCTTTTGGTCCTTTGGTATTATTTAGCTTATTTAAGCGGGAAATGACTCGTCGCGCCGCACTAGGTGGAATGATAGTAGGTGCAGTTACCGTATTACTTTGGATTTACCTTCCTATTGAAATTGGCGGCCAGCCCTTAGGCGACTGGATGTATGAAATCGTACCGGGCTTTATACTATCTAGCTTAACAATTTTAATTTTAAGTAAATCAGGTACCCCACGAGAGGGTGTTGTAGATACCTTTGATGCGTTTCAAGCTAAACTTGACGAGAGATAACGCACCTTGAACTTTTAAAAAAACAGCATTTAAAAGCCCTGTTTAGGTAACTAAGCAGGGCTTTTTTCTTTTTCCCAGGCCTTTAAATAACGGCTTATGCTTCATTTGCATGACACTTTTATTTAAAGGAATAAGATAGCTATTTTAAATAGCAAAATCGCATACTACTTTTTAATTTAAATATGTTATCGTTCTATGCAGAAAAATAACCCGCATATAACTTTTTTATATATAACATAAATTCGGACTTCAAAATGACTGCTAGTATCCCGTCTGTAACGCATTTGAAACAACTCGAAGCCGAGAGTATCCAAATTTTCCGTGAAGTGGCTGCTGAGTTTGAAAACCCAGTAATGCTTTACTCTGTAGGAAAAGACTCTTCTGTATTGCTTCACCTTGCTCGTAAAGCCTTTGCGCCAGGTAAAATTCCTTTCCCACTCCTTCACGTTGACACCACGTGGAAGTTCGGTGAAATGATCAAATTCCGTGATGAGCAAGCAGAGAAGCATGGCTTTGATTTGCTTGTTCACATTAATGAAGAAGGTGTTGAAGCTGGCGTTGGCCCATTTAGCCACGGCTCAGCAAAACACACGGATATCATGAAAACCCAAGCCCTTAAGCAAGCATTGAACAAATATAAGTTTGACGCTGCGTTTGGTGGTGCCCGTCGTGATGAAGAAAAATCACGTGCAAAAGAGCGTGTTTACTCATTCCGCGACAGCAATCACCGTTGGGACCCGAAAAATCAGCGTCCAGAGCTTTGGAATATCTACAACTCACAGGTTAACAAAGGCGAAAGTATCCGCGTATTCCCAATGTCTAACTGGACAGAGCTAGATATCTGGCAGTATATCTACCTGGAAAATATCGATATTCCACAACTTTACCTTTCTAAGCCTCGCCCAGTTGTTGAGCGTGACGGCATTCTTATTATGGTTGATGACGACCGTATGCCTTTAGAAGAAGGTGAAGTACCAGAAATGCGCTCTGTGCGATTCCGTACCCTTGGCTGTTACCCACTAACCGGTGCCGTTGAATCAGAAGCAGCAACCCTTCCTGAAGTTATTCAAGAAATGCTGCTTACCAAGACCTCTGAGCGTCAAGGCCGCGTTATCGACCATGACAGCGCGGGCTCTATGGAGAAGAAGAAAATGGAAGGGTACTTCTAATGGCCACAGACAACGTCGTTTGGCACAAACACGAAGTCAACAAGACCACCCGCTCTGAGAAGTTAGGTCAAACACCTCGCGTGTTTTGGCTTACCGGGTTAAGTGGTTCTGGTAAATCTACGTTAGCTAACTTGCTTGAGAAAAAACTTCACGAGCAAAATAAACACACGTACCTGTTAGATGGCGACAACGTACGTCACGGTTTATGTGGCGATTTAGGTTTTAGCGACAAAGATCGGGTTGAAAACATTCGCCGCATCAGCGAGGTCGCCAAGCTTTTTGTTGACGCTGGAACACTGGTACTGACTGCGTTTATCTCTCCGTTTAAAGCTGACCGCGATTATTGCCGCAGCTTAATGGAAGAAGGCGAGTTTGTAGAAGTGTTTGTTGATACCCCGCTTGAAGTGTGCGAAAAGCGCGACCCGAAAGGCTTGTACAAAAAAGCACGTAGCGGCGAAATCAAGGACTTCACTGGTATTGATTCAGCGTACGAAGCGCCTGAAGCACCAGAAGTACACCTAACATATCAGGATGAACCGGCAGAGCAAACCGCTGAGCGTTTGTATGCTTTGCTTCAAGAAAAGGGATTGGTGTAATGACACAGCCTATTAATTCTCTTGCACAGAAAGTGCTGACTATCGCTAAAGAAGCGGGCGATAAGATAATGGCGATTTACGAGAAAGATTTTGCCATTTACGAAAAGCAGGATACCAGCCCATTAACTGAAGCTGACCTTGCCGCGCACAACGTTATTGTAAATGCCCTTGAAGCGGAGTCTGATCTGCCAATCCTTTCTGAGGAATCAGCAGATATTTCGTGGGATGAGCGCAAGACGTGGTCGTCATACTGGCTGGTTGACCCGCTAGACGGCACCAAAGAATTTATTAAGAAAAACGGTGAGTTTACGGTAAACATTGCACTTATCGAAAACGGTAAACCGACTATGGGCGTGGTTTATGCGCCAGCACTCAACAAAAGCTACGTAGGCATTGTGGGTGACGGTGCATGGACTGAAGTAGATGGTGAATTCACCGCTATTTCTGCACGCAAGCACGACGGTGCAGAAGTGTGGAAAGTGGTAGGCAGCCGTTCTCACCAAAGCCCTGAAATTCAAAATTTATTGGCACAGCTTGATGGTGATACTGAGCTAGTGGCGATGGGCAGCTCACTAAAGCTTTGCTTAGTGGCCGAGGGCGATGCACATCTTTACCCTCGTTTAGGCCCAACGTCTGAATGGGATACGGGTGCTGCACATGCAGTCGCATTAGCGGCGGGTGCGAACGTGACCGTACTTGACCCTGAAAATCCATTAGATGACAACGCTGACGCTCTTACCTATAACCAAAAAGAGTCTGTGTTAAACCCCTTTTTCCTTGTGAGCGCATAACATGAACAATGAAAACGAATTATTGAGACAGGACATTCTGTCTTACCTAGAGCAACACGAAAAGAAAGACATGCTACGTTTCCTTACTTGCGGTAGCGTAGATGACGGTAAGAGCACCTTAATTGGTCGCTTACTTCACGATTCAAAAATGATTTATGAAGACCAGCTTGCTGCAATCACTAAAGACAGCAAAAAAGTGGGGACTACGGGCGAAAAAGTAGACCTTGCATTACTTGTAGACGGTCTTCAATCTGAACGAGAACAAGGTATTACGATTGACGTAGCATACCGCTACTTCTCTACCGACAAGCGTAAGTTCATCATCGCTGACACGCCAGGGCACGAGCAGTACACCCGCAACATGGTAACGGGTGCGTCTACTTGCGACCTCGCCATCATTCTTGTTGATGCTCGTGGCGGCGTTAAAGTACAAACTAAACGTCACTCGTTCTTAGTTTCTCTTCTCGGTATTAAGCACGTTATTGTTGCTATCAACAAAATGGACTTAATGGATTATTCAGAAGAGGTCTACAAACAAATTCAAGAAGACTACCTGAAGTTTGCTGAGCAGCTTGATATTCCTGACATTCAGTTTGTGCCTATTTCAGCATTGGAAGGCGACAACGTGGTAGGTAAAAGCGAAAAGACCCCTTGGTTTGACGGCACGCCACTAATGGAAATGCTAGAAAACATTGAAATTGGTGAAGACGATAACCTTGAAGATTTCCGCTTCCCAGTTCAATACGTTAACCGTCCTAATCTCGATTTTCGTGGTTTTGCGGGCACAGTAGTATCAGGCCAGGTAGCGCCAGGTGATGAAGTGACTGCCCTACCTTCTGGTAAGAAGTCTAAAGTTAAACAGGTAGTAACGTTTGAAGGCGACCAAGAGCGTGCTTATGTGCCTCAAGCGGTTACGCTAACGCTTGAAGATGAAATAGACATCTCTCGTGGCGATATGATTGTAAAATCAGACAACTTGCCGCTGCTTAACACGCAGTTTAAAACTCACCTTGTGTGGATGTCTGAAGAGCCGCTAATGCCAAACAAGCAATACTTGTTTAAGTTTGCGACCAAATCTACGCCTGGCGTTGTGGCGCATATCGATAACCAAATTGATGTGAATACCCTTGAAGAAGCCGATGCAATGCACCTAAACCTTAACGAAATTGGTGTAGTTGACGTTAAGTTTACACAGCCTGTAGCGTGCGACCCGTACAAGCGCAACCGCCCTACTGGTTCATTTATCGTTATCGACCGCTTAACCAATGGTACAGTGGGTGCGGGTATGATCATCGACGAAATTGCCGGTGACGCACAGCATACATCGCCTAACTTCTCTGAGTTTGAGCTTGAATTCAATGCGCTAGTACGCAAGCACTTCCCGCATTGGAACTCTGTGGATATCAGTAAACTATAAGCAGGACTGGAGCATTATGGATGTGACCCAGTTCATCGTACTGGCAATTTTTGCCGGTACGATATGCGCGCTGATTTTGACCCGTCAGCGCCCTTCTACTGTATTTTCAGGTGCAGTATTGGCTTTACTGGTTACCCAGCAGTTATCTCTTGATGACATCTTGCTAAATTTAACAAACAAGGGCCTTATCACCCTTGTTTTGTTGCTTTTAGTGAGTAGTGCTATTGATAAAACCGCTTTGATTAAGCGACTTGGTAGAAAGTTAGTTAGCGCTAATTTCACGCAGTCCTATTGGCGATTATTTTCGTTAACCTTTGTCTCTTCTGCCCTGTTAAATAACACCGCAATTGTGGCAAGTCTTATTGGTCCTATTAAACAGAACCAATATCACCCTGCATCACGACTACTCATTCCGCTTTCTTACGCCGCGATACTCGGTGGTACGGTTACCCTAATCGGGACTTCTACTAACCTTATCGTTGACAGTTTCTTACAAGAACACGGACACCCTGGTTTCAATTTCTTTGATTTCACCCTGTATGGCACCGTGGCCGGTCTTACCTGTGGCTTACTTATGTTTATGCTATTGCCTTTGCTGCCCAATATTGGCAACAAAAACAATAACTATCACGAGTATATGGTTGAAGCTGAAGTTGAACCCGGATCTGAGCTAATTGGCAAGACTGTTGAGCAGAACCACCTGCGAAACCTTCCTGAGCTCTTTCTAGTGGAAGTGGTACGCGATGGCAATTTAATCTCTCCCGTGGGCCCTGACCTGGTTATCTTAGAAGGCGATAAACTGATCTTTTCTGGCAATGTACAAAAGCTCGATAACTTAAGCCATATTAAAGGGTTAAGTATGTTCGCTGAGTCAGACGGCGTGTTGCGCGAAAGTTTAACGGAGGTCGTTGTTGCCAACCGTGCGCAGGTTATTGGCCAAACAATTAAAAAACTTGGTTTTAGAGCACTGTTTGATGCCGCTGTAGTAGCCATTCGCCGCGATGGCGAGCAACTTTCTGGCAAATTAGGTGAGATAAAACTGCAGGCCGGTGACTTTTTGCTACTGGCAACGGGCCCCGATTTTGCCACCCGTCAAAATTTGAATAAAAACTTCTTTATTCTGTCAGAGCAAAAGATCGCTCGCCCGCTCACGAATAAACAGGAATGGATCACACTCGGTGGCTTTCTTACTACTGTTTTATTGGCAGCTGCAAACGTTATCTCACTTGCCATTGGGCTGCTGTTCTTGGCCGCAGTACTTATTGGGGTAAGAGTAACGTCGAACGGCGAAATGAAGCGAAACCTACCGCTTAACCTCATTGTTGTCATTGTTGGAGCCTTAAGTTTAGCCACTGCTCTTGAAAACTCGGGCGTTATAATGACAATGACAGAGGCATTAATGCCTGTGCTGTCTGGTACCAACTGGTTTATTGCGCTAGTGATTATTTACTTAATTACGCTGTTGTTAACCGAGTTTGTTACCAATAATGCGGCAGCGGCCTTGATGTTCCCTTTTGCCTATGGCCTTGTGCAGATTATTGGCGCGCCTCTTATGCCATTTGCGTTGGCCGTCGCCTTTGCTGCTAGCGCGAGCTTTATATCGCCTTTCGGATATCAAACTAACCTGTTGGTTTATAATGCCGCCAACTACCGGTTTTCACATTTCATAAAAATAGGCCTGCCTATTTCCATTGTATACAGTTCTATCGTACTTACTTTATTGAATGTGACTTACCTTTAGTTGCGATAAATAAGAGGAGCCAAGGCTCCTCTTATTCGTTGTGCTTTTCGTGTAGGTACAATGAGTTACCTATTCCGTATCAACTATATTCACTTTCTCTTACAAAAAACCTCTCTAATCAGAATCTTGTGCTGTACAAGGTCTTTAGCCCTCAGTAATCTATATCGCTAAGATTATAAAACTAAACCTACAGCGTTATTGTTCAGCGATAGCGTCACACTGTGTTCGAGCAACAAAACTAAAAGGAGCAAGGGATGCATAACGTATCGAACCCTTTCCAAGCGTGTAACGATATATTTTTTAAACCGAACGGCGTATTTAAGGCCGTGGGTGAACACAATAACTGGAGTTGGATGCCCTTTATTTTGATTATGGCTATTTCTCTGGTTTCTCAATATCTCTACGTTAACTTTGTTGATATTGAATGGTTTGCTGAAATGAACATTGCAGCGCAAGGTGACATGAGCCCGGCAGAAGAAGAGCAAATGAAAGCTTTCTTCACCAGAAGCGCGTTGCTTTGGTCATCGGTTATTGGTGCTTTCTTTATCCCTATTGTTATCAATGCCGTTTACGCTGTTTACGTAAACCTTGCGACCCGTTCTGACGACAGCCATGTATTTGGCTTTACAGACTGGTACGGCTTTGCATGGTGGTTATCTATGCCTTACGTATTAACCGGGTTAGTGGGGGTAGCGCTTTTGCTCTTTACCGGCGATCACCAAGTTGCACCTTCTATCTTGTCACCGGCTTCTTTAGGTTTTATTGCCAGCATTCCGATGGACTCTCCGTGGTATGCCTTCGGCCAAGCGGTAAGGTTAGAACTGTTCTGGGGAATTTACCTTGCAACGGTAGGTATTACTCAATGGACCTCGTTTTCTCTTAAAAAATCGGCGCTCATTGCCAGCGCGCCTTATTTAATTATCTACAGCATTTGGCTGCTAGCGCTGGCTGTCTTTTAAGTCACGTCTTTGCTAGTGATGCTGCGCTCTAGTCATTCTTTTTGATACTAGAGCGCAATATGCCCTCGCGTTTTAACGTTATGTAAATTTATAAGCCGCGCTGCACTAAACCACAAAAATAAAAAGTCTCAAGCTAGGTCCACAGTGGCAGTTGTTTGGTAGGCTTACTTCCCGCTCTTAGTGGCCTAAAGTAGTCACTATTACTGTAAAATGTTTCATCTTGCTTATGGTGCCATGAAGGAACACCCAACAGCGGTAAAGGTTTCAGCAATGGTGCACACTCAAAGCAATCTAAATCTTTAATACGTGCGACCATAGCCTCGTCTAACTGCGCACGCTGCTGCCACCTATCGAGCTGACTAAAACCATAGGGCACAGACACTGCCAGCCACTTCCCCGTTAAACCGATAAAAGGGTTCAACATCATTTCTAAGTTTGCATGACCAAAAATAAAGGGGCTGACCTGTGTGTACCACATCTCTCGATTGGCAATAAACACTGTTTTCCACTCATGCTGAGCAAGGCGGTATAGAAACTCTTCGCGACAAGCCCGTGCCGACTGTTTCACAACGGGTAAGTCACTTCCTTTAGGTGATTCAACAGCGAGCACTACTCCGCATTCGTCAAAGTGAGTAATACGGTTTCGCCGCGCCGTTCTTGGGTTAACGCCATAGCGGTTAATATCGGCAACATGTAACTCATTGAGCAAAGATTTCGTTTTAGGAAATTGTAGCCAAATAAGTGCATTGAATAAGTCGTGCCAGCTAAGTTCGCGGGTCGGAATGACTTTGTCTTCGCTAATAATTGTTTCGTAATAGCGTTGCTCGTCGTCTTTGAATAAGCGTTGACCTTTAAACGTCGGGCCTTGCCAACTTGCCTGATATTCGGCGACTTTTTCGTTAAGCAATTCAGGGGTAGGAAACTCACTGCATGTGAAGAGACCTAATTCGTTAAGAAGCGCATTAACAGGCGTACTGGCGTGGTTTAACAGGTAGCCTTTACAGAAAGGGATCGCGTCTGATTGCATATCAACTATTGGTTCGCTTTGGGGTTTTCTCTATACTGGGACGGTATTGTAGAGCAAACAGAGACTAACAATGAAAAAAATGTTTTTGCCATTGCTTGTACCTACCCTTTTAGGTGTAAGTGCATGCACTCCTTCAAACGACAGCGCGTCACAAAACCCAACGGCTGAAAAAGCGCTATCAGCAGCCTCTAACTTCGACAGTGTTTATAACAGCATTTCAGATAGCGATATACGCGAACCGCTAAAAATACTTTCTTCAGATGAATTCGAAGGCCGCTTACCCACCACTGAAGGCGAAAAGAAAACCATCGACTATTTAGTCAGTGAGTTTACTAAAGCCGGGCTTAAACCAGGCAACGGAGACAGCTTTTTACAAAAAGTGGCACTGATGGAAATTACCGCCTCTTCAGACATGACCATGACGATTGGCGACAATAACTTTGTCTATAAAGAGGACATGGTTGCCTCGTCTAAGCGTGAGCAAGCGGCTGTGTCGCTAGAAGAGTCCGAGCTCGTTTTTGTAGGCTATGGCGTTAATGCGCCAGAGTACGACTGGAACGACTACGAAGGATTAGACGTTAAAGGCAAAACTGTGGTTATGCTAATTAATGACCCAGGCTTTGAAAATCCGGACAGCGGCAAATTCCAAGGCACCACCATGACCTATTACGGTCGCTGGAGCTACAAGTATGAGGAAGCAAGCCGTCAAGGTGCGGCTGGCGCCATTATTGTTCATGAAACGGCACCGGCCTCTTACGGCTGGTCGGTCGTCGCGAACAGCTGGAGCGGCCCACAATATGGCTTAGTCAGTGCTGATAAAGGTGCAAGCCGCGTTGCCGTTGAAGGCTGGCTGACGCTAGATGCGGCGAAAAAAGTGTTCGCAGATGCAGGCCTTGATTTCAATACCGAAAAAGCCAACGCGATGAAAGGGCCTTACAACAAAGCGATGGACCTCAAAGCATCGGTAACGGTAAAAAACACCTTCAAAAAATCGGAAAGTAATAACGTTATTGCTACCCTACCCGGCGCTGAATTTCCTGATGAGCACATCATTTATACCGCGCACTGGGATCACTTAGGTAAAGATGAAAGCAAGGAAGGCGATCAGATTTATAACGGCGCGCACGATAATGCCACCGGTACTGCCGCTATGCTAGCTATGGCTAAGGCTTACTCAGCACTTTCACAAGCGCCAAAGCGCTCTGTTTCATTTTTGGTAGTAACAGCAGAAGAGCAAGGCCTGTTGGGCAGTAAATTCTACGCAAGTAACCCTGTCATTCCGATTGAAAATACCGTAGCAAACATCAATATGGATGCCATGAATGTACTCGGTAAGACTAAAAACGTCGCGGTTGTGGGTATGGGTAAATCTGAAATGGAAGACTACCTTCAAGACGCTGCTGCGAAACAAGGCCGCACGTTAACGCAAGAAGACCGACCTGAAGCGGGTTATTACTATCGCTCTGATCACTTTAGCTTTGCCAAGCAGGGTGTACCCGCACTTTACGCAGAAGGCGGCAATGAACCGGCCGATGAAGAAACCGCCAAATACAGAAAGCGCATGAACGTTATCGTTACCGGTTGCTATCATCAGGTATGTGACCAATATCGCGATGACTGGGATTTAAGCGGTATCGTTCAAGATACACAGATGTTGTTTGACGTAGGTGTTAATGTAGCGAATGCAGACGCATGGCCAAAGTGGAACGAAGCGAGCGAGTTTCAGCGTCAAAACTAAACCTTTGATTAGAGCGGAAGGTTTATCAATGTCTAACGCTCGCTAAATAGGGCCTCAGATGAGGCCCTTTTCATTCGTTCGGCTTTATCCTGCCCTGATATCACATCAGTATGGCTTTAAGCTCTTCAGCACCAAACGTGGCAATTTCAAACGCGATCAAAATTATAATTATCCACTCTAAGAATGATGAGTGTTTGTGATTCAAGTCATCGGCTAGCATTTCAAATAATTCGTGAATAACGTCTAACTTATTAGATAACAATTCTACACGAGGCCGGATATCCAGATAACGGGATGTCATTGTATAGGCGAACTCGTAATCTGGGTACTCCCAGAAAAACTCAGGGGTATCTAACAAGCCGTAGTGTAAAAAGATATCACTTTTGGTACTAAACAAGTGACCACGAATTTTCGCCAATGCCCTTCTACTTAACTTTATTTTACCCGTTTCAGCTAAGGCTTTAGGTAAATGCGCATAGGACGCAATAGTTTCTTGCGCCTTTTCTTCATATTCATCGAGCTTTACAGACTGGGCCAGCGCATGACTGATAGAAAGCCTGAGCAAATCGTCGTTACTGGGTAATACAATCGTATCCCGCTGTAGCTTTAGCGTATCACCTTCAATGGCAAATCTTAGGTGCTCTTGATGCTCGCCACCTAGCACTGCATCATTCAGTTTAAGTCTGTGCAGAAGCGCGAGCTTTTCATCTTCATCTACGCCCCAAAACACAATCACCCCATAGTCAAAAAGCCACGCCTCCCCGCCAAATACATCAATTTGAACCGCATCTCGATATTGCGAGCCCAATAATGCAAATTGCTCTGCAAGCATCTCGAAGTCAGGAATAATAAAAGCCGACACTCGGTCGTTAGAAATGTGCATACCCAAACCAATGAGATTAAAAACGGCAGAATTATGCGCTCAAAACTCGCAGGGGAATAGGGTTTTCATTCGTTAAAAAAATACTGGTGACGACACAATTATTTAATCTATCTCTTTTACATTTTTCCGCTGTATTAGGATAAAAATGTTAATAAAAGTCGGTTTTGAGATAAAAGGAATAAGAATTTCCATTTTCTCATCATATTGTACTTGCAATTTCCTGTCAGACTGGCACATTCAAGGCACGCGAAAAAAGAATAAAAACAATCCTTCGCTCACTCGTACGCGAGTACCGACAGAAAAAACTTCAATTATTTTTTTCAACAAGTGAACAGAGAGAATCCGTTATATGTGTGGTATTTTCGGTATCCTTGATATCAAAACCGATGTGTCTGAACTCAGAACCCAAGCCCTCGATTTATCTAAACTTTTGCGCCACCGTGGCCCTGACTGGTCGGGTATCTGGAATAATGACAATACCATTCTTTGTCACGAAAGATTGGCGATTGTCGACGTAGACACAGGTGCGCAGCCTCTTATCAGCCAAAACGATAAGCAAATCCTTGCGGTTAACGGCGAGATTTATAACCACAAGCAACTTGCTGCTGACTTAGATGAGCCTTATCCGTTTAAAACCCGTTCAGATTGTGAAGTTATTCTTCCTCTTTTCCAGCAAAAAGGCGTGGATTTCATTGACGAACTAGAAGGTATGTTCGCCTTCATTCTTTACGACGAAGAGCAAGATGCCTACCTGATTGCCCGCGACCATATCGGAATTATTCCGCTCTATACCGGTTACGACGAGCACGGCAACTTCTACGTATCATCTGAAATGAAGGCGCTAGCAGGCGTGTGTAAAACGATTAGCGAATTCCCTCCTGGCCACTATCTGTGGAGCAAAGAAGGTAAAATCACTAAGTATTACAAGCGCGACTGGATGGAATACGACAACGTAAAAGACAACACCAGCGATTTAGACGAACTACGTGTAGCGTTTGAAAAAGCGGTGAAGTCTCACATGATGTCTGACGTGCCGTACGCTGTACTATTATCTGGCGGCTTAGATTCATCTCTGGTATCCGCTGTTGCTGCACAGTACGTAGCAAAGCGTGTAGAAGATGAAGACAAAACCGATGCGTGGTGGCCTCGTTTACACAGCTTTGCGGTGGGTCTTGAAGGTGCGCCAGATTTAAAAGCGGCGAAGAAAGTGGCGGATATGATTGGTACCGTTCACCATGAAATCCATTTCACCATTCAAGAAGGTTTAGATGCCATCCGCGATGTTATCTTCCATCTAGAAACCTACGATACGACAACGATTCGTGCAGCTACTCCTATGTATCTAATGACCCGTAAGATTAAAGCGATGGGTATCAAAATGGTACTATCTGGGGAAGGCTCAGATGAAATCTTTGGCGGCTACCTGTATTTCCACAAAGCACCGAACGCAAAAGAGTTCCACGAAGAAACCGTACGTAAGCTAGATCGCCTCCACATGTTCGACTGTGCTCGTGCTAACAAAGCGACCTCAGCCTGGGGTGTAGAAGCGCGCGTTCCTTTCTTAGATAAGAACTTCATTGACGTCGCCATGCGCCTAAACCCACAAGACAAGATGTGTCTTGACGGCAAAATGGAGAAGTGGATCTTGCGTAAAGCATTTGATAACGGCGAGACACTTCCGGCGGAAGTATTGTGGCGTCAAAAAGAACAGTTTGGTGACGGTGTAGGTTACTCGTGGATTGACTCAATTCGCGATTTCGTGGAAAACGAAGTAACAGACCAACAGCTAGCAACGGCCGAATTCAGGTTCCCTGTTAATACGCCAGACACGAAGGAAGGTTACTACTACCGCACTATCTTCGAAGGGTACTTTCCTCAAGAAAGCGCAGCGCGTTGTGTGCCTGGCGGTAAATCTATTGCGTGTAGTACCGCAGAAGCCCTTGAGTGGGACGAAAGCTTTAAGAACAATGCAGACCCTTCTGGTCGCTCAATGAAAGACGTTCACGCGGGCGAATCATAACGCTCCTAAGCGGTAAACATCTTCATAAAAAAACGCGGCAGTTGCCGCGTTTTTTCTCTATTGGTTTTTTACCTGATTCGGTCTATACCACAGTGACGAGTTTGTCAGCGGCGTTTCCAGTGGCAGTAAAGGGTTTTCTAAAGTGAAGATTTTTCTGTCCTTCACATTTAACGACGCTAGAATTGACGAGTAGGTTGAATTGAATAGCTCGTCAAAAGACCCGTCGTCTATCGCTCTATTCAGCCCTGTTTCTATCAAATTAGCCAAAGTTTTATTACTCGAACTAACAAAGTAGTACATCGCAGTGGGATAATACAACGCCATGGTGGGCTCAAGATGAAGGTTACTTCGACCTCGCCCTTCAGCATCGAGTTCAGCAGTCACTTCCATTACGGAACGTGGAAAAAAGTCTCCTTTGCCCAGCTTTATCATGTCGTAGGCCTCACGAAATTCAGGAACCGTGAATACATTAAAACCATTCGCTTGCAGAATTTTCGTGTCGGGCCATTCTTCACCTTGAATAGGAGTCAACTTACGCATATCCGCAAGGGACAACACATCTGTAAATTTTGGCTTCTTGTTTTCGTTTATAACGAAAACACGCAAGCCGATAAGGCCTTTGGCAATAGGTATTCTAATTGGCGTAAGTTCTTTTTCACGTTGGCTGTCAGTCATGCTCCAAACAACGTTTACTTCTCTATTCTCGCGAAGTTGACGCATAGCTTTACCCGTAAGTAATATACGATCTGACGGGCGAAGTTCGTAGTTCACTCCGGTTTTATCAAGTGCGAGTTTCAGTACCGCTATAGGGTATTGGGCGCGCGCATCTGAATCGTCGATAGGCCGCGGATAAGTAATAGTCCACAAGGCTCCCTGTGCAGATGACACCATCAACAAAGAACATAACGCAAATGCAACGGTAGTTGCCTGCTTAAACACGTTGAAGCTGCGCCTTGCGTTAGGTTTTCTAAGAAACATTTATTCAATACCGATGTATTTGTGTGTTTGTAAAGATAGCCGCCAGTTACGCTCAATACAAGTACGAACGGCTAGCTCTGTTGCCCGCTTTTGTTGGCTAATAGGTTGTAAACAGACCTGTTTCCCTTTTAATGAAGACACATTAGCCAACAGTGCATCAAGCTCGTCGATATGCTTTTGCATGGCAATGGGGTGCTTAATTTCATTCGCTCTCTCAAGGGCGCTAATCAATACATCATAGCCCCCTTTCATATTAATTTTTGGCGAAACTGTGACATAAGTACGCTCGTCGCAAAGTATCTCAAAGGTCCCGCTGGTTTCTATCTGCGTGGTATAGCCCTTATCGTGCAATAGGGTAGTCAGTGGACGCAAGTCGTACATACAAGGTTCACCGCCGGTGATAACCACATGCTTAGCAACATACCCTTCATGGCCGAACTGTGTCAGCAAATCACTTTCATTAGAAATGAAATAGGTTTCCGATTCTTGCCCTTTGGTAATTACCGCTTCTGGCGTAACGCTTAAATCCGGCTTTATTTCCCACGTGTGTTTTGTATCACACCAGGGGCAACCTACGGGGCAACCTTGTAAGCGAACAAAAATAGAAGGAACACCTGTGTGAGCACCCTCTCCTTGGATAGTTTCAAACATCTCATTGATGTTTAATGTGGACATTACAGACAATTTGACACCCTTTAACGATTGTATGTTGGGATTTTACCAAGGATCACATAAAATTCGGGCATAATTTCTTAAATCTTCGAAAACTATGTCAGAAAACGTTGTTGTTATCTATTCAGGAGGCATGGACTCCTTCACAGTATTGCACAAAGCATTAAGAGCCGGAAAAAAAGTTCACGCCCTTAGTTTTGATTATGGCCAGCGCCATAAAAAAGAGCTCGATTACGCGGCCGCTGTGTGTACGGCTCTCGGTGTACCCCATAAAATTGTGGATATAAGTGCAATCAACACCTTAATTGGTGGCTCTGCGCTAACGTCAGACATCGACGTGCCCGAAGGGCATTACGAAGAACCAAGCATGAAGCAAACAGTTGTCCCTAATCGCAATATGATATTGCTTTCTCTTGCTGTTGGTTACGCCGTCAGTCTTGATGCCAACGAGGTCTATTACGGCGCCCACTCTGGCGATCATGCTATTTACCCTGACTGTCGCCCCGAGTTCGTGCACAAAATGAATGACGTATGCGGCATTGCGAACTATACCCCAGTGACTATTATGACCCCCTATATCAAAGACAGTAAAACCGCCATTTTGACTGACGGGTTGTCAATGGGACTTGATTACGGGCAAACGTGGACGTGCTACAACGGCAGAGAAAAAGCCTGTGGGAAGTGTGGTGCCTGTGAAGAGCGCTTAGAAGCCTTTAAAGATAACGGTGCAACCGACCCGCTTGAATACGAATAACTAGTAGTCACTTAGAACAAAAAACACCTCTTATTGCTAGCGCACTCACCCACGTGAGCAAAGCGTCGAATGAGAGGTGTTATCACCCACAACCTTACCTCTAGATAGGCAAGCTGAAATTTACTTTTGGCTCTCAGAGATAAAGTAACTTAACTCTTTAATGCAGTAGCGAAGCACTGGGTTTAATCGCGTGTTTTTGCCATTCATTACAAACAATTCGTGGCTGAAATTAAACAAACTTCCTTTAGCAATAGGCACTAGTCCTAACGCAGCGCCCTGCTCTTTTGCCATATAATCAGGTAACAACCCGATATATTCCCCTGTCATGATTGCGGACATGGCCGCATCGAAAGAGTCAGAAAATGTTTGTATCGATAATCGAGTTTCGTCTTCAATATAGTTAGCCGAAGAGAGCCCGGCAATACCAATCGCTGGGTAATCGCCTATTTTTACCCCTTCTGGCAAGTCTGTATCACGATATTTCGCCAGTGGATGGGTCGGTGCACAGTAAAGGCGCCCTTCAGTTTCAATACCTATTGGGTGGAAGGTCACTGATTCGGGTTTAACCATGTCATACGTTGAAACCACAAGGTGACATTCACCAGACAACGCCACATGTTCAACTTCATTATAGAGACGGGTTTGGATGTTGACGTGAATATCATCAAACTTCTTCATGGTGCTTTTCACTGCTTTACTTACAGCAAGGTGCATTGATAGCGGAAGACCTGCCATTAACACAAGCGTTATATGGCCAGAATAATCATCGTGAAGCGACTTGAGATTGAATACAAAGTTATCGAAGGCATTGAAGATGCGTTTTGTTTCCTGAAAAACGACTTCACCTTCTTTTGTCATCTGAAAGCCACCACGACCGCGATGACATAGCACCAAATCTAGACGCTCTTCCAGTTTCTTGATCGCTGCACTGATATTAGGGCGTTGCATGCGCAACACGGGTTCTGCCGCAGTAAATCCGTTGCAGCTCGCTACAGCGTAAAATACACGAAGTAGCTTTATATCTGACTCCTGAAGACGATTAAGCATATTAGCACCTGTTTATAGGTATAGTTATCGATACTCAATTTAGAACTATATGAAACTAATTGTGTTATTACAACGACATTTTGCGGCTTTTCGTCTCAATTTTATTAAAAAAGCTGATTATTATGCTACCGAAAATATTTTGTTTGTTAGGCATTTACCTTAGGGAAAAACTGAATTTAATACAGGGTAAAAGGTAGTGCTGATGTGGGTTATCCGTTTATATACGGATAGCCCACATACAGGGCGATACTATTATTTTAAGCGTTTAGGAGAGCGCGACAACTTGCTTGCGTAGTGCTTCAATATCGTCGCGTAGCGATGCAGCCTTTTCAAACTCTAACTCGCGGGCATATTCGAACATTTGCTTTTCAAGTTCGGTAATTTGATCCATCAACTCAGTCGCACTCGCTGCTTTTTGTTTACTCTTCTTCTCTTCAACTTTTCTAAGCCTTACCTTACCTGATGCAGGATGCGCACTTTCCCCTAAATCCATGATATCGGTAATAGGTTTATTAAGTCGCATGGGGGTAATGTTATTTGCTTCGTTGTGAGCCATTTGCTTTTCACGACGACGTTCGGTTTCGTCCATCGCTTTTTTCATCGACTTGGTAATCGTGTCTGCATACAGTATGGCACGACCGTTTATGTGTCGCGCGGCACGACCTATGGTTTGAATAAGCGAGCGCTCTGCACGCAAAAAGCCTTCTTTGTCTGCATCTAAAATAGCAACCAATGATACCTCGGGCATGTCCAAACCTTCACGCAACAGGTTAATCCCCACCAACACATCGAATTTACCTAAGCGTAAATCGCGAATGATCTCGATACGTTCAACGGTATCTATATCCGAGTGCAGATAACGCACTTTAACGCCGTGTTCATTTAAATATTCACTTAAATCTTCGGCCATGCGCTTAGTGAGCGTAGTGATGAGTACCCGTTCATCTAGCTCAACACGTTTTTTAATTTCAGACAGTACATCGTCAACTTGCGTAGCAACGGGGCGAACTTCAATAATGGGGTCGAGTAAACCTGTTGGGCGTACGACCTGCTCGACAATCTCGCCCTCTGTTTTCCTTAGTTCGTAATCACCCGGTGTCGCCGACACATAAATCGTTTGAGGGCAAATTTGCTCAAACTCTTCAAACTTTAACGGCCTATTATCTAGGGCAGACGGCAGTCGAAACCCAAACTCCACTAGCGTTTCTTTTCTCGACCGGTCACCTCGATACATAGCACCGACTTGAGAAACCGTAACGTGAGACTCGTCGATAAACATCAAACCATCAGCCGGAAAATAGTCCAATAATGTAGGTGGCGGCTCGCCCGGAGCGCGGCCAGAAAGATAACGAGAATAGTTTTCTATGCCCGAGCAGTAGCCTAGTTCCATCATCATCTCGATATCGAACTGAGTTCGCTGAGAAATGCGCTGCTCTTCAATAAGTTTATTTGCCTCTTGAAGCTGCTTTTTGCGCCCTCCGAGTTCATCCTTAATATGCTCAATGGCATTTAATATTTTTTCTCGTGGTGTTACGTAGTGAGTTTTCGGAAAAACGGTGGCGCGGATCACTGACTTATCTACCGCCCCAGTTAAAGGGTCGAATAAACTAATCTTATCAATTTCGTCGTCAAACAATTCCACCCTTACCGCTTGCTTCTCTGAGTCAGCGGGGAAGATATCTATCACATCGCCTCGAACTCGAAACGTGCCTCGCTCAAAGGCTAAATCGTTGCGTTTGTACTGTAACTCTGCAAGGCGACGTAAGATATCACGCTGGTCCATGGTGTCGCCCTGACGTAGGTGCAACAACATTTTCATGTAAGATTCAGGGTCGCCCAAACCATAAATGGCAGACACACTTGCCACAATAACAACGTCTCTGCGCTCCATCAGCGCTTTGGTGGCCGATAGTCGCATTTGTTCAATGTGGTCATTAATAGACGCGTCTTTCTCTATAAAGGTATCTGTACTTGGTACATAAGCTTCGGGCTGGTAATAGTCATAGTAAGAAACAAAGTACTCTACCGCATTATTAGGAAAGAATTCCTTCATTTCTCCATATAGCTGTGCTGCCAGGGTTTTGTTGTGCGCAAGAATAAGCGTGGGGCGCTGAACTTCTTTAATAACATTCGCCATGGTGAAGGTTTTACCCGAGCCCGTCACCCCCAAGAGTGTTTGACCCGCCAACCCGCTTTCTAAACCGTCCACTAAAGCTTCTATCGCCTTAGGCTGGTCGCCCGCTGGCTTGTATTTCGAATGAAGCTCAAACCCTCTACTCATTTATATAACCTTTTATATAGCTTATTGACTAACCTAGCATTCAATTGATTGTGCAAGTCTACTGAACTGACTTTGCACTACGCTTTGCATTTCACTGTCACACTGCGTTATTGCTCACTGACAGGTGACGTATCGTTCTCAAAGTCAGCGATAGCGCGTTTAAAGACAAACAAAGAAACACATGCCATTGCAACATTGGCAATGACCGTACCTGCGAATAATCCCTTAAGTTCAAAGAAAAAGCTTCCGGCAACACTGATGGGTACGAAGAAAACAAATAAGCGGATGACACTTAATGTGAGCGCTGTCATAGGACGGTGCATCGCATTTAACGATGAATTAGTGAGGATAATAATACCCTGCATGCCATACCCAAGCGGCACTATCATTAAAAACAGTTGTATCAGCACACTCACTTCAACTTCGTTTGCAAACGCTACCGCAATCCAGCTAGAGAGCCCCCACATAACGAGAAAAATAAGAAATTGCCAAATCAGCACGAACTTTAACGTCAGTGAATAGGCTTCCTTAACCCGACTGACTTGCCCAGCGCCCACGTTTTGACTAATAAAGGGCGGAAGCGTCATAGACAGTGCTAACACGACAATACTGGCAATGGACTCCATTCGGTTACCCACTCCCCACGCGGCAACGGCTTCGGCGCCGTAGCTTGCGACTACCGCAGTCATGATTCCGCCGGCAACCGGAGTTAGCATATTTGCCCCAGCGGCAGGTAAACCTATTTTAAGGATCTCGCGGCTACTTTCGCGCAATTCACTAAGCGAGAGTAGTCGAGGCAGCATTAATTTCCGGCGCACTGCCAATATGTATAGAATCCATAAAGCACCCACTATCCATGCAATAAAGGTTGCTAATGCGGCCCCTTTTATTCCCATCGCAGGAACAGGGCCTAGCCCAAAAATAAAAATAGGGTCTAGCAATGCATTCAACCCACCTCCTGCCGCCATCACTATACTAGGCGTGCGCGTATCACCACACGCGCGCAGCACGCTGTTTCCTACCATGGGCATTGCCAAAAAAATGCTCGATAAATACCAAAGCCCCATATAATCAAAGATATAAGGCATCAAGTTCTCTGTTGCATTGAGCATTTTGAACACAGGCTCTATGGTAAAAAAACCAATTAGCGCCAATGCGCCTACCAATAAAACAGACAGCATTATCGAGCCTGTGGCATAGTGCTGTGACTTGGTGAGCGCTTTGCTGCCTTGTAGTTTACCTATAATGGCAGACGTACCAATACCTAGCCCTATGTTCAGGCTTATAACGGTAAACGTAACAGGAAAGGTAAAACTAATTGCGGCTAGTGGGTCGGTACCCAACAAACTTACAAAGAAAGTATCGATAAGCCCAAAGCTCATCATCATAACCATCCCCAATATCATTGGAATGGTTATACGCTTTAACGTAGCACCAATTTCTCCTTCCAATAAGTCGGAAGTACGTTGTTTAGCGTTACTTTTTATCACTTGAGCTCCGGCAAACTAAAAATCCCCTTATTTATAGCGCGCTAGTGTAAAAGAGTAAGGTGTATTTAGCTATGCGTATTCGATAAACAAAACATTGCGTGAGAGGGCTGAGAATAGGCCTCTTCTTTTAAAAAAAGTACATGAACCCTTGTTATTTTTCGAAACCCAGTGAAAACTGTACTTTATCAACGTTTATAGTTTTATATGCCCTTACTCACATCACCGCTTTTTGATGACAGTGTGGTTTCCGTTACGTTTCAGTTTATATACAAACAGTGAAGCCACTAAATAATTACCCACTTGCATATTGTGCGCTATTTAAATAGTGTCAGTAATCGTAAACAAAACCAGCATCAGCGTTAAAAAATTGTAAAACATTGAGAAATATAGTGGATTACCTTGAATAGCATTTAGGCATTCGTTGAATTAACACACAAGCTACTTTTTGTTCAAGAGATCTTATTCGATCACCAAATACGATCCAAGAAAACAACTTAACGCTATGTTATAAAAGATAAAAGTTATTAAACTTACGACTTAAGACTAAGATCACTCTACCCCCGATCTCGCCATGCAACTCGTTAAATCTAAGCTATCAACATAGTTATCCACAGATTTAGTGGATAACTAACGCCAGACCATATTCGGCGGGATTTCGTGCTCGTTTAAATTCTCAGCACGTAAGTGATGACTAACCTTTTAGTCCTCAGGTACAGGTTACAGATTTATTAAATACTGTACATAATAACAGTGTGAAAGATATTTTTTATTCTATTTAGTTATAGAAAATAGGTTTAAAGAGATATCGTTACCAATAAGAAGATTATAGACAACGTATAACGTAAACATCCTCATCACACCGGTGTTTGAGTAATAATGCACACTAATTAACCATTACTTTCGTCTCATTGATGACAAATTAAACACAAAAGCCCTAAAAAGCTATTTTTTGCGCAGTCAGTACAAATATTTCATTTATATTGTTGACAGTTCCTAAGTACGTCTTTAATATTCGCCTCCGTTGAAGCACAGGTCCCCCTTAGCTCAGTTGGTTAGAGCGACGGACTGTTAATCCGCAGGTCCCCCGTTCGAGTCGGGGAGGGGGAGCCAACTTCAGCAAACAACTTAGGTGTCGATTCCCCCTTAGCTCAGTTGGTTAGAGCGACGGACTGTTAATCCGCAGGTCCCCCGTTCGAGTCGGGGAGGGGGAGCCACTTAGTTGGCTCTTAAATCGCCTCACCCTCATCATTCTATTTTAATTCCTAAAACAGCGCGTTTAGACATTAAATAACCCTAATTCAATCAAGTTGTTAAACCCGTTCTAAAAAGGGATAATAGACGCAATCTGTTTTTCTTTTTAAATCACGGGCGATGTCCGTCAAAATTCCTCGAAGGAATAGCGATATTCATGACTGAATTTTTACTGCTATTGATTGGTACAGTACTGGTTAACAACTTTGTGTTGGTTAAGTTTCTTGGCCTTTGCCCATTTATGGGTGTTTCAGGCAAATTAGAGACCGCTATGGGTATGTCTATGGCAACCACTTTTGTGCTTACCCTTGCCTCTGCGTCAAGCTATCTAGTTGAAACCTATTTGCTGGCCCCATTAGGTATTGGCTACTTAAGAACCCTTGCTTTTATCCTGGTTATCGCGGTGGTTGTACAATTTACAGAAATGGTGGTGCATAAAACCAGCCCTACCTTATATAGACTGCTAGGCATTTTTCTTCCCCTTATTACTACAAACTGTGCCGTGCTCGGTGTCGCATTACTAAACCTCACTGAGCAACACAACTTTATGCAAAGTCTTATATACGGTTTCGGTGCAGCGGTTGGCTTTTCCCTTGTGTTGGTTTTATTTGCAGCAATGCGCGAACGTTTAGCGGCGGCCGACGTACCAGTGGCTTTTAAAGGAGCATCCATTGCGATGATTACCGCCGGTCTCATGTCTCTTGCATTCATGGGCTTTAGCGGGTTGGTGAAAGTGTAATGACGATATCTACTGCTATTATTTTTGCCGTTATCGCTATCGGGGCACTTGCCCTGATTTTCGGCCTTGTTTTAGGCTACGCCAGCATTCGCTTTAAAGTAGAAGGTGATCCGCTTGTAGAGCAAATAGACGCGGTGCTTCCACAAACCCAATGTGGCCAGTGCGGCTACCCAGGGTGTAAACCTTATGCAGAAGCTATTGCTGAGGGTGATGATATAAATAAGTGCCCTCCAGGCGGTGAAAGCACTATTAAAAAGCTTGCTGATTTAATGGGCGTAGAGCCTAAACCGCTTGATGCCGCTCACGGCGAGGAAGACGTAAAAAAAGTGGCGTTTATCCGCGAAGATGAATGTATTGGATGCACTAAGTGTATTCAAGCATGTCCGGTAGATGCCATCCTAGGTGCTGCAAAACATATGCATACCGTGATAACTGATGAATGTACCGGGTGTGATTTATGCGTAGACCCCTGCCCCGTTGACTGTATTGACATGGTACCTATTACTCAAACAACTTCTACGTGGAAGTGGGACTTCTCTTCATCTCCAAAGGGTGATATCCCCATAAAAATGGTGTCGTAATTGTGATGTACCCCAGTTTTGATTCAATTATAGAAACCCTCAATGCGGGAAAGACGTTCTCGTTCCCAGGTGGCGTGCACCCAGACGATAAGAAGTCGCTTTCTAATACATCTGTTATTAAAAAACCCTCCATGCCCGAGCTGTTGGTGGTTCCTCTTAGGCAGCACATAGGCTCAGATGGCATATGTTGCGTTCAGGTTGGTGATACCGTATTAAAAGGGCAGGTGTTATCCCAGAGTTCATCGCCATTCTCAGTCCCTGTACACGCGCCTACTTCAGGTGAAATTGTCGCTATTGCGCCTCATGTGGTAGCCCACCCAAGTGGCCTGACAGAAATGTGTATTTCGATACGTCCAGACGGTAAAGATACGTGGTGCGAGCTGTCTCCTATTGCTAATTACAGCGACGTTCATAGTAATGAGCTGATAGAAGCCATTTGCCAGGCGGGCATTTCGGGCATGGGAGGCGCGGGCTTCCCCACTCATATAAAAACATCAACATCTAAGCCTGTTGAGTTCCTTATATTAAATGGCATTGAGTGTGAGCCCTATATCACTTCTGATGATCGCCTGATGCGTGAGCATGCGTGGCAAATACGCCAAGGGCTAGACATTCTTACGCATCTTATTGGCCCTAAAGCCATCATAGTGGCTGTCGAGGACAACAAACCAGAAGCGTTTGAAGCGTTGAGTATTGCCTGCCAAGATAAAAAAGAATACCGCGTAGTAAACGTTGAAACCAAATACCCTGCTGGCGGAGAAAAGCAGCTTATTCAAGTTATTACGGGTCGCGAAGTGCCAAGAAACGGCCTACCTGCAGATATCGGCGTCATGATGTTTAATGTAGGTACTTGCTTTGCAATTGCAGATGCAATCCTGCATGGCAAACCGCTCATAGAACGCATTGTGACCGTTACCGGTGAAGCGGTTGAATCTCCCAGTAACTTTAGAGCGTTAATCGGTACGCCGGTTTCACATTTGTTAGATGAAGCTAAGTACAACCCGAAAAAACAAAAAAAACCAAAAGTCGTCATGGGTGGCCCTATGATGGGCTTTACGCTATCTGACGCCACTATTCCAGTAATAAAAACCACTAACTGTTTATTAGTTCCTGCAAAAAAAGAGTTAGTAGACGACAATGCCGAGCGACCGTGTATACGTTGTAGCGCTTGCGCTGATGCCTGCCCGGCTTCGCTCTTGCCCCAACAAATGTTTTGGCATGCCAAAGCGAAAGAATACGACAAAGCCGAAGAGTATGACCTTTTCGACTGTATTGAATGCGGGGCATGTGCGTACGTTTGCCCAAGTGAAATACCGCTAGTGCATTATTATCGTCAAGCTAAAGCTGAAATACGTTTGCAGCGCGATGAAAAGAATAAAGCAGAGAAAGCAAAGCAGCGCTTTGAAGCGCGTAAAGAGCGGTTAGAACGAGAAAAGCGCGAGCGTGAAGAGAAGCATAGGAAAGCCAAAGAAGCGCGATTGGCGGCGAATAAAGCAAAAGAGCAAAGCGCGGCATCAGTAGATAATACTAATAGCGCCAATGAGGGTGCCTCACAAGCAAAAGACAAGGTCGCCGCCGCCTTAGCTCGCGCTAAAGCGAAAAAAGCGGCTATGCAAACCAGTGCTAATGGCGAGTCGCACGTACAGCCTCAGCGCGATGATGTTAATGAAACCTCTACATCACTTGAGAATACGCCATCACCAGACGATAAAAAGGCCCAGGTCGCTGCCGCCATAGCGAGAGCAAAAGCAAAGAAGGCCGCTCAAGCAGGTCAATCAAGCCAGTCGTCACAAAATGAACAGCCAGCAACTGAGGTAGGCGCACAATCCGCTGCCGATGAAAAGAAAGCGCGAATTGCTGCTGCCGTAGCGAAAGTTAAAGCGAAAAAAGCAGAACAAAATACTGAAGACAGCGAAGAGCCGCCCTCGCAGGTCGATGAAAAGCCAGCATTGAACCCAGCTGACGAAAAGAAAGCCCGCATTGCGGCTGCTGTTGCGAAAGCGAAGGCCAAAAAAGCGGCACAAAATGCAGAAGAAACAACGAAAGAACCTGCGCCACCTGCAAACCAGGCTGACGAGAAAAAAGCACGCATTGCGGCTGCCGTAGCGAAAGCCAAAGCCAAAAAAGCGGCACAAAATACTGAGGTCGAGCCTGAAGACGCTTCATTGAAAGGTGCGTCAACCCACGTTGTTTCATCTGATTCACAGGCACCAGACACATCAAGGGCTGAACCAGCGCAAGAACAACAGCGCGATGAAAAAGATGAAAAAAAAGCGCGAATTGCTGCCGCTATTGCTAAAGCGAAAGTGAAAAAAGCTGCCGCTGACAAAGAGAAAGAATCACAATGAAGTTAAGTTTATCGAGCTCACCACACCAAAGGGTTAGACGCGATACCGGTCAAGTCATGCGCATGGTGATATACGCCATGCTACCAGGCATGATTGCGCAATCCTTCTTCTTCGGCTGGGGCATGCTGATACAAGCATTTATTGCTGTAGTGAGCGCATTATTAATCGAGGGCGTTATATTATTTTTAAGAAAACGTCCTATTGAGCGCACGCTAACAGATTACAGCGCAGTATTAACTGGGCTACTAATAGCCATCAGTATCCCACCCACCCTGCCTTGGTGGATGACGGTTACTGGCGTATTCTTTGCCATCGCTGTGGCTAAGCAAGTTTATGGCGGACTCGGGTTTAATATTTTTAACCCTGCAATGATTGCTTACGTCGTCTTACTCATTTCTTTCCCAGCCGCTATGAGTTTATGGCTGCCACCGGCGACACATGCGGGCATAACGCCAAGCTTCCTCGATTCGGTATCGCTTATTTTCACCGGTTTTACCACCAGCGGCTACGATGTTACTCAGCTTAAAACCATCGCAGATGGGGTTACGATGGCGACGCCGCTAGACACATTAAAGACAGATTTAACACAAGGCGTTACCTATACAGAGTCATTGAGCAAGCCAATTTTTAACGGCGGATTTTTTGACGCTGCTGGCGCAGGGTGGGGAATCGTTAGCATTGCCTATCTATTAGGTGGACTGTATTTGTGGAAAACCCGCGTAATTAGCTGGCATATTCCAGGCGGCATGCTTATAAGCGTAGCTGTGTGCGCATCATTACTTCATTTAGTTAACGCCGATTACTATGCCTCGCCCTTGTTTCATTTATTCAATGGCGCAGTGATGGTTGGTGCATTTTTTATTGCAACCGACCCTGTATCAGCATCGACCACACCGAAAGGCAGAATCATCTTTGGAGCCGCCATTGGTTTTTGGGTTGTGATTATTCGTACTTTTGGCGGGTATCCCGACGCTGTGGCCTTTGCGGTTATTATTATGAATATGGCCGTACCTCTTATCGATTATTACACCCGCCCGCGGGTATACGGGAAAAATGTGAGCAAAGGTCGAGGTAAGCCGCAATGATGAAAGAAAGCTTAACCAAAAACGGCCTGATGTTAGGCGCATTTGCCGTGGTTACCACGGCGCTGATTGCGCTAACGTTTTATGGCACCAGCGATAAGATAGAACAGCAAAAGCAGCAAAAACTGCTAAGCGTATTAAATGAAGTCGTTCCCAGTGAGTTTCACGATAACGCCTTATATGCAAATTGTACCCAAGTGAATGCCGTTGAATTAGGTGGCAAAAAAAGTCATAAGGTTTATCGCGCTACGTTAAATGGCAGCCCCAGCGCATTAGTGCTTGAAGCTACAGCGCCCAATGGCTACAGCGGTGATATCGATATTGTTGTGGGGGTGAATGTTAAGGCCACCGTTTTTTCGCCTGCGAAAAACAGCGATGACGTTACCGCAATTGACAACACGAGTAGTGTGAACGCTGATATGACTGTACTTGGCGTAAGGGTTATTGAGCACAAAGAAACCCCAGGGTTGGGCGATAAGATTGAGCTTGCGGTAAGTAACTGGATTACTTCGTTTAACGGTAAGTCCTTTTCAAAAGACAATTTAGCCCCGTGGCAAGTTAAAAAAGACGGCGGTGAGTTTGATCAATTCACCGGTGCTACCATTACTCCAAGAGCAGTGGTGGGTGCTGTGCGTGAAGCATTGCTTTATGCACACACGAATAAGTCGGCCTTATTCTCCGCGCCAAATACTTGTGAAAGCAAAGATAACGTTAACACAACCGAACCTACTGATATTAACGAGGCGCACCCTCAACGTGTAGAGGAGCTTTAAACGTGACTGATTTTCGCGATTTATCACTACAGGGGCTTTGGAAAAACAACCCTGCCCTCGTTCAGTTATTAGGCCTATGCCCCCTCTTAGCGGTTACGGCTACGTTTATCAATGGCTTAGGGTTAGGCCTTGCCACTATGCTGGTTTTAATTGGCAGCAACGTAACGGTATCGTTAGTGCGAAACGTGGTACGAAATGAAATTCGTATTCCCGTTTTCGTGATGATCATAGCTGCGTTTGTCACTATTGTTCAGTTGTTAATGAACGCGTTCACCTACGAACTTTACCTGGCATTAGGTATATTCATCCCTTTGATTGTGACTAACTGTGCCATTATAGGTCGGGCAGAAGCGTTCGCCTCAAAAAATGGCCCGCTTGCATCGGCGTATGACGGTCTAATGATGGGGCTAGGCTTTACCGCAGTACTGGTTATTCTCGGCGGCATGCGCGAAATATTGGGCGCTGGCACACTGTTAACTGGCGCAGATCGTTTATTTGGCCCGATTGCTGAAAACTGGACCATTGTGCTATTTAATACAGAAAATCCATTCTTACTTGCCGTATTACCCCCTGGCGCCTTTTTAGGCATGGGCCTGTTAATTGCAATAAAAAATAGTATCGATGCCAAAATAGCGGCGCAGCAGACTGCCCCGACAGAAAAAGCAGCGCGTGTTCGGGTTACAGCGGAAAGCTAACTAGCTCGTATTAATAAAGCAAGAACAAAGTAAGAGACAGCATTAATGACTGACGTAGTGAAGCCCATTTCTAAGCAAGAAAAAGTACGTGAAATCATGCGTATTCTGGATGAACTCTATCCAGAAGTTCCAATTTTTCTCGATCATAAAGATCCTTATACCCTGCTTATTGCCGTGCTTTTATCCGCTCAATGTACCGATGAACGCGTAAACCAAATTACACCAAAGCTATTTGCTCGCGCAGATAATCCTTACGATATGGTGATGATGACTATTGAAGAAATTCAAGACATTATTCGCCCTTGTGGTTTATCGCCGATGAAATCTAAAGGCATCTGGCATCTGTCTGATATGATAATCAAGCAGCATAATGGTGAAGTTCCCGCCAGTTTTGAAGCGCTAGAAGCCATGCCTGCGGTGGGCCACAAAACCGCTGCGGTAGTTATGTCTCAAGGCTTTGGCATCCCAGCATTTCCTGTAGATACCCATATCCATCGCCTAATGTATCGTTGGGGGCTGTCAAACGGAAAAAGTGTAGAGCAAACCGAGCGAGACGCGAAACGCTTGTTCCCAAAAGAAAGATGGAACGACCTCCATCTCCAAATAATCCTGTATGGAAGAGAGTACTGCCCTGCTCGCGGTTTCGATCTAAATAAATGTATTATTACGCGCGAATTCGGCAGAAAGCGTTTTATAAACGAAGTGCTAAAAGAACAAGAAAAAAAGCAAAAAATAGCGCTTAAGAAAAAGCGAAAATAATTTAGAAATATAAAAATAAACCACGGAGAACACATGTCTCGATTAAATACTATCGCTAAACGTTTAGCGGTTGGTGCCTTAGTAACTGCATGCAGTTTAGGCGTATTTGCTGAAACCTCGCCAATTACGCCGCAGCAAAAGAAAAATGCTGAAACACTTATACAAAAGGCACTTAATAGTGACTTAGGCTATAGCATTGTAGAGTCGCTAACTACTGAGATTGGCCCTCGTTTAGGTGGCTCTGAAGCGGAAAAACGCGCTAGAGAGTGGGGTGTAGAAGTTGGTAAACGTTTAGGTTTTGATAAAGTCAGTATAGAAGAATTCACTATGCCCTTTTGGGATAGAGGTCATTTACACATTGCGCTTACCGCCCCCTATGCACAACCCCTTTATGGCACAGCATTAGGTGGTGCTGCGCCATCTGAAAGTGAAATTAATGCTGACATTGTTTACTTTAGAGACATTCATGCGTTAACTGCGGTTAAAGACGGCGCACTTAACGGTAAGATCGCGTTTATAGATGGCGATGCCATGGTGAAAAGTCAAACTGGCGCGGGCTACGGACAAGCAAATCAGCGTCGACGCATCGGCTGGCAGCATGCCCAGCGCGGTGGTGCTGAGGCGTTAGTGGTACGTTCGGTAGGTTCAGATTCACACCGTTTTCCTCATTCAGGCATGATGAGTTCAGACGGTGATAGCTGGGCCGATATTCCAGTGGTAGCAATTTCAAACCCAGATGCTGATCACCTGCGCCGCCTACACAACTTAGGTAAACCATTGTCTCTGTCACTACATTCTGAATCAAAGTGGAAAGGCGAAGTAAGCAGCGGCAACGTAATTTTAGATCTAGTGGGCAGTGAAAAGCCTGAAGAGATCGTACTTATAGGCGGCCACTTAGACAGCTGGGACTTAGGTACAGGTGCGGTTGATGACGGTGCAGGCATAGCCATAACTACCGCGGCGGCAGCGTTAATCGCTTCTTTACCTGAGCGCCCAAAGCGCACTATTCGCGTGGTTATGTTTGGCGCAGAGGAAGTCGGTTTATTAGGTGCTTTTGCTTATGCAAAGCAGCATGAGAAAAATCTAAGCAATCACGTTTTGGCGACTGAATCTGATTTTGGCGCGCAAACTATTTGGCAACTTGTGTCTAATGTTAACCCTGAAGCTACGGTGTTGGTCGATGAAATCGCCAAAATCTTATCGCCACTGGGCATAATTCGCGGTGGTTCAGACGTCGCTGGTGGCGGCCCTGATATCATTCCACTGGCAGCTAAAGGCGTACCCACTATTAGACTAAATCAAAACGGTAGAGATTACTTCGATTTGCACCACACGCCAGATGATACCCTCGACAAAATTAACCCGGATGAACTTGCACAGAATATTGCGGCTTATGCAGCTAGTATCTATTTACTTGCAGATTCAGACGTAAAGTTAAAAACCAAATAGTGGTTCGTCGCTATACGTTGTTTTAACAAGAGACGCTATTTTTTGGTCAGCATGCTAATCGGTGTGCTGACCTAAGCGTTTTAACCCACTACTTTTTCTTATTTATGTTTGTTGCTTGAACGCACTAAGCTTTTTCCAATGGGCTTTAAAAACGTATTTTTACCGCCACTGCCAACAGCATTAAGCATAATCTGACAATGCGACTAGGAGCGAAGATTATTGCTCTTATATAAGCGCGTGATAATTGATAATTTTTCCACTCAAATACAAGGCTGACGGACGTTTAAGATGCTTGAACTAACTGGTCAACAAATCGCCTAACTTCTTCACGCGATGACAAGACTACGTGTCGATAAGTATTTGCTTGTTTAAAGGCTACGGTGGTTTTATTTGTGGAGATATTTGAAATTAACGCAGGAGGTATTGCGTCAATGGTGGTAGAAATAGAATTTTGAAATTGCATATTAAGTACTTCTTTATTGATATTGTTTGTTTTGAATTCCTCGCAGGTTGTGTTAAGAAATTTTAAAACGAAAATTAGGCCCTTTAACATCGCTTAGCGATAAAAAGAGCCCATCTTTATTAGATAAGCTTTATGGTCTTATCGAACAACTACGTTAGCAGCTTGTGGACCTTTTTGGCCTTGTTCAACTTCAAAGCTAACTTCTTGGCCTTCAGCAAGAGTTTTGAAACCGTCAGAAGCAATTGAACGGAAGTGTACGAATACATCTTTGCCGCCAGCTTCAGGTGTTAGGAAACCAAAACCTTTTTCTTCGTTGAACCATTTAACTGTGCCGTTTACTGAATTAGACATAATAAAAACCTTTTTTAAAAAAATTGATGTTGTGGTGAAAGTCACCGAATAGCAATAGACATAACCAAGCTAGTAAAGCAGTTGTATATCTAAATAGAACTTCAATTTGAAGGAATAAAGAAAGGTACAGCGCAGTATTAGGTAAAGCATAAAACATATCTAGAGCGGGGTTGAAGGTACAGGTAAACCAACGCGATGTCCAACCTTTTCTCGATTATTTTTAGTCACGGCGCTTGTTAACGTATTTTATTCATCGATACACGTACTTTTTAACAGGCTAGGAAAAATTGTAATGCTGTCTTAAAGCGTTAACATTCATCTCTTAATATAAGCACGTGGTGTCTTTAGCTAACTCGGTGATTATACTAAAAAGCTGTTTCTAATACGGTTTCTTGACGTAAGCAACATTCAACACGCGCTAATTTTGTATTATGTCCTTAGCTTTTACTTTCGTCACAAATAGGAGTTTGTTATGCGAATGCTTCACACCATGCTTCGAGTTGAAAACTTGGAAGCGTCTTTACACTTTTATACCTCACTTATGGGGATGCGCCTATTGCGCCAGTCTGAGAACAAAGAGTACGAATACACGCTGGCGTTTGTAGGCTACGGTGATGAGTCTGATAGCACAGTGTTAGAGCTTACCTACAACTGGGGCGACAATACTTACGAAAAAGGCGACGCTTATGGCCATATCGCCATTGAAGTTGATGATATCTATCGCTTCTGTGAGAACCTCGAAGCAAACGGCGCCGATGTTTATCGAAAACCAGGGCCGGTAAAAGGCGGTTCCACTGTTATAGCCTTTGTGCGCGACCCCGATGGTTACGCCATAGAGCTTATTCAAAACAAATCAATCTCGCTAGAACAGTCGCACTAATTATTCGTGCCTGTGGCTTGCATTGAAAGCATTTTTTCAGGCACGAATTATGGCTTCGGATTTATGGGCACAATGTAAGTTCATAGGTTACACGGCAGGATAAATGACAACATGGAGCGATATTGTCATGCTACACAAACGCTTAGGCTTTTTTAAGAGCACGACGGCAATTGCCACGTCACACGTAAATTCAACACAGCAAACACATGGTGATTGGCTTGGGCGCTGTATTTATTGTGTTAGCGCTAAAGCGCGTAACATAATGCCCGCAATTGCACTGGCTGTTTCAAGCTACATAGCAGCTCCAACTTTGCATGCCGACACTCACGAACTGACTAGTGCTCAACGCTTCTCAGTCATCGCTCACCGCGGTGCTTCTGGCTACCTACCTGAGCATACTCTTGAAGCCGCTACCCTCGCCTTTTCTTTGAAACCTGACTTTATTGAGCAAGATGTAGTTATTAGCAAAGATAATGTTCCCGTGGTACTTCACGATATTCATTTAGAAACCGTGACGAACGTTGAAGCTGTCTACCCTAAGCGCCACAGAGCCGATGGCAGGTATTACGCGCGAGACTTTACCTTAGAAGAGTTACGAAACCTACGGGTTCACGAGCGAGCAAACAGCGATGGGAAACAAGTATTTGAAAATCGTTATCGCGGCCAACAGGCTCAGTTTACCCTTGCTACATTAGCAGAGCACTTTGAATTAATCAGCGAACTAAATCGCCAATTTGGTACTTCAGTAGGCGTTTACCCCGAAGTCAAATCGCCTGCTTTTCATAGTAACGAAGGGGTCGACGCTAGCAAAATTGTTATCGATATACTGAATACCTATGGCTTTGGTGGAGAAAGTGGCAACAGCTATCTTCAGTGTTTCGACTTCAAAGAGGTGAAACGCATTCGCGAAACACTAGGCTATAAAGGCAAAGTGGTTATGCTTATTGGCGAAAATGATTGGGGCGAAAGCGACACCGACTATGACTGGCTTCGCACTAAAGAGGGTATGGGCGAGGTAGCTTCTTATGCTGATGGCATTGGCCCATGGCTAGGCCACTTACTGAACAAGAAAGCAATGGCAGAAGGAAAATTAGAAGCGGCAAAATGGCTTGAATACGCCCATGATAATTCGCTGACCATTCATCCTTACACCTATCGCGAAGACGCTTTGCCTGCAGGCATGACAGGGACACAGCTGTTAGAAGCGTTAGAGAATGTAGCTAACGTCGACGGCGTGTTCACCGACCATGTTGTACCGGTTACCAGGTGGCGTGCACAAAAGGACTAAGTATTAAAGGTATGGGCGCTTTATATTCAAATGCAGTGTGTATGCGCATATTGAGTTAAAGCGTCTGGCGGTTAGGCACTGTAACTTAAAAAGCTACGACTTAGAAAGCCTAACCACTACGCGACGGTTTTGGGCACGGCTTTCACGTGTATCGTTAGGCGCGATGTGACGTTTTTCGCCATGTCCGGTCAACTGAATTCTGTCTTCTGGCACACCTAGCGTGGTCAAGTAGCTCTTCACTTCGTTAGCCCGACGTATAGAAAGCTGCTCATTGTTCCATCGGCCACCATAGCTATCGGTATAGCCGTCTAATAGTACAAGTTCTAGCTCACTGTCTTCTTTCAAATACTCACCTATCATGGTTAAGCGTTTTTGCGAGTATTTGGTCAGTTCTGTACTGTTGTTTTGATATGACAGTACGGTATAAGCAATGTCGTCGAAATTGAATGGCAGTAAGTTAGACACACACTTTACAAATTCTTGGTATACCCCAGAAAAGTTACTCGCATTTAATGCAACACTCACCTGATCGTACTTGTTGTACCAATCTTGGTAATAAATAGTGGGCCAGAAACCTTTTTCAAGTTCAGACAGCATTGTCCAAGCGGCGTCCTGCGGTAAGTCACCGTTGTACTGCTTGCGGATAGACATATCGGCTATAGGTTTTGGCGCTACGCCCGGCATCCACTTTGGTGGAACGGAATAAACAGCAGCCATATCGAATTTACTCGGTAGTAAATGCATGTCTAGCTCAAATTCCATATTCAATTGCTTTGACGCCGTGCTGGTAAACATAGCCTCGCCATAACCTGGTAATTCGTGGTTCAGTGTACACTGAAGACGTGTGTCGGAATCGATGCGCCAGTTGGAGCTTTCAATGGTCGCAGAATATTGTCGCATAGCAGCGTGGGAAGATAGCGACCCCACAATCCCCATCAAAGCGATATATTTTAATTTAGACACCATACTTCGACACCATAACGAAAATCAGACTAACACGGGTATGGGTTACGTTAACCGTCAACCACGTTTTCAACAACTTGCGAGAGCGCACACAAGCAAGTGAGCATTCGTCGGCATATCTATTTCAAGACAGGTACTAAAAGAACAAGAAATAGCGACGCACGTTAAGACGCTCTACATAACTATCGTCCAAAGTGTAGAAAAGTTTAGCGTTTAATACCATTCGCGTTTCAGGTTTTTGCTACTATCCTGATTTATAAACAATAGTGTTTCAATTGAAACTGGCAACTCGGTGGCATCCTTGCGATAATTCAGCTATTACATACATTTCGCATGTTGGTGCGCATTAACGCCACCAGCCAGTTTTCTCAATCTAGTCTACAAGAGTGTTTATGTCTGCCAACCCGCCCCTTCTTTCCCAGCGCTTTAGAGGTTATTTCCCCGTAGTTATTGATGTTGAAACTGCGGGCTTTAATGCGGGAACCGACGCCTTGCTGGAGCTCGCGGCAGTTACGGTAAAAATGGATGACGACGGCATTCTCCATCCCGATGAAACCTTTCACTACCATATAGATCCGTTTGAGGGCGCTAATCTAGAACCGGCAGCGTTGGAATTTAATGGCATCGATCCGAATTGCGCCTTGCGCGGGGCAATTGAAGAAAGTGAAGCCATGAAGGACTTATGCAAAGGTATCCGAAAGGCGCAAAAAAACGCTGGTTGTCAGCGCTCGGTGATTGTTGCCCACAACGCCACTTTCGACCAGAGCTTTGTAAATGCGGCAATAGAGCGTTGTAACATCAAACGCACGCCGTTTCACCCGTTCGTCTCGTTTGATACCACCAGCCTTGCCGGCCTTGCGTTAGGGCAAACGGTGTTGGTTAAAGCCTGCCGCGCAGCGGGAATCGCTTTTGATCAAAGTGAAGCGCACAGCGCACTATACGATGCCCAAAAAACAACCGAACTATTTTGCTTTATGGTTAACCGGTACAAAGCATTAGGCGGATGGCCGGTAGAAAATGATTAACTGAACAAGGTATTTGAGATACTGGTATTCATACTGGGCTCACCCAACACGTTTTAATTTATAAGCTCAAACAAAAACAGCGCCTAAAAGCGCTGTTTTTTCTACTCTTCAAGTAGCTAGCTTACAGCTTGTCTGCTTCTTCAGATAGGTACTTAGCTACACCTTCAGGTGAGGCGTCCATACCAGATTTACCTTCAGTCCAGCCTGCAGGGCAAACTTCACCGTGCTCTTCGTGGAACGCCAGTGCATCAACCATACGCAGCATTTCATCAACGTTACGGCCAAGAGGAAGATCGTTAACCACTTGGTGACGCACCATGCCTGCCTCGTCGATTAAAAATGAACCGCGGAATGCAACACCATCTTCCGGATGCTCAACATCGTAAGCTTGACAGATATCGTGTTTAACATCAGCCACGAGAGTGTACTTAACTGGGCCAATACCACCTTGATTTACTGGGGTATTTCTCCAGGCATTGTGTGAGAATTGTGAGTCGATAGAAACACCGATCACTTCAACACCACGTTTTTTGAACTCGTCAAAACGCTTGTCAAAAGCGATCAGTTCAGAAGGGCAAACGAAAGTGAAGTCTAGCGGATAGAAGAACACAACCGCTTTTTTACCTTTGATTGCTTCGCTTAACGTAAAAGAATCAACAATTTCACCGCTACCTAGTACCGCTGCAGCTGTAAAATCAGGTGCCGGACGGCCAACTAATACACTCATGAGTCTCTCCATTTATATGTGGATTGTAATAATAGAAGTGATTGCGTTGCGCGACCACTTGAAATAGATATTGCTAGCTTGGGAGATAGGTACGATTACTAAAATAACAATATTAAACAATGTGTTTTTTCACTGATCCTACCAATAGGGCTTCATTCGCTAAACTTTAAGCACAGATTTTCATCATTTACCCTTTATTAAATTTGCCAATATCTACTTGCCAAACCAATGAATAGCAATTATTATCATTTACAGATTCATTTGGAGTACGTTTAATGTTTGTTTGCATGTGCTATGGGGTAACAGATAAAAGCATTCGCGCGGCGGTTGAAGAAAACGGCGTGGGAAATATGCGTGAGTTACGTCAACATTTAGAGCTTGGCTCGCAGTGCGGTAAGTGCATTACTATGGCACAACAAATTATTGACCAAACCATCATTGATGAATCTTTATTTAAAGACGTAGGTTAAGGTCAGCAACCTAATACTTAACCTTTCCGGTCCCTTCTCCCTCTTGTAACGCGTTTCTTTGCTACGACAAATTCAACATATATATTGACACCAAAAGCACCGGCCATTACCGCAGTGTTAATTAAAGGTGTATTCGATGCCTGCGTAATAAAAAGCGCCGTTAATGCCGCCTGGAGATGTAGGTGGATAAAGCGCGCCAACCTCGCCTTGAAACGGGTTTTCGTCAGGCAGTGCATCGAACAAGTTTTGCGCGCCTAGCGTAAGCTGAATGTGTGGTTGTACTTTCCAAGCGAGTTGCGCGTCAAACGTCGTTGATGCACTGCCGTATATATCCATTCCCGCCGATGCATCGAGGTGGTCTTCGTAAAACTCACCATAGTAGTTTAATCGCCATGTTAGCGCCCAGTTATCTTTGACTTGCTCAAGGGTAACGCTTCCCCTGTGAGCCGGGAGGTTATCTTCTAGCATACGAATGCGCGACGGCGTTAAGTTAGGCAAAAGCTGTATTTCATCGTTAACTAGTGCAGGATAAAGCGTAAGGCGTTCCACCTGCGTATCTGTCCAGTTGTAAGCGAGTAATAACGCGTTAGCCCAGTCATTGTATGAAAAGCTGTAGTTTACAACTAAATCTACGCCCTGGGTCTTAGTGTCAAAATCATTAGTAAAGTATTTTGCTGCATTGTACTTAACTGCATCTGGCCTTCCCTGTGCAACCAACGCGCTAATATCTTGTTCAGTCAACGGAATCGCTGAGGTGGTACTGATGCGATCTGAGAGGCGAATATTGAAATAGTCGAGCGTTGCGAAAAAGTTGTCGCTTGCCTGCATGACCATGCCCAGACTGAAATTGACCGATTCTTCTGGTGTAAGTGGTGTCGCGCCGAGCTGTAATGAAATGAGGTCCGTTGGCGGCAAGGTGGCTTGGTCTTCAAGCCCATTAACGCCATAAGCAGTTGTTACATTAATCACGTTGCTCTGGCCCACTGTCGGGGCTTTGAAGCCTGTATTAACTGACCCTCGCAATGCAAAGGTGTCGTTAAGTTTATAACGCATGCTCAATTTGCCGTCAAAGGTAGAGCCAAAGTCACTAAAATGCTCAACTCTAGCAGCCAGTCCAACCTGCATCGCTTCAGTTAGGAACAGCTCTACGTCGGCGTACAATGCCCAGTTATTGCGGCTCCAATGCCCAGCTGACTGAGGCTGATACCCTGGAAAACCGTTCGACCCAATCGAAAAGCCTTCGCTTAACCCCAACGGAGGCTCAAGGGCAAAAGGCCCAGCAATGTAGGACGCTTCATCACCGGCTTTCTGGAAATAGGTTTCTTTGCGCCATTCAGCACCGAGGCCTATGCTAATTGGGTCTTCAAAAATGGATTGAATAAGCTTGCTAAAATCGAGGTTAAGGGTTCGCTCTACTTGTGATACGCCGCCTGGCGAAAAGGAAGTGGGTGTCTGGGGCCCTAACGACGGGTTTACCGTATTCGATATGGTGTACTCGATATCACTGTAACCTAAAGTGGCACTCGCATCCATCGCCCAGCCTTTGGGCAATTCATGTCTTATTCCCATGGCCAGCGAGGCATCGGTAATGGTGCCGCCAAATTTTGGCGTGAAACCGCCTGGAAACCACTCATTAAAAGCAAAACAATTTGCCCCAAGTTCGGTGGTGTTATCAGCTATTCGCTGATAATCAGGGTCTTGCAATACGTTGTTAGTAGAAAGCGTAATAGACGGGCACGCTATGCCGTTTTCCAATCCATCTAAATCCGCCACAATTAAACGGCTTTTCCCCGTGTTGGGGTCAGTTCGGCTAAACACGCCTTCTCGAGTTTGCGGGTTTCGGAAATAGAAACCACCGGTTATTTTCCGTCTAGCTGCTGTAGCAAAACTATAAAATTCTGTCATTTGAGAAATAGCAGTGCCGGCATTTAAGGCTAGTTTGATATCTTCGTTAACGTCTAATGCGCCCCAAACTTGAGACGGCGTTTGGATAAATGTATTACCTTGTTCGATAAGCGCCTGTGCATCACTGCGTTGTACAGAACGAGAGGTGCCGTTTTGCTGCCTGTACTCAGCCGTTGCATTTAAAAAGCCTTTATCGCCTATGGCAAACCCGTTGTTAAGCTGTATTTGAAAAAGCTCGCCATCACCTTCACTGTACCCACCTAACTTAAGGGCAACGCTCCCCCCTTCTCGCGCATCTTTTAGCACAAAGTTAATAACGCCTGCGATAGCATCGGAACCATATTGTGCGGATGCACCATCTCGCAGCACCTCAACTTGCTTTAACGCATAAGCAGGTATAACTGATATATCAGGCCCTTGTGCACCGTCAGACAGGCCACCGCCGAGAAAGGTAATAACCGCAGATCGGTGTCTACGCTTCCCGTTAAGTAATAACAACGTGTGATCTGACGACATGCCTCTTAAATTCGCAGGTCTTACAAGGCTACTGGCATCGTTAATCGGCTGGTCATTAACATTTAATGACGGCACCATCACGCTAAGCATAGAAAGCACGTCACTATTCCCTTGCGAACGCAGCGCCTTCGAACCAATAACATCAAGGGGAACCGGAGAGTCTACTGCACTTCGCGGCGCATTTCTGGTGCCAACTACCGCAATTTTTTCCAAGCCATTATTGCCCTCTTCTGACGCTTTTTCTTCCTTGTTCGCCTGGTTAGCCTTCGCTAGTAACGACGAGCGGGAGCGAATACTCAGCATACCCGCTTCATCCACAACAACGGCAAGTTCCGTATCTTTTAAAAGTTGAGACAAGGCTTCGTTAAGCGTAAACGTGCCTTCAAGTGCATTCGTTTTCACTTTTTTAGCTAAATCAAACGGAAATAACAAAGTGGTATTGGCCTGTTTTGCAAGCTCCGTAAGGGCCTCGTTGGCATTTTGCGCAGGAATCGAAAAACTAAACTCGTTAATTGATGTTTGTGGTTGTGTGGCTGTAACTTGAGTGGTTTGTGCGTACACAAGAGGGGCATGTGTAAAAAGCAAAAACAAAGTAGGCGCAATGTGCAGAGGCGCTTTTACTAAGCGAAACATCACTATTTTGCCTCTATTTTGCGAAAAGCACCAAGCCAGCCATGCAAAAGCATGCAGCTTTTCTATTGCTTTATTAGGTTGCCTGTTTGTTGCAATGTTGCTCTGTTGCACGATTTAAATTCGATGTGCTTATTATTCTGATTATATTGTCACATTAAATAATTTGATGCCAACTAGGAATAGGAGAAAGCCCCTAAGTTTCAGAAGTTTTTAACTCTCCGCTAGTTTAAGCTCAATACTCGTGTCGGTGACTTTCTCGTAGTTGATGTTAAAGCTACTTTTTAACGCCGATAGTAGGCCGTCAATGTCACCTACTTTAAAATAACCGGCTACGCGGCGTTTGCGTAAGCTCTCATCAGAAATATGAAAGCGTACCGGCGTATAGCGGCCTATTTCAGCGAGAACCGCGTCTAAAGGCTCTCCTTTAAATACGATCATGCCTTGTTGCCAAGCTAAATCATCATCGATGTCGTTTTGAGACAAACTTTCACGGGCTTCAACTTTGCCTTGTACCTTAGCCTTTTCACCCGCAAACATAAGTAAACCTTCATCGGCAACAGGGCGCTTTGTGAACAGCGATTCATTAGATGCTGAAGCTTTAAAACGATCTTTAACTAATACTTTTCCGTCGGTCACTACGAGTTCAAAAGCGTTATCATCTACATACTGCATATTAAACGCTGTACCCACTGCAGTAACGGTATTGTTGCCGGCGGTAACAGAAAAAGGCCGCGTTTTATCGTGGGCGACTTCAAAATGCGCCTCGCCCTTAAGCAGCACAATGTTTCTCACCGCTGACGAAAAGTCCACTGTAACCACTGAGTTAGTATTTAGGTGCATTTTTGAACCATCGGCAAGAGTGACATTTTTCTGTTCACCCACACCGGTTTGTACTTTTTGACTTACCGCTGCAAACTCAGGAGTAGCGTCTAACCATGTGCGTTGAACCACAACGCCTACGGCGATTGCCATTACTAAAAACGTCGCCGCTATCCCCCACATTGCGCTCTTAGAAACGCTGTGTTTTTTCGCTGATTGACGGGACGTCGGTTGAGGGAATAGACCACTTAGTTCATTCAGCACCGACATATCATCCCACAAGCTTGCGGCTTCAAGCAGCGCCTGCCGGTGTGCGTTACTTTCGGATAACCACGCGTCTAATTCTGTTTTTTCTTCACTTTTTAAGCCGCGATCGAGACGGCTTATCCAAAGGCAAGCTTGCTCTTGGATATCTTCTTTGCTTGAAAACTGGCGAATATTGTTCATGTTAACTACGGCTTATGTCCTGAGTCGCGGTAGCAGTGGCACGGGGGGATGCACTGTCCTTTGAAAGCTCAGCTAAATATCTAGAGCACATCATTAAACCTTTGGCGACATGCTTCTCTACGGTGCTTTCGCTTAGCCCCACAAGCTCTGCAATCTCTTTTTGTCGCATGCCATATACTTTTTTCAACAAAAATACGCGTTTTACATCAGCTGACAGCGTGTCTGTCGCTCGGCAAAAATGAATAAAGCGCTCTTTGCTTTCTACGTTTTTTTCTAAACTGTGCCCTATAAGCTCATAAGGCAAAATATCCATGTCATCAAGCTGCTGCTTGTTTTTATTTTCAGCTTTAGCAACATGGTTCAGCGCTAGGTTACGCGCTGTTTTAAGCATATATGTCCGTTCGTATTGTATTTCTTGTTTTAATTCTGCTTCGTAGCTTTTTATAAAAGCTTCTTGGACTATATCTTCAATGTCGTCGGCGCCAACAATAGAACCTACCGCACGCATTAGCTTAGAGCGGTATTTTAAAAAGGTTTCAGCTACTGTCGACTTTCTTGTCATAATAATAAAAGTTGTGTGTTTCGATTTGCTTACATTGGCATCAATAATGCCTGTTTCTTTATCATTTTTCACGCAAATGATACTCGAATAAGAAAATAAAAGGGGAGCTAATGCTCCCCTTCACTTCGAAACATTTGTGAAAGTTGTTTTTCGCTAGTGCTAGCGATTAAAAAGTGTAAACACCTCTTAGATAATAGAAGCCACCGTTGATACCGATTGGTGAGGTTGTTGGATACAACGAACCTGCAATACCGGCGTACTGTGTATTCTCATCTGGGTATTCATCAAAGGCGTTTTTCGCGCCTACCGTTACAGTAAACTCTTCAGTGAAGTTATATGCCACCTCTAAGTCCACGGTAAATTCTGAACCTACTTTATCAATAGGAAGCGCAGAATCTAAGTGGTCTTCAAAGATGCTACCGTAATAGTTCAAGCGTGCAAGGAAGCGCCAATCACCATTTGTGTGGTTCGCCGTCGCACTGTAACGCACCGCTGGAAGGTTATCTTCTAGCATGCGAATACGGAAGTCAGAGATATTCTCCGACGCACGGTCTACTTCTGTCGACGTCCAGTTATAAGCAAGTGAGAACTTAGTTTCACCACCCATCATTTCCATCGCATAGTTCGCTACAACGTCAACACCTTCAGTAGTGGTGTCGAAATCGTTAGTAAAGAAGCTAATCTCAGAGAAGCTAGACGCATCGTTGATACCTTGCGCGAGAAGCGTCGCAATATCTTCTTCAGTTAGCGCAATACCCGATGCAGTACTGATACGGTCAGTAAGTTCAATGTTGTAGTAATCTGCAGTAATGAATAAACCATTTTCAAAGTCTGCTACCACACCAAACGTAATGCTTTCTGACTCTTCAGGCGTTAACTGCTCACCACCTTTAAGCTGTGATACTGGATCAGTGGGTGGTAGTGTTGCACGGTCGATTAGCTGTCCATCCGTACCAAACGCTGTGGTTACGTTACGTACGTTACTTTGACCCAGCGTCGGTGCTTTAAAGCCAGTTGAGAACGCACCGCGGAACGCGATGTTCTCAAGCGCTTGCCAACGGAAAGCAATTTTACCTTTCGTGGTATCGCCAAAATCAGAGAAGTCTTCGTAACGTAGCGCACCGGCTAGCATGAAGTTTTCTGTGATATAGGCTTCTGCATCAATGTAAAGCGCGATGTTGTTGCGGGACACACGACCTTGGCTATTGGCCGCCAAGCCAGGGAAACCATTTGAGCCAATGCCAAAGCCTTGTGTCGCCAGCGGACCTATTTCATAAGAGGCAGTATCACCTGCAAAACTCTCATAACTTTCGTTGCGGTATTGGAAACCAGTCGCTACGAATAGCGGCTCATACAAACCAACATCGAAAGGTTTGGTAAAATCAATATCAAGGGTTTGCTCAGATTGTGTATAACGACCAGGGCTAAACTCGAACGGTGTTTCTGGGCCTAAAGACGGGTTGATTGTGTTGCTAATCGCGAAATCAACTTCGTTTTGACCAAGGTTTAGACTCACGTCATACGTGATATCGTTCTCTAATTCGCCTTTAGTACCAAAAACAAGAGACATATCGGTAACCGTACCGCCGAAACGAGGGGTGAAACCACCTGGAAGAATTTCGTTAAATGCAAAACAGTCTGGGTTATTTGCAACTTGGTTTATGTACGTAGGATTTTCTAAAACGTTGTCGCCTACTACGATATCGGTTGGACAATTACCTGACATATCGCCAGTTAAATCACCAACTAGAAGTAGCTGCTCGCCATCTTCATTCGTACCGCCGTCGTTTACACCACCACGATTGTGTGGGTTACGATAATAGAAGCCGCCTTCAACTTCACGCTCAGCGAAGTTACCGAAAATATAGGCTTCAGACGTATCAGATAGCTCGACACCCGCGTTAGCAAAAAGCTTAATGTCGTGTTTTATTTCAGGCGAACCCCAAATTTGTGCAGGGTCTGCAACAAAGGTGTTGCCCGCCGCTATAAGCGCAGCTGCATCGTCACGCTGAATGCTACGAGAGGTATCGTCGGCAGTACGGTATTCGGCTGATAGGTTAATAAACCCTTTTTCTGATAGTGGAAGACCCACGTTACCAGAAAGCTGAATCATGTCGCCGTCGCCTTCATAGTATGAGCCATAACGGGCTTCAAAGGAGCCGCCTTCTGACGCGTCATTAAGTACGAAGTTAATTACACCTGCAATGGCATCTGAACCGTACTGCGCTGCTGCGCCATCACGAAGAACTTCTACCTGCTTAAGTGCCGCTGCCGGAATAACAGAGATATCTGGGCCTTGTGCACCGTCAGAAAGACCACCACCTAGGAAAGTGATTACCGCAGAACGGTGACGACGCTTACCGTTAACCAACACTAGGGTGTGATCAGATGCCATACCGCGAAGGTTAGCTGGGCGTACAAGCGTTGATGCATCATTGATTGGCTGGTCGTTCACGTTAAAAGACGGCACAACAGTTTGCATCATAGATACCATATCGGTGGCACCCTGCTGCTTAAACTCTTCGTCCGAAATAATATCAATTGGAACCGCTGAGTCAGCTACAGAGCGAGGCGCTGCGCGTGAGCCAACGACGGCAATTTGTTCGTAATCTTCAGCTTTTGCACTTTCTTCTGCTTCTTGCGCATAAACAGGTGCTGTAGCCATTACTGAAAACGCAGCAGATGCAGCTAGAACGCCGCGCACGTTTTTAGTCAATAAAGACAAGGTTGTATTCATGGTGGTTTCCCGGAGTTTCTCTATGAGTACCTTTTGCGTGTTTCACGCATAAGCCTTTAGCGTGTTTCACGCATAAGCCTTTAGCGTGTTTCACAAACAAGAAAAGTACTCAGGGTAGTTGTTATTTTATACCTTCAACACTGACTTACTTGCGGTCAGATGAACCTTTTTATAGAACGCAAGATATTAAAAAACAAACCTTTTTCTACAAAATAAATATATTTTTTCAGGCCGTAGAGGATTTTGATTTCTGACCTGTCTATATAGTTTTACGGGAATAAATGTGGCGGGTTTTACGCGGTTTTTAATGAAAAAAACCGGCACAAGGCCGGCTTTCTAATCGTCATTTACAATCCCCAAAATCGGGCAAGGTCGAGAAGATTTACTCTTCTTCTTTGAACTTCTCAGCGGTCTCTTTAATAAGCGGCTGTAGCTCGTTTTGCTGAAACATTTCAATAATGATATCGCAACCACCAACAAGCTCACCTTCAACCCACAATTGTGGGAACGTTGGCCAATTCGCGTATTTAGGAAGTTCAGCGCGAATATCAGGGTTTTGAAGAATATCTACATACGCAAAGGGTTCGCCACACGACATCAACGCTTGTGATGCTTGTGAAGAAAAACCACAGCTAGGTAGTTTAGGAGAACCTTTCATGTACAACAAAATTGGGTTTTCTTCGATTTGCTGCTTGATTCTATCCAGCGTTGATTGATTTTCAGTATTATCCATTTGATTCCTCTGAGCACAAAAGTGTATTCCCAGTAGATGGGAATGCATGAATGATTTATCAAGGCGAAGGGTATCATAAATTTATATTTAATAACCGAACAGCGGATTGATCTTTTCATTCTCTGCAACGCTATCTACCAATACATTGGATGGCTATTTACCAAGACAAAATAGGTTTTGAAAAAAAATTCACATTTTTGTCATTGAGTTATATAACTTTATCCCCACATTTAAGATATGCTTTAGCGTCTAAAGCGGTATATTCAATCAAGGGTTGATATGCACTTATTTAACAGGCGAAGATAAGTGTGCTTTAGATTACAATACTAAACCAACATGGAGACCGTCATGGCTTTTGAACTACCAGCATTACCATACGAACAAAATGCACTAGAACCACATATTTCTGCTGAAACGCTTGAGTATCACTACGGCAAGCACCACGCTACTTATGTAACTAAGCTAAACGGCCTAGTTGAAGGTACTGACATGGAAAACAAAAGCCTAGAAGAAATCATTAAATCTTCTGAAGGCGGTGTTTTCAACAACGCAGCGCAGGTGTGGAACCACACGTTCTACTGGAATTGCCTAAGCCCGAATGGCGGCGGCGAACCTACGGGTGAACTCGCTGACGCAATTAACGCGAAATGGGGCTCATTTGCAGACTTCCAAGCTGCGTTTAACGACAAAGCAGTTAATAACTTTGGTTCAAGCTGGACATGGCTAGTTAAAACTGCTGACGGCAGCCTAGACATCGTTAATACCAGCAACGCTGAAACGCCTATTTCTGGCGATGACCTAACACCAGTACTTACTGTTGATCTATGGGAACACGCTTACTACATCGATTACCGTAACGCGCGTCCTAAGTACCTAGAAAACTTCTGGGCACTGGTTAATTGGGAATTCGCAAGCAAAAACTTTGCGTAAGCCTGACGCCTCAGTATAGAACTTAATAGGTTCTATAACGCGTTTAAAAATACGAATGAAAGCCCCGCATATCAGCGGGGCTTTTTTTGTTGTGTTCATTCTTTTAAGTGACACTAAATTCTTATTAAAGTTGCAATTTTCATTAGACGAAAAGATTAAAAACTATACACATTAATTACTATCGTTTTCCCAAATACCGACTAAGCTGAAATTACGGGGTTCCGTATTTAAGGGGTATTCATGGGTATTTTTGAACACTATCAAAGTCGCTATGAAGAGCGAAAACAGGAAGAGTTCACCATTGGGGAGTTCCTTGAAATTTGTAAGGAAGATCAAAGCGCTTATGCAAACTCTGCAGAACGTTTGCTAAAGGCTATCGGTGAGCCAGAACTAGTAGACACTGCCAACGACCCGGCACTTAGCCGCATTTTCTCAAACCGCGTTATTTCTCGTTATCCAGCTTTCTCAGAATTTTATGGTATGGAAGAAGCCATAGAGCAAATCGTCTCTTATCTTAAGCACGCCGCACAGGGGCTTGAAGAAAAGAAACAAATTCTTTATTTACTCGGCCCTGTGGGCGGCGGTAAGTCCTCGCTAGCCGAGAGACTAAAAGAACTGATGCAGCATGTACCTATTTACATGCTAAAAGGCTCGCCAGTAAACGACCATCCTTTCTGTTTATTTGATGTCAAAGAAGACGGCGACATTCTAGAAAAAGAATACGGCATTCCTAAGCGCTATTTAAAAACCATCATGTCACCGTGGGCGCGTAAGCGCCTGCATGAATTTAATGGCGATATTACTCAATTTAAAGTTGTTCGGGTTTATCCTTCAGTACTCGACCAAGTGGGCATAGCGAAAACCGAGCCTGGGGACGAGAACAATCAAGATATTTCGGCGCTAGTGGGTAAGGTGGACATTCGCCGCTTAGAGCAGTATGCACAAAATGACCCTGACGCCTATAGCTACTCTGGTTCTTTGTGTAAAGCCAATCAGGGGTTAATGGAATTTGTCGAAATGTTTAAAGCGCCGATTAAGGTGCTGCATCCACTATTAACCGCCACACAAGAAGGTAACTACAACCCAACGGAAGGCTTCTCTGCCCTTCCCTTCGATGGACTAATTCTTGCCCATTCAAATGAGTCGGAGTGGCAAGCGTTTAGGAATAATAAGAATAACGAGGCATTTCTTGACCGGGTTTACATTGTAAAAGTGCCATACTGCCTGCGGGTAAGTGAAGAAATTCATATTTACAAAAAGCTCCTTGATAGCAGTGAGCTTAATGGCGCGCCCTGCGCCCCTGACACGCTAGAGTGCTTAGCACAGTTTACCGTGTTATCTCGCTTGAAAGAGCCAGAGAACTCCAGTTTGTTCTCAAAAATGCGGGTATACGATGGCGAGAGCCTGAAAGACACCGACCCTAAAGCCAAGTCTTATCAAGAATACCGCGATTACGCCGGTGTTGATGAAGGCATGGAAGGGTTATCCACCCGCTTTGCCTTTAAGATTCTATCTCGCGTGTTTAACTTCGATCATCAAGAAGTAGCAGCGAATCCGGTTCATCTTTTCTATGTGTTGGAGCGCCAAATTGAGCGGGAACAGTTCCCTCAAGAAACCGCGGATAAGTATTTAGAGTTCTTGAAAGGCTACCTAATTCCCCGCTACGTGGAATTCATTGGCAAAGAAATTCAAACGGCTTATTTAGAGTCGTATTCTGAATATGGGCAAAATCTGTTTGACCGCTATGTGACGTATGCCGATTTCTGGATTCAGGACCAAGAGTATCGCGACCCCGAAACCGGGCAGCTGTTTGACAGAGCATCGCTAAATGCAGAGTTAGAGAAAACCGAGAAGCCCGCCGGTATTAGCAACCCCAAAGACTTCCGTAACGAAATAGTAAACTTTGTGCTTCGGGCACGTGCGAATAATGCAGGCAAAAACCCTGCGTGGACAAGTTATGAAAAACTGCGCACCGTCATTGAGAAAAAAATGTTCTCAAATACGGAAGACTTATTGCCGGTGATTTCGTTTAACACCAAAGGTTCTGCAGAAGAGCAGAAAAAGCATGACGACTTCGTAAACCGTATGACCGAAAAAGGCTATACGCAAAAGCAAGTTCGACTGCTTTGTGAATGGTACCTTCGCGTACGTAAAGCGTCTTAGCGCTAGACGTACGTGGTGCTTAAGCGCGTGTAAACGCGCTTCAGCACTGGTATTTGTAGTTCACAACAAAACAAGCAGGTGTGTATGGCGCATTTTATTGACCGAAGGCTTAATAGCAAAGGCAAGAGCACGGTAAACCGCCAACGTTTTATTAAACGCTATAAACAGCAGATAAAACGCGCGGTATCTGATGCTGTGGGTAAACGTTCTGTAACCGATCTAGATTCTGGAGAAAAGATTAGCATTCCAGCCAGGGATATTTCTGAGCCTATTTTCCATACCGGCCGCGGTGGCAGCAGAGATATTGTACACCCTGGCAATGACCAATTTATTGCTGGGGATAAAATTGACAGGCCGCCTGGTGGCAAAGGGCAAGGTGGTGGTGAAGGCGATGCCAGTAAGGAAGGAGAAGGTCAGGACGAGTTTGTTTTTTCCATTTCTAAAGATGAATATTTAGATCTTCTTTTTGAAGACTTAGCGCTACCTAATTTGAAGAAAAACCAATTTGATAAAGTCACGCAGTATGAGACCTACCGCGCGGGTTATCAAACTGATGGCGTGCCAAGTAATTTAGATATTGTACGCTCGCTCAAAGGTTCAGTGGCAAGACGCATTGCGCTTAGCGGCAGCGATAAAAGAAAGCTTAGAGAGCTTGAAGAAAAACTGGCGCAACTTATTGATGATAAGCACGACAATACGTTAGCGATAAAAGCGCTAGAAGAAGAAATTGATGTATTAAAAGCAAAAATTGCGCGGGTGCCCTTCATCGACACCTTTGATCTACGCTTCAAAAACTATGACAAACGCCCGCTTCCCTCTAGTAAAGCTGTGATGTTTTGTTTAATGGATGTCTCGGGCTCTATGGACCAAGCCACTAAAGATATGGCAAAGCGGTTCTACATTCTGCTGTATTTATTTTTAACCCGTACTTATGAAAACGTAGATGTGGTCTATATCCGCCACCACACGCAAGCGAAGGAGGTAGATGAACAAGAGTTTTTCTACTCGCAAGAAACCGGCGGCACCATTGTTTCAAGTGCGTTGAAACTGATGGACGAAGTGGTTCGTGAGCGCTACAGCGATGGAAATTGGAATATTTACGCAGCACAGGCGTCTGACGGTGATAACTGGGCTGATGACTCGCCCCAGTGTCGCGATTTACTTACCGCCAAACTATTACCTGCCACTCGCTATTACGCTTATATCGAAATAACCGAAAGGCAGCACCAAAGTTTGTGGCGTGAATACGAAAAAGTTGCCGCTACTCACGACAACTTTGTATGTAAGCACATACAATCGCAGGCTGACATCTACCCTGTGTTCAGAGAGCTATTCAAACGCTCGGAACAAGATGCGCTGCAAGGAGCCTAATATGACCGCAGATGCAATTGCAAAAGAAAATGGCAAACCTGAATCATCACAACGACATTTGTTGAGCGACGGCCCCGACTGGACATTTCCGCTTATCGAAGAATATGAGGAACACATCGATCGCATCGCTAAAAAGTTCAAGCTTGATACCTACCCCAATCAAATTGAGGTCATTACCGCCGAGCAAATGATGGATGCCTACGCCAGCATAGGCATGCCGCTTAACTATACCCACTGGAGCTTTGGTAAAAAGTTTATTCAAACCGAGCAGCAATACCGTCGCGGGCAGATGGGGCTTGCATACGAAATAGTCATTAACTCTGACCCCTGCATTGCCTATTTAATGGAAGAGAACACCATTACCATGCAAGCCTTAGTCATGGCCCACGCATGCTATGGACACAATTCGTTTTTCAAAGGCAACTATCTATTTGAGACATGGACTGACGCCAGCTCTATTATCGATTACTTAGTATTTGCTAAAAACTATATTGCTAAATGCGAGCAAAAGTACGGCTATGAAGACGTAGAAAATATGCTCGACTCCTGCCATGCACTGATGAATTACGGCGTTGACCGCTACAAACGCCCGCAAAAGATTTCATTGCAAGAAGAGAAGAACAGGCAGGAAGAACGCGAAGCCTACCTTCAATCCCAGGTGAACGAACTATGGCGCACACTGCCTAATAGCCCGCACAGTCAACACAAAGAAAAAATTCGTTTTCCTCAAGAGCCGCAAGAAAACCTGCTTTATTTCATTGAAAAAAACGCGCCACTTCTAGAGCCTTGGCAGCGTGAAATTGTGCGTATTGTGCGCAAAGTTTCACAGTATTTTTATCCGCAGAAACAAACCCAGGTAATGAACGAAGGCTGGGCCTGTTTTTGGCACTATCATATTTTAAACCAGATGTATGATGAAGGTTTAGTAAGCGACCGCTTTATGATGGAGTTTTTACACAGCCATTCCAGTGTGGTTATGCAGCCTGAATACAATAGCCCTTATTATTCAGGCATCAACCCTTACGCCCTTGGTTTCTCGATGTTTATGGATATCAAGCGCGTATGTCAGTCACCCACGGAAGAAGATTATAAATATCTACCGAGTATTGCGGGTAAAGACTGGCTGGAAACCGTGCATTTCGCCATGGAAAACTTTAAAGACGAAAGCTTTATCAGCCAGTTTTTATCGCCAAAAGTGATTCGTGATTTCAAGCTTTTTTCACTGGAAGACGACACCTCCCAACCCTTTATCAGCGTAAGTGCTATTCACGATGAGTTAGGCTATCAAACCATTAAAGAAAAACTTTCGGCACAATACAACCTGAGCAATTTAGAGCCAAATATACAGGTACACAATGTGGATGTTAGAGGCGACCGGTCGCTAACTCTTCGCTACATTCCGCAGCGCGGTGTTCCGCTAGGCGACTCGAAAGATGAAGTAATGCGTCATTTACACAGACTTTGGAAGTTCGATGTACGTCTTGAACAAGACAATGGTGATGACGGCGTTGACGTAATATCGGAGTGTAAACGCACACCGCAGGCTTGAGCCTGCGGTTTACTTTTTTTTCAATAGCTGTTAAACCGCTTTGGACTCGTCCATGTCCTTTTTGGAACACAGCAACAGAGATAACGCGCCCACAATAGCGAAAACCGCTGCGGTGAAAAAGGTTTCATAGGCGTTTGTTCCTTGCTGCCATTGTTGCCCAGCCATGTAATTGCCAAACGCACCGCCCAGCCCGAACGCTACACTTATATACACGGCTTGCCCTCGGCTATGATACGCCTTCGGCAAGAACTGGTGAATAAAGTGCACCGATACCGCATGGGTTAAGCCAAAGCTTAAAGCGTGAATGAGCTGACTTAGTACAATCACCATAAAGCTATCTGCAAATGCCGCCATCACGTACCAGCGAAGCCCTGTGAGCGCAATGCTCACAAACAAGAGGTTCCATACGCCAAATTGACTAATCAATCTTCTGGCAATAAGAAATATTCCCACTTCGGCGAGTACCCCTAGCGCAATGAAGATACCGGTTTGCTGGCCGCTGTATTCAAGGTCGCGCATGTAAAGCGCAAAAAAGCCGTAGTACGCACCAAAGCTAATTTGCAAACACGCAGAAGCAAAAATAAAAATGGCGAAAGGCTTCTGCTTAGCGTATCTCCAAATGCTGCCCGCGGTAGAGACTTCAGGCGCAGCCTCTTTCGGTGCGCGTATAAACAAAGTACTTATAAATAAGAGTGCGAGTACACCAACACTGGCATGTACGGGAGTATCGGTAGAAAAAATATCGAGGGCCTTCCCTACCGCTACCGTCAAACAAATAAAACCAACGCTTCCCCACAGCCTTATTTGGCCGTAGGTAGCCTTGGTTTTCGCCACCGTGTTCATGGTAATGACTTCAAGTTGAGGTAATACTGCGGTCCAAAACATCATCATTAAGCCAAAAGCCAGGGTAAGCCCCCAGAAACTGGTGAAGTAAAATACCGAACTGAAAGTGAGTACTGTAAGAAAGCAGCCTAAACGCATAACGCCTATAGCATTGCCGGTTTTGTCGGCAACGCCTGCCCACAAGCCAGGACCTAAGATACGAGCAAGCGTGATAACGGCAAAAAGCTCACCAATTTCGGCAGAAGAAAAGCCCCGCCCATCAAGGAAGATCCCCAAGTAAGGCACTAATACGCCAAGTTGCCCGAAATAAAGCCAGTAGGTAATAGCAAGGATAAAGAGCGCAGTTTTACTGCTTGCTGCGCCTGTCTCAGCGCTTCTGGCTTCGTTTTGACCATTAGGTGACAATTCACATCTCCATATGCAAAAACGCCACTAGCGCAAAACGGGCAGTGGCGAATAGTGAGAATATTTAGCGCAACACCAAGGTAATGCTGCGCGTTTTACCAAATCGCGTAGATAATACGATTAAGCTTAGTGGTAATTAAAAAACGCTATGCCTGACCCGCAATCGGCTTAGTCGTCGATAGCACACCTGTATTTTGTGCGCGGTGGCGTAACAAGTGATCCATTAATACCAGCGCAAGCATGGCTTCTGCAATGGGTACAGCGCGAATACCCACACAAGGGTCGTGACGACCTTTGGTAACAATATCAATCTCTTCATTGTCTTTATTGATAGTTTTACCCGGTACCGAAATGCTCGAGGTCGGTTTAAGTGCCATGTGCACTTCAATATCCTGGCCGGTAGAAATGCCGCCTAATACGCCGCCTGCATGGTTTGACGAAAACCCTTCAGGGGTTAGCGTATCGCGGTGTTCACTGCCTTTTTGATTGATAACATCAAAACCATCGCCAATTTCAACGCCTTTCACCGCGTTAATCCCCATCATGGCGTGGGCAATTTCAGCATCTAACCTATCGAACACAGGCTCGCCAAGGCCAACTGGCACGTTCTTCGCCACAACTGAAACTTTTGCGCCAATACTGTCGCCAGACTTTTTCAGGTCGCGCATGTATTCGTCCAGCGCATCTAACTTAGACTCATCTGGGCAGAAAAACGGGTTGGTATTGGTAACGCTGTGGTCCACCTTATCAACGGTAACAGGGCCAAGCTGAGACAAATACCCCAACACCTCGATACCGTGCACTTCTTTCAGGTACTTCTTCGCGATACCGCCAGCGGCTACGCGAATAGCTGTTTCGCGGGCTGACGAGCGACCACCACCGCGATAGTCACGGCTACCGTATTTTTGATCGTAGGTGTAATCAGCATGACCTGGGCGAAAGCGGTCTTTAATATTGCCGTAATCTTGGCTTCGCTGATCTTTATTTTTAATCAACAAACCAATACTAGTGCCTGTAGTCTTGCCTTCAAATACGCCAGATAGAATTTGTACTTCGTCGTCTTCTCTTCGCGCTGTGGTATAGCGAGAAGTGCCTGGCTTGCGTCGGTCTAAATCAACCTGCAAGTCTTCTTCTGTAATTTCGAGTCCTGGAGGGCAACCATCTACCACGCCACCAATGGCGATGCCGTGGCTTTCGCCAAACGTGGTTACAGTGAAAAGTTTTCCGAAGCTGTTACCTGACATAATTAACTATCAATCCTTACTACTAAAATACTGTACGAGTGTGTCTTTGCGCACGGCGAAGATACCTGAACCGCCGTTTTCAAACTCAAGCCAAATGACTTCCAAACCCGAGAACCTTTCACTCATGTGAACTTCGCTGTTGCCTACCTCTACAAATAGCCAGCCGCCGTCGTTAAGATAGGTTGGCGCCTCTTTAAGCATTATATCAACGAGATCTAAACCGTCGTCGCCTGCGGCTAGGGCCAGCTCTGGCTCGTGATGATATTCTTCTGGCAAGTCAGCCATGTCTTCTGCATCTACATAAGGCGGGTTAGACACGATGAGGTCGTACTTTTGCCCAGCTAAGCTTGAAAACAAATCTGATTGAATGGGGTACACGCGGTGACTTAGCCCATGCTCCTGAATATTGATGTCTGCGACTTCTAACGCATCCGTGCTGATATCTACGGCATCCACCTGGGCCTCTGGATAAGCATGAGCAAGCGCGATAGCAATACACGCACCGCCCGTACACATATCTAGAATATTGGCGGGTGTTGACTCAACAAAGGGGGCAAATTCATTTTGAATAAGTTCAGCAAATGGCGAACGGGGTATAAGCACGCGCTCATCTACATAAAATGGCATACCGCAGAACCATGCTTCGTTAGTAATATAAGGCAATGGCATGCGGGTTTGAACACGCTTTAATACAAGCTCGGCAATTTTTTCCCGTTCACTTTTCGTTAAACGGGAGTTTAGAACATTTTCACCCGCCTGCTCAAAAATGGGATGAGGTAAATGCAACGCCTGCATAACGAGGCTCGTCGCTTCATCCCACGCATTGTCAGTACCATGACCAAAATACAAAGCGGCATCGTTAAAACGGCTGGTTGCCCATCGTGTCATATCTAACAGGGTATGCAGATCTTCAATGGCTTCTTCAAGGTAAAACTTATCGGTCATGGCGTTTGGGTACATCAAAAATTTCAAAGCTGGTATCATACCCAAACTTCATACCGATTCACATAATTAACTACGTAGCGAATCTTTCTATTCGTTATAATTTAAGCGTTTTGAATTATTAAACTCGAGTTTATTTACCCAAGCTATTGTTGATGAAAACCTTTAAAAAAGAACTCAAAGCATTAAAAAAGCAGCTTTCTGAACCTAAGCGCCAAACTGGACTAGCTAGGCAAGGGCACGCGAGTAATCGAAACGACTTTATAAGTGCCGAGGAAGAGACCTTCTCATTTGCCGATGCAATGCAGGGAGTCACGCCTTTATCGCAAGATAAAGTTGAGCCTGATAAGCAAGTTGAATTATTTAAGAAGTCGCAGCAAGTAAAAGGTAAACACCTAAAACACAGCAAGCAACTAGCGGCGAGCTTCGACTTTTCCGATATGTATCAAGCCGCACTGCCTCAAGAAGGGCCTATGCGCTTTTGCCAAGAGGGTGAATCGACTCACATCTTAAAACAACTGCGCCGCGGTGATTATTCACCGGAAATGACGTTAGACCTACATGGCCTAACTCGTGAGATGGCAAAAGCAGAGCTTGCTGCGCTTATCCACACTGCCAGAAAAGACTTGATAGATTGCGTTTGCGTCATGCACGGCTTCGGTCAGGGCGTGTTAAAAGCTGCCCTGCCCCATTACTTAGTCCAGCACCCTCACGTACGAGCGTTTCATCAAGCCCCACTGGAGTACGGCGGGCAAGCCGCACTGTTAGTGCTTATCGACATACCGCTTCAAAACAATAAACGTTAGGCCGCTGGCCAACGCACATTGTGCGATTTACTTGTTTTCGTCAGCACTGTTGTGCATAAAGAGATAAGTGTAATACATCATCATCGCGACGATAATACCAATACCTAACAGTGAGCCCCATACCACAGGGTCTTTCATCATAGTCCACAACATAATTTGTCTCCTCTTTAACTAAGTGAATAATAAAAGAGGCTTGGTATAGCGGTTGTGATCTAGATCAATAGTGAAAATTAGCTTATCGGCAACGTTTTGAATGCTTGATCTAGGTCAAATTGAGGTTTTCATTTAAGCTTCATGAAGGCAACCTAAGTGCTGGTATCTGAAATTATTGACGTTATCGCGACCCGAATCGGTTAAAAATATTCAGTTCGTTTTCGCTTCCTAACATCAACTCAGCAGACCTACAGAGTGTTTCCATCGATTCACTAACTTTCATATCAAAGTTGGAAGGCGTGGCTTTTAAACTGTGTTGAAAAATTTTGGCGTTGGTGTGTGTCGCTAGAAGCAAAAAGCCAAGGCAGCCATAAGATTTTAAAAAAGGTAATCGAGTGCAGAGTTGCTTTGCAGCAGTATGGGTGACTGTAAGGTTTTTGTCGGGGATGGAGAAAATGACCCAACGCTCCCGCTTTCTTCCCTCTTTCACAATCTCATCAAACCATTCGTCAACTGTTCTATCGTCATATACATTACTGGGTATATCAAATAGCACATTATTGACGTTGAAAAAACGGTACTGATGCTGACTTCCTACCATGGCTATCTCCTGTCATGCCTTTATAGAATTGATAAGAAGCGTTCTTATACTTAGATCATTTAAAAGGAAAGCAATGAAGTGGCATAAGGTAACTACTACCTAGTAATATTCCTGCTTTGATAGACGTTGTGCCTTTGCATACCACTAGCAATTTTCTCAACTAACCAGTCTGATGCCGCTGAACTATCGCTAAAGAATTGAAAAGGTAGCGTAGATGCGTCGTAAATTTTAGACCAAAACTTCTGCTGTAACGCGAGCCCTTCTGTCTCATGAAGTACTACCGCAGTGGCAACAAGTCCTGAATCAACGGCTTCATCCACAATCAATTGTGCATCTGCTGTAGCTTCCATAGGCGCTAAGGCTAAGCCGTGAACGTTAACTAAGCTGGCCCAACAAGGCACTTGGATCTTTTCTCTCTCAGCACCCACTACGCGTTGATATTTAAGAATAAACTCTAAATTAAAAGGCCCGCTTAGGCTGATGGAAAGAATCCGCTTCTCTTGAAGAAAGTGAGCATGGACATCACCATGCGCGCTAAACTTTTTATTCACCATAAATTCACTATCGCTACGCTTCCTAAATCTGATCAAACATCATCAACAGCAATGCTTAAAGTATAAAGCAGGAATTGAGATTGCGCCTGTTAGTTGTCGTAGAAAACCTTAAATACAATAAGCGGAAAGTATGAAGGAAAATAAAAACAAAAAGCTATTGCAAATCATTCTCATTTACACTATCTTGTAAATGCCTGTTCGACGTGAGTTAAAAAAACGGTCTTGGCTTAGCGTCGCTGGGGGATAGACGCCCGTCTATCCCCCATTTTTTCTTATTCCTATCAGCGTATTACCTCTTACTTTTTCTTGTTCTAATGTTAATGCTTTTTATCAGTGGCATACAAAAAACGCGACTTGGAAGTCGCGCTTTGTGTGCTCTTTATCTTTTCAGCAGCCGATCTGCGTTAACTAAACAGCTTCATAAACCACCCTTTCTGGAGGTCTTCTTCGCAGGTCTTAAGCTGAGTGGCGTATCGCAATGAACGTGCTTTTACTTTTGACGCCACTTTTTTGAGCCAAGGCTTTCTGTCGTAACTTCTTCGCTTATAGCCGCCCCACCCTTCGTGATAATTCAAGTATTGGGCATACGCGTCCCATTTTGAAATGCCGTTCACTTTTTGAGACTTGTAGATAAACCAGCCCATGAAGTCGATAGCGTCTTCGAAGTCATCTCTATCTGCGCCACTGTTATCCGTTTCTCTCATATAGTCTGCCCATGTAGGCGTTTTAGCTTGAGAATACCCATAGGCTGAACTGACTCGTCCCCACGGAATTAACCCAAAGAAAACATAATCACGTGGGGGAAGCGCATCGTGTCGAAACGAACTTTCCTGATACATCATGGCCATAGGAACATGGATAGGCACCCCCCATTTGTCTCTGGCATCAGCCGCTGCATCATACCAATCGTCCTTTTCATAGAAAATTTCGCACAAATTACTGATGTCTTTAGGAGGCGTAGTTGCACACCCAGCGATAAGCAGTGGAAAAAGAACGATGAGCGTTGATAAAAAAACAACCAGTTTTTTGAACTTTTGACTCATAGCTTGTCTTAATTAATGTTCTAGTAAAATGTGTGTTTCCCTGGAACCCTTCGATGCCTGACTTATGTCAGGCATTTTTTTTTGCAGGAGCTTCAGCGAAATAATCACGAATGAATGTATCAAAGTCTTTAGTGTCAGACGCTTCTATCTCTTTTTGCGCGGAGAATGATACTTCAGCTTGTGCGGCAAAACCCGCCGCATCGGTATCGGTATACTCAAAAGACTTCATTTCCGCCTGATATGCCTGCGCCAGTTCAAGACCAAGTATGCCGTTATCTTTGTCGTCTTCCAACAACATAGCAAGCAGTTTGCCTGACGGCGTTATGTCTGGATTTTTCACTTTTTCAAATTCAGCTTTCACCGCCTGCGAATAAGCCGTAGTGTCGTTAGCCAAATCCAATAGCTCGGCAGCTTGCTCAAATACGTGAAACAGCGATGCGCACCATTGTGGCAGTGTGATATCCACACCATTGTTCTGTAGCACTAAGTCAGGATTTCTCCCTTCTAGCACCACTTTATTCATGTTTTCTTTAGCTTCTTTAAGCTGAGCTTCATCTAGCTCTGCACTTGGCATAAGTAAACACGCCACTAAGAACACATCTAAGAAGTCAAACTGCGTTTGCGAGATACCTATGGGTGAAAACGGGTTAACGTCTAGAGCGCGGACTTCAATGTAACTGATACCGCGACGAACCAAAGCGTCTGTTGGTTTTTCCATTGACTCGGTAGGCTGCTTAGGGCGTATAGGTGAATACAGTTCATTTTCAATTTGAATGATATTGCGACTTAACTGTTGATAATTTCCTTCTTCTCCTGCCGTGAATTCACTAAAGCGTGAAGAAGGCGTTGTCATAGCGTCGCGCAGCAGCTTAACGTAATTATCTAACCGGTTATAACAAATTTTAAGTGAAGATTGCTCTGCACTGGTATAGCCTAAATCACTCATTCGTAGACAGGTTGCATAAGGCATATATACAGTGCCTTTGCCTACCTTCTTAAATGGCAGTGCATGCTTTTTACCTTTTAAGAACGAGCCACACAGTGCCGGAGACGCGCCATAAAGATAAGGGATAAGCCAGCAAAGACGACGGTAATTACGAATTAATCCAAAATAGTCTGCAGAAACTTGTTCTTGCGAATATTCTTTTCCGTTCAGCTCTGCCCACAGCTTCCAAAAGCTTTCAGGTAGTGAGAAATTAAAGTGCACACCAGCAATGGCCTGCATCATGCTGCCGTAACGGTTTTTAAGCCCAATACGATAAACCCGTTTCATTTTCCCAACGTTCGACTCACCAAAATAGGCAATAGGAATGTCGGCTTCATCTTCAATGAAGCAAGGCATACTAAGTGGCCAAATTTGCTCTTCACCAATGTTATTAATGACAAACTTATGGATATCTTTTAACTGAGAAATTGTTTTTGCCGCGCTATTTTCTGGTGGCGTTATAAACTCTAACAGCGACTCTGAAAAGTCTGTAGTTATTGAGTCGTGAGTCAGCGCTGATCCCAGCGGCTTGGGGTGTGGCGTTTGTGCCAAGGTGCCATTTGGGTTTATACGAAGGGCTTCGCGCTCTACTCCACGCTTAATATCTTTTAGCGCAGCTAGGAACTCGGGTGACTTAAGCGCGGCTATGCGCGCTTCAAAACGGGATGAGTCTACAGTCAAAATGGTGGTCCGTTATGTCAATATTTCCCCTGTTATGGGGGGCAATAGTGTAAATTCAACAAAAATTAATCTGTCAGTTTAACGCTTCTCGCGTGTTACCCTCTACTGATAACTCGATAATTGGCATTGATAGCGCGTTCAACTGAGGCAAAATTTTCGCTTTATCGCCCACTACAATAATTTGCATCTTATCAATATTCAAATATTGCTTTGCAAGCGCGTCTATCGATTCTTTATCAATGTTATTGATAATATCTAGCTGCGCTTCTCGATAACCTTTTTCTAAACCGTAGCTCAACAACTGACGCAAGAAGCGCGCTTTGCTTGTAGGCGTCTCAAATTCAAGGGCATCGCTAAGCGTAAAAGCATTGCGCATAAAATCAATTTCCGCTTTTTCCACACCCTCAGACCTATAACGCTCAATTTCACCTAAAATTTCTTTTATCCCTTCGCCGGTATTAGCGGCGGTAAGGTCGGTACTCACTTCAAACCAGCCCAGCGTTTTGCCGCCTACAAAGCCGCTATTAGCGCCGTAAGTAAAACCTTTATCCTCGCGTAAGTTTAGGTTGATACGGCTGTTAAATGCCCCGCCTAGCGGGAAGTTCATTAAACGTGATTTGAAATGATTGCCCGTCGCATCGAAAGGTAAACTTCTGTCCACAATATAGACAACCGACTGAACTGCTTCAGGGCTATCAATAAGGAAAATTTGATTTTGGTTGTACTGAGGAAAGTCACTATAATCAGCAAATTCGTAGGCGTTACCTTGCCACTGGCCTATAAAATCTAGCGTTTCAACCATGTCCTTCTTCGATAAGTTTCCAACAGCAACAATGCTTGCTTTATCTGGCGAATAGTAATTTTTATAGAAAGTTTTCACATCGTCCAGCGTGATACTTTGCACAGTCTCAAGGGTGCCTTCGTCTGGCAAACTCACGCGATTGTCTTCGCCAAACAAAATAAGATCTCGTGCCCGTCGTGCTAAGCTCGATGGTGTTTTCGCCTGCTGCTGCAGACCTTGAACCACCCGCTCCTTCATGCGCTCGAAATCTTCTTCTGTGAAAGCGGGGTTAAAAAGCTTTTCTTTTAAAAGCGCTAAGGTTTCATCTAGGTGCTTGGTTAACGTAGACACATAAACCTGTGAATATCTGCCTGCGGTACTGAATCGAATAGAACTTCCCAATTTGGCAAGTTCACTGGCCAACGCTTCATTGGAGTAATGCTTGGTCGTTTCGTTCATCAATAGTGCCGTAAGGTAGGCCGTTCCAGCTTTGCCTTCTGAATCTAGCAACATGCCGCCGTCCATACCTAACGTTAAGGTAACCGTTGGCGTTTCTGTACTGGTTACCCCCAGTATTTTAATGCCGTTGGCAAGTTCAGCTTCCCAGTAGTCAGGCACTTCCACGACAGGTGCATCACCGGCTTTAGGCATCACGCTTCTATCGAAACTTGAAGGTGCGCTAGTAAACGCTTCCTCACCGGCAACGTCAACGGTTTCAACGTGAATATTTCTTACCGGGCGTTCAAAGGTTTGCTCGGCGGCAGCTAACTGTACTTGCCCTTTTGGTACCACACTTAGTACAACGCTATTGGCATCTTTGATGTACTTGTTGTAAACCCGCATCACGTCGTCTGCCGTTACTGCGTTATAGCGTTCAATGTCTTCTGCTATCAAGTCTGGGGTTTGGTAAAACGTTTCGTTAGCGGCCAATGCTGATACTTTGCCAGATACACTTTGAAGCCCAAACACGGTACGCGCTTCAATTTGACCTTTTGTGCGTGCTAAATCGTCTGCCGTCACGCCGCGCGTTTCAAATTCTTTGAGCGTTTGGTTTAACACCTCTTGCAAGGTTGATAACGATGTAATTTTTGCCGGGTTCGCTAGGGCAAGTAGCTGAAATTCACAGGCAAGCTCACGACAAGGGTGAGAAACGACTGCTTGAACCGCCATCCCTTCTTTAACCAAGTTTTTGTAGAAAAGTGAGGTTTTCCCTCCCCCTAAGATATCAGCCAGCACGTCAAGCGGGGCCTCATCTTCGTGGCGACCGTAAACGGTGGGATAGGTAATTTGCAGCAATGGCAAATGGACTTTGTCTTCCAATGTCATATAGCGTGTTTCAGTAAGCGTGACAGGTTGCGGCTCAGGCTCTTCTACAGCAGGCCCAGCCGGTATCTCGCCAAAATACTTTTTTATCCACGCTTTGGTTTTTGCTACGTCGATATCGCCACCAATAGTAAGGACGGCATTGTTGGGGCCATACCAACGTTTAAAAAAAGCTTTTAGGTCGTTAACGTTAACCCGGTCTAAGTCTTCTACATAGCCAATAGTCATCCACGAATAAGGGTGACCTTCTGGGTATAAGGCTTCGCCGTTAAGCTCATAACGCAACCCATATGGTTGATTATCAACGCGCTGTGCACGCTCGTTTTTCACCGTCTCTCTTTGATTTTCAAACTTGGTTTGATCCACTGCTTCTAAAAGATAGCCCATGCGATCTGACTCTAACCACAGCACTTTTTCTAGCTGGTTGGCAGGTACCGTTTCAAAATAATTCGTGCGGTCGGTATTGGTTGTACCGTTTAAGTTACCGCCTGACTCGGTAATCACTTTAAAGTGCTGTTCGTCTGCTACGTGTTTTGAGCCCTGAAACATCATGTGCTCGAAGAAGTGAGCAAAACCGGATTTACCTACATCTTCTCTCGCTGAGCCTACGTGGTAAGTAACGTCAACGTGAACAAGCGGGTCTGAATGATCTTCGTGCAGTATTACGGTAAGACCATTTTCTAACGTGTACTTCTCGTAGGGAATAGAGACGGTATTAGATGAATTTTTTGCAGCCTCAGCTTGGCTTTGAGCATGATCTATCGGTGCGTGTTGACACGCTGTTACAACAATGACCCCTAAGGCCATACACAGAGTTCGTAGAGCCAGTTTTCCTGACATGATGATTCCTTTTAAAATAACTACACCTTCATCCTTCGCTAAGTAACAAACTGCTCAAGCCCAATGTTAGGGTCACCGACCTTAATGAACTAGCGAATTTTGAAAGATTACCAGACTTTTTAACGCTTTACTTCTCTGGACTTTGCTATGATTGTATTAATTTATGTATTTCTGAAATACACTTGTACGCAAAAGCTCTTTGCAAATGCGTTTTTTCACCGCTTAATATTGGTAAGTGGTACGAATGAGCGAATAAATGGTTTCCATTTGGAATAGAAAATAGCGGTTAAAAGGAAAGTTGCATGGATCAGTCAACAACAGTACTTGATATTGATTTTGGAATGTCACAACTCAGTGGAAATAAAAAGCTATTGTTCACGCTGCTGGGTAAGTTTACGGATGAATATCGTTCTCTTGATGCTGACATACAAGCGCATGTTGCAAAAGGTGACTTCAATGAAGCCTATTCACTTACTCACACCTTAAAGGGCGTGACGGGCAATTTGGGCATGTTTGCTCTGCACAATGCCAGTAAGCCAGTGGAGAGTGCCTTTAGAAACGATAAACGAATTGCCGATGAATACCCCGCTTTTGTTACTGTGCTTAATGAGACGATTGCTGCAGTAGACACGCTTATACAAGAACCTGCGCCTAGTGTCGTAGCGAGGGCTAACGGCGCAGTGGCTGAGCAAGCACGTAAACAATTAATGGCTGCACTGAAGGCCAGCGAATTTATTGCCGAAGAAAAGCTAGATGAGTGGTTAGATGCCCTTGCTCTGCCTGAGGACAAGCGAACTGCCATTGTAGATGCCGTTGACGAACTTGACTACGAAGAAGCCATTTCAGAGTTAGAAAATAGCTAGTGCAACCCATACCTATTCTTTTTGAAGACGCAAACTTACTTGTAGTAAATAAGCCTGTTGGCGTTGCGATGCACGACGCCCTAGACAGCAAGTCAGGTGCCCCGAAAGATAACGCACTAGCTATCGTGCATGAAGACACCGACAAAAATGCTGCACAAAAAGAAAGCTCAGCTTGCAAAGGCGAAGATACGCTGCGTACTGATGGTATTGTCACCCAGCTTAAAAAGCAGTTTAGCCTTAGCGAACTGCATTTATGCCACCGGTTAGATACGGGAACATCGGGCTGCTTGTGTTTGGCGAAGAATGCAAAAACAGCGGCTGAAATTGGCGAGCTGTTTTCTTCACGACGCATCGGTAAATTTTATTTGGCCTTAAGTGAACACAAGCCTAAGAAGAAACAAGGTGCAATCATCGGCGATATGAAAAACCGTCGTGGCGGTCAGCGCATCTTGTTAAAGTCGCAGGAAAACCCCGCTATTACCCAGTTATTCAGCCATGCCGCTAAACCGGGCACACGAGGCTTTATTGTTAAACCCCATTCAGGCAAAACACACCAAATCCGCGTGGCATTAAAAAGTATTGGCGCCCCCATTTTAGGCGACAGTCTATACGGTGGTGCGCCCTCCGACAGACTTTACCTTCACGCATGGCACTTGCGCCTGCCTTTATCTGCCGGAGAGCTTAGCATCACTGCGCCTTTCGATACCGGTCGCGTGGTCAATGAATCAGAAGTACAGGCTTGGTATAGCGCTCTTCAACAGCCAGATAGCTACCCTTGGCCATCGCTGCCAGCCCGGTTTTCAACTCCCCCTATTGATAAATTAAACGTGTTAGGTTAACCGTGAAAAAGCTTCATATTGTTGGCGGTGGCGCTATTGGAAGCTTGGTTGCCGCTGGGGCACAGAAAAACGGTATTGGTAATGCCTGCTACCCGCGAAATATAGTCGCGATGCCAACTGAGGCTTTATGGCAAGATGGCGGTAGTACTATGCTTCAGCCGCCTTTTAACACACCAACGGTGCTAGATAACAGCGACGTATTGGTATTTCCTCTTAAGGTATATCAACTGCAACAAGCCATTACGCAGTGGCTTCCCTATCTTGAAAACACTCCAACTATTGTATTGCTTCACAATGGCATGGGCGGGCTTGAAACTGCACGCTCATTATTGCCTGATGACTACCCCATTCTACTTGCCACCACCAGCCACGGTGCGTTAAAAGAAACGACGTCGTCTGGAAAAATACAGGTCAGGCATACGGGGCTTGGCGCTACCCAAATTGGGCTAGCCAAAGCAACACGCAGATTACCAGCCACATTGTCTGCGTTGACCCTGACTTATCCACTACAGGCCAACGCAATAGCCCTATTAGAACGTGCACTGCCGCCTGTGCATTATCAAGCAAATATCCTTACCTCACTTTGGACAAAATTATCGATTAACGCCGTCATCAACCCACTAACGGCGCTAAATAATATGCAAAACAAACGCATTGCCGAGGCGGCGTTTGCCGAGACTCGCCACGCAATTTGCCATGAGTTTACTTCAGTGGCGAACGCCTATGGGTATGATTTCAACGAAGATGATGTGCATGAGAAAGTATTAGCCGTTGCTAAAGCAACCGGCGAAAACTATTCAAGTATGCATCAAGACGTGCTTTACGGCAGGCCGACAGAAATAGACGCCATTAATGGGTATATTGTGGAAATGGCAAAGAAAAAGGGTATCCCCGTTCCCGAGAACACCCTTTTGGTAGAGCGTGTTAAGGCGCTTCGCTTGTAAAAGAGCTAGCGCTTAAAAGCATTTGAGCTTAGAACACTAGTCTTTAAACGAAGAGCTGGCCTACTTATATAAAAGCTGGCCACGCGGCTCCTTTTTTCTATTACGCTTGCTCACCGGCTTCTTGCGCGTCTTTCGGCGCTTGAGGCTTCATATGTGGGAACAAGATAACGTCTTTGATAGTTGAGCTATCGGTAAATAGCATAGCTAGGCGGTCGATACCAATACCCTCACCCGCTGTTGGCGGTAAGCCGTACTCAAGTGCACGAATATAGTCATCGTCAAAGTGCATGGCTTCATCATCGCCCGCGTCTTTTTCTTCAACTTGCTTTGCA
>Ga0114906_1000049_pt1 | contig 78619 bp, 82 predicted proteins | sample MalvirDeepMed_M9_FD_89687 | JGI IMG/M metagenome (GOLD analysis project Ga0114906, IMG submission 89687) | Marine viral communities from the Global Malaspina Expedition - Malaspina viral metaG DeepMed_M9 | ecosystem: Environmental > Aquatic > Marine > Oceanic | place: Mediterranean Sea...
TGCTGCGCCCCTATCTGGCCGATGCGCGGCGGGTGATGACGCTGATGCCGGGGCCGCAGGGGGTCATGCCTTGGCCCGCGGGCATGCCCAATACCTCTGTGCTGACCGAAGAAACGCTCTGGCCGATTGAAACCGGACATGTCGACCGGCTGGTTCTGATGCACGGGCTTGAGACGTCTGACCGGCAGGGCGACCTGCTGGAGGAATGCTGGCGCGTGTTGGGGCCGGGGGGCAGGGCGCTGTTCATCGTGCCCAACCGTGCAGGGTTCTGGGCGCGTAGCGATATCACGCCCTTCGGATACGGGAGGCCCTATTCGCTGGGGCAGCTCGAAACGCAACTGCGTAAACACCAGTTCCTGCCAGAGCGCCAGTTGGGTGCGCTGTATCTGATGCCCTCGACCAGACGGACGTTCCGGCGCGCGGGGCCGCTGTTTGAAAAGGTCGGGCGGCACATGCCGACGATCATGGCGGGCGGGGCGTTTATGGTCGAGGTGACCAAGCTGGTGTACCCGCCCAAGGGCAAGGTTGCACGCACGCCAGCGCGCCGGTCGATCCGCGTTCTGGAAGGGGTCGGCGCGGTGACACCTTCGGCAGTTCAGGCGGTCCTGCCACAGCCTATGTGACCCCCGCGCCACGGCGGCAAGAATCGCTGCCACACTCGAAATTGCCGGATGTCTATTGATTTTTAGGCAGGTTGATCAGGTCAAAGCGTCGCAGGGGTGCATTGCGCTAAGAATAAGGGGCGCTTTCCTGTGGCAACCTCACTATACTGTGTTGCGGGATGCGGGTCCGTCTGCTACATCCGCCCTGATTTAGACGTCTTGGGTAATTTCAAGTCGCGCCAACACCCCGGTGACGCGATGTATTCGCTTATCCGGCCCTGACGTATGAGAGGATGGACGTGTCCGAAACAGCATCAATCTCTACAGGTATCGCACAACGCTATGCGACCGCCGTGTACGAGCTGGCCCAAGAGGCCAAAGCCCTTCCCCAGATCGAGAAAGATCTTGATGCGCTGCAAGCCGCACTGGCCGAAAGCGAAGATTTCCGCGATCTGATCAATTCGCCGATCTACACGCGCGAACAGCAAGCCGCGTCGATCAGTGCCATCGCCAAAAAGATGGACCTGTCCCAGACGCTCGCCAGCACGCTGGAACTGATGGCCAACAAGCGCCGTCTGTTCGTCCTGCCGCAGCTGGTCCAGAACCTGCGTGACATCATCGCCGTTGAAAAAGGCGAAGTGACTGCTGATGTGATTTCGGCCAAGGCGCTGACCAAAGCGCAGTCCGAAAAACTGTCCAAGTCGCTCGCCGCGACCACAGGCAAAAAAGTAACGTTGAATGCGACCGTTGATGACTCCCTCATTGGCGGTCTTATCGTAAAAGTGGGCTCTAAGATGATCGACACGTCGATCCGCGCAAAGCTCAATTCCCTCCAGAATGTAATGAAAGAGGTCGGATAAATGGGTATCCAAGCTGCAGAGATTTCTGCGATCCTGAAGGACCAGATCAAGAACTTTGGTCAAGAAGCAGAAGTTGCCGAAGTTGGCCGCGTTCTGTCCGTTGGTGATGGTATCGCTCGCGTGTATGGTCTGGACAACGTCCAGGCTGGCGAGATGGTCGAATTCCCCGGCGGCATCATGGGCATGGCCCTGAACCTCGAGACAGACAACGTCGGTGTTGTTATCTTCGGTTCCGACCGCGACATCAAAGAAGGCGACACCGTCAAGCGCACCAACTCCATCGTGGACGTGCCAATCGGCAACGGTCTGCTGGGTCGTGTTGTTGACGGTCTGGGTAACCCCATCGACGGCAAAGGCCCCATCGAATCCACCGAGCGTGGCCTCGCGGACGTTAAAGCCCCCGGCATTATCCCACGGAAATCGGTACACGAGCCAATGGCGACTGGCCTGAAATCCGTTGACGCGATGATCCCCGTTGGCCGTGGCCAGCGCGAGCTGATCATTGGTGACCGTCAGACCGGTAAAACTGCCGTTGCTCTGGACGCGATCCTGAACCAACAGCAGATCAACGACGCCGCAGGCGACGACGAGAGCAAGAAAATGTACTGCGTGTACGTTGCGATCGGCCAAAAACGTTCGACTGTTGCCAAGCTTGTTAAAAAGCTCGAGGAAACAGGCGCGATTGATTATTCCATCGTTGTTGCCGCCACCGCGTCCGAGCCTGCACCAATGCAGTACCTCGCACCATACTCCGCAACAGCTATGGCGGAATTCTTCCGCGACAACGGCCGTCACGCGCTGATCATCTATGATGACCTTTCCAAGCAAGCCGTGTCCTACCGCCAGATGTCCCTGCTGCTGCGTCGTCCGCCCGGGCGTGAAGCTTACCCAGGTGACGTTTTCTATCTCCACTCCCGTCTGCTCGAGCGTTCGGCGAAACTGGGTGATGACGCAGGCAACGGCTCTTTGACAGCTCTGCCGATCATCGAAACCCAAGGTGGTGACGTTTCCGCGTTTATTCCAACCAACGTGATCTCGATCACCGACGGTCAGATCTTCCTGGAAACCGAATTGTTCTACCAAGGTATCCGTCCTGCTGTGAACACCGGTCTGTCGGTTTCGCGCGTTGGGTCCTCGGCTCAGACCAAAGCGATGGCTTCTGTTGCCGGTCCGGTTAAGCTGTCCTTGGCTCAGTACCGCGAAATGGCGGCCTTTGCTCAGTTCGGTTCCGACCTTGATGCCTCCACTCAGCAGCTGCTGAACCGTGGTGCGCGCCTGACAGAGCTGATGAAGCAGCCTCAGTACTCCCCTCTGACCAACGCGGAAATCGTCTGCGTGATCTATGCAGGTACAAACGGCTACCTCGACAAGATCGACGTCAATGAAGTTGGCCGCTTTGAAGCGGGCCTGCTGGCGCACTTGCGCAGCAAGCACGCCGACCTGATGGCTGACATCACCAACAACGACCGCAAGGTGAAGGGTGAGCTGGAAGACAAGATCAAAGCTGCCATCGATTCTTTCGCCGCTGACTTCGCTTAAGGGAGGGAGGGCACATGCCAAACCTCAAGGACCTAAAAAACCGGATCGCGTCGGTCAAATCGACCCGCAAGATCACGAAAGCCATGCAAATGGTTGCCGCGGCGAAGCTTCGCCGCGCGCAGGAAGCTGCCGAGCAGTCCCGCCCCTACACAGAGCGTTTTAACGCTGTGATGTCGCGGTTGGCTGCATCGGTAGGTGGGTCTGACACCGCCCCCAAGCTGCTGAGCGGCACGGGGTCGGATCAGGTTCACCTGTTGGTTGTCATGACCGCTGAACGTGGCCTGTGCGGTGGCTTTAACGCCAACATCGCCAAGCTTGCCAAAGCCCATGCTCGTGGCCTTATCGCCAAGGGTAAGGAGGTCAAGATTTTGACCGTTGGCAAGAAAGGCCGCGACAGCATCCGTCGTGACTTTGGCGACCTTTTGGTCGGTCACGTTGACCTCAGCGACGTCAAGCGCCTTGGCTATGCCGATGCGCAGGGGATCGCCAAGGACGTACTTGGCCGTTTTGACGCGGGTGAATATGACATCGCCACGATCTTCTATTCGAAGTTCGTGAACGTCGTCAGCCAGATCCCGACGGCGCAGCAGATCATCCCGGCGACCTTCGAAGAGACCGAAGGCGCGGACGAGGCGACGACACTTTTCGACTACGAGCCCAGCGAAGAGGCCATCCTGGCCGACCTGCTGCCGCGCGGCGTTGCAACGGCGATCTTCTCGGCTCTGCTGGAAAACGCGGCCTCTGAACAGGGTGCCCGGATGTCGGCAATGGACAACGCGACACGGAACGCCGGTGACATGATCGAAGATCTGACCATCGAGTATAACCGTTCGCGTCAGGCCGTCATCACCAACGAGCTGATCGAAATCATTTCCGGCGCGGAAGCGCTGTAGGACAAATCGGAGAAACGACATGGCAAATGCAGTCGGCAAAATCACACAAGTCATCGGCGCCGTCGTCGATGTGCAGTTCGAGGATCACCTGCCAGAGATCCTCAACGCTGTTGTAACTGAAAACCACGGCAAGAAACTGATCCTCGAAGTGGCTCAGCACCTTGGCGAAAACACCGTGCGTACCATCGCGATGGACGCGACCGAAGGTCTGGTTCGCGGCCAGCGCGTCGAAGACACAGGCGCGCCAATCTCGATCCCGGTGGGTAACGCCACATTGGGCCGCATCATGAACGTTGTTGGCGAAGCCATCGACGAAAAAGGCGACATCCAATCGGCCGAGCGTCGCTCGATCCACGCGGATGCGCCCGAATTCGCGGAACAGTCGACCACATCCGAAGTGCTGGAAACAGGCATCAAGGTTATCGACCTTCTGGCACCTTACGCCAAGGGTGGTAAAATCGGTCTGTTCGGTGGTGCCGGTGTTGGTAAAACCGTTCTGATCATGGAACTGATCAACAACATCGCCAAAGTGCACTCCGGTTATTCGGTTTTCGCGGGCGTTGGTGAACGTACCCGTGAAGGGAACGACCTGTACCACGAGATGATCGAATCCAACGTTATCAACCCTGATGATCTGGAAAAATCGCAGGTTGCGCTGGTGTACGGCCAGATGAACGAGCCTCCCGGAGCGCGTATGCGTGTTGCTCTGACCGGTCTGACACTGGCCGAACAGTTCCGCGACCAATCCGGTACCGACGTTCTGTTCTTCGTCGACAACATCTTCCGCTTTACCCAAGCCGGTTCCGAGGTTTCGGCTCTGCTGGGTCGTATTCCTTCGGCCGTGGGCTACCAGCCAACACTGGCGACCGACATGGGTGCGATGCAAGAACGTATTACATCGACCAAATCCGGTTCGATTACATCGGTTCAGGCCGTTTACGTTCCTGCGGATGACCTTACCGACCCTGCGCCCGCGACATCCTTTGCGCACCTTGACGCGACAACTGTTCTGGACCGTTCGATCTCGGAAAAGGGTATCTACCCTGCTGTTGATCCGCTCGGCTCCACATCGCGTCTGATGGACCCATCCATCGTTGGCGAAGAGCACTACAACGTGGCACGTGACGTTCAGGGTATCCTGCAACGCTACAAGTCGCTGCAGGACATCATCGCGATTCTCGGCATGGACGAACTGTCGGAAGACGACAAACTGACCGTTGCCCGTGCGCGTAAGATCGAACGCTTCCTGAGCCAGCCTTTCGACGTTGCGAAAGTGTTCACCGGCTCCGACGGTAAGCAGGTTCCACTGGAAGAGACAATCACCTCCTTCAAGGCGGTTGTTGCCGGTGAATACGATCACCTGCCCGAAGGTGCCTTCTACATGGTTGGCGGCATCGAAGAAGTGAAAGCGAAAGCTGAAAAAATGGCGGCAGACGCCGCTTAAGGAGCGCTGAAAATGGCAGACACAATGCAATTCGACCTCGTTTCGCCTGAGCGGCGGCTGGCCTCGATGCAGGTGACGGCCGTTCAGATTCCGGGTGCGGACGGGGACATGACAGCAATGCCTGATCATGCCCCCACCATCACCACGCTGCGCCCCGGTGTGCTGCGTGTTGAAGGCCCGGAAGGCACTGCTGAGTATGTGGTAACCGGCGGCTTTGCCGAGATTTCTTCCGAAGGCGTATCGGTTCTGGCCGAACGCGCGGTGTCCAAGGGTGATATGACCCAAGAGCATCTGGATGAAATGATCGCCGAAGCCAAAGCCATGTACACAACGGCAAAAGAGGGTTTCGCGAATGAACCTGGCCCCGTAGACGACGCAGCCAAGCTGCTGTCCGACATGGTTGCCATGGGGGACGAAATCGGCTTGTCGAGCAAGCAACCCAGCCTCTGACGTTTCCTTGCCCGTTTTGATGAAAAGGCCCTGCATCCGCGGGGCCTTTTCTATTTGTTAACCTTAACTTATGGTTGTCGGATTGTAGGGGTAGGACAGGTTGGGGCAGGCCATCACCATGAAAAGAATGAACGCAAACAGCGTTGGTATCGATAGCGGAGAGACGGTGTTGTTCTCCGATTTTCAGGATGGTGGCGAGATGTGGACGGGCAAGGGCCAGCGCGAGCGGCGCAACCATATCACTTTTTCCACGCCGTACCGCGATATCCCCACGGTACACGCCTCGCTTGCGCTGTGGGACGTGGATAACGCCACGGTCATGCGCGCGGATCTGCGATCGGAGAATGTGACGAAGGAAGGTTTTGAACTGGTGTTCCGCACCTGGGGCGATACGCGTATCGCGCGCGTCAGGGCGTCTTGGATGGCCATCGGGCCGTTGCCGCAGCAAGACGACTGGGAGCTTTAAGCAGCGCCCCCAGCCGTTGTTTCAGGGGCGCTTAGCCGGGTTTGTACATGCCGTCGTAGATCGGCTCTAGCGTGTCGGCGTCAAACAGGGACGAGACCGAGGTGCCGTTCCAGATGTTCAGGATCGCCTGCGCAAAGATCGGCGCTGTAGGCACGATCCGGATGTTTGTAGCTTGCTTGACGGCGGGCGTCGGCGCGATGCTGTCCGTGATGACCAGCGATTTCATCACCGAATTGCTAACGCGTTCGACCGCAGGGCCGGACATAACGCCGTGGCTGATGTAGGAGTGGACTTCCTTCGCGCCGTTTTCCATCAGCACTTCGGCCGCTTTGCACAGGGTGCCGGCGGTGTCACAGATGTCGTCCACGATCAGGCAGACCTTGTCGGTCACATCGCCGATCACGGTCATCTCTGCAATCTCGCCGGGCTTTTCGCGGCGCTTGTCCACGATGGCGAGGGGGGAGTTGATGAGCTTCGCCAGTTCGCGTGCGCGGGCCACGCCGCCCACATCCGGAGAGATGACCATCAGCTCGTCCATGCGGCCCTTGAATTCGTTCTGGATGTCCAGCGCGAAAACGGGGGAGGCATAGAGGTTGTCGACAGGGATATCGAAGAAACCCTGGATCTGTGCGGCGTGCAGGTCCATCGTCAGGATACGCTCAATGCCGCTGCCGACCATCATATTCGCGACCATCTTGGCGGTGATCGGCGTCCGTGCCTTGGTGCGGCGGTCCTGACGGGCATACCCGAAATAGGGTAGAACAGCCGTGACACGGGCCGCAGAGGACCGGCGCAGCGCGTCGGCCATGACCAGCAGTTCCATCAGGTTGTCATTGGCGGGGTTCGACGTTGGCTGGATGATGAACATATCCTCGCCGCGGACGTTCTCGTAAACCTCCACAAAGATTTCGCCGTCATTGAACCGTTCGACCCGTGCGTCGACCAGCCCTACGTTGACCCCCCGATGCAGCGACATCCGCCGTGCGATGGCTTTGGCCAACGGCATGTTCGCGTTACCTGAGATCAGTTTGGGTTCGGTGGTTTGAGCCATGTGCAAAGGGTCCCTGGATGCAGAACATGTGACAGAATCGTGACGTTGACACCGCTTAGCATGGCCTTACGGTCTGGCAAAGCTGCACAGCCCTGATCGGAGACCCCAAATGCCCCATATCGACTATTTTTTTGCGACACTTTCACCATATGCCTATCTGGCGGGAAACCGGCTTGAGGAAATCGCCGCCAAACACGGGGCGACGATCACCTATAAACCTTTCGATCTGATTACCGCTTTCGGGCGCACGGGCGGGCAGCCCCCGAAAGATCGGCATCCGTCGCGGCAAGAGTATCGCGCGATTGAACTGCCGCGTCAGGCCAATAAGCTGGGGATGCCGTTCAACCTCAAACCCGCGCATTGGCCCACCAACGGTGCGCCTTCATCCTATGCGATCATCGCAGCGCAGAACGAAGGCGGCGACGTAGGCAAGCTGTGCCAGCTGATCATGACCGCCGTCTGGGCCGAGGAACGCGATATTGCCGAAGATGCGGTCGTGCGCGACTGTCTTGAAAAAGCAGGGTTTGACCCCGCGCTGGCCGACAAAGGCTTGCTGCAGGGGGCTGATACCTACGCGCGCAATCTGGAAGAGGCGGTCGAAAAGGGCGTCTTTGGCGCGCCATTCTATATTCTGGACGACAGCCACAAGTTCTGGGGTCAGGACCGGCTTGAAGACCTTGACCTCGTGATGGCAGGTAAACTGTGAGTTCAGGTTTATATACACGGCAATTCGGGCATGGCCCACGACACGCGCTGGCTGTTCACTGCACGCTTGCCCATTCCGGCGCGTGGCGCGGCGTGGGCGAGGCGTTGGCGGATGAGCTGACGCTGCTGTGCCCCGATCTGCCCTCCCACGGGAAATCCGCCGATTGGGACGGGCAGGGGGATATCCATGCCTACTCGACCGATCTGGTGCGGGAACTGGTGACCGAACCGATTGATATTATCGGCCATTCTTTTGGCGCGACGATCGGCTTGCGGATTGCCATCGAGAACCCCGAATTGGTGCGTAGCCTGACGATGATCGAACCGGTCTATTTCGCGGCGGCTCTGGCTGACGATCCGGCACGGGTGGCGGCCGCGGATCGCAACTCCGGCGGGTTCGATGCGGCTTATGACGCGGGCGACCGGATGGAGGCCGCGCGCATCTTCAACACAGGCTGGGGCGACGGTAGCGGATGGGAACAGACGCCGGAAAAGCTGCGCCAGTATATGGCTGACCGTATCCATTATGTGCCCGCCAGCCAGCCGTTTTTGCGGGACGACAATGCCGGATTGCTAGAACCGGGCAAGTTCGCCCGCGCCGCGATGCCGGTGCTGTTGATGGACGGGGGCACATCGGCGGATATGGTAGATGCGATCAGCACGTCCATCGCGCGCCGTTTGCCGAACGTGACACGCAAGGCGATCGAGGGGGCGGGGCACATGGCCCCGATCACGCACCCGCAGGCCGTCGCCGCTGAAATCCGCAGCTTTCTCGAAACGGTATAGCGGTCAGAAATACGATAGGAACTGGTCGATCGCCTCTGTGTCGATCGACCAGTCACAGACCAGCCGCGCCGATAAAGGCTCATTCGGGTCGTCGCCTTCTAACGGGCCATCCATGACATAGTATTTCGCCCCCGCATCATGCAGCTTCTGATGGATGCGGCGGGGCCACTTGGCAAAGATCATATTGGCGTCGGGTTTATGTAGCAGCGTTGCCCCTGCGGCGCGCAAACCGTCGGCCAGATGGCGCGCGTTGTCATTGGCCAAGGCGGCGGTCGTTTTCCATAAATCATCCTGCATGTAGCCCGCCATCTGCGCAGACAGGAACCGGTGTTTGGAAAACAGATGCGCCCCGCGTTTGCGCCGCAGCTCGAACTCCCAAGCCTTGGCAGGGTCGAAGAAAATCACCGCCTCGACACCCATGCAACCGTTCTTGGTGCCGCCAAAGCTGACGACATCGACACCCGCTTTCCACGTCATCTCTGCCGGGGTGCAGCCCAGGGCAACCAGCGCATTGGCAAAGCGCGCCCCGTCCAGATGCACGGGCAGGTCATAGCGTTTGGCAACAGCGGTAAGGGCGTTCAGCTCTTCCAGCGTATGGACCGAACCCCGTTCGGTCACCTGCGTGATCGACACCGGCCCGCGCTGCGCGCCATGCACATTGCCCTCGGGGTGTTTCTCGATCGCCTTTGTCAGCGCCTCGGGCGTCATCTTGTCGTCGGTTTCAACCACGGTCAGCTTTGCGGCACCGGCATAAAACTCGGGTGCGTTGCATTCGTCTTCGTGGATGTGTGAGGTGACGGAGCAAAAGATCGTCTGCCATGGCTGGGTGTAGCACGCCAGCGCGAGCGCATTGGCCGCGGTGCCGGTTGCGACCAGATAGACCGCGGCCTCTGGTGCCTCGAACGCGGTGCGGATCGCGTCGCGGACTTCTTCCATGATGGGATCATTGCCATAGGGCATCGCGTGTCCGGTGTTTGCCTGTGCCAGACGGTTCATGATCTGGGGGTGAACAGGGCCCGCGTTGTCAGAGGCAAAAAACATCAGGTTGGCTCCTCGATGATGTGGTCTTCCCATTCCTCGAACGGGGTGTCGAATTCCGAGACGGTATTATGCTGCACCGAGATCCCCGCGCGATGCACGCTATCAGGGTCACCGCTGACTAGCGGGTGCCAGTCATACAGCGGCTTGCCCTGCCACAGCAGCCGATAGGCGCAGGTCAGTGGCATCCAATAGGCGTGGGTATCCAGATTTTCGGGCTTCAGAACGATGCAGTCGGGCACGAATTGGTGCCGGTTCTCGTAGTGGCTGCACCGGCAGGTCGCATCATCCAGCAGGCGGCAGGCCACGCGGGTCAGGGCGACTTCTTCGGTGTCTTCGTCTTCAAGCTTGTTCAGGCAGCATTTTCCGCAACCGTCACACAGCGCTTCCCATTCGTCCTGCGACATCTTGGTCAGCGGCTTCTTTTCCCAGAACCGTTTGGCAAGACCTTTGGCGGCAATCGCATCGGTCATAGCGCGGCCAGAATGCTGCGGGCCTGTGCGCTGTCGGCATCCATCTGGGTGATCAGCGCGTCAAGATTGTCGAATTTTTCCTCGCCACGCAGGTGGTCGACCAGCGCGACAGAGACATGCTTGCCGTAGAGATCGCCTTTGAAGTCGAAGATGAATGTCTCGAGGTTGGCCTTGTTCGCGCCGAACATCGGGCGCACGCCAAGGCTGGCAACGCCGTGGTAGCGCCCTGCCTGCGGCCCTTCAAGCACATCGACAAGCACCGCATAGACACCAAAGGCCGGCGGGTGCAGCCCGTCGATTGACATATTCGCCGTCGGGTAGCCCAGTTCGCGGCCACGCTTTTCACCGTGCAGGATCGGGCCTTCAACGCGGTGCCAATGGCCCAGCATCGCGGCGGCGTCGCGGGGGCGTGCCTCTGTCAGCGCGTTGCGGATCGCGGTCGAGGACACGGTATCAGGGCCCTTCGCCATCAGCGGCGCGATGGTCACGCCGAACCCCATCTCGGCACCGAAGGCCTGCAGCTGGTCAGCGGTGCCCGCGCGCGCCTTGCCAAAGCGGAAGTCCGCACCCACGACCACATGGCGCAGGCCCAGCCCATCAACGATCACCTCCTGCGCAAAGGCGCGGGGGCTGAGGCCGGATAGAGCGGCATCGAACCCCAGCTCATACAGCTTGTCGACGCCGATCTTTTGCAACTGGTGCGCCCGCGCCTCTGCGCCCATCAGGCGGAAGGGCGGGGCGTCGGGGGCGAAATATTCGCGGGGGTGTGGCTCGAATGTGACCACGCCCAAGGGCGCGTCGGGCAGGGCGGCGCGGGCCATGTCGATGACCGACCGATGCCCCAGATGCACCCCGTCGAAATTGCCAATAGCGGCGGTCGCCCCCTGATCGGAAGCGGATACAAATTGATAGTCGCGAATGATTTCCATGCGCTTGGTGGTAGCCCCCTCTGCCGGTGCTGACAAGCAGCGGGGCGGGTCACGGTGCCGAAAAACCGCAGCGTCGTGGGGCGGGCGCTGGCGGGAGGGCTATCGTCAGTCGAACTTGCGCGACGGGGCCAGAACGGTTGCTTCGCCAATCAGGACCTTTTTGCCGTCAATCGCACAGTGGCAATCCAGTTTCACACGGCGCTTGTCGAATTCGATATTTGTAACTTTCACCTCGGCGTAGACCAGATCGCCGGGGCGCACGGGGGCCAGAAACTTGAGCGACTGCGCCATGTAGACGGTGCCATGCCCCGGCAACTGCTCTCCGATCACGGCAGAGATCAGGCCCGCAGTCAGCATGCCGTGGGCGATCCGCCCCTCAAAGATCGTGTCCTGCGCATAGGCGTCGTCCAGATGTACCGGATTACGATCAGTCGACACTTGCGCGAACATCTCGATGTCTTCGTCGGTGATGACCTTGCGCAGATAGCGCGTCATGCCGATTTCGATATCTTCAATACAGATCGTTCCACGGGGCAGATTATCCAACATGCCAGCCCTTTCAGTAATAAAGTGACGCCAGTTTTATCCAGTGTGAAACTTAATTACTTTGCAGGCGCAGAAACGCAAGGAAAAAGTAGGTCAGCGTAGGTGTCCAATTGTGTAGGTCGGAGCCGATGTTTCCTTTTCCAAATAGCGGGTTAGCGCCTCGGGATCGGGCTGGGTCTGCGTTTCGGTTTCCCGCGCGGCCAGACCGCCAGAGATGAAAAGCGAATCGATATCCTCGCCCATGGCCCCTTTGACATCAGTATGGATGCCGTCGCCGATGGCGAGAATGCCATTGTCGGTGATGTCCTTGTCCAATGCGTAGAGCTTGCGGCGGGCCAGATCATAAATCGGTGGGTGCGGCTTGCCGAAATACAGGCTTTCCCCGCCCATCTCGGTATAAAGCGCCGCGACAGCACCGGCGCACCATTCGCGCACATCGCCACGGTCCACCACGATATCGGGGTTCGCGCAAAGCAGCTTGAGCCCCTTTTGCTTGGCATAAAGCAGTTGTGGGCGCAGCACTGAGGGGTCTTCGGACGGATCGAAAGGGCCGGTGCAGACGATGCCCTCGGCGTCTTCCAGATCAACCCGTTGGATATCGACAGGATCATCAAGCACGTCGCTGGGATCAAAGAAGTGCTTGTCCGTGGGCGGGCCAAGGTGCCAGACCTGCGTGCCCACCATGCCGCGATACATCGCCGTACGCGCAGAATCGCCCGAGGTGGCAATATCGTCCCACGCATCATCCGGTACGCCGAAATGCGCCAGTTGTTTGATCACGCCGTCGCGGGGGCGGGGGGAGTTTGTGACCAGCACCACCTTGCCGCCGCCGTTGCGATAGGCTTGCAGTGCGGTGACCGCATCCGGAAGCGCCTTGACCCCGTCGTGGACGCAGCCCCAAAGGTCGACGAACAAGGCGTCATAGCGGTCAGAGATTTCGAAAAGGTTATTGATAATCTGGGTCATGGGCCGCTTTCCAATCTGCAAGAGCTTTGCACCGCAGAAAGCACACATCCCCCCGCGGGGCAACTGGGCAGCGCAACAGGCCCGCGCCGTGATGCGTGTCAGAGCCGCGCCAAGCCGTCCGCGATTTCGCCCGCGATGGCGGCGGCATCCACCCCCTCACGTTCCGCCGAGACGCGCAGCCCTAGCACATCGGACTGGTAGCGCCGCGCCAGATTGCGCGGATCGTGATCATTGCTGATGTCACCGGCGGCTTGGGCTTGGGAAAACAGCTCTGCGAACATCTGCTCCATCTTCCGCAGATGGGCGTTTGCCTTTTGCGCCAGCGGATGACGGTGGGCTTGCAGTTCAAGCAGGGTTTTCGACAACATGCAGGCTTTGGCCGGTGCGGTGTCATTCGAAATCACCATGCGGGGAAATTTTTGTAGCGCGGGCAGGGGGCCTTCGTTACGGGCAAGCGTCTTCATCCGCTCTGACCCGTCAGCAGCGTAGCGATCAAGCGCCAGTTCGAACAGCGCATCCTTTGACCCGAACGCTGCATAGAAGCTACCCGGCTTCATCTTAAGGCTCGCCTCCAGGTCCTTCAGCGACGTGCCCGCCCAACCGCGTTGCCAGAACAGATCGCGGGCGCGTTCGATCAGATCTTCGCGGTCATAGCTGGGTTTGCGGGGCATGGGATCACCTTTTCTTGAATGATTGCTCAATTATATACTTGAGTGATCGCTCAATAAACCCTAAATGTACTTTAGCGAAACATTTACAGGAGCTTTTCCATGTCCTTCCCATCCCACGATCTTGATACCGCACCCGAAGCCTCCAAGCCGCTGCTTGAGCAGTCGCAAAAGGCCTTTGGCCGTCTGCCCGGTTTGCACAAGGTTCTGGCCGAAAGCCCACAGGCTTACGAAGGCTATCAGGTGCTGCACAAGCTGTTCATCGAAACCGATTTTGATGCGGAAGAGCTGACAGTGGTCTGGCAGGCGATCAACGTCGAGAACGAATGCCACTACTGCGTCCCCGCGCACACAGGTATCGCCAAGATGATGAAGGTATCGGACGAAATCTCCGACGCGCTGCGCAATGAAACCGCGCTGCCGACACCCAAGCTGGAAGCGCTGCGCACCTTTACCGTCCAGATGTTCCGCCAGCGTGGCAACGTGTCTGACGATCAGATGAAAGCGTTCTTCGACGCGGGCTATGGCCATCGCGCGGTGCTGGATGTGATCCTTGGGATGGCGCAGAAAACCATCTCCAACTACGTGAACCACGTCGCGCAGACGCCCGTCGACGACGTATTCAAGCCGCTGGCATGGGAACGCGGCGATACCCCTTTGAAGGTATAAGCCGTTCGCGCTCCGGCGCGGCGCTGAAATGACAAAAGCCCACCTGATCTCAGGGGGGCTTTTGCGTTTGTGCCCCCGCCAAGCAGGGAGCCAGATAGGTCCGTTTAGACTTTGATGTTCGGGATGATCTGCTTTTTTCGGCTCATCACACCGGGCAGGACAACGCTGCCACCGGTGACGGTCGCGCCAAAGCTTTTCTCTGCCACAGACTTGGTAAAGTCGTTGGGGATCAGCATGGTGGCTTCTTCGTTCAGGATGTCGACAACGAAGAGCAATACCTGATCGGCCCCGTCTTCCGTGGCAACGCCGGGCATTGCGGCCATCAGCGCGTCTTTGCGGCTCAGCACGGCTGCGGGCGATGTGGTTTCCAGAACGGAGACGCGGAATTTCTTGCCGTCGACTTCGTATTCTTTCGAATCCATGCGCAGCAGCTCTGCCTCGGAGAATGACGAGACGTCGGACTTCGCCGCAAACATCTGCGCCGCATATTCAGCGATGTCGACACCCAGATCCTTGGCCAGCGCGTGGGCGATGGCGGTGTCTTCTTGCGTTGTGGTCGGGCTGCGGAATTCCAGCGTGTCGGACAGGATGCAGGTCAGCATCGCGCCTTTGATATTGGTGGGCATCTGCGCCATGTCATCACCGATCATCTTGTACATGATCGTCGCGGTGCAGGCGAGCGTCTCCATCACGATGTTGACGGGGCCTTTGGTTTCAAGCCCGCCCACCAGACGGTGGTGGTCGATGATGGCGGTGATGTCCGCGTCATTGATGCTGGCGGGCAGCTCGGCAGGGTTGTTGGTGTCAACGATCACAACGGGCTGGTCGGCCTCCACGTCATCGATGATCTGCGGCTTGTCCAGCTTCCAGTGGTCCAGCATGAACAGCGCTTCGGTGTTGGGCTCGCCCAGCAGGGCGGGGGCGGCGTCGACGCCTTTGATTTCATTCAGGTACCATGCCCAGATGATCGGGCTGCCGGTGCTGTCTGTGTCGGGGGATTTATGGCCAAAAACAAGCGTTGTCATAGGAATGTCCTGCAGTGGGAGAGTGTTGATTTGCGCGCCTTATATGGTTGGTTGGCGCAGTTGTCACCACCTGCCTGATAGCCGCGCCTTTGGGGTTCTCAGCAGCGGGGCAAAGCTGGTAGCACTGCACCCATGACAAACCCGCGCGAAACCGACCTTTACCCGCCGATCAAATCCTTTCTCGAGGATCAGGGCTATGTCGTGAAGTCAGAGGTGGGGGCTGCCGATGTCGTGGCCGTTCGCGGGGCAGAGCCGCCGGTGGTGGTAGAGCTGAAGCTGGGCTTTAGCCTCGCGCTGTTTCATCAATGTATCGCGCGTCTGTCGGTCAGCGATGATGTCTACCTGGCGGTCGCCCGTCAGCCGGGCAAACGTTTTGCCAAGGCGGTCAAGGACAACACGGCACTGGCGCGGCGTTTGGGGTTGGGGTTGATCACCGTGCGGCTGAAGGATGGTCTGGTCGAAGTGCATTGCGATCCAGGCCCCTATGCGCCACGCAAAAGCGCCAAGCGGCAGGCGCGGCTGCTACGCGAATTCGCACGGCGTCAGGGTGACCCGAATGACGGCGGGCAGACGCGGGCAGGGCTGGTCACCGCCTATCGGCAGGATGCGCTGAAGCTCGCGATGTACCTGTTCGAGGCAGGGGCCAGCAAAGGTGCCCATGTCGCGCGCGAAACCCAGGTTCAGCGGGCCACCGCCATGATGCGCGACAATCACTACGGATGGTTTGAAAAGATCGAGACAGGCATATACGGCCTGACCCCGACAGGTGCCGAAGCCGTTTCCGCCGCGGGGCGGGTGCTTGGGTCGGACTAGCCTGCTCGGGCCACGGTGCAAGTTGGCTAAAATTTTTCAAATTACCGTGGTTGACTAGGGCCGTGCACATCCTTAGCTATCCCTCGTTAGCACTCGGCAGGGCTGAGTGCTAATGGCTGCACCCCTCGACCGGAGGGGCGGCTTGGGAGAATAACTTTGAGCCTTAAGGAGCTGAAAGATGGCATTTAAACCGCTGCATGACCGTGTGCTGGTGCGCCGCACCGAAAGCGAAGAAAAAACCAAGGGTGGCTTGATCATCCCTGATTCCGCAAAAGAAAAACCCTCCGAGGGGGAAGTTGTTTCTTGTGGCGAAGGCGCGCGCAAGGACAGCGGTGAGCTGATCGCAATGGCTGTAAAAGCCGGCGACAAGGTTCTGTTCGGCAAATGGTCCGGCACAGAAGTCACCCTGGACGGCGAAGAACTGCTGATGATGAAAGAAAGCGACATCATGGGGATCCTGTCCTGAGCTCAGGCAGACCGGGGCCTAGCGCCTCACCCAAGATACGCTGACATCAACCCAAGATTTTAGGAGAGACACTATGTCTGCTAAGGACGTAAAATTCGGGACCGACGCCCGTAACAAGATGCTTAAGGGTGTGAACATCCTTGCCGATGCCGTCAAAGTCACACTGGGCCCCAAAGGCCGTAACGTTGTGCTGGACAAATCCTTTGGCGCGCCTCGCATCACCAAAGACGGTGTATCCGTAGCGAAAGAAATCGAACTGGAAGACAAGTTCGAAAACATGGGCGCACAGATGGTCAAGGAAGTTGCTTCCCGGACCAACGACGAAGCGGGTGACGGTACAACAACCGCAACCGTTCTGGCCCAAGCCATCGTTAAAGAAGGCATGAAATCGGTTGCCGCTGGCATGAACCCGATGGACCTGAAGCGCGGCATCGACATGGCGACCACCACTGTCGTCGAAGCGATCAAAGCAGCAGCGCGCCCTGTCAACGACAGCGACGAAGTTGCCCAAGTCGGCACCATCTCTGCAAACGGCGAGAAAGAAATCGGCCGTCAGATCGCGGACGCGATGCAGAAAGTCGGCAACGAAGGTGTGATCACCGTCGAAGAGAACAAAGGTCTGGAAACAGAGACCGATGTTGTTGAAGGCATGCAGTTCGACCGCGGTTACCTGTCCCCTTACTTCGTCACCAACTCCGACAAGATGACTGTCGAGCTGGAAGACGCGATCATCCTGCTGCACGAGAAAAAACTGTCCTCGCTGCAGCCAATGGTTCCCCTGCTTGAGCAAGTGATCCAGTCGCAAAAACCACTGCTGATCATCTCCGAAGATGTTGAAGGCGAAGCGCTGGCAACTCTGGTTGTCAACAAACTGCGCGGCGGCCTGAAAATCGCAGCGGTCAAAGCACCTGGTTTCGGCGATCGCCGCAAAGCCATGCTGCAAGACCTTGCGATCCTGACAGGCGGTCAAGTGATCTCCGAAGATCTGGGCATGAAGCTCGAGTCCGTTACAATGGACATGCTGGGTTCGGCCAAGAAAGTCACCATCACCAAAGACGAAACAACAATCGTTGACGGCGCTGGCGAGAAGGCCGAGATCGAAGCACGTGTTGCTCAGATCCGTAACCAGATCGAAGAAACCACATCCGACTACGACAAAGAGAAGCTGCAAGAACGCGTTGCCAAACTGGCAGGCGGTGTTGCCGTGATCCGCGTTGGCGGCATGTCCGAAGTTGAAGTCAAAGAGCGCAAAGACCGCGTTGATGATGCCCTGAACGCGACACGTGCCGCTGTTCAAGAAGGTATCGTTGTTGGTGGTGGTGTTGCACTGGTTCAAGCGGGCAAAAAGCTCGAAGGGCTGACAGGCGACAACGCAGACCAGAACGTTGGTATCGGCATCGTCCGCAAAGCGCTCGAAGCGCCTCTGCGTCAGATCGCTGAAAACGCTGGTGTTGACGGTTCCGTAGTGGCCGGCAAAATCCGCGAAAGCGACGAACTGAAGTTCGGCTTCAACGCTCAGACCGAAGAATATGGCGACATGTTCAAATTCGGTGTTATCGACCCTGCCAAAGTTGTGCGTACAGCGCTGCAAGACGCGGCATCCGTTGCTGGTCTGCTGATCACAACCGAAGCCATGGTTGCCGACAAACCGTCGAAAGACGGCGGCGCAGCCGGCGGCATGCCCGACATGGGTGGCATGGGCGGCATGGGCGGCATGATGTAAATCACGCCGCGGGGGCGATTACGCCCTTGTGCTGACAGAATGAAGGGGCGCATCACCAGATGCGCCCCTTTTTCGTGGTACGTCGCGCGTCGGTAGCCTAAGCAGTCGCCATGCGTATTTTCTTCCTCACCGCCCTTGTGATGGTCGCCTTCGCGGCCAACTCTGTCCTGACCCGCTTTGCCATCGCGGGCGGGCATATTGACCCCACCGGATTTGCCGTTGTGCGGGTGTTGTCAGGGGCGGTGCTCTTGGCGCTGCTGGTCGTGCTGCGCGGCGGGCGGATGCCCTTGCTGCGACGTCAACAGGGGCTGGGGGCGGTCACGCTGGCCGTCTATATCGTAGGTTTCTCGCTCGCCTATCTCACGCTGGACGCAGGCTTGGGCGCGTTGATCCTGTTCGGTGTGGTTCAGATCGCCATGTTCGCCCATGGTGCGCTGTTCGGCGTGTCACCGACACCGCGCAAGCTGTTAGGGGCGGGGGTGGCCTTTGCCGGATTGGTGCTGGTGCTCTGGCCGTCGCAAGGCGTGGCAGTTGACCCATTGGGTGCCATGTTGATGATCGCCGCAGGGCTCGGCTGGGCCGCCTATACGATCATTGGCCGCGGTGCGTCTGACCCGCTGGCAGGCAGCGCGGGGAACTTTGTGATCTGCACGCCCTTGGTCGCTATCCTGCTGCTGGTGCAGCCGACATTCTACACCCCCGCGGGCATTGCTCTTGGCGTGGTCTGCGGGGCCGTCACCTCGGGCCTCGGATACGCGCTGTGGTATGCGGTGCTGCCAAGGCTGGCGCAGGCGACGGCGGCGGTGGTGCAACTGTCGGTGCCGGTCATCGCGATCCTTGCCGGTGCGCTTTTGCTGGCAGAGCCTTTGGGCGCAAAGGTGGTCATTGCCACCGCGTTGGTGCTTGGCGGAATCGGGCTGGCGGTCAGCGCACGATCGGCTCCAGCGGGTCGTAGCTGATCGGGTCGTTGCCAAAGGCGACCTGCGCCAGACTATCCGGCTTGACCCGCAGGCCGCGCATGTCGTCGGGGGTGACCCAGCGGCGGTCGGTCACGATCCTTTCGGCGTCCTGCCACGCGGGGTCCACATCGGCAGAGCCGGTCACCGTGCAGTGAAAGTAGATATCCACCTGATGGAAATCCCCCTGAGGGTCGTGGAATTCATTCACCAGGCAGGGCACCCCCACGGCGATCTGCAGGCCGGTTTCCTCAAACACCTCACGGATCAGATTGTCGGGCAGGGCGCTGCCGCGTTCTACCCCGCCGCCGGGCGCGCACATCAGGTCGCTTTTGCCATCGGGATAGGCGTTGACCAGCAGCAAGCGGCCTTCATGGACCAACACGGCACGAACCGCCAAACGCGGGCTATTTTCCGCCATCTTACCCTCAATCTCGCCGCGCATGCGTCAAAGCATTTCACATGCGGCGTTTTCAGTCTATTTGACCCTAGCTATGAAAACACTGGTCACAATCACTTTCTCGCTTGGCGTGCTGTCGGGCATGGCACAGGCGCAAGCGCCGCTTTCCACCGCCGGAGAGGGGCGTTGCGTGGTGCTGTTGCACGGGCTTGCCCGAACAGAGACCTCCTTTGCCGTGATGGAGGCCGCGCTCGAGACCGAGGGCTACACCGTGGTGCGCCCCGGTTACCCGTCAACCACCGCCCCCGTCGAAGAGCTGACCCGCCGCACCTTGCCCGACGCAGTCGCGGCCTGCGGGACGCAAAAAGTTGATTTTGTGACCCATTCCATGGGCGGTATCCTTCTGCGGCAATGGGTTGCCGAAACAGGCGATGCGCGTATCGGCCGCGTCGTCATGCTGGCCCCGCCCAATCACGGCAGCGAGGTCGTGGACACGCTGGGTGATCTTGCCGCCTTTGACTGGATGAACGGTCCCGCAGGGGCGCAGATGGGGACGGGTGAAAACTCTCTTCCCCTGCGGTTGCCTCCGGTTACCTTTGATCTGGGCGTGATCGCGGGGACGCAATCGCTGAACCCCTATTTCTCGTCGCTGCTGCCGGGGCGCGATGATGGCAAAGTGTCCGTCCAATCCGCGCGGGTCGACGGGATGCGCGATTTTCTGATGCTGCCGGTGACGCATACGTTCATGATGATGAACCCGACGGTGATTGCGCAGACGATGACCTATCTGGACACAGGGAAATTCGACCGGTCGCTGGGGTTCGTGGACGCGGTGCTGGATTCAATCGGCTGCCCCGATGGGGCCTGCTTGCCGGGACAAAAGGCTAACGATGCTGAACGTTGAATTTACCGGGGCGCAAGTCTTGGGTGCGGATGCGCTTGAGCCCCGCCCGCTGGCGGTTGCGCAGGGGCTGATTACCGATGTGGCGCAAGCCACGCGCGTTGATCTTGACGGTTACATGATCGTGCCGGGGATCGTCGATGTGCATGGGGACGGGTTCGAACGGCACCTCGCCCCCCGTCGCGGTGCGATGAAAACCATGCAAGAGGGTCTGGTCGCCGCCGAGGCAGAGCTGGCCGCCAATGGCATCACCACCGCCGTGCTGGCGCAGTTCATCAGCTGGGAAGGCGGCCTGCGCGGCTATGAATTTGCCGAACAGGTCTTTGGCGCGATCCAGCAGGTGTCGGATACGTTGGTTACAGACCTGCGCGGACAGCTCCGGCTCGAGACGCATCTGCTGGACCTCTACGCCGATCTGCCGCAGCGCATGCAGGACTGGGGGCTGTCCTATGTCGTGTTCAACGACCATCTGCCGCACGACCGGCTGGCGAAAGGGCAGGTGCCCAAACGCATGGTAGGGCAAGCGCTGAAGGCAGGGCGCAATCCGGACGACCATCTGCGGCTGATGCAAGACCTGCACGCCCAAAGCGCGGATGTCCCCGGCGCGCTGGACTGGCTGTGCAAGGTGCTGGCGTCGCGGGGCATCCAGATGGGCAGCCATGATGACACCACCGCCGAAGGGCGCGCCCTATGGCGCAAGCGTGGCGTGCGCGTCGCCGAGTTCCCCGAGACGCTGGAGGCAGCCGAAGCCGCAGCGGCGGCGGCGGATCATGTGGTGCTGGGGTCGCCCAATGTGGTGCGCGGCGGGTCGCACAACGGCAATGTTTCTGCGCTTGACCTGATTTCGATGGGGATCGGCGGGGCGCTTGCCTCTGACTACCATTACCCGTCGCCACGGCGCGCGGCCTTCATGCTGGCGGATCGTGGCGTATTGCCCTTGGCGCAGGCGTGGCACTTGGTATCGGCGGGGCCCGCGGCGGTGCTGGGGGTGTCGGATCGGGGCGTGATCGCCACCGGAAAGCGGGCTGATCTGCTGGTGCTCGACGCGCAGACGCGCCGTGTGGCCCTGACGATGTCGGGCGGGCGCGTCAGCTATATGTCCGGTGATATTGCCGCGCGGTTCCTTCGCTAGGCCCGCGCGGATATCGCCCTAGCTGGGCCGTTTGACGATGTTCACATGGCCCATCTTACGGCCCGGTTTGACGTCGGCCTTGCCGTACAGATGCAGCGCTGTGTCGCGCTGTTTCGCCAGCTCGAGCACGCGGTCCATATCGTCGCCGATCAAGTTCTCCATCACCACATCTGCATAGCGGCTGCCGTCGCCCAAGGGCCATCCCGCCACGGCACGGATGTGCTGTTCGAACTGGTCCACCGCACAGCCGTTCTGCGTCCAATGACCCGAGTTATGCACCCGTGGCGCGATCTCGTTCACGATGAAACCTTGCGGCGTGACAAAAAGCTCGACCCCCAGTACGCCGACATAATCCAGCGCATTCAGGATCTTGGCGGCCAGCAGTACCGCATCCATGCGCTGTGCGGCGCTTAGCCGGGCAGGGACTGTGGTGGTGTGCAGGATGCCGTCGCGGTGCACATTCTCACCGGGATCGAAACAGGCAACCTCGCCCGAGGGGCTGCGCGCGGCGATCACGGACACTTCGGCGGTGAAGTTCACAAAGCCTTCCAGGACCGCAGGATTGCCAGCCATATCCGCCAAGGCCCCCGCCGCATCATCCGCACTGCGCAGACGCGACTGGCCCTTGCCGTCATAGCCGAAGCGACGGGTTTTCAGGATCGACGGCGCGCCAATCGTCGTCATCGCGGCCTCCAGATCGGCGGCATTGGCGATATCGGCGAAGGGCGCGACAGTCAGGCCCAAACCTTCGAGGAACTGTTTCTCCACCAGACGGTCCTGACTGGTGCGCAGCGCCTCGCGGTTGGGACGGATGGGGGTGATGTTTTCGATCACATCCAGCGCATCTGTCGGGATGTTTTCAAACTCGAAGGTGACAATATCAACCGACTTGGCAAAGGCGGTCAGCGCGTCGACGTCATCATAGCCAGCGGTGGTCAGCGCATGGGCGACATCACCTGCAGGCGGGTTGGCACCGGGTTCAAAGATATGCGTGCGAAATCCCAGACGTGCGGCGGCAACGGCCAGCATGCGCCCCAATTGCCCGCCGCCCAAAATCCCGATGGTGGCCCCTGTCTTCAATGCTTCAGTCATCCGAAGGCTCCTCTGGGATGGAGGCGCTGAGCGCATCGCGCCAAGCGTCAAGACGGGTGGCAAGGGTAGGGTCTTGGAGGGCCAGAATGCCCGCCGCCATCAACGCGGCATTCGCGGCACCTGCAGCACCGATCGCCATCGTCGCGACCGGAAAGCCGCGGGGCATCTGCACAATAGAATAAAGCGAATCCACACCCGACAGCGCCTTGGTCTGCACCGGTACGCCGATCACCGGCACGCGGGTCTTGGACGCCATCATGCCGGGCAAATGCGCAGCACCACCCGCACCGGCGATGATCACCTGCAGGCCACGGTCGGCGGCGGTTTTCCCATAGCTCCACAACCGGTCGGGGGTGCGGTGTGCCGATACGATCTTGGCTTCGTAAGCGATACCAAGTTCATCCAGCAGCGTCGCTGCCTCGCGCATCGTGGCCCAATCGGACTGCGAGCCCATGATGATGCCGACAGGTGGATTTTCCATGAGAAAGGGCCTTTGCTAGAGCGTATAAGAAGCGCGCACTATAGCCATGATCGCCCGCGTGGCAATCCGCTGGCGGGCGCTGTCAGGCGGTAATATCGGGGGTCAGCCGGTCTTCGATCTGGGCAATCAGGTCTTTCAGGCGCAGCTTGCGTTTCTTCAGTCGCTGCAGCGTCAGCTGATCGCCCGTCCCCTTGTCGACCAGCGCCTGAATGGCATCGTCCAGATCGCGATGCTCGCGGCGAAACACCTCAAGCTCGACACGCAGGACATCGTCATTCTTCATCGACAGGTCGGAGGGAGGATTCATAGGTTTGGCTGATTCTTGCTATATCTAGGCCTGCGAATATAGGCGGTTGCAATTCAAAGGCATAGCCCTTGCGTCCTGCCCCCATGGCCCCCATATTTGATGCAGGTCGCCGAATACGGGGCCGGATGACTGACTGTCGCTTATCTTAAAGGACGTGTCTTATGACGAAATTAACGCTGGCTTCCTACCCGCATATGCTGGGTTTCGAGCAGTTGGAACGGGTGATGGAACGTACGGCGAAGGCCGGAAACGAAGGCTATCCACCGTTCAACATTGAACAAACGTCGGACTATAGCTACCGCATTACGCTTGCGGTTGCAGGTTTTGCGGAACAAGATCTCTCTATAACCGTTGAGGATAGACAGCTTGTGATCCGTGGCCGTCAGGTCGACACGCAAGAAGACCGAATCTTTTTGCACCGCGGGATCGCCGCACGCCAGTTCCAACGATCCTTCGTACTGGCCGACGGTGTAGACGTTGGCGAAGCGCTGATTGAAAACGGCCTGCTACACGTCGATCTCACCCGCGCGAAGCCCGAAAAGGTCGTTCAGACCATCAAGATCAGAAAAGGGGAATAAAATGCATAACGAAGAAACGCATGTTCAGGACCGTACCGTCTACGTCAAGATGATTGCCGTGTCCGACCTTCCCCTCGAAGTGCGCGAGCAGGCGGAAGGGTTAAAACAGCTATACGCCGTGCATGACGCCGAAGGGCAGCAGCTGGCGCTGGTCGGTGACCGCAAGCTCGCCTTTAGCCTCGCGCGGGATCATGACTATGCGCCCGTGATGGTGCATTAAGTCCTAACATCGAAAATTAAACAAAAAGGGTCGCGATTTTGCGGCCCTTTTTTGTGCACGAGGTCCAACAACACGCACGAAAAAGGCCAGCCTATGAAGGCTGGCCTTTCTGTATTCGACTTGGCGAAAGGGTTACCCCTTGATCAACCCCATGCTTTCCAGCTTGAGCAGCACCTGATGGGCGCAGTTGTCGACGTCGACATTTTCGGTCTCAACGCGCAGTTCCGGGGTTTCGGGAACGTCATAGGGGTCTGAGATCCCTGTGAATTCCTTGATCTTGCCCTCACGCGCCAACTTGTACAGCCCCTTGCGGTCGCGGCGTTCGCATTCCTCAATGGAGGTGGCGACATGCACCTCGACGAAGGCACCAAAGCTTTCCACGTCTTCGCGCACGGCGCGGCGGGTGGTGGCGTAAGGCGCGATCGGCGCGCAGATGGCGATGCCGCCGTTCTTGGTGATCTCGGAGGCGACATAGCCGATGCGGCGGATGTTCAGATCGCGGTGCTCTTTGCTAAAGCCCAACTCCGACGACAGGTTCTTGCGGACGATATCGCCATCCAGAAGCGTGACGGGACGACCGCCCATCTCCATCAGTTTGACCATCAAAGCATTGGCGATCGTCGATTTCCCCGAGCCGGAGAAACCGGTGAAGAAAACAGTAAAGCCCTGCTTGTTGCGCGGCGGCTTGGTGCGGCGCAGCTCTTCGACCACCTCGGGGAAGGAGAACCATTCGGGGATTTCCAGCCCTTCCTGCAGACGGCGACGCAACTCGGTGCCCGAGATGTTGAGGATGGTGATGTCATCCTTGTCTTCGATCTCGTCAATCGCCTCGTATTGCGCGCGCTCGGCCACCCAAACCATATGTTTGAAGTCGACCATTTCGATGCCCATTTCGTCCTCATGGGCGCGGAACAGATCCTGTGCGTCATAGGGACCATAGAAATCATCACCGGCAGAGTTCTTGCCGGGGCCCGCGTGGTCGCGGCCCACGATGAAATGGGTGCAGCCGTGGTTCTTGCGGATCAGACCGTGCCAGACGGCCTCGCGCGGGCCGGCCATGCGCATCGCGAGGTTCAGCAGGCTCATCGCGGTGGTGGCGGCGGGGTATTTGTTCAGCACGGCCTCGTAGCAGCGCACGCGGGTAAAGTGGTCCACATCGCCGGGCTTGGTCAGGCCGACAACGGGGTGGATCAACAGGTTCGCCTGCGCTTCACGCGCGGCGCGGAAGGTCAGTTCCTGGTGCGCGCGGTGCAGGGGGTTGCGGGTCTGGAAGGCCACAACCTTGCGCCAACCCATCTTGCGGAAATAGGCACGCAGCTCGTTCGGCGTGTCGCGACGCGCCTTGAAATCATAGTGGACGGGCTGCTGGATGCCAGTCACAGGGCCGCCCAGATAGACGTTGCCCGCGGTGTTGTGCAGATAGTTCACCGCCGGATGCGCGCTGTCATCCGCGCCAAAGACTTTCTCTGCTTCGCGGGCCTTGTTCGGGACCCAACGGTCGGTGACGGTCATGACCGCCAAGATCACGCCTTCCTGATCGCGCAGCGCAATGTCCTGCCCGATCTCGAGCCCTTCGGCAAACTTTTCCGATACATCAAGGTTGATCGGCATCGGCCACAGCGACCCATCCGCCAGACGCATGTTTTCGACAACACCGTCATAGTCTTCTTCGGTCAAGAAACCCTTAAGAGGGTTGAAGCCACCGTTCATCAGCAGCTCTAGATCGCAGATCTGGCGCGGCGTCAGGTCATGGCTGACCAGATCGCCAGCTTCCACCTTCAGCTTCTGCGCCGAGTCGTAAGAGACATAGAGTTCAGGGATCGGAGCAAGGTTGGGCGTTTGCATGGGCGTCTCGCAATATTTTAGGTTCAAATTCGAATATTCGGGCTGATAGACCGCACCGATTGGGCTAGGCAACCTTTGTAGCCGCTTTGCGGCGAATTACGGACAGCGACGTGTTTTTTGCTGGGAAAAGGCAATCTTATCCCAGCAAATGCCATCCTAGGCGAACGTTATGCGTCGTCTTTTACCTCAGCTCCATAGCCAAGCGGCAGCGATGTGTCTTTGCCTTCGTCATCGCCAACTTCCGCAAGGAATCGTTCAGCCTCTAGCGCGGCCATACAGCCCATGCCGGCGCTGGTCACGGCCTGACGGTATTTGTGGTCGGTCAGGTCGCCCGCCGCGAATACACCGGGGACAGAGGTTTCGGTGCTGTCCGGCTTGGTGACGACATAGCCGCCCATATGCGTTTCCAGCGTATCCTTGACCAATTCATTCGCGGGCGCGTGACCGATGGCGACGAAAACACCTTTGCATGGAATATCGGTGATCTCGCCGGTTTCGACGTGCTTGACCTTGACCCCTTCGACACCAAGCGGCGCATCGGTCCCATAGACTTCATCCAGTTGATGGAACCACAGCGGTTCGATCTTTGGATTTTTCATCAGCCGGTCGATCAGGATCTTCTCGGCGCGCAGCTCGTCCCGGCGGTGGATCAAGGTGACCTTGGAGGCAAAGTTGGTCAGAAACAGCGCTTCTTCTACGGCGGTGTTGCCACCCCCGATGACCACGATTTCCTGATTGCGATAGAAGAAGCCGTCGCAGGTGGCACAGGCCGAAACGCCGAAGCCTTTGAACTTCTCTTCGGTCTCAAGCCCCAGCCATTTTGCCCGTGCGCCTGTTGCAAGGATCACGGCGTCGGCCACATAGGTCGTGCCGCTGTCGCCCTTGGCGTGGAAGGGGCGGCTGGACAGGTCCAGATCGGTGATGATGTCGCCGATGATCTCGGTCCCCATCGCCTTGGCGTGGTCTTGCATACGGATCATCAGATCGGGGCCCTGGACCTCGCTGTCGCCGGGCCAGTTTTCAACCTCGGTCGTGGTGGTCAACTGCCCGCCCGGTTCGATGCCTTGTACAAGGATCGGGTTCAGCATCGCGCGGCTGGCATAGACACCGGCAGTATATCCAGCAGGGCCGGAGCCGATGATCAAAAGCTTGGTTTCGCGAGTTTCGGCCATGATAAAGAACCCCAGAATGTATAATTTGTTGCGTTCCAACCGATATAGACGCCCCTCGGGTTGCCTTAAACCCCAAGTTTGCATATCCGCCCTGCAAAGATCGCCGTCATCGAAAATGCGGTTGATTTTTGCTTGAATTCAGAACATTGCGCACCGGCGAAAGATTATTGCGTCCAACGATGTTGGTGCTATAACAATTGAAAATCCTATGGGGGTATTATGGCAGGGACGCGGCTTGATCCGATTGATCGGAAAATTTTAGCCGAATTGCAGGCGGACGGGCGCATGACCAACGTTGAGTTGGCCAAACGTGTAGGCATCTCTGCGCCGCCGTGTCTGCGCCGGGTCCGGACCCTTGAGGAAAGCGGATATATCCGCGGCTACCACGCGAATGTTAACGCGCGCGAGCTGGGTTTCGAGGTACAGGTCTTCGCGATGGTCGGTCTGGCCAGCCAGGCTGAATCCGACCTCACCGCCTTTGAAGAGAAGTGCCGCAACTGGCCGCTGGTCCGCGAATGTCACATGCTCAACGGCGAGGTGGATTTCCTGCTGAAATGCGTCGCCCCCGATCTGTCGAGCTTCCAGAGCTTTCTGACCGGACAATTGCTGACGACGCCCAATGTGGAAAGCGTCAAAACCAGCCTTGTGATCCGCCCGGCCAAAGACGAACCGGGCGTGCCTTTTGATGTGCTGGAAAGCCGTCTGAAAAGCGAACCCTAAAGGCTATTGCGCAGCGTAGATCGGGTCTGACCGTTCTGACGCACGGGGGTGACACAGCGGGCCAAAATCCTTGGCGCCACTGATATGCGGAAACATTGATAAAAACGCGTCACGTTGATGCAGCGGCAGGGCTGCGATTGTCGACGGGCCGGGGTGAAATGTCTCCATCTCCAGACCGCTGACGCTGATCGCGGCATGACGGGCAAGACCCAAGTGATACAGCCGTACCGGCGTCGGAGGCTGAATTTCGATTATATTCACCCCGTCCACCAGATCTCGCATCAGGGTAAAGACCTTGCGCGTCTGATCTGCGCCGCGAAGATTTTGTGGCGTATGCAGGATGCGCGCAGCGGGGCCGAAGGTCAGGAAACCAGAGGGGCGCGCCAGCCCCAGACTGTCCGCCATGACCCGTACAAGCGGCGTGCGATGGCCGATATCCGCAGGGACGAACTTGCTTGATCCAACCCAAAGAAGCGGAGTGTGCAGCCCGTCGGCCTGTACGATCCGGTCACCGGGGCAAAGGTCTTCGACCGGGATTTCCCCCTGGGTCGTGCGGATCAACGTGCCATGGGCGAAAGCGGAAAACGGTTCTTCGAACAACGGTGTGGCAGGGGCGTAGCCTTCGGTCACAAAGACGGAGCCGTCCTGACGCAGCAACGCAATCTCATACGCGCGGGTGCGTCCGGTAGATCTGGCACGCGCTTCCCGCAGAACCGAACGCGAGGCTGCTGATTGCGCCGTATGTGTAGGGGAGGGGATGAAATCAGGGGCAGTATGCAATGTCATAATGTGAGCTTTATATGGTCGATCCCACGTGCCTAGCCCCCGCTGAAACACCTGCGATCCGGATTAATCCGCGCGAGAGAGGCCCGCGCGCATAGAATGTTTGTGATCGGTCTCAAACCATCTGTTCGGACAGGCACCCGCCCGTCGCGCGCAGGGTCACCGGCTGGCCCGAGAACCCCCGGGCCATAGGCCGACCCTGTTCAGGCGGCTTTTTGCTGGGACGTCAGGGCAGCGCGTTTCGCGATAAACGCGGCGCGGCGTGTGCCACGGGACCAAGGCAGGTTCACGCCTTCCTTGTTGGAAGCGTCGATAACCGATTTGATGAAGCGTGCATTGGTTTTCATGCTCTGTATCCTATTGTCTATGGGCAATGCCCTTTCGTCGAGGATCACTATGCAAATGCTTTCGGGCAGCGATTGGGCATTTCGGGAAAAAATACAGATAATTCGAGCAGACCTGGGCGCGGTTTGTGGCACGGCCTCAAAAGCGCGGAACACCCTTGAATTTATGACCTGTGGTAGAAAATGCGCCGCCATTCAAACAGGCTGCTGGCCGGCTATGGGGCGAAATCTGGGCAGGTGCCTGTCGCATTGCTGCCTAAATTCACGCTTCTATAGCACAATCGCAGCGATCAGCCGGCCATAGTCAGCCTCTTTCGCGTGGGTGCTGCGACGGTAGCTATAGAAACGATCCGCATCGCTATAGGTGCAGTGGCGCGTCCATTCCGCATGGCCCACACCTGCCGCGCGCAGGCGGTTCAGGCCAAAGCCCGCAAGGTCGAATTGCATCCGGTCATCGGCACCATTTGCAAAATAGCGGGCGAATGTCGGATCTTCTGCTAGGAAGGCGTCGATGAACTCTGGCCCGACCTCATAGGCGCGCTGGCTGATGCAGGGGCCGATCACTGCTGTGATATTGTCGCGCGTGGCCCCAAGGTCTTCCATCGCCTCGACTGTGGCCGTCAGCACCCCGTCAAGCGCGCCGCGCCAACCGGCATGCGCCGCCCCGATCACGCCGGCTTCGGCGTCGTGGAACAGCACAGGCTGGCAATCGGCGGTCAGGATCGACAAGGCCAGCCCCGGTGTCGCGGTGACCAGTGCATCGGCGCGGGGTTTCTCGTTCAGGGGGCCATCGACGCTAATGACGGTGGCGGAATGGATCTGATGCACGCCAACCAGATGGTCCGGTGCCACGTCCATTGCATCGGCGACACGGGCACGATTGATCTCTACGACCTCGCGCTGGTCCGAGCTGCCAACCCCGCAATTCAGCCCGGCAAACACGCCAGAGGAGGCACCGCCGCGGCGCGTAAAGAACCCGTGGCGCACGTCGCCAAGACTATCGGAGGTGAGTATTTCCAGCGTCATGGTTCCAATCCTGGGGGCGGGCTATGGTGCGGAGGATAAATCCCCATCACTTTAAACAAATTTCCCATTTCTGACGGATGCGTCAAGCGTCTATGTGCGGCGACATGGGCGTTCAGCGCGTCCTCGGTCATGCCCTTGGCAAGGGTCTGTGCGCGTTGAGTGATCCCGAGGCGTTCAAGAAAGACGCCCTGCGGGGTGATGCGAGTGTAGCTGGCCGGTGCGGCTGCGAGGGCAAGCTTTTCAAAATCGACGTGTGCTGTCAAATCGGCTTGGCCGGGAGCGGCCAGCGGATCGGCTTTTTCATGCCCCCGCAGCGCCTGCAAGGTATCGCCCAGACTGTGCCAGTCGCCATAATCCACGATCAGCGCGGCGCCGCCGTGGGTCGCGATCCGTTCCGACACGGGGTGGAGGATCGGCGCAAGCTGCGTGCAATCCTCGACCAGATCGCCGGGCGTGGTATCGGCCAGCCGGTCGGCCAGCGCGGGTTGCGGCAGCTCGGGCCCCAGCCCAAAGCTCAACGCGCCGTCCGCCAGCCCAACCTGCCGTTCGCGCCACGATGTTTCGCCACGGACGAACTGGCGGATCGGCAGCGCGTCGAAAAATTCATTCGCCACCAGAAAAAGCGGCTGGTCGGGCAGCGCGTCGGTCCTGTCGGCCCAGATCACCTGATGCCCCGCAAGGGTCTTGGCCTGGGCATCGCGCAGCGTCGGGGACGCCTCTACCAGCGTAATTTGCGCCGCCTCGATAAAGCCGGGCACGTTGCGGGTCGCGCGCAGGATATCGGCCATCAGGGTGCCGCGGCCGGGGCCAAGCTCGGCCAAGGTGAAGGCCGTGGGCGCGTCTTGGGCGAGCCAGCTCTGCGCGAGACACAGGCCCAACAGCTCTCCGAACATCTGGCTGATCTCGGGAGCAGTGGTGAAATCGCCTTGGGTGCCAAAGGGGTCACGGGTGGTATAATAGCCCTGCGTCGGATGCAGCAGGCAGGTGGCCATATATTCGTCGATCCGCATCGGCCCGTTGGACGCGATGCGGCTGTGTAGAATGTCGCGTAGTGTGGTCATGCCTTGCGCGTCGCCCGCAAGATCAGGAACACCCCGATGGCAATCATCGGCAGGCTCAGCAGTTGGCCCATGGTCAGCCCCCAGCCGTTTACATGCCACGCCAGCCCCAGCGGGTTGTCGGCGCTGACAAATTGCGCATCCGGTTGGCGTACGAATTCGACGATGAAACGCGCGGCCCCGTAGCCGGCCAGAAAGACGCCGCCGATCAGCCCCTCCGATTTCAGCCCGCCGCGCCGCCATGCCAGATAGATCAGCAGGGCCCCAAGGATCAGCCCCTCAAGCAGCGCCTCATATAGCTGCGAGGGATGCCGCGCACAGATCGTTGCAATGTCCGGGCAGTCCTGTGCGGCCACCGTGGGAAAGGCCACGCCCCAGGGCAGATCAGTGGGGCGGCCCCAAAGCTCTGCATTGATGAAATTCGCCAGACGCCCCAGAAACAGGCCGGGTGCCAGCCCCAGACAGACGACATCACCGGTCGAGATCGTGCTGATGCCGTGACGTTTGGTATAGGCGATACCCGCAAAGATCACCCCAAGCGCGCCGCCGTGGAACGACATGCCCCCCTCCCAGATCCGCAGGATCTGCGCGGGATTGCTGAGGTAATAGCCCGGTTGATAGAATAGTACATATCCCAGACGCCCGCCCAGAATGACGCCGAGAATGACCCAGAAAAGCAGATCCTCGACCTGCTGTTTGGTCATGACGGGGGTATTGCCCGCCCAAAGCCGGGGCCGTTCAACGGCGCGCACAACGATGCGCCAGCCAACGAGGATGCCGACGATATAGGCCAGCGCATACCAGCGCAGGGCGACGGTCATGCCAAACAATGTGAACGAGAAAATCTCGGGCGATAGGTCGGGGAAGGGGAGCATTGCATTCATGCGCTGATTGAGCCTGACCGTAAACGGAAGTCAACCTTGCGAGAACCCGCTTTGCACACCATATAGTGAGCAACAGCCGATCAGGAGAGAATGACCATGCAAACGCGCAACAAGATTTTCGACGACATCTCGCAGATGATGACCAATGCCATGGGCGTGGCCCAAGGGGCCAAGACCGAAGCAGAGACCGCGATGAAGGGCATGCTGGACCGTTGGCTGGCAGACCGTGATTTTGTGACACGCGAAGAATTCGACGCGGTGCGCGCCATGGCGCAAAAAGCCCGCGAAGAGAATGAAGCGCTGAAGGCGCGGCTTGATGCGATGGACAGCAAGGGCTGATCGCCGCGCTCATCCTCGGCCTACTTTGAACGATGTGATCCGCACCCGCCTTTTGGCGGGTGTGCTCGTTTTCGGGGTGGCACCGTCGCCTCTAATGCTGTCTGTCGGGGTCAGTGCCCTATAGATTGGGGGTTATGCTGCTTTTATCCACAAGATACTGAGGTTATCCCCTATCTTTCGTGGTTACCCCCAGAAAAAGACTTGCCTCAGGGCCGCGTTGCGCGCACCATATTTGGTATAGGTCGCTAATAACTTCGGCGATTTATGGTAGATGCACCCATGTATTGATGTGCCTGCGCATATGAATACCCGGATCCAAAGAGGTGACCACATGGCCCTGACAGAGCAGTATCTTGAAGAAGACATTCACCCCATCGACATCGTAGAAAATCTCGCGGCGTATCACGACTGGGACTTCGACCGTATATCGGACGAACAGATCGCGATGGCCGTCGAAGGGCAGTGGCGGACCTATTCCATCACCCTCGCGTGGTCGCCCTTTGACGAAACCCTGCGCCTTGTCTGCACCTTCGAAATGGATCCGCCCGCGGAAAAACTGCCGGTGCTCTATCACTTGCTCAACGATGTGAACGATCAATGCTGGACCGGTGCCTTCACCTATTGGCCGGAACAAAAGCTGATGGTTTATCGCTATGGGCTGGTTCTTGCCGGGGGGCAGGATGCCTCTGCGCAGCAGATTGATACCATGATCAACGCCGCCGTGAGCAACGCAGAGCGGTATTATCCCGCGGTGCAACTGGCGGTTTGGGGCGACCAGACGCCCCGACAAGCCCTTCAGGTTGCCATTGCAGAGGCGTACGGCCACGCATAGGTGTATCCCCGAATGTTAATTTAGGGGTACAGATATGAAAGATACGCGCATCGCCAAAGACGGTTTGGTTCTACTGGGCTGTGGCAAGATGGGATCCGCGATGCTGGCGGGCTGGCTGGCACGCGGGCTTCCGACATCTTCGGTATATGTCATCGATCCGAAACCCTCTGATTGGTTGAAAGAGCAGGGCGTGCAGTTGAACGTCGATCTGCCCAAGGAGCCCGCTGTGGTTCTTGTGGCGGTGAAGCCGCAGATGATGGGTGACGCGCTGCCCACGTTGCAGGCCATGGGCAACGGCAAGACGGTTTTTGTCAGCGTCGCCGCCGGCACCACCATCGCGACGTTTGAGAAAACGCTGGGGGCACAGACGCCGATCGTGCGCGCCATGCCCAACACACCCGCCGCCATCAGTCAAGGTATCACCGCCATCGTCGGCAACGCCCACGTCGACGCCAAGGGTATGGATGAAGCTGAAGAGCTGCTGTCGGCCGTGGGCGACGTTGTCCGGCTGGAGGAGGAATCCCAGATCGACGCGGTCACAGGGGTCAGCGGCTCGGGTCCGGCCTATGTTTTCCACATGATCGAAACCATGGCCGCGGGCGGGATCGCGCAGGGGCTCAGCCCCGAGCTCGCGCTAAAGCTCGCCACGGCGACGGTGGCAGGGGCCGGGGCGCTGGCGAAATCCGCGGACGAAGGCCCGGACCAGTTGCGCATCAACGTGACCAGCCCCAACGGCACCACACAGGCCGCGCTGGACGTGCTGATGAACGAGCAAGACGGCTTTCCGGTCCTGCTCAAACGCGCTGTGGCGGCAGCCGCCGATCGTTCGCGCGAGCTTTCGAATGGCTGAGATCAGCTTTGACGACTTCATGAAAGTCGACATCAGGGTCGGGACGGTCACCCGTGCCGAACCCTTCCCCGAGGCGCGCAAGCCCGCGATCAAGATGTGGATCGACTTTGGTCCCGATATCGGTGAGCGTAAAACCTCGGCCCAGGTGACGGTGCATTACACGCCCGAGACGCTGATCGGCACGCAGGTGTTGGGGGTGGTCAACTTCCCGCCGCGTCAGATCGGGCCGTTTATGTCCGAAGTTCTGGTGCTTGGGGTGCCGGACGAGGACGGGGCGATTGTGCTGATGCGCCCCACGCAACCCACCCCGAACGGAGGACGTCTGCATTGACGAAACTACTGATCGCCCGCCCTGCGCCCCCCGAAGTGCACGAGGCCCTGCAAGGCTTTGACGTGACCTATCGCGAGGACAGCGCGCCCTTGTCCGAGGACGAGATGCAAGACGCCCTGCGCGACTATGACGGGGTGCTGGCCACCTTGGGCGACCGCTTTACCGCAGATGTCTTCGGCAAGGTCGGCATGCCACGGTGCAAGATGCTCGCCAATTTCGGGGTGGGCTATAACCACATCGATGTCGAGGCGGCAAAGGCGGCGGGGCTTCAGGTCTCTAACACGCCCGGTGCCGTGACCGATGCCACCGCCGATATCGCCATGACGCTGATGCTGATGGCCGCACGCCGTGCGGGAGAAGGCGAACGGCTGGTGCGGTCAGGTCAATGGTCCGGATGGGAGCCTTCGCAGCTTTTGGGCATGCATCTGACGGGCAAGACTGTCGGGATCGTCGGGATGGGTCGGATCGGCCAAGCCGTCGCGCGGCGCTGTCACTACGGCTTTTCGATGGATGTGAAATACTTTAGCCGCAGTGCGAAAAGCGTCGCCTATCCGGCGGAACATATCAGTGATCTCAAGCAGTTGGTCGCCGCTGTTGATGTGGTCGTTATCGCAGTGCCGGGCGGGGACGACACGCAGCATCTGATCAACGCGGATGTGCTGGCGGCGATGCAGCCCCATGCCTTCCTGATCAACATCGCGCGCGGCAATATCGTCGAGGAAGCCGCTTTGATCGAGGCGCTGCAAGCGGGCACCATCGGCGGCGCAGGGCTGGATGTGTATGAGTTCGAGCCAGAGGTGCCGCAAGCCCTGCGGGATCTGGATAACGTGGTGCTATTACCGCATCTAGGCACGTCTTCCCGGGAGGTGCGTGTGGATATGTGGATGATGGCGGTTGAGAATTTGAAAGCGGGCGTCGCGGGCGAAACGCCCCCGAACCTCGTTTAACGGCCCACGGCTTCGCGCCAATGTCGGCGGCACAATGAGATATAGGTCTCGTTGCCGCCGATCTGCACCTGCGCCCCTTCGCGGATCGCTTTGCCTTCGGCATCCTGCCGCACCACCATCGTCGCTTTCTTGCCGCAGTGGCAGATCGTTCGAACCTCGCGCATTTCATCGGCAAGGGCGAGCAGCGTCGCAGACCCGGGGAAGAGCAGACCACGGAAGTCCACGCGCAGCCCGTAGCACATGATAGGCACCCGCAGGTCATCCACCGCACGGGCCAATTGCCAGACCTGATCAGGGCTGAGGAACTGCGCCTCGTCGATGAAGATGCAGGCGCAAGGGCCTTCAGCCAAACGCTTTTCGATCTTCGCCAGAAGGTCTTCTTCTGTCTCGAAAGTGTCGGCCTCGTGCCCGATCCCGATACGCGATGCGATCCGCCCGTGTCCGGCGCGGTGGTCGAATTTCGCGGTCATCAGATAGGGGACCATGCCACGTTCGACATAGTTATGAGCCGCCTGCAGAAGCACGGTCGATTTGCCCGCGTTCATGGTCGAATAATGAAAGTAAAGCTTTGCCATGGCCCTCTTTAGCGTCAGGCGACCTTGGCGTTCAAGGTGGGGGGAGGGCAGCGGGGGCGCGTCTGTCGCAGACCGCGCCCCACATGTCACAGGTGTTGAAGTGGCTCTGTGCCGGTGGGCTTAGCCGTGGCGCTGCACCAGCACAGACCCCACGGAATATCCGGCCCCGAAGGAACAGATCAGCCCGGTGTCCCCATCGGTCAGATCGTCGGAGTATTTCGAAAACGCGATGATCGACCCGGCAGAGGAGGTGTTGGCGTAGTCTTGCAGGATGTTGGGCTGCTCGCCCGCTTCGGGCGCGCGACCCAGCACTTTGCGACCGATGAAGTCATTCATCGATTTATTCGCCTGATGCAGCCACAGACGCTTCAGATCAGCGGCCTCAACGCCTTCGTCAGCCATGTGGCCCGCGATGTGTTCGGCAACCATCGGCAGTACTTCCTTGAACACCTTGCGCCCGTTCTGCATGAACTGCATGTCGCGGCGGTCTGCTACGCCATCGGGGCGAGAACGGCGCAAAAAGCCATTGTTGTTGCGGATGTTGTTCGAGAACTCGGTCGCGCAACGGGTCGATTTGATCTCGAAATAAGCACCGGCTGCGTCTTCGGCGCGTTCGATCAGCACGGCGGTGGCCACGTCCCCAAAGATAAAGTGGCAGTCACGGTCGCGCCATTCCAGATGCGCCGAGCATATCTCGGGGCAGACCACCAGCGCCGAGCGGATCGAGCCGGAGCGGATCATATCCGCCGCCGCTTGGATGCCGAAGGTCGCGGACGAACAGGCGACGTTCATGTCAAAGGCAAAGCCGTTGATATTCAGCAACTGCTGGATTTCGATCGCAACGGCCGGATAGGCGCGTTCAAGGTTCGACGCCGCACAGATGACGGCATCAACATCAGCCGCGGTTTTACCCGCCGCCTTCAACGCCTTTTGCGCCGCATCCAGCGCCATCTCGGCCATCAGGCCGGGTTCGTCGTCGGACCGTTGGCGCAGCAGGGGGTGCATCACCTTGGGGTCCAGAATACCCGTCTTATCCATGACATAGCGCTGTTCGATCCCGGACGCCTTGACGATGAACTCCTCTGACGAGTGTTCCTTGGCGGGCAATTCCCCGGCGTCGATCTCAGCGGCATGTTCGGCATTGTACAGATCGGCATAGGCGTTGAACGCCTTGACCAGCTCGGCGTTGGTGATGACCTGTTCCGGCGTAAAGATGCCGCTACCAGTAATGGCGGGTGTGTACATGGGTAAACCTTTTTCAGCGTTGTCCGAGTAGGCCAAGAAACGGCTGCGGGGTCAAGTCCAGCGGGGGCTGGCATGCAAGGGCGACGGACAATGAGAGGGGGGGGGAGGAAAGGAGAAAGACCTGCGCCAGGCATCAAAGACGCGGCGCAGGTCAGAAAGGGCAGATTAGCCCTGAAGCGATTTAACGCCGATCTCGTCTTCGGCTTGTGCCTTGATGGCCAGCGCTGCGGCATAGGCACCGGCGGCCGTGGTGAAATACGGGATCTTGTCATACAGTGCGATAGAGCGGATGGATTTGCTGTCCTCGACCGCCTGCGCGCCTTCGGTGGTGTTCATCACCAGTTGGATCGCTTCGTCCTTCATCATGTCGGTGATGTTCGGGCGACCCTCGTAGACCTTGTTCACGATCTCGCAGGCGATGTCATGCTCTGTCAGCCAGGCGGCGGTGCCACGGGTGGCGCGCAGGGTGAACCCTTGCTCCAGCAGGATACGCGCGGCAGTCAGCATGTCATCCGACTTGTCCATATCCTTGATCGAGAAGAACACACAGCCCTTGCGCGGCAGCGGGTTGCCCGCACCCATCTGCGCCTTGAGGAAGGCACGGGGGAAATCGCGGTCCCAGCCCATAACCTCGCCCGTTGACCGCATTTCCGGCCCAAGCAGCGTATCGACGCCGGGGAAGCGGGCGAAGGGCAGCACGGCTTCCTTGACCGAGAACCAAGGCATGTTCGGGTCCGCCAGTGTCATTGGATCACCCAAAGGCAGCACGTCGTCATAGGCGGCATCGTCACGGTAGGGCGCGCGTTGCGGGAAGGCCGACAGCTTTTCGCCCGCCATGATCCGCGCAGCGATTGACGCAATCGCGCTGTCCGTCGCTTTGGCGACAAAGGGCACGGTGCGCGAGGCGCGGGGGTTGACTTCGATCAGGTAGATCTCGCCGTCCTTGACCGCGAACTGGATGTTCATCAGGCCCACTACATTCAACGCCAGCGCCAGCGCCTTGGTCTGTTTTTCGACCTCGGCAATGATCTCGCGGCTCAGCGAATAGGGGGGCAGCGAACAGGCGCTGTCGCCCGAATGAACGCCGGCCTCTTCGATGTGCTGCATGATGCCCGCAACGTGGACATCCGTGCCGTCTGACAGCGCGTCTACGTCCAGCTCTACCGCGCCCGATAGGTAGTGGTCCAACAGCACGGGGCTTTTGCCCGATACGACCACCGCGTCGCGGATATAGCGTTCGAGGCTGGCCTGATCGCGCACGATCTCCATCGCGCGGCCGCCCAGAACGTAAGACGGGCGGATCACCAGCGGAAAGCCGATGTCTGCTGCGATCTCAAGCGCTTCGGCGTCGGAGTGGGCGATACCGTTATGCGGCTGTTTCAGGCCCAGCGATTGCACCAGCTGCTGGAACCGTTCGCGGTCTTCGGCAAGGTCGATCATGTCGGGCGTGGTGCCAAGGATCGGGATGCCCGCCTCTTGCAGCGCTTGCGCGATCTTCAGCGGTGTCTGGCCGCCAAACTGCACGATGACGCCGTGCAGCGTGCCGTTTTCCTGTTCGACCCGCAGGATTTCCATCACGTGTTCAAAGGTGACGGGTTCGAAATACAGCCGGTCCGAGGTGTCATAGTCGGTCGAGACGGTTTCGGGGTTACAGTTGACCATGATCGTCTCGTAGCCCGCGTCGGTCAGCGCATAGCAGGCGTGACAGCAGCAATAGTCGAACTCGATCCCTTGGCCGATCCGGTTCGGTCCGCCGCCCAGAATGACGACTTTCTGACGGTCGCTGGGGCGGGCTTCGCATTCGACCTCGTCAAAGGCGGGTGCCTCGTAGGTAGAATACATGTAGGGCGTTTGCGCTTCGAATTCGGCGGCGCAGGTGTCGATCCGTTTGAACACGGCCTTGACGCCAAGGTTCAGACGCGCGCGGCGCACGTTGTCTTCGTCGCGACCGGTCAGCGTGCCAAGGCGCGCATCGGTAAAGCCCATCATCTTGAGCTTGCGCATCCCGTCTTCGGTCAGCGGCAGCCCGTCTTTGCGGACCTGCGCCTCGGCGTCGACGATCTCGCGGATGCGGGCAAGGAACCACGGGTCGAACATGGTCACACCGTGGATATCCACGTCGGACATACCGTGACGCATCGCCTGAGCAATGGTGCGCATCCGGTCGGGGGTCTGCTTGCTGATCGCGGCAATCAGCGCAGCTTCGTTCTGTGGTGCGTCGGCGGGCAGGTCACTGTCCAGACCGGGGATGTCGATTTCGTCAAAACCAGTCAGCCCGGATTCCATCGACGCCAGCGCCTTTTGCAGTGACTCGTGGATCGTGCGGCCAATCGCCATCGCTTCGCCGACAGACTTCATCGCGGTCGTCAGATAGGGTTCGGAGCCGGGGAATTTCTCGAACGCGAATTTCGGGATCTTGGTGACGACATAATCGATTGTCGGCTCGAAGGAGGCAGGCGTCACGCCGGTGATGTCGTTGTCCAGCTCGTCTAGGGTAAAGCCCACCGCCAGCTTGGCCGCGATCTTGGCGATGGGGAAGCCCGTCGCCTTGGACGCCAGCGCAGAGGAGCGCGATACACGGGGGTTCATCTCGATCACGACCATGCGGCCATCTTCGGGGTTCACGGCCCATTGCACGTTCGATCCGCCTGTTTCCACGCCGATTTCGCGCAGCACGGCGATCGAGTGGTTACGCATGATCTGGTATTCTTTGTCGGTCAGCGTCAGGGCAGGGGCCACGGTGATCGAATCGCCTGTGTGCACGCCCATCGGGTCGACGTTCTCGATCGAGCATACGATGATCGCGTTGTCAGCAGTGTCGCGCACCACTTCCATCTCGTATTCTTTCCAGCCAAGCAGGCTTTCATCAATCAGGATCTGACCCATCGGCGACGCGTCCATCCCCGAGCGGCAGTAGAATTCGTAATCGTCGCGGTTATAGGCCACGCCGCCGCCGGTGCCACCCATTGTGAAGGCAGGGCGGATGATCGCGGGCAGGCCGACATATTCCAGCGCGTCGAGCGCAAGCTGCACGCCTGCCGCAAGGTCTTTCTTGCCGCTGGCGGCGACGGGTGCGGTGACGATGGTCGCCTTGGGGTTTTCGATGCCCAAACGGTCCATCGCCTCGCGGAAGAGCTTGCGATCCTCTGCCATTTCAATGGCTTCGCGTTTCGCGCCGATCATCTCGACGTTGAATTTCTCGAGCACGCCCATCTCTTCGAGCGCGAGCGAGGTGTTCAGCCCGGTCTGACCGCCCATCGTTGGCAGCAGCGCGTCGGGGCGCTCTTTCTCGATGATCTTGGCGACGATTTCAGGGGTGATGGGTTCGATGTAGGTGGCATCCGCCAGCCCCGGATCGGTCATGATCGTCGCAGGGTTGGAGTTCACGAGGATGACGCGGTAGCCTTCCTCTTTCAGGGCCTTACAGGCCTGCGCGCCGGAGTAGTCGAACTCGCACGCCTGACCGATGACAATGGGCCCCGCTCCAATGATCATGATCGACTGGATATCGGTTCTTTTTGGCATGGCTCAGGCCCCCGGATGTTTGCAAATTCTCCGCGTTATAGGCTTTGGGGGGAGAGGTGCAAGGGGGCATGTCGGGATATGGGGCGTGTTTTCAGGCAACACGCATGTGGCAGGGGCGCAGCACCGCTCGATGCGGTGCCCCTTTGCCTTACCCGAGCGTCAGGAAGGCCCGCAAAGACGCCTCGAAGTCGCGCGGCTTTTCGGCGTGCAGCCAATGGCCTGTGTCCGGCAGCTTGGCAAAGCGCGCCTGCGGGAACAGCGCCTTGATCACGGGGCGGTCTTCGGGTTTGACATAGGTTGAGTTGCCGCCGGACAGGAACAGCACCTCCCCCTCGTATTGTCCATCGACCCCATCGGGCCAGCCGACGATCTTGGACATCTCTGCCTCAAGCACATCAAGGTTCAGCTTCCACACCTTGTTGGGCACATCCAGAGACTGGGTGAAAAAGCTTTGCAATGCGGGCTCGACCCCCGCAGCCGCCAATTGGTCAGAGGCGTCGGAGCGGCGGGTGAGCGTACCCAGATCAACCGTGCGCATCGCATCGATAAATTCTTGCTGGCTGTGGCCATAAGCGACGGGCGCGATATCGGCGACCACCAGACGGTTCACAAGTTCGGGATGGTTCAGCGCCAGCATCATGGCCGCCTTACCGCCCATCGAATGCCCGCAGACGTCCATTGGCGCGCCAAGATGGGTGATGACCTCTGCCAGATCGGCGGCCATCTCGGGGTAGCTTTGCGTCTGCGCGCGCGGGCTGTCCCCGTGGTTGCGCATATCGACGGTCACCACGCGGCGCTGGTCGGACATCCGTTTGGCGATCACGCCCCAATTGCGGCCTGACCCGAAAAGACCATGCACGATCAGCAGGGCAGGGGCGTCGCCTTTGGTGCCATATTCAGTGTAATTCAACATGCCCAAGATGTAGGGCCATTGCAGCCGATGTGCCAGACCGTTTAGGGTCGAAACATGCTGGATCAAAAAGACCTAGAGACCAAGGCACGTGAAATGCAGCGCGGCTTGCAGGCAAAGCTGGGTGTGCAGGGGCGCGATGTCTCTCATGCGTTGGCGCGCGCAGGGCGACGTCTGCCCGCGCGGGTGCGGCGTGAGGGTAAGGTCTTTGCACAGGCGGCTTTTATGGCGCGCAACCCTAAGATGGCACGCAGGCTCGAGGGCGCGACGGTGCAGACCGCCTATGACCACGTGATGGAGCATCTTGCCGGGATCGACGTGGCCGAACGGCGCAAGGACCGCTGGCTTGGTCTTGCGGCCAATGTGGCGTTCAATCTGATTTGCGTGGCGGTGGCGTTCATCACATTTCTGTGGTGGCGCGGCTACGTCTGACGGGCGCTGCTGTTACGATCGAATTTGCAAAAGCCCCGCTGCGGACCTGCAAGCGGGGCTTTGTTTTGAAGCGTGGTTTGGGGCGCTGCCCCGCCCTTGCGGGCCCCCCGGGATTTAATCCATTTGGAAGGGCCCGGGGCACATCGCTTTAGAGGTTGGGGCTTTAGAGGTCGGGATAGATCGGGAAGCGGGCGCAGAGCGCTTCGACTTCGGCTTTGACCTTGGCTTCGACCTCGGCGTTGCCATCGGCACCATTGGCGGCCAGCCCGTCGACAACCTCGATGATCCAGTCGGCGATCTGACGGAATTCATTCTCACCAAACCCGCGTGTTGTTGCCGCAGGTGAGCCCAAACGGATGCCGGAGGTGACCATGGGCTTTTCAGGGTCAAACGGCACACCGTTCTTGTTGCAGGTGATATGCGCGCGGCCCAGAGCTTTTTCCGTGTCGTTCCCTTTGACGCCTTTGGGGCGCAGGTCGACCAGCAGCAGGTGGGTGTCGGTGCCGTGGGTGATCGTGTCGAGCCCGCCTTTGATCAGCTGGTCGCTGAGTGCTTGGGCGTTCTTGATGACCTGTTGGATGTAGGTCTTGAACTCGGGCTTGAGCGCTTCACCAAAGGCCACGGCCTTGGCCGCGATCACATGCATCAGCGGGCCACCCTGAATACCGGGGAAGATGGCCGAGTTGAACTTTTTCGCCAGCGCTTCGTCGTTGGTCAGGATCATGCCGCCGCGCGGACCGCGCAGGGTTTTATGTGTGGTGGTTGTCGCCACATGCGCATGGGGGAAGGGGGAGGGGTGTTCGCCCGCAGCGACCAGACCGGCAAAATGGGCCATGTCCACCTGCAGGTAGGCACCGACCATATCGGCAATCTCGCGCATCCGCTTGAAGTCGATCTGGCGCGGAATGGCGGAGCCACCGGCGATGATCAGCTTGGGCTGGTGCTCTTTCGCAAGCGCTTCGACCTGGTCATAGTCAAGCTGGTTGTCTTGTTTGCGCACGCCGTACTGGATGGCGTTGAACCATTTGCCGGATTGGTTCGGCTTGGCCCCGTGGGTCAGGTGGCCGCCCGCGTCGAGGCTCATGCCCAGAATGGTGTCACCGGGTTGCAGCAGCGCGGTGAACACGCCCTGGTTGGCTTGGCTGCCCGAATTCGGCTGCACGTTGGCGAAGTCGCAGTTGAACAATTTGCACGCGCGTTCAATCGCCAGGTTTTCCGCCACATCGACAAAATCACACCCGCCATAATAGCGGCGGCCCGGGTAGCCTTCGGCATATTTGTTGGTCATCACCGACCCCTGCGCCGCCATGACAGCCGCAGACACGATGTTTTCGGAGGCGATCAGTTCGATCTCGTTACGCTGGCGACCCAGCTCGTCTGTAATGGACCCAAAGATTTCGGGATCGGCTTCGGACAGGGGGGTGGTGAAAAAACCGGACATGGGCGTGGTTCCTTTGACTACGTGTGCGGGTTGCGGGCTATCTAGCTTAATCCGGCACGGGGGTGAAGGTCGTAATGCGCCGGTCGCACCGTCATATGCGGCAAAGCTGGTAGGTCGGCGCGATATGTGGTTCTTTTGACTGTGAATATCCCTCATTGGAAACATCCGCCCATGAAGATCGCTTTTATCGCCAGCCGCTCTGATGTTGCACAGGATGCGTTGACGGCGCTGAGCGCACGATACGGCAATGTCACGCGCGAGGAGGCAGAGGTTATCGTCGCCCTCGGGGGGGACGGGTTCATGCTGCAGGCGCTGCACGACTCGCAAGAGCTGTCGACGCCGGTCTATGGCATGAACCGCGGCACCATCGGGTTCTTGATGAACGCCTATGCCGAAGAGGATCTGGTGGATCGTCTGCGCGCAGCAGAAGAGGCGGTGATCAACCCGCTGGTGATGGTCGCCACACATGCGAATGGCGAGACTTCCAAGGCGCTGGCCTTGAACGAGGTCGCCTTGCTGCGCGAAGGACCGCAGGCCGCCAAGCTGCGGATCAGCGTCGACGGGCGCGTGCGGATGGAGGAGCTGGTCTGCGATGGCGCACTGGTGGCGACGCCTGCCGGGTCCACCGCCTATAATTACTCCGCGCACGGCCCGATCCTGCCGATTGGCGCGGATGTGCTGGCCCTGACGGCGATGGCGGCGTTTCGGCCACGGCGCTGGCGCGGGGCCTTGCTGCCGAAAACGGTGACCGTGCGCTTTGATGTGCTGGAGCCCGCCAAACGCCCTGTGATGGCCGACGCCGACGGGAATTCCTACCGCGATGTCGTCGCGGTCGAGATCACCTCGGACCCGTTGATCAAGCACCGTATCCTGTTCGATCCGGGCCACGGTCTGGAAGAACGGCTGATCAGCGAGCAGTTCAACTAATCCGCGTTTCAGACGGAACCGCGGTGCCTTTGGCGCGTTGATATTCCGAGACGCATGAGAGGCCGCTCAGGTGCTTTCATCGTTTGGAATTTTAGCAAAAGGAGACCTGACATGAATTGGGATACAATCAAAGGTAACTGGAGCCAGATGACCGGTAAGGTCAAAGAAGAATGGGGTGATCTGACCGACGATGACCTGACAGAAGCCGCCGGCGAACGCGATCAGCTGGTCGGCAAGATTCAGGCGCGCTACGGCGTTGCCAAAGACGAGGCGGAGCGTCAGGTAGAAAGCTTCGTGGCCAAACACTAACTGGCCTAGATATCGATTAAAAAAGGCGGCTGTTACAGCCGCCTTTTTCGCGTTCTGGGGTGCCAGATCTATCAGGTGTCCTTGGCGTAGCCGATGGTTTGCAGTGCCGACTTGATCTCGTCCAGAATGGCCGGATCGTCGATCGTCGCGGGCAGCTTGAACGGCTCTGCATCCGCCAGTTTGACCATCGTTGCCCGCAGGATCTTGCCTGAACGCGTCTTGGGCAAGCGATCCACCACCAGCGTCATCTTATAGGCTGCCACAGGCCCGATCTGGTCACGCACCCGTTGCTGGCATTCGGCTGCAATCTCGGCATGGGGGCGGTCGACCCCTTTGGACAGGCACACAAACCCCATCGGAGCCTGCCCTTTCAGCGGATCGCTGACGCCAATCACGGCACATTCAGCCACATCGGGGTGGCCGGCCAGAACCTCCTCCATCGCGCCGGTGGACAAGCGGTGACCGGCGACGTTGATCACGTCATCGGTGCGCGCCATGATATAAAGATATCCATCCTCGTCGATCCTGCCCGCATCGCCCGTTTCGTAGTATCCGGGATAGGTCGTGAGGTAACTTTTGCGGAAGCGATCTTCGGCATTCCACAGGGTTGGCAGCGTGCCGGGAGGCAGGGGCAGCTTGATCGCGATAGACCCCAAAGTGCCAGCGGGTTGCGGTTCACCCGCCTCGTTCAGAATTTGCACGTCATAGCCCGGCATCGGCACCGTGGGGGAGCCGACCTTGACCGGCAGCGCCTCTAGTCCGGCGGGGTTTCCGACGATGGTATAGCCGGTTTCGGTCTGCCACCAATGGTCATAGACGGGTATGCCCAGCTTTTCCTGCGCCCAGATCACGGTGTCTGGGTCGGCGCGCTCGCCCGCGAGATACAGCGCGCGCAGGCAGGAAATGTCGTATTTGCCAATCTCCTCGCCCTTGGGATCTTCGCGTTTGACAGCGCGGATCGCGGTGGGGGCGGTAAAGAAGCTGCGGACATTGTGTTCGGAAATGACGCGCCAGAAGGTGCCCGCATCGGGTGTGCCCACGGGCTTGCCTTCGAACACAACGGTGGTGTTGCCATGCACCAGCGGGCCATAGCAAATGTAGCTGTGCCCCACGACCCAGCCCACATCGGAGGCAGCCCAGAAGACATCGCCCGGATCGACGTTGTAGATGTTCTTCATCGTCCAGTTCAGCGCCACCAGATGCCCCGCGGTTTGGCGCACCACGCCCTTGGGCGCGCCGGTCGTGCCCGAGGTGTAAAGAATGTAGGCGGGGTGGTTGCCCTCCACCGCGAGGCAGGGCGCGGGGGTGGTGCCTTTTTGCGCCGCGTGCCAATCCAGATCGCGCCCCGGTGTCAGATCGCAGGGGGCCTGTTCGCGCTGCAGGATTAGGCAGAAGTCGGGTTTATGGTCGGCCTGTTCAATGGCCCCGTCAAGCAGCGGCTTATAGGCCACGACGCGCGCTGGTTCCAACCCGCAGGAAGCGGCGATGATCGCTTTGGGGGTGCAGTCGTTGATCCGCACGGCCAGCTCGTTTGAGGCAAAGCCGCCGAACACGACCGAGTGCACCGCCCCGATCCGCGCACAGGCGAGCATCGCCTCAAGCGCTTCGGGAACCATCGGCATATAGATGATCACGCGGTCGCCTTTGCCCACCCCATTGGCCTGCAGCGCGCCGGCGACAGCGGCGACGCGGGTTTGCAGCTCGGCAAAGGTGATCTTGGTCTGGGTGCCGGTGATCGGGCTGTCATGGATGATCGCCACCTGATCGGCACGGCCGTTTTCCACATGGCGGTCAACGGCATTATAGCACGCATTTACTTTGGCGTCGGCGAACCATTCGTACAGATCATTGCCCTTGTCGAACAAAGCCTGACGGGGCGCTTCCTCCCAATCGATGGCTTTGGACTGCTCTAGCCAGTAGGCTTCAGGGTTGTCCTGACAGCTTTTGTAAATGTCGTGATATCCCATATGCGGCTCCCTCCCGTGAACGCGAATACCATTTGGTAGGCCACGTCCGCGGGAAAGAGCAAGAGCTTGCGCCTATATCGCGGCCATCCGGCAACAAAGTTTACAGCCGCTTCCCCGCACGCGGTGTCAAAATTTACAAGCGCGTTTCGGCCTATTTCCGGTAGCGCACAGAATTTCGCGCAGCTCATGTCGAATATGACCCACCGCGTCGAATTTGGATCAGATCAATCGCGCAAAGGGGCGCAGCATCGCGGATAGGGACGGCATGTCGCCGCCCTTCGTCTTTGAACAAAGGTTCAGAACAATGGGTGATAAGCTCGCCAACAAGAAGAAAAAGGCCAAAGCAGACGCACGGCCTGCCAAGCCGATGCCAAGCAGCGTGTCTGACATCAAGGCACCCTTTGCGGCCAAGGGCACCAAACCGGCCAAGTAATTCCGGCCGGTTCCGGTCCATGCGCCGCCCCGCATAAGGGCGGCGTTTTCACGCGGGGCGTCAGCCGTATTCGGCGACCGGCGTACCGGCGATAGCACCGACGTTCAGCAGCCCGCGCGCGGTGATCGACGGAGAGACGATGTGGGCACGGTTGCCCATCCCCATCAGGATCGGCCCAACCTCAAGCCCGCCTCCCTTCATCTTCAGAATATTGCGCACGCCCGATGCCGCATCCGCATGGGCAAAGACAAGAACATTCGCAGCACCTTCCATCCGGTTCGAAGGCAGCAGACGGCTGCGCAGCTCGGGGTCGAGTGCGGCGTCGATGTTCATCTCGCCCTCATAGCAGAAATCATGGTTGCCCGCATCCAGCAGCCGCAGCGCCGCGCGCAGACGTTTGCCCGACCCTTCGCCCTGATTGCCGAACTGGCTTTGCGAACACAGGGCGATCTTGGGTTCGATGCCGAAACGTTGCACATGGCGCGCAGCACCGATGGCGATCTCGGCGATCTGTTCGGGGGTGGGGTGCAGATGCACCTGCGTATCCGCGATAAACAGCGGCCCATCTTCCAGGATCATCAGCGACAAGGCCCCGTGGGGGCGCCGCCCGTCGCGACCGAGAACCTGTTCGATATAATTCATATGCCAGCGGAATTCCCCGAAGGTGCCGCAGATCAGGCTGTCGGCCTCTTCGCGGTGCACCATCACCGCGCCGATGGCGGTGGTATTGGTGCGCATGATGGCGCGCGCGATATCAGGTGACACGCCGCGGCGGGCCATCAGGTTGTGATAGGTCTCCCAATAGTCGCGGTAGCGCGGGTCGTTCTCGGGGTTCACCAGATCCACTGTCTCGCCCAGCTTGATTGTCAGACCAGCCTTTTCGATGCGCCGTTCGATCACCTCGGGGCGGCCGATCAGGATCGGGCGTTCCTTGGTTTCCTCCACCATGGCTTGGGCGGCGCGCAGCACGCGTTCGTCTTCGCCTTCGGCAAAGACGATCCGGCGCGGGGCCACGCGCGCGGCCTCGAACACGGGACGCATCAGCATGGACGACTTGAAGACCGAGCTGTCCAGCTTGTGGCGATAGGCGGCCAGATCCTCGATCGGGCGGGTGGCGACGCCGGTGTCCATCGCGGCTTTCGCGACGGCGGTAGAGACGACACCGATCAGGCGCGGGTCAAAGGGTTTGGGGATCAGGTAGTCGGGGCCAAAGGTCAGCTGTTCGCCCTGATAGGCGGCGGCAGCCTCGGCGGAGGTGGTGGCACGGGCAAGCGCGGCGATCCCGTCGATACAGGCGATCTTCATCTCGTCATTGATGGTGGTTGCCCCCACATCCAGCGCACCGCGGAAGATAAAGGGGAAGCACAATACGTTATTGACCTGATTGGGAAAATCCGACCGGCCCGTTGCGATAATCGCGTCAGGGGCCACCGCGCGGGCGAGATCGGGCATGATCTCCGGCGTGGGGTTGGCCAGCGCAAAAATGATCGGCTGCGGCGCCATTTTCTGCACCATTTCGGGGCTCAGGACACCGGGACCAGAGAGGCCGAGAAACAGATCGGCATCATGGATCACATCGGCCAGATCACGCAGGTCGGATTTCTGCGCGTATTCCGATTTGATCGGGTTCATGTCGATCTCACGGCCCTCGTAGACCAGACCGTGAATGTCACAAAGCCAGACGTTCTCGCGCTTCACACCGAGTTTCAGCAGCATGTTCAGACAAGCAATGCCCGCAGCGCCGCCGCCTGTGGATACGATCTTGATGTCCTCGAACTTCTTGCCCGCCACGAAAAGCGCGTTCTTCACGGCGGCCCCAACGACAATCGCGGTGCCGTGCTGGTCGTCGTGGAAAACCGGAATGTTCATCCGCTCACGGCAGATGCGTTCGACGGTAAAGCAATCGGGGGCCTTGATGTCTTCGAGGTTGATCGCGCCGAAGGTCGGCTCTAGCGCGCAGACCAGTTCAGCAAGCTTTTCGGGGTCGTTCTGGTCCAGCTCGATGTCGAAGCAATCGATATTGGCGAATTTCTTGAAAAGGACGGCCTTGCCCTCCATCACCGGTTTGGAGGCCAGCGCGCCGATGTTGCCGAGCCCCAGAACCGCCGTGCCATTGGTCACCACACCCACAAGGTTCGCGCGGGTGGTGTAATGCGCGGCTGTGGTAGGGTCGGCCTTGATCTCAAGGCAGGCTTCGGCCACGCCGGGGGAATAGGCGCGCGCCAGATCGCGGCCGTTCGCCAGTGGTTTGGTCGCGCGCACTTCGAGTTTTCCGGGCTTGGGGAAAGCGTGATAGTCAAGTGCGGCTTGGCGCAGATTGGGCGCATCGGTCATGTTTTGGCGGTCCTTTAAGAGAGTAGTTTAGCGTTAAACTATTTTGCCAGCCGCGCCAACACGACTTTTGGAGCGGGGCGTGTCACCGCCCATGCGGCGCAGATTGTAGGGCGGGAAGGGGGCCAGCCCCCATCGTGACAGGCCACGATTCCCCCGGAGTTTGTCTGGCAAAATGAAGCATGGCATTTTTCCGCTTTTGGCATCGCAACTTTGGCGAAAGGTTTTTATAGTTTTGTGAAACTTGGGGGAATTATGACCAGTGATTTGCGACAGCACGCCAGCGCCGTGCAGGAAAATGCCTATGCGCCCTATTCCAACTTCAAGGTGGGGGCCGCGTTGCGCACGGCCTCGGGTGCGGTGTTTGTAGGCTGCAACGTGGAAAATGTCGCCTACCCGGAAGGCACCTGTGCCGAGGCCGGTGCCATCGCCGCCATGATCGCGGCGGGCGAGACGGCTTTTGTAGAGGCTTATGTGATTGCGGGCAGCCCCACGCCCGTCACGCCCTGTGGCGGCTGCCGTCAGAAACTGGCTGAATTCGGTCAGGGGGACGCGCGGGTGACCATGGCGACCCTGTCGGGCGTTGAAGAGGTGATGACCATGGCCGAGCTGTTGCCCGGTGCCTTTGGCCGCGCGCATATGGAGGGCTAAGCCATGGATGCCCGCGCGATCCTGTCCAAACTGCGGCACCGGCGGTCGCTGAACCGAGAAGAGCTTGTCTGGTTCGCGATGGCCCTTGCCGACGGGCGGGTCAGTGATGCGCAGGCGGGGGCCTTTGCGATGGGGGTCTGTCAGGTCGGGCTGAGCGATGTGGGCCGCGTGGCCCTGACGCTCGCCATGCGCGACAGCGGGCGGGTGTTCGATTGGGATCTGAACGGGCCGGTGCTGGATAAACATTCGACGGGCGGTGTGGGCGATTGCGTCAGCCTTGTGCTGGCCCCTGCCTTGGCCGCCTGCGGGGCCTATGTGCCGATGATCTCGGGGCGTGGGCTGGGGCATACCGGCGGGACGCTGGACAAGCTTGAGGCCATTCCGGGTGTGAATACCACATTGGACGAGGCGCAGTTTCGCGCCGTGGTGGCCAAGGCAGGCTGTGCGATTGTCAGTGCAACCGACGGTATCGCCCCCGCGGACAAGCGGCTTTATGCGGTGCGCGATGTGTCCTCGACCGTGGACAGCCTCGATCTGATCACCGCGTCGATCCTGTCGAAGAAGCTGGCGGCGGGGCTGGATGGTTTGGTCTTGGACGTCAAGGTCGGCAGCGGTGCCTTCATGAAAGATCTGGCGCAGGCGCAGGCGCTGGCGACGGCGTTGACCAAGACTGCGAATGCGAGTGGATGCCGGACGACGGCGGTGATCAGCGATATGAGCCAGCCCCTGGTGCCCAGCCTTGGGAACGCGCTGGAAGTGGCCGAAGTGATGCGCGTGCTGACGGGGCACAACAAGGGGCCGATTGTCTCGGTCTGTGCGGCTCTTGGGGGGGTGTTGCTGGCCAATGCAGGGCTGGCGGGCGATGTGCAGGTCGGGGCGGATATGATCGTGCAGGCGATCCGGTCGGGCCGCGCGGCGGAACGCTTTGGCGTAATGATCGCGGCCATGGGCGGGCCTGCGAAGTTTGTCGAAAACTGGACGCGGTTCCTGCCCGAGGCGACGATCATCGGAGAGGTCCCCGCACCGAAAACCGGATATGTAACCGCGATTGACGGCGAGGCCTTGGGCCTTGCCGTCGTCGCTTTGGGCGGCGGGCGCGCGGTCGAGACGGACCAGATCAACCCGGCCGTGGGGATTTCGGATGTCGTCCGCCTAGGCGCGAAAGTATCGTCCAAGGGGCCACTGGCGGTGGTCCATGCCGCCCGCGCCGGTGACGCAGAGCGGGCCGCACAGGCGGTGCGCGGTGCGATCACCATCGGCCCGAAGCCGGTCGCCGTGCCGGATTTGATTGTAGAGAGGGTCGGCTGATGGCGCGTGCTTTTCTGGTTGTGATGGATTCCGTCGGTATCGGCGGTGCCCCCGATGCGGACACCTTCTTTAACGGGCGTGTGCCGGACACCGGCGCGAATACCTTGGGTCATATCGCGCAGGCCTGTGCAGAGGGCCGTGCAGAAGACGGGCGCAGCGGCCCATTGAACGTGCCGCATATGGCGTCGCTGGGGCTTGGCCCCGCGATTGAACTGGCCAGCGGGCTGCATATCGCAAGCCTTGATGGCACCGTCAGCGGCACATGGGGCGCGGCGACAGAAATTTCGCGCGGCAAGGATACGCCCTCGGGCCATTGGGAATTGGCCGGTTTGCCGGTCCCGTGGGAGTGGCATTACTTTCCTGATGTGTCGAAGTCCTTTCCGCCTGCGCTTGTTGCGCAGCTTGCGGCCTTTGCCGGCACGGACGAGATTTTGGGGAATTGCCCCGCCCCCGGCACCGCCATTATCGAGGAGTTCGGCGCGCAGCATATCAAGACCGGTTTCCCGATCTGCTATACCTCGGCTGACAGCGTGTTGCAGATCGCCGCGCATGAAGAGAGTTTCGGCCTGCAACGGCTGTTGGACCTATGCGAAAACATGGCCCCGATCGCGCATGAGTTGAAAGTCGGACGGGTGATCGCGCGTCCCTTCATCGGGGATGCGCAAAGCGGTTTTACCCGCACCACCAACCGTCGTGATTTCGCGATCAAGCCACCCGCGCCGGTGCTGAGCAACTGGGTGCAGGACAGTGGTGCCCGTGTTTATGCCGTTGGAAAGATCGGTGACATTTTTTCGATGACCGGTTTTGACGAGGTGCGCAAAGGGTCTGACGAGACATTGATGGGCCATCTTGGCGATCTGGTCGAGAGCGCCGAAGACGGCAGCCTGACGTTTGCGAATTTTGTGGAGTTTGACAGTCTTTATGGGCATCGGCGCGATGTGTCGGGCTATGCCCGCGCGCTTGAGTGGTTTGATGCCGAGATTGGTAAGCTGCTGGGGCAACTGCGGGACGGGGATCTGCTGGTGCTGACTGCAGATCACGGGAACGACCCGACATGGGTGGGCACCGACCACACCCGCGAACGGGCGCCGGTTCTGGTGGCAGGGCAGGGCGCTGGCAGCTTGGGGCAGATCGGTTTTCGCGATGTCGCTGGGCTGGTGGCGCGGCATCTTGGGGTTGCGGTGCCCGACTAAACTCTGTTCGGCGGCGTATCGGTCGGGTGGGGGCCAGCCCCCATCGCGGCGGGGCCGCGATCCCCCCGGAGTTTGACTGGCAAAATGAAGCTGGCGAAGATGCGATGGTTGCGGGGCAAGGCTTTTCGGGGCATGAGTTCAGCCAAGTAATATGGAGAGCGCCCCGATGTCCGATATCGTTGAACACCTGACCGTCGTTAATCATCCGCTGGTGCAGCACAAGCTGACAATCATGCGGGATAAATCCACATCGACCGCGGCGTTCCGCCAGTTGCTGCGCGAGATCAGCCAGCTTCTGGCCTATGAGGTGACCCGCGGCCTGCCGATGACGACCAAGCGGATCGACACGCCGATGCAGCCGATGGACGCACCTACGCTGGACGGCAAGAAGCTGGCGCTGATCTCTATCCTGCGGGCGGGCAACGGGTTGATGGATGGCGTACTGGAACTGATCCCGTCGGCACGGGTAGGCTTTGTTGGCCTGTATCGTGACGAGGAAACGTTGCAGCCGGTGGAATACTATTTCAAGGTGCCCGAGGGTATGGACGACCGTCTGGTGATCGCCGTGGACCCGATGCTCGCCACTGGTAATTCATCCGTGGCAGCGATCGACATGCTGAAGAAAGCCGGTGCGACCAATATCCGCTTCCTGTGTCTGCTGGCGGCCCCCGAAGGCGTGGCCCGCATGAAAGAGGCGCATCCCGATGTGCCGATCGTCACCGCGGCGGTCGACGAGAAGCTGAACGAGCAGGGGTATATCATTCCCGGGCTTGGTGACGCCGGTGACCGGATGTTCGGGACCAAGTAAGGCGCAAAATGGGCGATCCGGTGATCAGGGTGCTTTACTCTGAAACCGGGATCGCGCATGGTTTATGTACTACATTGTGTGGGGGCGCAGATGAAATTTACTAGTATTGTGGCAGTTGCGGCATTGATGACGACGTTTGGGGCAGGTATTTCCCAAGCGCAAAGCTTTCGCGATCAGCCGGCGGAATTCCCGTCGGCCTCGTATAAGGGCAAGCAATATGTCGACAGCAAAGGCTGTGTGTTTATTCGGGCCGGTATCGACGGCAATGTGACCTGGGTGCCGCGCGTGTCGCGCAAGCGTCAGGGTGTCTGCGGCTTCAAGCCGACCAATGTGCAGACAGCGGCCAGCGCGCCTGCGGGTGGTGCTGATGCGCCGGTGCAGATCACCGTGAACAACGCGCCCGCCGCGGCCAAACAGCCCACGGTTGCGGCACGCTCTCTGCCACAGCGCAAGGCCAAGCCGGTTGTTGTACGCCAGAAAGCACCCAAGCCGGTGCGCCAGCCGGTGCCACGCTCGGTCGACGTGCCAGCCGCACCGCGCGCGCAAGCGCCGGTGGCGGTGGCGCAGGTGCCGACCACCTGTGCCGGACGCTCTGCCATCAGCCAGCAATATTCCGGGTCGCGGACCAAGGGGCTCGCCGTGCGTTGCGGCCCGCAAACCGCGCCGATCCTGCCCTCCACCGCGCAGGTCGGGGCCGTGGCAACTGCGTCGTCCTATGGGGCAAACACAGGCAGCGTCACAACCACGGCGAGACCCGCAGCGGCGCATGCGCATACGCGGATCGTGCCGAAACATGTCGCGATCAACCGCCAGAACACCTATGCCAACGTCTCGGTGCCCAAAGGATATCGCCCCGTGTGGGAAGACGACCGTCTGAACCCCAAGCGGGCCGAACAGAACCTTGAGGGGCGGTCCAAGATGTTGTTGATCTGGACCAACACTGTGCCGCGTCGTCTGGTCAACCAAAGCACAGGGCGGGACATGACCGCGCGTTTGCCGCTGGTCTACCCCTATACCTCGGTCGAGCAGCAGCGCCGCGAGTTGGGCGAGGTGAGCTTTGCCAAGCGCAACGGCCAACTGGTCAAACGTATCGTCCGCAACAAGAACGCAGCGCCTGCCGCGCGCAAGCCGGTCTACTCCAGCCGTTCGACCCCCAAGCCAGTCGCCACAGCCCCAGCGACCCCGCGTGCCGCGGGCAAGACCTATGTGCAGATCGGCGTCTATGGGGACAGCGCGAACGCGCAGCGTGCGGCACAACGTATCGCGCGGATGGGGATGGGCGCGCGCATTGGCAAGTCCACCCGCGGCGGCAAGACCTATCTGTCGGTGCAGGCGGGGCCCTTTGGCCCGTCCGCGGCCCCGGCGGCTTTGGGTAAGTTGCGCGGTGCCGGTTACGGCGATGCCTACATCCGCTGACGCATCCGCACGACAGTACAGACAAAAGGCCAGTCGGGGCGATCCGGCTGGCCTTTTGAGTTGAAGGTCGGAGTGTGTATCTCTGCCTTAGCCGCCGCAGATATTTTGCAGCCGTAGCCAGTCGGCATCGTTCAGCAGAGGGTCGGTTTCCTTGCCGTTCATCGGATCGCCTTCGATCAGGGGCAGCACCGTCTCTCCGGTGATGTCACGGGCTTGCGCGTAAGGGGTGCTGTGCAGGCGCTGTTTTTCGAAACGGGCAAGCAGGGCGTCAACGGGCGGTTCCGGCGCGGGTTCGGCCATCAGATGTTCGGCGTAGCGTGTGAGGGCCGCATCCGACACATCGCCGGTGGTCAGCAGGCGGAAGTTTTCGCGGATGCCGATGGTGGCGAGCATATGTTCAAGCGGGTCTGTGACGGCGCGTTTCGCCTGTTCCGCCAGAATATAGCCGCCCGCGATATCGGGAGACTCGTAATCCTCGAACAGGGTCTTGTTCAGCACGATCAGCCCGCCGGGCAGGTGCAGGCTGGGGCGGGTCATGGCGGGCAGTACCACCATCGGATCAGACGACAGCCGCGCGCCGAGCTTTGCCAGCGCCGTGCGCCCGCGGGCGTTGGTACAAGCGGGGCCGGACACCCGTTCGATCTTTTTCAGCAGCGCTGCCCCGATGGAGGCGCGTTTGACCTTGGGCACCACCCGCAGCGTGTGATCTTGCAGCGCGCCTGGCAGCCAGAACAGCGCCACCGCCGCCACCACCAGCGCCGAGGTCAGCACCCCGGCAAAGCGCAGCCGCCCCGGGCGGGGGCGACGGCGTTCGACCACGCGGCGCAGGGTTTCGATGGCGTCGATCATCTCTCCCTCGCTGTCGGGGATTTCCAGCGTTTCACTGGGGTCGCCGTCGGGGTGGAAAATCGCAGGGCGGGTGCCAGGGTTTGAACGCGCCAAAGCCGCCAGTGACCAATGGGTCAGCGCCTGATCCTTGAGGTCGGAAATCACCAGTGTCGCATCGCCGATCGACACGATGACTTCACGACGTTGGGCATCGGGGGCCGAACGCCATAGTCCGGTTGCTTCCAACCGGGCGTATTTGGAAAGGGCTGTCATATCCTGAAGTATAGTGCCTAACTGTTTTGGATAGTTTACCACCTGACACGGGTTGAGCAATGGGTGGACTTAAGACAGCATAGGAGAATTCGAAAGGAGCGTCCCATGCAGATCAAGCCCGCACATCCCGATGATGCCGCCAGACTTGTCGAGATCTGGTATCATGGTTGGCATCAGGCCCATGCCGATGTCGTGCCCCCCGCCTTGACCGCCCTGCGCAGTTTCGAAGAGTTCACGATGCGGATGCGTGTGCACCTTAAGCATACGCAGGTGGTCTGGGTCGAAGGGCAGATCGCGGGGTTCTTCATGGTGGACCATGACGAGATCTACCAGTTCTACGTCAGCGATGCCTTTCAGGGCAGCGGTCTGGCGCAGCAGATGATGGCGGCGACCAAAGCAGAACTGGGGCATGGGCTGAAATGGCTGGCCTGTTCGGTTGGCAACACCCGTGCAGCGCGGTTCTATGAGGCCTGCGGCTGGGTGCAGGCGGGCACGATCCCCTACGAGGTCGAAACCGGCGAGGGGCCGTTGCAGATTGACGTTTGGCGGTACGAAAAACGGCTCGGCCCGCAAGAGCAGGCAGAGGCGGTGATCGTCGCCGATCCGGTCGTCACACAGCGCGCGATGTAGACCGCACTAAAGCCTGGCGGCCTGTGCGCGCAGTTCGAATTTCTGGATCTTCCCGGTCGAGGTTTTCGGCAGCTCTTGAAACACCACGCGTTTGGGTGCTTTGAAACCCGCAAGCGTGTCGCGCGCAAAGGCGATCAGGGCAGCTTCGTCTCCACTCCGGCCCGGTTTCAGCTCGACAAAAGCACAGGGCACTTCGCCCCATTTCTCGTCCGGTTGCGCGACAACGGCGGCGAGGTTCACATCCGGATGGCCCATCAATACGCCTTCGACCTCGACGGACGAGATGTTCTCGCCGCCCGAGATGATGATGTCCTTGGCGCGGTCGGCGATCTGCATATGTCCGTTCGGATGCTGCACCGCCAGATCGCCCGAATGGAAATACCCGCCCGCAAAGGCCGCGCGCGTGGCGGCGGGGTTCTTGAAATACCCTTTCATCACCGAATTGCCGCGGATCATGATCTCTCCCTGTGTGGCAGCGTCCAGCGGGACTTGGGCCATTTCGCTGTCCATCACGGTGATCTCTTCCATCATCGGCATGGCGACGCCCTGACGGGCCTTGATCGCGGCGCGCTCCGCCCCTTGGGCGCTGTCCCATGCGGGGTCCCACAGACATTCAGTGACATGGCCGTAGGTCTCGGTTAGCCCGTAGACCTGCGTGACGTTGAACCCCAAGGCTTCGATCTTGGACAGGGTGGCAGGGGCAGGGGGCGCACCGGCGGTGAAGACCTCCACCTGATGGTCAAAGGCGCGGCGTTCGGCTTCCGTCGCGTTCACCACCATGTTCAGCACGATGGGGGCACCGCCAAAATGGGTCACGCCTTCGTCGGCGATGGCGTCATAGATCGCAGCGGCAGTGATGTCGCGGCAGCAGACCAGTGTGCCCCCCAAAAGCGGCATCATCCACGTGTGGTTCCAGCCGTTACAGTGAAACAGCGGTACGATCTGCATGAACACGGGCCGCATCACCATTCGCCAGCTGACCACCGTGCCCATGGTCATCAGATAGGCCCCGCGATGGTGATAGACCACGCCCTTGGGCCGCCCCGTCGTGCCAGAGGTATAGTTGAGCGCAAGGCTTTCCCATTCGTCCTGCGGCATGATCCAGTTGAACGCAGGGTCGCCGGTGGCGATGAAATCATCGTATGTGGTGTGGCGACCCGTTGCCGGAAACCCCGCCGCGGGGTCAGGCACTTCGATCAGCAGCGGGGGCGGGCCGTCGAGAGTTGCACAGGCCGCCTCGGCCAGATCGACGAACTGCGTATCGACCAGCAGCACCCGCGCTTCGCCGTGGTCGAGGATGTAGCCCACAGTATCCACATCCAGCCGCGTGTTGATGGTGTTAAGCACGGCACCGCAGGCGGGCACGCCGAAATGCGCCTCTGCCTGCGCAGGGATATTGGGCAGGATCGTCGCCACAACCTGGCCCGGTTCAACCCCCGCCGCCACCAAGGCCGAAGCAAGCTGCGAACAGCGCGCATGGTACTGCGCATAGGTCGCCCGATGCACGCCATAGATCACCGCCGTCACATCGGCAAAGACATGGGCCGCGCGTTTCAGGTGCGACAGAGGCGTGAGCGGCACGTAATTCGCCGCGCATTTGTCCAACCCGTCTTCGTTCGTCATCCAGCCCATGGCGCACCCTGTCTTTTTTCGCTTTGTCCCGGTTACTATTGCGCAGCATCCCCCGTTTTGGGAAGGATGATAAAAGCAGGGCAGAGGCAGGATATGGGCACGAGCGTAAAGCGGCCAATCACAGATGCGGCGGGGCGGTCATGATCATCAGCCGCGGGCGCAGTTACATCTTTGTGCATATCCCCAAGACCGGAGGCACGTCCCTTGCGCTCGCGCTGGAAGCACGGGCGATGAAAGAGGATCTAATGCTGGGCGACACGCCCAAGGCGGTCAAGCGGCGCAAGCGTCTGGCAGGGGCCGCGTCGGCAGGGCGGCTTTGGAAGCACGCAACCCTTGCCGATATCGAAGGCGTGGTCACCCGCCAAGAGATTGCCCGGATGTTCACCTTTGCGCTGGTGCGTAACCCGTGGGACCGGATGGTCAGCTATTACCATTGGCTGCGCGCGCAGGGGTTCGATCATCCCGTCGTGGGGCTTGCCAAGTCGCTGGCGTTTGACGCCTTCGTGCAGACGCCTACCGTGCAGGGCAGCCTTCTGGCCTCTCCCTATGGGTCATATCTGCGTGACGGCGCAGGCGAGGATCAAATCAACCTGTTCATCCGGATCGAACATTTCGCGCAGGACGCGCAGCCGCTGTTCGACCATCTGGGCTTTGATCTGACGTTGCCGCATGCGAATGCGTCTGACCGCGCGGCGGGCTATGGGGACTACTACACCCCCCAAGCCCGCGACCTGATCGCCACGACCTGCGCCGAGGATATCGCGCGTTTCGGCTACAGCTTCGACGGCTGAGCGCGCGGGCGGTACATCATCCAGCAAAGCAAAACGGCCAGCAAGAACTGCTGGCCGTTTCCGTTTTCTCTATCTGGCGTTGCCGTCTCAGGCGGCTTTGGCGTCCGGCCCGAAGCGACCATAGAAGGTCTGGTTCTTCTCGGCCATTTCACGCAGCAGGTCAGGGCATTTGAACCGCTCGCCGAACTGCGCTTCCAGCTGGTCACAACGTTCCGCGGCATAGGGTGTGCCGATGATATCAAGCCAGCTGAACGGGCCGCCGGACCAAGGCGCAAAGCCCCAGCCAAGGATCGCGCCCACGTCGCCTTCGCGGATGTCTTCCAGCACGCCTTCTTCCAGCGCACGTACCGCTTCGAGCACCTGAACGAACATCAGACGGTCCTGCACATCGCGCAGGTCTGGCTGTTCCTCGGCCAGCGGGAACTTGTCGTGCATCCCCTTCCAATAGCCCTGACGCTTGCCCTTTTCGTCATAGTCAAAGAAGCCCGCGTTCGCCTTGCGGCCCAGACGGCCCAGATCTTCCATCCAGAAGATCAGATCATCCGCTTGGCTGGCAGGATAGGCATTGCCCATGGCCGCCTTGGTCGCGCGGGCAATCTTGGCCCCCAGATCGATCGAGGTCTCATCGGTCAGCTGCACCGGCCCCACAGGGAAGCCCAGAAGCTGTGCCGCGTGATCGACCAGTTGCGGTGCAGCCCCTTCGGTGATCATCCGCGCGCCTTCGTTGGCATAGGGGATGATGCAGCGGTTGGCATAGAAGAACCGCGCGTCGTTGACCACGATCGGCGTCTTGCGGATCTGGCGCACATAGTCGAGCGATTTGGCCACCGCACGGTCGCCAGTTTCGGCCCCCTTGATGATCTCTACCAGTGCCATTTTCTCGACGGGCGAGAAGAAGTGGATGCCGATGAATTGATCCGCCCGGCTGGACGCTTTGGCCAGCTCGGTGATCGGCAGGGTCGAGGTGTTGGAGGCAAAGATGCAATCCTCGGGGATCACGGCTTCGACCTTTTTGGTCATCTCGGCCTTGACGGCAGGGTCTTCGAAGACGGCTTCGATGATCAGGTCACAGCCTTTCAGCGCGTCCAGATCGGTGGTTGCAGTGATCAGATCAAGGGCTGCGGCTTTCTTTTCCTCGGTGGATTTCTTGCGCGCGATGCCCTTGTCAAAGAAGCTGGCGGAATAGGCTTTGCCCTTGTCGGCGGCTTCTTGGGTCTGGTCGATCAACACGACCTCGATCCCGGCTTGCACGGAAACAAGCGTGATGCCCGCACCCATCATGCCAGCCCCCAGAACGCCCAGTTTCTTGACGCGCTGATCGGCAACACCTTCGGGACGTACCGCGCCTTTTTCCAGCGCTTCCTTGTTCAGGAACAGCGACCGGATCATGGCAGAGGAGGATGGGTTCAGCAGGATGTTGGTGAACCATCGCGCCTCGATCTTCAGCGCGGTATCGAAGGGCACAAGCGAACCTTCGTAAACGGCGCTCAGCAGGGCCTTTGCCGCAGGGAAGGCACCTTGGGTCTTGCCGTTGACCATCGCATTGGCCCCGACAAAGGTCATGAAGCCCGCAGGGTGATAGGGGGCACCGCCGGGCATCTTGTAGCCCTTGGCGTCCCAGGGTTTCAGAATGTCCGCATCCTTGGCAGTCAGCACCCATTCTTTCGCGGCGGCTACCGGATCAGCGACAACTTCGTCGATCAGACCGGCAGATTTCGCGGCAGCAGGGGCAACCATCTTGCCTTCCAGCAAGAAGGGCGATGCGGCCATCGCGCCGAGTTTGCGCGCCAGACGGGTGGTGCCGCCCGCGCCAGGGAAGATGCCGACCATGATCTCGGGCAGGCCAATACGCGCCTTGGGGTTGTCGGCGACAAAGATGCGGTGCGTGGCAAGCGGCAGTTCAAGCCCGATGCCCGCGGCTGTGCCGGGCAGGGCAGAGGCAATCGGCTTGCCGCCCTTGTTGGTCTTGGCGTCCATGCCCGCGCGTTCGATCTTGCGCAGCAGGGCGTGCATTTTCATCGTGCCGTCAAACAGCCCCTGTGCGGGGTCATCGCCCGCGTCTTCGCGCATCTTGGCGAGCAGGTTCAGGTCCATACCACCGGCAAAGGACCCGTCCTTGCCAGAGGTGATCACGGCCCCCTTGATGGCGTCGTCGGACAGGACCGTGTCGATGATGCTGTCCAGCTCGGACAGGCCCTCGATCGACATGACGTTCATGGATTTTCCGGGCACGTCCCAGGTGATGATGGCGACGCCGTCGGCGTCTGTCTTCATGGTGAAATCGGTCATTTATATCTCTCCCTGATTTGGAGTGTGTTACGAGCGCTGAGGCGTATAGTCAGCGAATTTTTCAAGCAGTGAGCGGATCAAGGCGATGGTGGCTTCGGGGCCCTTGTCGCAGTCTTCCTCGCTTAGCAGTATCCGTTTGAAGTCCTTAAAGCGCTCGCGGTCATAGCTGTCGCTTGGATCGTTGCGATGCTTGAAGAACAGCGGCGGCGTGGCCTGATACAGGCGCACATATTGCCCCCCGCGTTCTTCTGCGAGCTTAAGGTCCCTCAGCCCACGCCGCGCTGCCAGATCGGCCACGGCGTGGAAAGGATGCGGCTGGTCGCCCATCAAACGCGCTCGATGATGGTGGCGGCACCCATGCCGGAGGCGATACAAAGCGTGGCCATCCCGACTTCCTTGTCCGAACGCTCAAGCTCGTCCAGCAGCGTGCCGATGATCATCGCGCCGGTGGCACCCAAGGGGTGACCCATGGCGATCGACCCGCCGTTCACGTTGACCTTGCTTTCATCAACGTCGAACGCCTGCATGAAGCGCATGACCACAGCGGCAAAGGCTTCGTTGACCTCGAACAGATCGATGTCGTTGATGTTCATGCCATTGTCGGCAAGGATCTTTTCGGTCACGGGAACAGGACCGGTCAGCATGATGGTCGGGTCGGTCCCGATCTTGGCGGTTGCACGGATGCGCGCGCGTGGCTTGAGACCGTATTTCTCGCCGAATTCCTTGTTCCCGATCAGCACAGCCGCCGCACCGTCCACGATGCCCGAGGAGTTCCCCGCGTGGTGGATGTGGTTGATCTTCTGGAGGTGCGGATATTTCATCAGCGCGACCTTATCAAAGCCGGGCATGACCTCGCCCATCTGCTGGAACGCAGGGTTTAGCGACCCGAGCGACTGCATGTCGGTCTGGGGGCGCATGTATTCGTCATGGCTGAGGATCGACAGACCGTTCTGGTCCTTGATCTCGATCACGGATTTATCAAAGCGCCCTTCGTCCCAGGCTTTCTTGGCACGCTGCTGCGACTGCATCGCCAGCTTGTCGGCCTCGTCACGGGTAAAGCCGTATTCGGTCGCGATGATGTCAGCCGAGATGCCCTGAGGCACGAAATACCGCTCCATCGCGAGCGAGGGGTCAACGGCAATCGCCGCGCCGTCGCTGCCCATGGCCACGCGGCCCATCATTTCAACGCCACCGGCGATATAGCCCATGCCTGCGCCGCCGCGCACTTGGTTGGCGGCAAGGTTCACAGCTTCCATGCCAGAGGCGCAGAAACGGTTGATGGCAAGGCCGGGGATGCGCTCATCCAGGTCGGATGCCAGCACGGCCGAGCGCGCCAGACAGCCGCCCTGTTCCATCACCTGGGTCACGTTCCCCCAGATCACGTCCTCGACGGCGTGGCCTTCGAGGTTGTTCCGCTCTTTCATCGCATTGAGGGTCAGCGCGGACAGGCGCAACGAAGTCAGCTCGTGCAGGGCGCCGTCTTTGCGGCCCTTGCCACGCGGGGTGCGCAGGGCGTCGTAGATATATGCTTCGGTCATGTGGTGTCTCCCTTTGGGTCAGGCGCGGTCAGCAGGGCTGCCGGGCATCAGGTCGTAGGGGGCTTTCCAGCCCGGTGTGTCGCTCAGACGCGTGAGCCACGCGTCGATATGGGGCCAGTCCTTGCGGACAAAGCCGAAAGGCTCGGGGTAATACAGATAGCCGCAACAGCTCAGGTCGGCGTTGGTGATCCCGTCGCCCACAATCCAGTCGCGGCCGTTCAGGTGGTCGTTCAGCACGGCATAGGCCGCAGACAAACGCCCCTGCATAAAGCCGATGACCTCTTTGGGCTGCTTGTCTTCGGGCAGGAAGTTCATCAAAAAACGCGTCATACCGGCGTTCGAGCTAAGCTTGTGGTTGTCCCACAGCACCCACCGCAGGATCTCGCGGCGCTCTTCGGGATTGCCCCCGCCGAATTTGCCGGATTGCTCCGAGACATAATCCTGGATCACGCCGGATTGGGTCAGACGGATGTCACCATCAATCATCACCGGCGCTTCGCCCATGTTATTGATCGTCGTGCGGTAATCCTGCGTGCGGGTTTCGCCGCCGAAGAAATCAACTTTCACCGGCTCCCAGTCGAGCCCCGACAGCTGCAGCGCAAGCGCCGCCTTATAGGCGTTTCCGCTTTCGCCGAAGCAATGCAGTTTGATGGTCATCTGAACCCTCCCTCAAGTCCTGTGTGTCGATCGTCGTCCCGTGGGGGTTTCACACCCCCACACCCCCGTGGAGTTTATCCGGCAAAATGAAGATGCGCGGGTTTGCGTTAATCAGTTACTAATCATCCTGTCGTATTCAACCCCCGCGCGGCAGGCTGGAGAGCTGAGCCGCGTGCAAAGTGAAGCCCTGCTTTGGTCGTGCGGGTCGCAGGATCAGGGCAGGGTGTTCGCGCTTCATTTTGCCCTTTAAACTCTCCCCGAAGGGTCGGGTTCGGCAGGGCGTTCGGGGTGTGGTGGTGTGCTACCTCTTTCGTCCGTCCAGTTCCGCGTTGAACAGCCGCAGTCGCGCGGTCAGGTTCTCTTCGTCGACCACGCTGTTGAAGTTCTCGAAGAGAAACGACAGCGCTTCGCCTTCATCCAATCCGGCCTCTGCCGCGAATTTCTTCAGGCGGCGGTAGCCGTCTTCGGTCATGGCGACAGGGAAGCGGCGGGTCAGGCGGAAACGTTTGGGCATCGGGCGTCCTTTCAGTCAGCATCGGGGTGGGGGGATGTCCCCACCCCGGTGCAACCTAGAAGTTTGCCGCGTCCAGCGCCATCACAGTATCCGCGCCGGTTTCGATCCGCTTGAGGTGCAGCGAAGTCGCGGGCAGTTGACGGGCCATGTAGAAACGGCCGGTTGCCAGCTTGGTCTCGTAGAAGGACGCGTCGCCGGTGCCATCTTTCAGCGCTTTCTTCGCGGCCAGACCCATTTTCGCCCACATCAGGCCCAGACAGACATGCCCGAACATATGCATGAAATCATTCGACCCCGAGAGCGCGTTGTTGGGGTTCTTCATGCCGTTCTGCATGAAGTACATGCCCGCCGACTGAAGGTCTTTGCTAGCAGCCTTCAGCGGCTCCATAAAGCCGGCGTCGAACTCGGCGTCCTGGCCTGCGTTTTCCTTGATGAAGGTCTTGACCATATCAAAGAAGGCCATGACGTGTTTGCCACCGTCCTGAGCCAGTTTGCGGCCCACGAGGTCCAGCGCCTGAACGCCATTGGCCCCTTCGTAGATCATGGCGATACGGGCGTCGCGGGTGAACTGGGACATGCCCCATTCCTCGATATAGCCGTGGCCGCCATAGACCTGCTGCGCCTTGACCGTCATGTCATAGCCGATGTCGGTCAGGAAGCCTTTGATGACGGGGGTCATCAGCGAGACAAGCCCGTCGGCATCCTTGTCATCCGCGCGGTGTGCCGCGTCGATCAGGCTGGCCCCCCAGAGGATGAACGCCCGCGCCCCTTCGACAAAGGATTTCTGCTCCATCAGGCTGCGACGGATATCGGGGTGCACGATCAACGGATCGGCAGGCTTGTCGGGGTGCTCTGTTCCGGTGACGGCACGGCCTTGCAGGCGGTCCTTGGCGTAGGCCAGCGCGTTCTGATAGGCCACATCGGCCTGCGCCAGACCCTGCATGCCGACGCCCACGCGGGCTTCGTTCATCATGGTGAACATCGCGCGCATGCCTTTGTGTTCGTCCCCCAGCAGGTAGCCGACCGCGCCATCATAGTTCATCACACAGGTAGAGTTGCCGTGGATGCCCATCTTCTCTTCGATGGAGCCGACGGACACCGCGTTGCGTTCGCCAAGCGAGCCGTCTTCCTTGACCATGAACTTGGGCACGATGAACAGCGATACGCCCTTGATACCTTCGGGGCCGCCTTCGATCTTGGCCAGCACCAGATGGATGATGTTATCGGCCATGTCGTGTTCACCGGACGAGATAAAGATCTTCTGGCCGGTGATCTTATAGCTGCCGTCTTCCTGTGGCGCTGCCTTGGTGCGCATCAGGCCCAGATCGGTGCCGCAGTGGGGCTCTGTCAGGTTCATGGTGCCGGTCCATTCGCAGGACACCATGTTGGGCAGATATGTATCCTTTTGGGCGTCAGAGCCGTGGGCGAGGATCGCCGAGGCCGCACCGTGGGTCAGGCCCTGATACATGGTGAACGCCTGGTTGGACGCCGAGAACATCTCGCCCACGGCGGTGCCGAGGATATAGGGCATGTTCTGGCCGCCGTATTGCTCTGGCATGTCCAGACCGGTCCAGCCGCCTTCCTTGACCTTCGCAAAGGCGTCCTTGAACCCTTTGGGGGTGTAGACGACGCCGTTCTCCAGACGGCAGCCTTCCTGATCACCTACCGCGTTCAGCGGAGCGAGGACTTCGGAGGTCAGCTCGCCTGCTTCTTCCAGAATGGCAGAGGTGAAATCCGCCTCAAGCTCGTCGTAGCCGGGGGTGGATGACGCGGTGACGTTCAGCACATCGTGCAGGACGAATTGCATATCCTTGATCGGGGCGGTGTAGCTCGGCATGTGGTGTTCTCCCTTGGCCATCTGGCCGTCGTTTGGTCAGTATATCTAGGTCGGTGTATCAGGTGTTCGGGTGCGCCGGACTGCGGGCCTATTCTGCCGCGTTGCGAGCGCTGTTGATGGAGGCGATCATTTTCTCCCCCCATTTCAACTGGTTTTGCAGGTCGTCGATGGCGTTGTTCAGATCCTCGCGCTGTGCTTCGAGGTCGGCCAGACGTTCGCGCGCGATGTCATAGGTGCGCGCCAATTGGGTCTGTTGCTGGTCGCCCATGTGGTACAGGTCCAGCAACTGGCGGATTTCTTCGAGGCTGAAGCCAAAGCGCTTGCCACGCAGGATCAGTTTCAGCCGCGCACGGTCCCGTTTGGTAAACAGGCGCTTTTGTCCCTGACGTTCGGGGAAAAGCAGTTCTTTCGCTTCGTAGAACCGCAAGGTGCGCGGGGTCACATCGAAGGCGGTGCACATCTCGCGGATGGTCATCCTAGTGTTGGACATATCAGTTACTCGCTATTCTATCACTGCTGTAGAACGGTCAACTTCACCTAAACTGGGAGCGGTATAACCCAGAAACAAGCTTACGTAACTTGGACGCTACGTCAAACATTTGCTTTACGTTGAGTAAATCTGCGTAACCCCACGGGGATTTTCCCGAGGCAGTCATTGATAGGTATCTCGCGCCGACTAAGTGGTGTGGGGGAGCAAGTTTTATCGGCCGGGGGGGGGTGATATGTCCGAGGATATGGATCCGCGATTATTCACAGAGTGTCTGCGCGAGGTCAGCAGTGTTTCGGCGCTATGGCTGCTGGTGCAACGCTTTGCCAAAGCGCAGGATTTTCGCACGGTCACCTACCATAGTATTGATGTGCAATCGCTTGGGGACTCTAGCTTTGGCGCTGTCGCGATCGGTATCCCGGCAGAGTTTCACCGGATGTATACCGAAGAGCACCTGTATCTGGACGATCCGTTTCCTCCCTTCGCGGCCTCACAGATCACCCCGTTTTTCTGGCGTGACCTGCCGCAGCTGACCACCTTGACCGAAAAGCAGAAAGCCTATCTGAACAGAGCGAGAGAATTCGGCTTTGCCGATGGGCTGGTCTGTCAGGTCTTTGGGCCACAGGCGCGCAATGCTTTGGTCAGTATCGGCTTCCACCACGACAGGCCGCGCCCGAGCGATGCAGAGGTTCTGGACCTGCACGTCGCCAGCCAGTTTGCCCATATGCGGTTCTGCGCGCTTGTGGCAGGCCCTGCTGCACCCAATCGGCGCTTGTCCCCGCGCGAGCTGGAATTGCTCCGCTGGATCGCGCGCGGCAAGAGCAACACCTCGATCGCGCAGATCATGGGGGTGTCGCGGCACACGGTCGATACGATCATGCGGCGTCTGTTTGGCAAACTGGATGTGACCGACCGGACTCGCGCGGCGGTGCGGGGCCTAGCCTTTGGCCTGATCGACCCGTCGCTGGATAACCTGTCGTAATGCAGGGAGCGTGACCGGATGTCGCGCACTTACGGGACGTGCGCATCACCTGTCGGACGCATAGTCGTGGCGAATTCTCAACCGTAAGTGGACAGGCCGTGGCGCAGAACAAACCCCCGAAACCCTCAACGACACCTAATTCCTATGATCTTGCGCAGGGGCCGGTGATTTCCGCGTCTTCCGCATCGCGGGGGCTCAAGGATGCGGCCAAGCTTGTTGAAGACGTGGCGTATGAATTTGCTGCCTGTCTCGACGCTGATTCACTGTCGGAGCTGATTGTGACAGCTGCAGACCTGACCCGTCTTTCCGATGTGATGGGTCGGATGGCCGCGCGGCAGGCGTAAGCCAGCCCGCATCCAATCAGTTTCTCATACCATAGCTCGATGCTGCCAACGACGGCGTCATCCGGCCAGCGGCTGTCAGATGTGGTGGCGCCCCGTAAACCCAAGGCGCTACGCAAATATCAGTCGCGCTTGGCCAATGCGGCCTCTGTATCGTCGCGAGATTTCTGCAGCTCTTCGATGGCTTCGTCCAACTGCTTGCGCTGTTCTGCCAGCTCTCCCAACTGGCGGTCCGCGCTAATGACCCACGCCCGCATTTGCGCTTCGGTGCCTTCGTTTTCATAGATCAGCAGCCACTGGCGAATGCCTTCCAGCGAATACCCGAACTTGCGCCCCCGCATGATCAGCTTCATGCGGGCGATTTCCCGCGCGCCATAGCTGCGGGACCGGCCTTCGCGTTCGGGGTGGAGCAGTTCAATGTACTCGTAATAGCGCAACGTGCGCGGCGTGACGTCAAACTCCGCACACATTTCTTTAAAGTTCAGGCGTTTGTCTGTCATCTTGGTCTCCTCAAGTTCGGAAACTATGCGGTTCACTTTCCAAGCGCAACACTGGGGTTGCTCTTGCTTGGCCGCTCGGTTGATATGGGGGGAATAACGCCAAGGAAGTAAAAAATGTCAGACAAACTTCGCATCGCCAAGCAGTTCATCGCGGCGCTGCCTTACAGCGGTGCCCTGGGGATGGAACTGCAAGAGCTGGATGGTGGCGTCGCCGTGATCGACATGCCGTATGATGAACGGCTGATCGGCGATCCGCGCACAGGTGTCTTGCATGGCGGGGCCGTGTCGGCGTTGATGGATACCTGCTGCGGGGCCGCGGTGATGAGCCACCCCAGCAATCCCGGCGGGACGGCGACGATTGATTTGCGCATCGAATATCTGCGCGCGGCTGTGCCCGGTCAACGGATCACGGCGCGGGCGGAATGTTATCACGTGACGCGGAATGTTGCCTTTGTGCGCGCCACGGCACAGGACGAAGAAGACGGCAGCCCGGTCGCCACCGCCACCGGCAGTTTCACGGTGGAGGGCAAACGATGAGCGGACGGAGCAAACCCGAGGCGGTACAGGTCGTCAAAAAGCGTCGCGATGCGGCGCTGCGCGCGCTGGTGGACGGCGTGCCCTACATCAGCTTTCTGGGGATCGAGTTCGACCGCCGTGGCGACGAGCTGACCGGCGTTCTGCCGTTTTCCGACAAGCTAATCGGCAACCCGCTGTTGCAGGCGCTGCACGGTGGGGTCACGGCCTCGTTCCTTGAGGTAACGTCGATCATCACGCTCAGCTGGGAATACCTGTGGGAGGATCTTGAATCCGGTGCGCTGGCCGTCGACAAGATGGATGCAACGCATTTGCCACGGCTGCCCAAGACCATCGACTTTACCGTCGATTATCTGCGTTCGGGCCTGCCGCGCGATGCATATGCGCGCGCGCGGATCAACCGGTCGGGGCGGCGCTATGCCTCGGTGCATGTCGAGGCATGGCAGGACAACCGCAGCAAGCTTTTCGCGCAGGCAACGGGCCATTTCCTGATGCCCCAACGCCGTGACTGACGCGATTCCCAAGGGCGAAGTCAGCGCCGTCGCCCAAGGCAAACTATCCGCGAAAGACGTGGTGACCCACCGCCGCGTGCTGAACATCGCCATCCCGATTGTTATCTCCAACGCCACCGTGCCCATCTTGGGCGCGGTGGATACCGGCGTCGTCGGGCAGATCGGGTTGGCGGCCCCGATCGGAGCCGTGGGCATCGGCGCGATCATCCTGTCATCGCTCTACTGGGTATTCGGCTTTCTGCGGATGGGCACCGTCGGGCTGACGGCGCAGGCGGCAGGCAACAACGACGCGGCAGAGGTCGCGGCACTGCTGACACGCGGGCTGCTGATCGGCGGGCTGGCGGGCCTTGCGCTGGTGATGCTGCAGATACCGCTGTTCTGGGCGGCGTTTCAGGTTTCTCCGGCCAGCGCAGAGGTCGAAAGCCTCGCCCGGTCCTATATGGGGATCCGCGTCTGGTCCGCCCCGGCGGCAATTGCGATATACGCGATCACCGGCTGGCTGATCGCGCAGGAACGCACCCGTGCGGTGCTGGTGGTGCAACTGTGGATGAACGGGCTGAATATCGTGCTGGACCTGTGGTTCGTGCTGGGGCTCGGCTGGGGTATCCAGGGCGTCGCCATCGCGACCTTTCTGGCTGAATGGTCGGGTGCGGCACTTGGGCTGTGGTTCTGCCGTGCGGCTTTTGGAGTGCCCGCATGGCGGGACTGGGCGCAGGTGTTCGACGGGCCGCGCTGGATCAACATGATGAAGGTCAACGGCGATATCCTTGTGCGGTCGCTTCTGTTGCAGGCGGTGTTCGTCTCGTTCCTGTTTCTGGGATCGGGGCTGGGGGACGTGAAACTCGCCGCCAACCAGGTGCTCTTGCAATTCCTGATGATCACGGCCTTTGCGCTTGACGGTTTCGCCTTTGCGGCCGAGGCGCTGGTCGGGCGGGCTATGGGCGGCAAGCAGCGTGATGTCCTGCGGCGCGGCGCGATGCTGACCAGCGGCTGGGGTCTGCTGGTCTGTGCCTTGATGACCGTGGGCTTCGCATGGGGCGGGGGCATGATCATCGACCTCATGACCACGGCCCCGCTTGTGCGCGCAGAGGCGCGGGTGTTCTTGCCCTATATGGTCGCGGCCCCGCTGCTGGGGTGGGCGTCATGGATGCTGGACGGGATCTTTATCGGGGCCACGCGGTCGCGGGACATGCGCAACATGATGGCGGTGTCGTTTGTGATCTACTGTGCAAGTGCGGCGCTGCTGGTGCCGTGGCTGGGCAACCACGGGCTGTGGATTTCGCTGCTGGTGTCGTTTGTCGCGCGTGGGGTCACGCTGGCGCTGCGCTACCCCGCGTTGGAGCGTGCGGCGGGATAGGCCCCGCCCGCGCAGGGTCGGGGCGAAGTCGCGCGGATAGCGCCCCGATCTCCGCCGGGGCGTCCTGTCAAAGCCAAGCGCTGCGGTTGCTGCCCACGGCATCGGCTACGGTATCGAACCCGTCCTGCTTCAGCAGTTTGTCGAGCCCCTTGGCGATATCCGCTGCCAGTGACAGCCCGCCATAGACGAGCGCCGTATAAAGCTGCACCGCCGAAGCGCCTGCGCAGATTTTGGCATAGGCATCCTCGGCCGAGCTGATGCCCCCGACGCCCACCAGCGGAATATCGGTAAGCGTCGACATGCGCGCCAGCACGCGTGTGGATTTTTCGAACAGGGGCGCGCCCGACAGCCCGCCCATCTGGTCACGCTGCGCGTTCTTCAGGCCGGTGCGGTCCAGCGTTGTATTCGTGGCAATGATCGCGGCAACATCTGCGTCATTGGCGACCTCGGCCACATCGGCGATCTCCGCCTCGGTAAGATCGGGGGCGATTTTCAGGAACACGGGCGTATCGCCGCGCACCTCCATCACGCCGGCCAGAAGTGCTGCGAGGGCGGCCTTGCCCTGCAGATCACGCAGCTTTTCGGTATTGGGCGAGGATACATTGACCGTGGCGAAATCCACGTGATCGCGGGCAAGCTCCATCACGCGGGCGAAATCGGCGGCGCGGTCGGTGCTGGTCTTGTTGGCCCCAAGGTTGAGCCCCACGGGCACGCCCGCGCCGCGGCGCGCCAGTCGCGTGCAGATCGCCTGCATGCCTTCGTTGTTAAAGCCAAAGCGGTTGATCGCCGCGCGGTCCTCGGTCAGGCGGAACAGTCGGGGTTTGTCGTTACCGGGTTGGGGCAGGGGCGTGGCGGCCCCGACCTCGATAAAGCCGAAACCCGCGTTGGACAGCGGCGCGACGGCGGTGGCGTTCTTGTCAAACCCCGCAGCAAGGCCGACAGGGTTGGGCAGGCTCATCCCGGCAAGCGAGGTTTTCAGCCGTTTCGATGTGACCGGACCGGGTGTCGGGGCCAAGCCAAGCCGCAGTGCGGTGATCGCCAGACCATGGGCCGTTTCGGGGTCAACCTGATGCAGGGCGCGCAGCCCCAGCTGCTCGGCCATGCGCTTCATGCAAATTCATCCGTCAGAGGCAGCGGTGCGCTGCGGATCAGGCGCGATGTCACAACCGCGGCCTGACGGTGCACCACCGCCTGTTTGTACCGCGCGTCCGAGATCATCTGCAAAAAGGCATGGGCGTTGGGGTATTGTGCGATGAACATCACATCCCAATCCTCGTCCGAGGGGCCGATCAGCGTCGCCTCGAACTGGCCGCGCCATAGGATCGATCCGCCGACATCCGCCAGCACCGGACCGCTTTCCGCGCCGTAATTCTTGTAGGCTTGCGCCCCTGTCAGCGCCTTGGCGGCCAGCGCGTGATCGTCGGGGTAGGCGGCCTTGTCGCGCAGTTTGACAAGGTTCACCATATTCAGCGGCGTGTCGCGGTCCAGCCCCTTGAAGGCGTCGAACTGTGCGCGATCCGGGTCGATATATCCTGTCATCATTCAGCTTCCTTAAAGCCAGCGGGAAATTCATGCGCCCCGTTCAGCAGGGGCAGGGGCTGGGCCCAAACCACATCCTCTAGCATGAGCATGCGGTACAGATGCGGGAACTCGGCGCCGCCGCGCGACACCTCCCATTTCAGCGCATCACCAAGACGGTCGGTCTCTACGGCCAAAAGAAACAGGTCTGCCTCACCGGCAAAGTGTTTCGCAGCCGTTTCAGCCGCTTGTTCAGAGGTCGAGAAATGCACATAGCCATCGGCGACATCAACCGGCGCGCCCGTGGTAGAGCCGTCGCGGCGCAGGGCCTGCCATTCATCGGAGCGGAAAATTTTGTAAATCAACATAGCCGCTGTGATGCCTTGGTCGGTGCAAACGGTCAAGGGCTGTGCGCTTTGCCGCAGCGCAGGGCGGTGACCTTGGGGAAGGGCGGGTTTGCGCTCAGATGGTCTTTGACAAGGGGGCAAACTGGGGGTCACCATAGGTGCATAATTCAACCCAAAGGGGGGACCCATCATGAAACGATTCCTGACAGCCACGGCAGCGCTTGCGCTGACCTCGGGCATGGCAGCGGCGGATTATAGTCTGACCATCCTGCACACCAATGATTTCCACGCGCGGTTTGAACCGATCAGCAAATACGATGGCCCTTGTTCCGCCGAGGACAATACCGCCGGTGAATGTTTCGGGGGCACCGCACGGCTGGTCAACGCGATCAAGGACGCCAAGGCGCGCACCAACAACTTTGTGCTGGTCGACGGCGGGGACCAGTTTCAGGGCTCGCTGTTCTACACCCACTACAAGGGCAAGATGGCAGCCGAGATGATGAACATGCTGGGCTATGACGGCATGACCGTGGGCAACCACGAATTCGACGATGGCCCCGAAGTGCTTGCCGGTTTCATGGAGGCGATCGACTTTCCCATCCTGATGTCGAATGCCGATGTCTCTGCCGAACCGCTGCTGGCGGACAAGCTGGCGAAATCTGCCGTGATCGAGCGTGGCGGTGAAAAGATCGGCCTGATCGGGCTGACCACCGAAGACACCCACGAACTGTCGAGCCCCGGAGACAACGTTGTCTTTACCGATTCCGTGGCGGCCGTGCAGGGCGAGGTCGATTTGCTGACCGCGCAGGGTATCAACAAGATCATCGTGCTCAGCCACTCGGGCTATGGGGTCGACCAGATGGTCGCCGAGAATACCACAGGTGTTGATGTGATCGTCGGCGGACACACCAATACGCTGCTGTCCAATACCGATGAAAAAGCCGAAGGGGCCTATCCGACGATGGTTAAGGATACGGCGATCGTGCAGGCCTATGCCTACGGTAAATATCTGGGCGAGCTGAACGTGACCTTCGATGACGAAGGTAAGATCAAGGAAGCCTCGGGCGATCCGATCCTGATCGACGCAGGCGTCGCAGAGGATGAAACCACCGTCGCCCGTATCGGCGAGCTGGCCAAACCGTTGGAAGAACTGCGCAGCAAGGTCGTCGCCGAAACCACCGAACCGATCGAGGGCGACCGGTCGGTCTGCCGCGTGCAGGAATGTCAGATGGGCAACCTCGTCGCCGATGCGATGCTGGCCCGTGTGGCGGATCAAGGGATCGAGGTCGCGATCCAGAACAGCGGCGGCTTGCGCTCTTCCATCGACGCCGGAGAGGTGACCATGGGCGAAGTGCTGGCGGTGCTGCCGTTCCAGAACACCCTGTCGACCTTTCAGGTCACCGGTGCGGCACTGGTAGAGGCGCTGGAAAATGGCGTGAGCCAGATCGAAGAGGTCGCAGGTCGTTTCCCGCAAGTGGCGGGCATGACCTTCACCGTGGACACCAGCGCCGAGCCGGGCAGCCGCATCAGCGATGTCACGGTATCCGGCATGCCGCTTGACCCCGAAAAGACCTATGGCGTCGTGTCCAACAACTACGTGCGCAATGGCGGCGACGGTTATGCGCCGTTTACCTCTGCGCAGAACGCCTATGACTACGGTCCCGATCTGGCGGATGTGACGGCTGAATTCATCGCCGCCAACGGGGCCTATACGCCCTATACCGATGGCCGCATCACGGTGAAGTAAGCCACATCGCCATATCAACGCGAAACGGCGCGCCGCTGGAAACAGGGGCGCGCCGTTTTTATTTCAAGCACCTGCGACAATCGCAGGGATGGACCCGATCACTCGCTCAGCGGTGCGGGGTCAAAGCTGATCTCGCCGGAGTAGCTTTTGGGGTTTTCCCCAAGCGACGTGCCGATAAAGGTAACTTGGCTGTTTGCCTCTACCGTTTGGCTAAAGCTGCTGCCGGTTTCCAGCGTGCCGGATGACCACGACCCGTCACCCGCGCTGACGTTGCGCGCGGCGCTGGCGTTGTTGACAAAACGCAGCTCGTCCCCGGCATCGACATAGATCACGGCAGGAAAGAAGGCGTCGTCAAAGATCACGACGTCGTGGGTTTGCGCGGTCGCTGCGGTGGCAGCCGCAAGTGTGACCGCTGTCGCGCCCGCAGAAATGAGTTTGGTAAGTGAAATTGGCATATCCATGCTCCCTTTCAAAAGGGGCCCCCCCCTTAAAACTGATGAAGGGTGTGCTAATGCAGGATTGCGGCGGAAATAGGGCGGATATGCTTCAGAACCTTGGCCTATGCTAAAGAACCTGACCCGTTTGCCCGTCGAGCCACGTCTTGAACGACTGCAAGGCCGCGGTTTCGGCACGGTCCTCGGGCCAGACGAGGTAGTAATTCCCGATGCTCTGTGTCGTCTGCGTTGATGCCAGCACAAGCTGCCCGTCGCGCAGATAGGGCTCGGCGGAAAAGGTAGGAAGCAGCGCCACGCCCAACCCGTGCACCGCCGCCTGCGCCATGGTTGAGAACTGGTCGAACATCATGCCGGCAGGGGGTTCTTGCGTGACACCAAGCGCGCTCAGCCACCGCGACCAGCCGCGCGGGCGGGTCTCCAGATGCAGCAGCGCATAGCGCAGGATCTGGCTGGGATCCTCCAGCGGTTCGGTGAGCAATTCGGGCGCGCAGACGGGGACCACCGTCTCGGGCATCAGCGGCAAATAGCGCACACCGGGCCAGTCTTCCTTGCCAAAATGTATTGCAGCGTCAAAGGGGCTGTTCTGGAAGGAAAACGGATGCAGCCGCGTGCTGAGGTTCACCGTCACCTCCGGGTGGGACTGGGCAAAGTCGCGCAGCCGCGGGGCCAGCCAATGCATCCCGAACCCCGGCAGAATGGCAAGGTTCAGCGCCCCCGCAATCGGGTTGGTGCGCGCGGTGATGGAGGCCTGAGCCAGCCTGTTCAACACGTCACGCACCTGAATTACATAGCTTTTTCCCGCCTCTGTCAGCACCAGCTGACGCCCCTGGCGATCCAGCAGCGCCACATTCAACTGCGCCTCGAGCGTCTTGAGCTGCCGGCTGATCGCGCTTTGCGTCAGGGACAGTTCCTGCGCCGCCAATGTGGCACTGCCCAAGCGTGCCACTGCCTCGAATGCGAGCAGGGCGTTGACCGACGGAAGGAAGCGGCGCGGGGCGATCATATGACTTTGACTCATAGGTTCAGGAGTAACCAGCGATAGTCATTGCCGCCGGGCTTTGCAATACTGCGCCCAAATCCGAACCCCGAGGAGGACATACCATGAGCACCGAATTGCCCGTATTGAAAGCCAAAGACGCCCCCGACATGGGCAGCTTTGATTGGGCGGATGCGTTCCGCCTGAACGAACAGCTGACCGAAGACGAACGCATGATCCAGGAAAGCGCGCGCGCCTATGCGCAGGAAAAGCTGCAGCCCCGCGTGATCGACGCTTTCGCCAATGAAACCACCGACCCCGCGATCTTCCGCGAGATGGGCGACATGGGTCTTCTGGGTGTCACCGTGCCCGAACAATACGGCGGCTTGGGCGGCAATTATGTGTCTTACGGTCTGGTCGCGCGCGAAGTGGAACGTGTGGACAGCGGCTATCGGTCGATGATGTCCGTGCAATCCAGCCTCGTCATGTACCCGATCTATGCCTATGGCTCGGAAGAGCAGCGCATGAAGTATCTGCCCAAACTGTCCAGCGGCGAATTCATCGGCTGCTTTGGCCTGACAGAACCCGATGCGGGCTCCGACCCTGCGGGCATGAAAACCCGTGCGGTGAAAACCGCCAACGGCTACAAGCTGACCGGCTCTAAAATGTGGATCTCGAACGCGCCGATCGCGGATGTCTTCGTGGTCTGGGCCAAGTCTGAAGAGCACGGCGGCAAGATCCGCGGCTTCATCCTTGAAAAAGGCATGAAGGGTCTGTCCGCGCCCAAGATCGGCAACAAACTGTCGCTGCGTGCCTCGATCACAGGCGAGATCGTGATGGACAACGTCGAAGTCGGCGAAGATGCCCTGCTGCCCCATGTCGAAGGTCTGAAAGGCCCGTTCGGCTGTCTTAACCGCGCCCGCTATGGCATCAGCTGGGGTGCACTGGGGGCCGCTGAATTCTGCTGGCACGCCTCGCGTCAATACGGTCTGGACCGCAAACAGTTCAACAAGCCGCTGGCGCAGACGCAGCTGTTCCAAAAGAAACTTGCCGACATGCAGACCGAAATCGCGCTTGGCCTGCAGGCTTCGTTGCAAGTGGGCCGTCTGATGGACAACGCCAACGCCGCGCCCGAGATGATCTCTATCGTCAAGCGCAACAACTGCGGCAAGGCGCTGGACATCGCCCGCATGTCCCGCGACATGCACGGCGGCAACGGCATCAGCGGCGAATTCCAGGTGATCCGCCACATGATGAACCTCGAGACGGTGAACACCTATGAAGGCACGCACGACGTGCACGCGCTGATCCTGGGCCGCGCCCAGACCGGCCTGCAGGCGTTCTTCTAAATCTCTGGCAGAGGGGGCTTTGGCCCCCTCATACCACCGGACCCGTCAGGATTTGACCGACGGTGCCCCCCCTTCAAACGCATTCCCGTTGACGTAATCACACGGCGCTTCCTGCATTTCCAGGTGCAGCCCGTTGCCGGTATACGGATGCGCGCGGGCCAATGCCTCGTCCACCTCTATGCCCAAACCTGCTGCGGTGGGGGCTGTGATGAACCCGTCCTCCACCTTGATCGTGCTCTTGATCAACTGGTCGTGGAACGGCGTTTCGATACATTCGCATATCAGGACATTCGGGATTGACGTGGCCAGATGGATGTTGGCCGCCCATTCCACTGGACCGGCGTATAAATGCGGCGCGATTTGCGCGTTATAGACCTCTGCCATGGCGGCGATCTTCTTGGCCTCCCAGATACCACCAACACGCCCCAAGGCAGGCTGCAGGATCGCCGCCGCCCCCGACCGCAGCACCGGCGCGAACTCGGCCTTGGTGGTCAGCCGCTCTCCGGTCGCGACAGGGATCGGCACGGCACGCGCCACGGCGGCCATCTGTTCGACCGCATCTGGCGGGATCGGCTCTTCGTACCACAGCGGGCTATAGGGCGCGATGGCCTGTCCCAGCCGGATCGCGCCTGCGGTGGTGAATTGCCCGTGGGTGCCGAACAGCAGATCGGCCTTGTCGCCAACCGCCGCGCGGATCGCTTTGCAAAAGGCGACAGATTGCGAGATGTCGGTCATCGCCGGCATATGCCCGCCGCGCATGGTATAGGGCCCCGCCGGATCGAACTTGATCGCGGTATAGCCACGCGCCACACAGTCCAGCGCCGATTCCGCCGCCATCTCGGGCGAGGTCCAGAAGGCGGTCATATCGTGATGCGGCAGCGGGTAAAGATAGGTATAGCCCCGCACGCGTTCGTTCATCCTGCCGCCGATCAAGGCATAGACCGGACGATCCCGATCCTTGCCCAGAATATCCCAGCAGGCGATCTCCAGCCCCGAAAATGCGCCCATGACGGTCAGGTCGGGCCGCTGCGTAAAGCCTGACGAATAGGCGCGGCGGTACATCAGCTCGATATTTTCGGGATTTTCGCCCTGCATGTGACGTGCAAAAACATCCTCGATCACCGCGCGCATGGCCTGCGGCCCGACCGACGCCGCATAGCATTCGCCCCAGCCGACTATCCCTGTATCCGTGGTCAGCTTGACCAATATCCAATAGCGCCCGCCCCAACCGGGGGCAGGGGGCGCTGTGACGATAACCTCAAGATCTTGCAATTTCATCGCGTGATCCTCTTTTCCAAATGGTTCAAAATCCCGGGGGTACGGGGGCTGGCCCCCGTGGCGCTAGTGGTCAAACAGGATCACATTGCGCCGTGCGGCACCGGTCTTGGTATCCTCGATCGCGTCGTTGATCTGCTCCAGAGACCACCGCCCCGAGATCAGCTCGTCCAGTTTCAGCCGTCCTTGGGCATATAGATCGACCATCCACGGAATATCGCGCTGGATCACCACGTCGCCCATTTTGGAGCCGACCGTGCCCTGACCCATTGCGGCGAATGTGCCGGGGTCATAGGTCGCGCCGTCGCCGATATGAGGCATGCCGACCATGACCACACGCCCGCCCGCGGCAAGGTATTTCGGGGCGTCGTTATAGGCAGGGATCGCCCCAACGGTCACGATCACCGCATCCACGCCCTTGCGGCCAATCGCCTGTTCCAACTGCCCCCAGGGTTTGTCTTCGGTGCCA
>Ga0114906_1000050_pt1 | contig 78404 bp, 53 predicted proteins | sample MalvirDeepMed_M9_FD_89687 | JGI IMG/M metagenome (GOLD analysis project Ga0114906, IMG submission 89687) | Marine viral communities from the Global Malaspina Expedition - Malaspina viral metaG DeepMed_M9 | ecosystem: Environmental > Aquatic > Marine > Oceanic | place: Mediterranean Sea...
GCACTGTAAAGTTAAAATTTATCTTTAGAAGTTGTGGAAATAACTTTTCTCCACGAACCATAAAAAACCCCGCATCTACATCCGGCGCGTAATTAACTCCGCTAAGATATCCTACTAATTCTTCTTCTCGGCCGGAACTATAATTTGATATCAAATTAGCCCACTTGAGAGTTACCAGAGGAGAAGCCTTTAAGACATTCCCGAACTTTCGTTCTCCGTTGGCGTATACAGGATATAAAAACTTGATTAAAAGATCAACATTTCCGGTATTATCGATTGCTTCCTGGCGGCTAGCCGAGGGAACATCAAATGATAAAGTAATTTGGCGGCTCGTTCTTTGAAAAGTAGCCAAAGGATCCATGCGGCCATAAACTGGAGTAGGATTCCACTCAGATGTAAAATTATCTGAAAAGTCTGTTACCCAGCCCTCGAAGGCAACTTGTGCTCCCGTCGCCACGTGCCTAAAAAAGATTTTCCAATTAGGATTCTTTGGATTTGCAGGAAGATTAGGATTGCCGTTGCCGGCAATATTACGAAACGGATTCATCATACAATAGCCCTCACAAGTATATAGTTAGCAACTAAGAACTTATTAACCGCCGCCGGTTAGATATGCAGGTCTGCCAAACTTGTTATTCAGGTCTACATTAGTTTTATAAAGATCGCGACCTTCTGCTTGCAAAACTACAGTGGTGGGGGCTGACCTTTCCACTCCAACTTTCTTCATTTCCTGAGTTAACTCCCCAATTTTGTCAGCCAACAGTCTAGTGCTGCCTTCCTCAGTTCTTGTCGGGAGATTCGCAACCGTCTGCAACATTCCTTCGGGACCTCTATTTAGAGCGGCCGTGGGCGCTACTGCGCGAGATGCTCCAGCACCAACCACATTCCGGCGAGAGGGAGCAACAGCTCCACCACCGCCGCCGGCATGCGGGCTAATTATGCCCTCGGCAGCAAGAGTGGCGCGACCGACCTCTGTGCTGCCTCTCACCACCGAGCGCGCCCGGCCGGTGGCAGCTTGGGCAGCTCCGATGGTGAATGCGACCCCGGCCAATTTGGCGCCAGTTACAAGTAAGGGAATTGCAATTGGGACCAGTCCCGAAGCGAGCGCAGCGAGGCCGCCAACGATCATTAATCCTCCCACAACATACATAATAGTCTTAGCTTTGGTCACAAATTCTTCTATCGCGCGGCCGGCACCTCCGGCGCCGATTATCATATCCTGAAATCCTCTCACCATAGGCAGAATGGTCTCTTCTATAAGAGGACGCAAATCAATCAACAAGGCAGCAAATGTTGCGTTCACTTGTTCCATAATCGATTGCACCTTAGCGGCCTGAGATTCTAATTTTGCCTGAGCGAGCGCTTGTTTTTCCATTTCAACTGTGGCGGCTCCAAATATTCTTCCTGATTCTTCCACGCTCATACCCAAGGCATCAGCAATCGCCATCTTTTCATAGCGTCCAAGCTGATCAAACTGTACGCCGGCCATATCTATAGAACGCTGCAAAATATCAATACGCTCTTCTTCGGTAGCATTCAACATATCAATTGAATTTAAATAAGGGCCGCCTAGGATAGCGTTTAAACGCCCCACTGCTTGGCCAGCTGAATCAAATTGATCGAATTGGGCGACTAGGCCTAATAATTTGTCTACTCCTAATCCCGTTTCCTTAGCATGTTTGGCGAGACCATCAAAGACCTTCATCATATCTTTGCCATGGCGCGCCAAGATGGGAGCAGCTGCAGCGAAGGCGGCCGCTATTTCGGAGGGCGGCATCTTCAAAGCATCTGCTGTTGATTTAAGATCTCGCAACAAAGTCTCGGCTTCACTTCCCGTCATGCCCATTGCGCGAGTTGCAAAATCTAAGTTCTGGGCTGATACCTGAGCAGAGATACCAAATTCTGCCAGGAGTGAGGTGGTTTTGGCTATATTGGTTTGTGTATGACCCGACAGCTGTGTAAACGCGGACATGTCCGTATATAAGGTTGTCCACGCGTCGCCCGCTTCCTGTATTGTGACACCGGAAAAAGCAGTTGCGCGCTGCATTTGTGTCATCATGATGTTATATTCGTCACCAGCTCCAGTGGTACGCTTAAATTGGCTTATTACTTCGTCTTGCGCTTTAACTAAATCAATTGCTTTCCAGACATAAGCAGTAAGACCTTCAGATATCTTAGACAACCCGGCCGTTACAAGTGCGCCGGCGCTGAACATCTTCTTGAACCCGGCAACGACGCCGGCTATGCCTTCTTTACTATAGAGGCGTGTCCTCTGGTCCAGTTGTTTGGTGGCTGTCGACAGCCCAAATAATACCTCGGCCCATTCTTTACCGACATCGATGCCCTGCTCCTCGAAAGTAAGACGATCGCGCATGCCGGAAAGGCGCTTGGCCTCCTCTTCGGTCAGTGTGTCGAGGAGAGCAAGTTCATCTTCCTTAATTTTAATACTCAGCCTCTTGATCTCAATTTCAAGCTTTAGCTGCTTATTTTTTTCTTTTGTCGCCTTCGCCAGCTCTTTTTGAAGTTCCAGGAAAGCCCTGTCTCTGATAAGATCTTCTTCCAGGTGCCGGGTGTCGCGAGCGCTGCGGCCGCCCGGGGCTGCAGCGCCACCGGCGCCTCCAGGGCCACCGCCGCCTCCAGCGCCACCGCCGCCTCCAGCGCCACCGCCGCCTCCAGCGCCGCCGCCTCCAGCGGCCGCAAAATATATTCTTTTATAAGTACTCATCTATGCTGCCCTACTTGAAAGGCCACAATAGATCTGTTTCTTTTTCAAACCGCTCTACTGCTCGATTTAGAGTGTACTTGGACTCTAGTGTTTTTTCGTCAGTGAGCCCGAGATCTATATAATTTTGCATGTAATCTTTTTCACTCTTCAACGCTGTTGTAAAAACTTCAACTTGCTGGGGAGTCCCAACGATTTTAACTCTCGGAGCGCTGAGATCTTGTGTCTCTTGTGCCTCTCGACGGAGATCGAGAAAAGGATCTGGAGGTTCTGGAGGGAACAAATGTCGTAGCAATAACTTTACGGCGCCGGCAAATTGTGCTATAAAAGACTCATTGAGAGTCTTTTCCTTAGCAGACAAATTGATAACATATGGAATCATTTCTTCCGGCATACTATATCACCCCTAGTGTATATTAATTAGTATCCTAGCAGCAAAACCGTACTATCGATCGAGTTTATGATGATGGGAGTCCCCTTCTTGGGCTTCTTTTTGTTTTTCGAATTCTTTAATTAATCTTTTAACAAACCAGTGTCTCAATTGTATAGGAAGACTATACGCCTCAAAAAAACTCCAGCCGCCATGGTGCTTAAGAACAAAAAGTTCTTCATAAACAGCTTCCATGTAGCTATCGTTGAGGCCAAAAAAAGTCCGCGGTCAAAGGGACCGCTATCCTCCCATCATAGGCACAGCCATTGCAATTGAATTCATGAGTTAGGTCTATATCTGGGCAGACCTCTTCATATACTTTTTTAATATATCTCGCATCCTGAATGGGAAGAATATTTACAAGCTTATTAATATTTTGTGGTTCTGAATTATCCTCCACGGATCTTATAAGTAATTTTAATAAATCTGTGCTTGTCGTATTGGGAAGTTTTTGTTTCTTTTTACGCTCGCTCGTCATCAAAAAGTTTTTTTCTTCCTTGCCGGTTAACAAGCGTATCTCTACCTCAAGTCTTGCTTGAGGGAGCTGAAGGAAAAATGTATTATTAGACTCGCGCGTGACGCCTTCGGGAAGCGTAGAATCTTTTACTTCTAGCGTATGTAAATCAAACTCAACTTGCTGTGTCTCAGAACATGTTGGACAGGTTACGCGCGTTTCATATAGAGAACCATAGCCAGTTATTCTAGAACCTACCACTAAAGCATTCTTGTCACCCACAAGTAAATCATCTAACTTGATTTTTTTATTCACTACCAGCGCTTCTAAAAGTCTTTCTATCGCTATTCCTTTGCGTAATAAACTTTCAGAAGTTAGAATATCTTCTTCTTTGGCCGTCATGTGGCGAATTTCAATTGAAGTTTGCCCGTGAAGCGGATGCCCCTCGTTATAGAACTCACCTTTACTGGGAAGATCTATAAACTCTGTGGGAACCACAAAAGAAAATATATCTTCTGAACTATTTTGGGGGCTGGGGGGTGTAGCGCTGTCCGGATGTGGAGCGCCAAGGCGCTCCTGATTATTTCGTCTACTCACTCATCACCTCTTTTCTAAATTACCGGGGACGGCAGCGTCGTAGTGCTAAATGCTGATGCCAAGCCGGCCGCGGCTCCTGTTTCGTAGGTGGCCCAATCATACTTAAGAGACATAGTCACAGTGAGGATACCGTCTCCACTATAATCTAGATCGCCAAACTTAGTACTGTCGATCCAAGCATTGTTCAAAGTCCACACACCAACTACTCCGCCTTCTCCGTCTAATTCACGAATAATCACATCTCCCAAAGCCGCCAGAGCATCTGCTTTATTAATGGTTCCCACGGGGTCGCCGGTATTGAAGGCGCCCGCTTGTTCATCGGGAGTAAGATAACCAGACTTCATCAGCGCGGCATAAAGAAGCGCGTTTCCGTCAGGATCTACAGAGTTAACAATCGTAACTGAAATTGCGTCCCAGGAAACCGTTCCAGGATAGTGATATTCATTTCCTAAAAACCTATGAGTAACTGGGCTAATAGTATATCCGGGAGTTCCAGCTGTCATAGCTAGATATTCTTGATAGGTAGAACCGTCCTCGGTTGTCAGATTAGTAAAATTAATTAAATATCTGTGTTGTCTCTTCGGTTCCGAAGCTGCTAAATTCCAAAATGCCATTATCTCTTAGTCTCCCTAAAATTAAATAGTGGGGGTATATAAAATACCCCCCTTTTTTATTAATCTACGAATGAGGCTCCCGTTCTTGTAATATTAAAGTCAAGAGCAATATATTCTATAGCACGCGTCGGCTTCAAAAAGATCTTCGCGTAGAGTATATTGCGGTCGATCAAATCAGCAGTTGTCGTACTATCATCTAGCACTAACTTATAATCAGATAGGCCAAAATTGGTCTTAACTTCTTCAAGGAAGGGATTAACTTGCCCCGTGAAACGATCCCAGGTCTTACGTACGTTCGGCTCGAACAGAATCTGACTCGCAATCTGAGAAATTCGCTTCTTGAGGAAGATCAATAGCCGTCGAACATTAATTCGATCCAACGCCGAAGGTGTAACTTGTAGCGTCTTCTGACCGAAAATTACTAGACCTTCCGCAGGGAACTTAGCAATCGGATTAACATTAGCCTCGTATAAATCATCCCGCATCTTCCGCGTCAGCCGTTCAACCACATTAATGATTGGTACGCCGGCAGCTCCTACAGTAAGACCGCCTCGGTTAAATCCGGCCGGTGCAAACCATACCTCTGTTTTGCGTTGAGAGCTAGAGAAAACTCCAAGTGCCGCTATGGATGGAGGCGCCCACAGAATTTGTCCTGTGATGCTATCTCGCATCTGTACCCAAGGATAGTAAGCACAAGCATAGCTTGTATTTACGCCCCTGTCTCGCAAGTCACTGACTGTCCTGGTGACGCTGCCGCGACGATCCGCAAAGCTGTCAGTATTTTCAGTCGTTGGAATATAGCCACCCTCAAGGTCGACTACCGCTAACGAGTCGCCGCGATCCTCACATGTATTCATGAGGTGGGTGGTAAGCCCCGGCTGAGTAATGCCCGGTACGGTGGCCAGATTCATTTCTACGACCTCTGGATCTGCGATTGAATCAACGGCTCGCTTAACACTATAGAAAGCATAGTTCCCAAATTCACTTGGATTGTTGTCCAAGTCTGTATTATTAAACGGTTCCGGCTCTAAAATATCCAAGCCATCGAACCCGCTGTGAATCGGTATTGTAAACCGATCAAACCCATCATCGAGAACGCTCTGCCATGTGCCTTGAGCAGTCAAGGAGGCGCCCGCGACGCGGGAGCCACTTACCCATACAGCATTGTTAGTCCCGCTGCCGCTGATATCATCAAGAGTAAAGACCGTCGAGGCTTCACATCCATCTGCCCCGGTATTAAATTGGTTAGCAGCACCAATTCCGCCCAAGGCTCGTAATAAATCTATATTTGACCTCTCAAATCGTAAACTCGATGGAGAGCGTCCCACCGCAAAGCCAAAGTAGGCATCAGTAAAGTTACCTATACCGCCATCTGAAGCACTTATGCGCATCGCTGGGGCTGGGAATCTTATCGAAGCTGATAAACTTCCCGTCTTGCCGTGCACCAAATAGGTGCCATCTGTGGCACCGCCTAGGTCGACAACATCAAACGCCGATCCAGTTCGACCAATATACGTACTACGTGGCCCGGAATTATCCGAGAAGAACACGTCAGCATATTTAACTATGCCGCGGGATCCGAAGGGAAGCATCTGCGCGTCGGGTGGGCCGCCCAGATCGACAGTAGAATCCATCTCAATGCGAATGTATTTGGATTGATTAATATATTGTCCATCTTCTTGATAGCGTCGTTCGTTATCATTCCAAGTGCTAACTCGGTCACCGATCTTTCGTCCTACATAATTTAAAGAATTCGGATTTAAGTTACAATCATTAAATTGTTCCACGACTCGAACCACATTATCTGAATCGTCTAGTTTACGAACTTTCACGGTGAAAGTGCCATAATCTGTAGAGTCGTTTGTTGAAGCCTTGATACTCTCTATCGAAATCTTAAGGTTTCGACTAGTCCAGGCACCCGGCTCATCCATGGCATGGAATCTAAATAAGTTAGGCATGTTGGCCGGATTATAGGTGCCGGCATTTGTACTAATGTCCTGACTAAAGATCCACGGAGTTTGAGCAGAAATCAAGGGATATTCTAAATTGCCCGCATTGTTGCCGGTCGCGGCGCCGTTGCCTACCATAGGTAGCAGAGCAGCATAGGTAGTATCTCCTGAAGAAGCGCCAACTACGGTCTTAAGGTGCCTTTCATAAGACTCTCCAAGCCAATAAAATAGCTCATCTTGAGTAGTCTGGGCATTTGTTAATTGAGGATTTGTATTAAAGACTTTGCGAATATATTTTGAACTATTTTCGTTAAAATTAAAAGCAGTTACTAAATTATTGGTACCATCATAATTCTTAACAATTAATTTATACTCGTAGTCTCCGATTGATTCAATAAGACCGCATGTACCGGTTACCGCATTTGAGGTTCCCGCAAGAGTTCCAGTGAGAGCCAAGTTGGGTCCATTTGAAGAGCTTACAACATAAAATGTTGCTGCCAGAGCGCCGAAGACTTGGGAGCTGTCGTCTCTTCCTCCCGTAAATCCGGATACCGAAGCACTTAGATGATTGGCGGTTTCAACCTTGATGAGGGCGTTGTTGCCGGCGGCGCTGCACTCGTGCATCCTAAGCATTACCGTGTCTGCGGCGCCCGGTATGTCGGACGCGAAGCCTACTACCTCGACGCCGGGCTGGCCGACTGCATCGTGGAAGCCGGCAGCTGAGTCTGTATTATTTGTTCCTGAAGCAAAAGTTATTAGTCCAGGGCCCGGGTGTGGAGGAAGGACCGCGCCGAAACCGGGGCCCGGGCTGAACTCCGACCGATATCCGGTAGAAGAAGTTATTGCGAAGAAATCAGTACCAATTGGTAATGAACTCGAAGCTGGGCCGGGACCGTCAAAGACGATGCTACCGGTGGCCTGGTTACAGCACGGATTGCAGGAGCCCGTATTAAAAACGAACAGCCCGTAAACGCCCGCACCGTTGCTATTGTTAGCACTGTCTACTGTCCAGCCCGCGTCTCCGGTGATAGTTTTATCGGAACTCTCGGCTCCCAGTAGACGTACATAAGTTAAAGGAGAACTATTTCGAAGATAAGCTTGCGCTGCGTAAGGACCATAGGTGGGGCCCACTGTGTTGCCGTCGCGCCAAATATCACTGTTTTCGCCACCGCCACCAGGAACCGGGTTACCGAATACACTTATAAATTCCGAAAACGAATTTAGTGTAACGGGGCGTAGGCCGGGACCTGAACGGGCGCGCCCTATTACGACCGGCCCTATCCCCGCTGGGGATGCCGGAAGCTGCGAGTTATCAATTTCATTAATAAAAACGCCAGGTGAAACAAACCTATACTTCTTAACTGACATACTGGGAGATCTCCTTTTTCAAATCTCTTTAAACAACTTAATGTTATTCTCTATTAAATAGTACGAGCGGGACCGAACAGTCTTATTCTCTATAAAATCCTCTACTATCAATAGTATCTGGAATATCTCCAAAAATAGCTCGCTCTCGCTGGAATCTAAATTCCACAGCGTTTTCTCTTTTAACTAAGCGAGGCCTCTCTTGGTTATCTCCCTCTCCAATCAAATAGCCGAGCACTGTCACGTTAATTGTGGTTTCATAATTACGTTGTGCCATCTCTAGATTGTTTGTATTACTGTTGTTCATATAATTTCCATCCAGAAAAACTTCAAATTTGTGGTTATCATATTCAATGCGAGGAGGCATAGTGCTGTTGCCAGCTATGGTAACCCACGGCTGGATAAGATCGTTCATTTGCTGTTGATATTCCGTTCGAAGACTAATTTCATAAGAAACATTAATCCACGTTGGTAGCGGAATAGTAATGGTTTCATACACTACCTTTTGAGTTGGCATGTTCCGACTGTTGGTACTTTCCATACCTGATCGGACGCCATCTGGGCCATATCGACGGGCAGCCAAATTGTTTTGAAACTCAGCCGTTTTTTTCTGATTGATGCGGCGCGCTACAGTAATAACACCCCCTTTCTCATCGTCCACAGCATACAAATTAGCATAAGGAACTCCACGCTTGTTTGGATCTTTTACTGTCGCTTTTCTTTCAATCGTTATGAGCGGCAAAATCAAAGTTTCTTCGCGATCTCGGAGTTCTTTTCTATTTTTGATTTGGAAGGATCTTTCGGCGCTCGCCCATATAATATGCACTTTGTTAAACCCTTCATTCGTCGTAGTAAAAAGATTCATTTTGTCATTTACAAAATTATATAAAGCGTAGTCGATAGTTTCCATAGTCGAAGGCATAAAAATGACCTCTTGTAACTTATCTTGAACGTCTTTAGACCCAACATAATCAAATCTATCTGCATATCTATTTTGTAATTGTCTTTGAGTTTCTCTAACTGGCATTTTCTACCATCCCCTATGATTGGCCCGAAGGCGAAGATTGTCCATTGGCTCCATCATTAATACCTCTAAATGTTCCTCGGCGGGCGCGTACACATTCGGCACTAACTTGGAACTTGTGGTCCACCTGGCCAAAATAATATCGCGTGTCATTAAACAATCGTACTATTTCGTAAAGTTCCTCGCCATACTGTACAAAATCGCCCGGGCGAACATATAAATTTTGGTCCGCAGTGAGTCGTTTGCGATGAAAATTAATTGTTAATTTAGTTTGATAATCATAGCTGTACTTATCATTTTTTTGCTCATTTTCTACGACCACGTAGGCATACACACGAACTGGAGGTAAAAAGGTCTTATTGACAGATTCTCCGTATAGCGGATGAAAATTAGTGGCCTCCAAATCTATAGGATAATATAATACCGTCTGACCGATAACTCTCTCGGCTAGTTCATCGTTGACTTGCTTAACAAGATCCCTTTCCTTTAGCCCAAAAAACATGGGAGGAGGAGGAGCATCAGGCTGTGTCCATTTATCGTTAGGGTTTCCCATCTATCTACCCTACATATATGCCGGCCGGAATATCGCCCAACAATTTTTCAGCATTATCGCCCAAAGTGGCATCCAGTTCGGACAGCTTAACATAAGTAAGCTCATCGAATGTTGTTTTAAGTTCCTCTCTTAGTGCATCTTGTTCTGCTTTAGCCTGAGATAAGAGTTCGCTGTGATTTAAAGTAACGTTATCGCCCGGAATCGGAACAGTACTAAATTTACCCCTTACTTGACCCAGCATCTCTTTTGCAAGAGCTAAAGAAAATCGTCTAATCCACTGTTTTCCGATTGAATTAATGCTGGTATAGGCAATATTTTGGAAAGGGAGGGTGTTCATATTATTAATACCTTGAACGCCCGTTTTGCTATTTGGTTCAGACTCTTCCCATGGACTACTATCCACAGTAAAATTAAACCAAACACTTCCAGGGTATATATTGCTCGGTTGGGGGAATATTCTTATATTGTTATTTTTAATTTCATAGGACCAGTGAGAAACACGCGTATTAAGAGCATCTTCGTATGCCATGGCCTGCAGTTTATTTTGCCATACAGGAACAATATCGAAAGTTGAATCATCAGCGTACTGACCATAGGTTCGCAGGTTGCCTACTACAGAAAATCCGCCATAATATCCATAAAAGCGCCACATCGCATTGGGAGTTTTATAATAAACCCTTCTAATAATAATTTTTTTATTTCCCACTCTTCCGAAATATGATGCAGACGTGTCAGTTGCGGCTGACGATGAAATAATGTTCTGGAGGTCATAATCTTGTGTCCCGGTCCTAGTATTAAACGAGGCCGAATATATATTGTCGGTGCCTCCGAGGCCTGTTTCTGTGATTGCTCTGTCGCTAAACCGCCTTATATAACCATAATCAAATTTAGGATAACGAAGCTCGATTTGAGAACCAGATAGCGCATCTCCAGTCAGAATTTGACCATCCTGATCAAACGACGCTGTCGTGTGCCCTAAAAAGCTCGAAAGAGAGTTCTTAGATTGATGCACATTAACGATATACGAGTATTCTAAAACAGCTTCTTCGTAGGATGCATAAATATTTCCCTCTGTCAGTTCAATATCTAATACATCTCCGCCCAGTTTTTTATAAGTGTAGGCAACTTGATCTGCTGCGCCGGATAAAAACTGTGTTACAGAGGCATATATCCCAAATGGCAGCGTTGTGGCTACATTAGCTTCGGAGCCAGTAGCAGGCAAAACATTTTTATTGGTTGTCGATGCGGGTCTTAGGACTGGAAGCGCCATATATAATCCTCAAGGTAATTAGTGACTCTATCATAAATAGAAAGCCCCAGCTCATAGAGCCGGGGCTTTCGGTTATTTATCCAAATAATGGACTAGATATTAGCCTTGCATATCGGCTATTACAACTAGACCATACATGTCAGGACGCACCATCTGCTTGGCGTACCGAGTCATGACACCCTTACGGGGCACGAAATCTTCGACACCAAAGATGGTGGGGGTTGTCTGGAGCGGTACGTACGGAGCGTACACATATCCGGACTCTAGGAAACTGCCTCCCCGTCGTCCAACCAAAACAACGTTTCGGAGGAAGTACGGGTCAACATAGATGTCCCACTTCTTGGAAAGATTACCAACCTTAACAGCACCAGCAGTACCACGATCACTATCCACCGCTACATTAGCGCGGAAACCAGCCGTGAACTCTAGGATGTTAGCAACTTCAGGTCCGCAGACAATAAAGTTGGCACCACCCCGGAGAGTCTTCCGGTGAATCTGGGCCGACACATCATTAACAGTCTCAACAAGAGTTTCATACCACTCACTTACATTACCGGTGAAATCAGCGGCAATCTCTAGAGGGGTACCAAGCTCACGATTGAGGAACGTACCAGGAGCACGCGACCAATATCGCAAACCAGCCGTAGAACCCTTAACGAGATCGTTAAGAATTTCACGGTCAATCTCTAGAGCAATCTGTTCAGATAGAATCTGAGTAAGCTCGACCTCGGCATCCAAATTGTGATAGGCATTAAGATCCTGTCCCAATTCTGGAGTCCACTTGGCCTTGAGCTTCTTGGTAATCGCGGTGACAGCCACGGAATCGATCTGAATATCGATCTCGGGGATGAACTCACTACCTTCCAAGCCCCACTGAGCGTGACCTTCGACTGAGCCGAGGGCACCTCCGTTAACGAAGTTATCTACCATAGGATAGGTAAAGGTAACTTGTTCGGCCTGCACACTACTAGTAATATCAACCGCTGTGAAAGCTCCCGGATATGACGCCACTACCATAAGAAGGTTAGCAGAGCCACGATCATTAATGGGGCCTCCCGCAGACGCAGAACTGAATCGCCAAAGACGACGACACAGAGTACCAGAGTTCCAAACACCGAAGCCGTTTGCAGTATTAATCTGAATAGCCGTAAGGTCATCCATATTGATATCCTCATCGTTGTTTGCATCCTGAATACCATCCGCGTTACCATCAGCGCCAACGCTGACAATAGGAACTTCGAAGACTGCAACAGTCGTTGAGCCAGAAACTAGATCCGGATCGTACGCCGTCAAGGTACCCAGAGTCTGAACCCCATCGGCGGCCGGGAATTGGTCGTCGTCACCAGCCGTTCCTCCAACGAGAACCGTGAAGGTTCCAGCTGCAGGGGGGCCGGCCGTAGTGTTAGATCCGGTCGGAGATGCATAACCGTTGTTAAGACCATATGGTCCCTGTTCCGAAAATACGCCCGCAAGATCAACACCTTGGGTAATCTGCGAACCAACCACGTCGCCTCCGAAGAGGGATGTGTTAGCCGGATAACCGAGACGATCTGTCATCGTGCCAGTGGCACCGATATCAGGCGAAACCGTGAAGTCCAGGAAGAAGATCAGACCAGAAGGCAAGCTCATGGGCTGAACGCTAACGAGATCGTTAGCAATTAAATTGCCGAATACACGGCGAACGAGGGGGAATGCGACAGCCGCAAAACCCTCCACGTCACCAACAGCCATGCTGCTGGATTCACGAAGTAGCTCTTTTGCCTGATTTTCAAGCAAAGATGCCATTCCGTTTCGAAGGTGATCACTTTCAAGACCCTCTAGGAGACCGGTCTTTTCCCACTTGGAGATAAGAGCCGCGCCCTCTTTTGAGAGGTCTCGATTAATGATACCTTCGGTTAACTTTTGAACAATAGACATTTTTATATTAACCTCCTTTAAAAATTATTGTTGTTTCAAACCTGCCAAACGCAGCATTCGTTCCATATTGGGATCGACTGCTGTAGAAGAATCTCCTCTTGAGCGTCTATTAGAAGACAAGAGCATTGAAGTTGTCGGTTTGCTAACTGCTTCGCGTAGTGATTCTGAACGGCGAACCTTGCGGTCACCCACTGCGCTTTGAAGAGTATCAAATAACATCTTCGTTTCTTCTATTGATGTGGCATTTCGAACAGCTTCGACAATTCTCTCTTTTTGTCGCTCATTCAAGGAGGCACTATTCAAAGCCTTGTTCTGATAAAGGAGTTTGGCATTCTCCAAAATCAAAATATTTAGTTGGTTCTTCGCTTCTCCGAGCAAAGAACATAAATCTTTAATTTCATTCTTATATTCTTTTTCTTGTGATTCGTAAAGTTCTGCGGTTCTGTATTTTTCTTGCTCGTCGGTTACTTCTTGCGATTGGACGGCAGCCGCTGCTATTTCTGCCTCCATTTCCGACACGTGTTCAGAGGTTTCACCGCTGGCGACAGGAGCCCAGCCGTGGAGGCGAGGAGCAATATCAACTGTCAACTCTTCTGCGAGGGCGTCCACCAGCTCATCAGAAATTTCCATTTCTTCTAGGGCGCCTACTTCGGGTGCAGCTCCCATTTCTTCGGGAGCACCAAGATCTGAGGTAGCTGCTTCTCCGCCGAAGATTTCCTCGGCAGTTTCTTCTGAACTCAATAGCTCGGAGGCCTCGACATCTTCACCGGCTTCCTCTTCCGCATGGAGGCGCGCTCTTAAATCATCAAAATCGATTTCAATCATTTCGTCGTCTTCTAGACCTTCAATACTGGCGTCCTCATGAGCTAAAGGCACATCATCCAAAAAAGATGTATCCACAGCAGGAGCTTCGTCCTGCTCTAATAGAGTATCCAGGGCGCCCTTTACTTCTTGAGAATACTTCTCTAATACAGCATTCTCAGCATTTTTTAAAGCGGCCTCTTTTAGTGCGGTAGCATCTACAATGGCCTGTTCTAGCAATGAAGACATAAATTAACTCCTACAATACATCTTGTCAATTGTAATTAGTTATTAAGACAAAGAAAAGACAATTTTGAATTCCTTTTTACTATTTGGGCTATTCATCTTCCAATTGTTGTATTCTCGCCTCTAATGATTCAATGATAAGCTGCTGTTCTTTGACCGCTTCAACAAGATGTGCCATAAAAGCATCCGGAAGTCCATATGTTAATGCGGTACCGTCTGGGATTAGGCTTTCCTCTTCACCGCAGGGCAACTTAGCCTCTCTTACAAACTCCGGAAATACCTCTTGCATCTCCTGGGCGATAAAGCCGGCCGTAGCAGCGACTCCATTATGACATTCTGGCTTTTTCCACTCGTATGCTCTACCTTGAAGTTGTTGTATTTTTGCTAGCGATCCCGTAAGGTTCACTATATTTTCCTTAAGGCGCCGATCAGATGTGGAGTTGTCCCAAGATCCTCCGCCGGGCTTTCCCGCGGTTCCAAAAATTTCAAGAGCGGTGCCATCCAGTTCAAATACCTGTTCGTGAACGCCGGCCAGGATGTCCCAAATTTGGAACGTTCCGTCGCCACCGACGGCCCCGTCTGCGTTGTAGATTAATCGTGTCATGTTGCCGGTGGTGCTACTGCCCGTCCCGAGTTCGATGCGCCCATACCCAGTATCTTGGGCGCCTATTTGAGCGACTCCAAAATCGAACCACGTCTGCTGATTTCCAAAGGTAATCCCAGAACCCGAAACCTTCATCATGATGCTGGTCATTTCAGCCGTAGTAAGCGGGTTGTCGAGGCGGCCGCCGGAGGGCGACGAATCAGTTATCCGGAAGATGTCTCCGTCCCAGAAGTCGGGGACGGATGAAGAAATGTGAAGCACGGCTTCTGGCAATGAAGTTCCGATGCCAACGAGACCAGAACCGGTAACAGACAAAATATTTCCCCCGTTGCCTTCCAGCAAGAACAAGTCCTCATGAGTGCCCGAAACATGAAGTACGGCTTGTGGTGATTGTTCGCGGATTCCGACTGCATTATCAACGCCGCTTCCGTTAGTGCTTTTTACAATAAAATTATTCCCATAACCATTTGTTGCAACTCTGAAGTTTGTATTTTCGGAAGCATTGCCAACAACCACTTCATCAGTGCTGTCTTCATCTAACGTTAATAATTTTTTATTCCCAACATAAAAAGTAATTTCATCTTCAACCGAAAGATCAATATAAGTGTCGGCGTCATTTAATCTTCCTATCCTATCTGATACATAGAGTTCCCCACTAAGGTTCAGGGTTCCACTCATAAAATTATATGCCATCAATTTCTCCTAGAATATATGCCAATTGGAAGCTGGATTGCCAGCCGTCTCTTGAAGGTTCAATAAGGTAACTGCCTGGCTGGGGGCGCCCAGAACGATCTCGTTGGCACCGTCAAATTGATTAAGTCCCGAAGAGCTGATTAATATATCAAAAGCCATGTTGTGGTGGCGCTTAATGTTGATAAGTACGCCCGGGGCCCCAGGACCTATGGTGGCCGTCAAAGGAGTAGAACCGCTAAATACCGCGTAAGTCCGCGGTGGATTTGACATGTTAATGCTGGCTGTAACTACGATATGAATAGGGGGAGAATCGTCGCTACCACTAAAGCGCTGCTGGGCGCCCACTACCAAATCACCAAAAACCCCCGCATCATTCTCAAATTCAGTCCAGTTCGCAGCGAATATAGTAGGCAGGCTGGAGCTAAATATTAGGATACCGTTCTCATTTTCCATCTGGGTCAGGTCAAAGCCCGGAGAGCCGGGCCCAAATGTACCGGTAGGCAGCCCCACCGTCCTTATAAAGGAACTCGATCCCAGCTGTAGAACACCCTTCAATGAGCCGGTTATGAAGCCTCCGAACATTGGTATGTCTGTACCAGTGCCGGAAATCTGCATATATCCAGCGCTTCCAGTCCCCGTTGATATCCCGGCTACAACGCTAAGGGCTCCGGAAACATAAACATCCGAAGAAGCAGTCAGAGCACCGGCGGCGCCGTCGAGCACCATGATCTCTTTCTCGTTAGAATCCTTGAATATCCACGCATTAGAAGTAACGGTGTTCATGAATCCTGCGGTGTTGCCGACGGCGTCACTGAACCTAATACGATCACCGCCGCATTCGATATTTAAATCACCGTCAGAATGCACCCAAAGACTGTTGCCGTCCCAGTCCGCGGTGATATATCGATTCCAGGGACCACTGGGGTTGACCCACTCTATCTGGGTTGAGCCCGACATACGAATATTGCCGGTTACATCAACTTGGGAGGCGGAGATAGAGAGAGGAGAGCAAGCTACAATGTTGCTTACTCTAAGGGTGCCGCTAGGGCAAAGATCGAGAGTACCGGAGATGGATATACCACCGCTCACCTGTATTCCGCAGCTAGCGGTTAAACTGCCTGAGACATATATGACATCTGTACAAGCGGTACCAAGTGTAACCTGTCGATAAGCTGGCGGCGGTGAGTTATCAACTAATACTCCCGGCCAAAGATTGCCGACGAGGGCAATTGAATTTGCACCGTCGGGGCCGAAGTGAAGCCGCGTATTTGTCGCGGCCCGATTCATTATATAACCGCCCCCGGTAGAGGTACCTACTATAGCATGGCCAGCGACCTCCAGCGTTGCCTGAGGGTCGTCGGTACCAATGCCGAGCCTTCCAGGGCCCATAAAGGACGGGGCCTCCGATGCCGATACATATAAAAGCGTACCGCCGGCGCCGCCGCCATCCTTCGCATCGATGCGGAAAATTGCGCCGTCAAATAGAGTTCCGGTAAGAGCTATGGAGCCCGTAAATTGATGAGAATCGTCAGGCGAGTCCCCGAACTTCGAATCGCCGCTAGAAGACAGATGAGTAATCGAATGATTTATAACATCATAGTTAATAGCCGTAATGGTTCCGGAAACATCTAAGTTGCCACCCAGGAACAGACGAGTATGGGGCTCGCTAATGGTGCTGCCCGTGTGGAATACGAAATTGCAGCTGCCTGTCTGGCCGCCGTCTTCAATTTTAAATTGTACTGAACCCGTGCAGCCTCCTGCACACTTCCAGAGACCACAGATATCACACCCTACAAACGCCCAACCACTCATAATTTAATATTTCACTCCCGTTGGTAACTTACTTCTCGCGACACAAAACCACACTTTAAATTAAATAGTTGCGAACTATAGTATTGGTAGTGCTGATAGATTAAATCTTCGAATGGGTTCTTAATCGTGTCGTGGCCTTCTCAAAACACGCAATTTACTAAAAATTGTAGTAAAATTCATTGTTGAGGGAGGGGCTCCAGTATAAACGCGACTACTCAACGCCACGCGTACATTGGCGGGACGTAGATCATAAGAGGGCGCTGCTGTCGATGTTCCCCCTGGCATGTTAGATATTTGATAGCTGTAGGTCTCTTGCCGATGTGACGATACATGAAATTCCGTTGTGGTTAAGGGAGGCGGGAATGTCGTGATTTCTCCCGTGGCCGCAGAACAAATCGACGTGCATGCGGGAAAAAAAACTTGTTCGTAGAATGAAGGAAAACGCTTTCCGGATGTCTCAACACTAGTAATGGGACATCCGATGCCGCCCGGACATCCAGTCAAGCCACCGTTCCGACAGTATGCAACCGTATGGTCAGCATCCCCATTGGCATACATTCCCACCCCTATCCAGTTGCTCGTGGTGGTCGGACCGCCGAAGGTGCCGTATCCATCGTCCTTTAAAATTAGAAAGTTCCCCTGATATGCTCCATCCGCAGGTGTATAACTACCACCGGTGGACCCAGTTAATAATACTTGAAAGCAGAGGGTATCAGACGCATCATAGTCAGGGAGAATGTCGGTAACGGTGGTTTCTAAAAGCGGACAATTCATATACCCCACATACCAATTGGCGTAGGCGCCCGCATCTGCCCCATTAACAAGTATTTTTAGTCCCACACCGTTAATAAATTCGATGCTTGTTCCGTGGGTTGCTAAATTTCGGCATAACCAATCAGTATCCTCCCACGAATAAGCAACCCCATCAGAGAAAGTGTGGGTACCGATATGAGATGCGAAATCAAATTCTTTGACAACTTCCCAAGGTTGCGGAATTAAGGCGCCCGAAAGTCCTTTAACTGTAGCCATTCTGCGTTCTCCTAAGAATACGTAGTTTAGTATAGGTGGTCGTAATACCTGCTGAAATATAGAAAGAAGTTCCGGGACCGACGGGGATTTCGGGGCCGGCCCACAATGTGATACCTGTGGTCATATTTATATATGAATTCGAAGGCTTAAGCGCCCACGCCGGCGTAGCTCCGGGGTTGTCCGTAATATCATTCTGTATTTGCCATGATATGGTCGCTGAGGAACGTAACGATTCCATACTAATGGGCCGTGGAAAATTTATAATGTTTTGGCCGGCCGAATTCGTATGGGCTACCGACGTCACAAACCCCGCACCAGGAACAGCAACAATTTCCATACATCTGGGCCACTTTGTGTCTGACCCTCCTGCCCTAATACTGTCAGTCTCAAGGCCTGGTGTGGGAAACGGGACGGGAAGGCCGCCGCCCATACGCACGTGCCAACTGGCACTATGTGGGGTTATCGATGAACTCAAATACGCGCTTATTCCGCCCCAAATACCAGATTGGCCCGAACCATAGTCTCCATCAGATAATATAAATCGCGCAGATGGATTGTTGCCATCTTGAGTTGTTCCATTATATACATCCCCCGGTGATGGGGCTCCGGTCACGGTGCGGCCAATATTATTAAAAGAACTTGCGAGAAGTATTTGGTAACAAAGAGTATCCTCATCAGAGAACGAAACACCAGCTGCTGTGGCGATGTCGGACACACTGCCTTGCACAAGAGTGTCGGTCATGAGGCTAGAAATAAAGTTACTGTCGGCGCCGGTCGAGCCTGTAATAAAAATCTGGAGGCCGGTGCCCTCAATAAACTTCACATACGAATCGACGCCACCATAGGTGTTAAGATTTCTGCACGTCCAGTCAACCCCTTCAAAGGGTCGAGCAACTCCATCGACAAAAGTATGATCGGGCGCCTTTGTGAAATCAAACTCTTTAATAACTTCCCAATCGCTAGTAACTTCAACCCCGGAAAGAGTTTTTATGTCATAGATATCTACACCTGATATTTTAAATCCCGTTGCCATTAAAGTTCCTCACTATATTTAGTTCGCTGACTGGTCTCCGTCGTTATATATCTATTCCAACCTCAGCGACCGAAACTTGGTGAACACGTAAGGCAACCCCTGGTACTACCCCCTGCACGCTGGATGCTGGCATATCATGCTAGCTCGATATATGTGGCATCCGGGTTGAAGTATATAAGACTGCCTGACGTGGCGCCATAGCCCACAACTCTCACATATTCGTTGGAAGTTGTAGGAGCTGCACCGCTAACGGTGCCCAATTCTGTTCCGACATACACAGGGCCCCCATTTATATAGGCGCCCGAGTAAGCTGTGAGGGCATTGTAGAATCCTCGAATAAGCATCCCGTCTTGTTGAGCAGAACTTGAGCCCATGGCCATGGCCAACAGTTGGTTGTGGCCGCTTCCGGTGACAGAAGCATCCGCTTGGGCCCAGCCTCCATCGCTCTTAAGATAATAAAGTTTCCCAATGTCTGTTGAGCCCGTTCCGAAGAATACCACCTCACCGCCACCATGGTTCATTCCCCCTAGCCGGAAGGTGGGGTCCAGTATGCCAGTCATATTAACGTTTAGGGCCGTATACATACCGTCTTCTGACTTCGGGGGGCCTATCATGACCCCAAAGTTGCTAGCGAAGAAGTGGTGCTCGGCTTCCTCATCGCCCGCCGGCATTATAAAAATACCTGACGGAGTCTCGTTCTCTGGGTTGGCGCTAGCCTGGATCATGATGGTGCCAGTTGCGTGGCCTTCCCCGAATTCGCTGAAGTCTGGTGCTATCAGCACACCGCCGTTGTTGGTCATGAACGATCCGCTCGTCGCCAACCTAATGCCTGTAGAGGATATGATAGTCGAGGGTCCCATGTCTCCGTGCACAACGATGAAACTTCCAGAGTTGGCGTTAATGCCGGCGTTGGCCGAGAGGTCCAGGTTGCACCCTCCAGACAGCTGAATCCCAGTAGAATTTGCTAGGATGGAGGGGCCATTGCCGGGGCCCATCATCATAAATTTATTGTGGGATCCCGATTGTATAAGGAGAGTACCTGACTGATATATAGTTCCGGGAGGATTGCCCGGGCCGTTGGGATCTCCAATATGACCCATTTGAATTGCTCCGTTGACAGTTCCAAAAACGTGAGCAGCAATCTGCGGATGGACAATGCCAGATCCCGTGGGGGTAGTTGTGTTGGAGCCGCTATATGTGAGGGCGCCCGCAGTTATCATTAGATTGGGGCTGCCCCCGGGGCCACCCGGCATAATCAGGTAGCCATGGGGACCAGACGCGGACGCAATGGTAATCATATGCGACGCATAAAATGGGACAGGAGCACCGAAGGCGCCTGCATCGAAGCTGGGAGCTATAGTAATCCCCGCACCGCCGCCGTCGTAGTGGGGGGTAGCTAACTGGGGACCAAATGTTCCTTGGGCCGGATCGTAATTAATGTCGGTGCTGTTGAATGTTAGGCCACCGGCAGCCATGTGAACCTTGGGTGGTCCGGGGGGACCATTAAAGTCCATGATCCACAGACCGTGCCCCTGCGAAGACGAGGCGATAGAGATGGCGCCCGACATATAGCCCGGGCCTCCGCCGCCGAAGGTAGGTGCCAATTGGATTGCATTGTTCGGTGTTGCGAATAGCTGCGCCGATGCGGTAACCATGCTCACCCTGGTACCGTTAAAAGTAAAATTCGAGCTGGCATCGAGTAGCATGCCCGTATTAAATTGAACCTCTGTCGGATTACCAGCAGCGCCTGTTCCGCCGCCGCCGGCACCAGTAATCTGTACGCCGTTAAGGAACAGACTTCCCGTAATAGAAAGAGTGCCGGTTACTTCATGAGTAGAGTCTAACGGGCCCGTGTTTTGGGTGTCGCCCGACGTAACATTTCTAGAGGGAGTAAATTTGGTGGCCATCTGGGCGTCTCCTTAGTCGGTTAAGCCCGAACCGGTTAAATGGAACATCTGGTCGGAGGGGATATTAGTTAGCTCTCCTATAGCCGTATATGAAGTACTGCCGGAGTTAGTAAGTGGTGCAGAAATAAATATTTCTCGACACTTGACTCCAAATGATACACTATCATTGTTGCTGTTAAGCGCTACAAAATGTAACCCACCAATAACATTTCCGGAACCAGTAGCATTGAAGTGAACTAAAACATCATCGTTGCTGGCATCGGTATTAATAACTGTTACCGATCTGACTGTTCTAGGGAATACAATGCGATCTTCAGATCCTGGCGTTAGCGCGGTGGAGCCCGTTATCCATGGAATTCCTGATACCTGATATGAGCCTACATTAAATAGTCCCGGCTTCATGTGGTTATACGTGGTCATTCTTTCTTCTCCAAATCCAAACTGTTGTAATTAGTCATCAATAATCACTATTTCCTTTTATTAAGCTTTCTTTCTAAGCGTTCTTTTTCACGGCGCGCTCTTTTTTGTTTTAACTTCTTCTTGGCTGATGGTTTTATGTGATAAGAGCAGCGTTGTCGATAAGTTTCAAGCACTCTATCTTTTTTTACTTTCTTAATAAATCTTCTAATCAACCTCTCGGGACTCTCGCGAGGTCTTTGTATTACAGATACGTTTACAGCCATCGAGTTTTCCTTATTTTGTCGAACTCATATGAGCTTGCCAACTTCTTCCAACGCTCCCAAATAAATTAGAAATGTCTACTCCAGAATCCTCCGGATCTACATTCGCTAGAGGACCTTGTGGTGCCGGGGCTGCTCCTGGTGCTGGGCCAGCTGATTTTAGAGCAGTGGTACCTTCGAATAGATCTATACCATTATAGGCATCTTTGCCAATAGAATCTAAAAGCTTTTGTTTATGATCGTTTAGCTTTTGTTTTTGTTCTTGCAACGATTTTTGTCGTATCTCTGTAAACTTTTCTTCGTTTGGAGCTGCTGTTGGTTTTTCTCTATGTCGAGCTTCAACAAGCTGAAGGCCACCGATTCCGGTAGCCACCTCTGATACAATTCCTGAAAGAACACCATCTTCAAACATCACCTCCTTTATGCATTCTTTTATTATCGGCTTTAGCAGCTTTTTTAGGTCTGATTTTTTCATTTATTCCTCAGCTGCTGCTGCGGTTACTGCCTTGTCCAAAGCTATATTGAGATACCTCAATGCTCCCTTAATGTTTGGCTCAGCCGTTAAACCAAAGGCTCCCAAATCTTTCTCTAATTCTTTAATATCGGCACCCAATATGGTTGCTATTTTTTGAGCTTTTTGTCTTGTAACGGTTCCCTTTTTCATAGTAGCCTGCTCGGCTTCTCCGGCCGTTTCGGTTTCACCAGCGGCCGCTTGAAGTTCGCCGGCGGCTTGTGCAGCCGTAGCAGAACCCAGTTTGCCAGCCATGCCGGCAACTCCTCCTGCAGCGCGCTGGGCGCCGGCCTTCATTTTGGCGGCCAATGCTGCCTTTTTTCGCTGCAGCGAACCACCTAGACCCGTCTTCAGGCTTTTTAGTCCAGCTTTCGCCTGTGTAAAGAGCCCCTCTTCGACCGCAGCTTCGATTTCTTCGCTGATGATCTGGTGTAATTCTTCTTGAGTTATTTTCATTTTAGCAATCTCCTTTAATTCCGGCTAACGTCTTCCAACGATCGAGCTGGACTGATTCTTGCAGTGGGGCGCCCTTAACAACACTGAACTTGTTTAGTGCATCCACAACCTCTTGTTCTTTGCCCTTCAGCTTCGGAGCTGATTTTGCGGCGCGCGTAACCAAGCTTTTAATTGCAGAGCCGTCTAGAATCGCTTTTTTAGCTCGGCGCAACTTTTTGATGAGTAATTTGGCCAGCATTCTCGTTGTATTCCCGCCGACGCCGGCCCCTTCCAGGTTATTTACTAGACTCTTATCAAAAGTATAATAATATTTAGGTATAACTCGTTTTACTTTTACGACCTCACCTTCTTTATTCTTGTATTTCCTGGCGCGTTTGTATCTTCGGTTTAATTTACCTAGAGAGAGGGCGCCCCATTTATCTGGGTCCCACCGATATCCGCGGGTTCCCAGGCCTAGTTCGGCTTTCTCGGTACCCAGCTCATCAGTAATTTCAGATAAAAGATGGTCAAGGACGCCGTCCAGCGCCTCTTCTAACTCAACGCGTCCCATTAGAGCATCCGACTGGGCCCTCTCCATAGTATTTATATACTTTTGTTGGGCTGCTTTGCTGGGAAGGCGCGGAGCGTATACCTTAACATGGTCATTATCGTAGCGAAGAAGAATTGGTTTCACCACCTCTATTGCTTCAACTTCTGTTTTTTTACCTTCAACACACTTATTTTGTTCTTCGTCAAATGTCTGACCTTCTGGGCAGTCGCATTTTCCTGTTTCTTCATTATAAACTTTACCCTGTGCCTCTTCCTCTTCGGAACACTTAGCGCCTGGCGGTGGTGGTTCCACCTCTTTGCATTCTAATGGATTCATTTCGTTCAGAAGGGCTTGTAAAAGCTGCGCGCGAGAAGATTTCTCACCCTTCTTGCGGAGCCACAGTACGGCTCCCGCAGACAAAGCCAATCCAACGCCGAGCGGCGCTAGAAGAGACGTTGCAACAGCGCCCAATGTACCGGCGGTAGCGGCGGCGGCGGCGCCCCCAGCGGCGTGGCCGGCAACAACTTTAGATACTTTAATCGCCGCGCCAGGAAGAGTGGGGTGCCACAACAGGCCGCCCTGGGGTGCGGCTCCAAAAACCGACGCCATGGTCTGACCCGAAGCGCCGGGGGCGCCCGTGAGGGAATTCCATGTGGACAACCACTTAGAGGGATTGGCGCCAAGCTTGGATAAATCTTGGGGCGTAATACCATTGGCGCTCATATCTCTCAACATGTCTCCCAAAGGCATATTAGGACTATAATGCCCCGAGGATCCGTGTAGAATTCTACCCAGCATTTGGGTGGGGCCTTCTCCGGCGTCGACCTGGAGAACCTTATTGAGGGTCGTCGGCGCGGTGCTTGCACCGGGGCCCGTAAGCAATTGAACAAACCATGGCTGCTGGAGAAGTACGCTACCAAGCGCAGCCGTTGCGCCACCGAGCGCCAACATTGCAGGAGCTAGGCGAGACTGAAGCCCTTTTATGGTAGACGACTTTCCGCGGGCGCCACCGAATGTTCCTTCTGTATCTTCGGCGCCCTTCTCTAATAAGACACCATCGTATTCTTGATTTTCTTTAAAGTGTTTGTACACATCCGCTAACTTATAATCCAATATATGTCGAGCATAGTTGTTCAAATCATCGACAATAACATTGGCCTCGGGGCAACCCATGTCCCCCTTTTCAACTCCCATCTTAAGACCGGCGTAGACTGCATAAATTTCACTGAGTGCGTCGACAAATACACCGTTGTCTTTCATGTTTGGGAAGCCTTTAAAATTTTTCTTTAGGCCGCCGTCGAGCTTGCGAAGCAAGTCTTTCGTGCCCTTCTCAAGAAGGTCTTGAATCTTTTTCGCCGCCACTTTTTCGTCTTTGGTCATGCCCGGGCGCCATGCTAGCTTGCCACCCTTTTCGAGAGAGCCGAGCTTACTCAAACCATATTTAATAGTATCCCAAATGCCCTCTTGTAAGTAACCCGCGTCATACATCTCTTCATGAATAATGATTTCCCTTAAAAGAGCCTTGACTTCTAGTTCGGTCAGCAGAGTTTTCTTAACTTTGGTCATCCTTTTAATCCTCTAAAATTTTATTTAATGCTCGATTAATGCGATCTGCTTTGGTAAACACTTCGTTTAATCTATTTTTGTTTTCTCGCATCATAAATGCGCCAGGGGTTGAGGGCTCCGAAACCATATCAAAACAAATCAATTGAAAATCGTCTTCAACCATGGTCCTGCCAGAATTTTCAGTCACAGAGCCTAGGCCGCGAGAAGAAATACCAATAGAACATCCTGAATCTATCAGAGACCGAAGAATCCCACCGGATGGGGTGTCTAGAACCTTCATTTTTCCCATCACCTTATTGTCATCCATCCATATGTCGGTAACCTGATGAGAAACATTTCTAAGATTGATAACAGAATCCTCTGGATGGTCTAGTTCCCCTAGCGCTCGATTATCTTTTACTAACTTCTTGTAATTTTTAACTTCTCTCTCAAGAATAGTTAGTGGATAAACCCGTTTGTTGCCGTTCTCTACTTCGCCCATTTGCATCATGCCGGATAACATCATACCGCCCTCTTTGACATAGCGCTTTTCGTCTTCTGTTAACAGATCTTGGCATGAGCTGCCATCGCAAAGTTCGTAGTATTCTCGGAGAAGTTGTTTAGCCATAGTTTATTCCTTATTTCGAATATTTCCTGCCGAGGGGAATGTGTCCAAGACCCGGTACCGTGCGGGCCGCGCGGAGCTTATCGGCATCGATCTTCGCCATGCCCTCTGGGTCAGAGATTCTCTTCGCAATCTCAACCCACTTAGCAGGCTGATAACTCCCACTAAAGGAGCGGAGCCTTTTTTCGCTCCACTTCAAAACCTCAACAGCTTTTAGGATAAGCTCGTCTTGGGCGGCGGTGTCGCCTTCACCTGCGAGTTCCGCGACGGCCAGGAGGCTTTCGAGATCTTGTCCTTCTTCAAGCGCCGAACCATCATCATTACGATTCGCAGTCTCGTTCAAGAAGTATCTTGGGTCTATTCTTTTTACATTTTTTCTATATGCCATAATTTATTCCTTTTAAAGCTTTAAAGTAGTCAACTGCCTTTGCAGCAGCGACGAACTGGTTGTAACATCCATTTAGTCATGTCGGTCTCCTTTTCCTATCTGTATTCCATCGTCACAGATAATCATATTTAAGGCATATGATGTGCCCGAACTTAGGCAGCCCAATAAAAACGCAGTTACCGGACTACTACTAAACGTAATTAGTTCCGTCATAGGGTTAATTCCCCAAAGAAATACGCCCACCCAAAAACCTATACACATAGGGCAAGAAAAGAAATAATGAGAAGGGCGAATACGATCTAATACTTTTGAAAAACAAAGAAGTTGCGTGAGACCGTACGCAATTAAAACGAAATATAATAGCTGCATCAGAAAAAACATGACTACATCTTGTAGCGAAGTGGAATATAATAATACCCCGGGACCATAGCGCCCTTCTCTGCCCCTTGCGGGACCTCCCCAAGCTCTGTAGTATCTCGATCGGCCGGGGTGATATAATATTTTTCCAGGTCTCTTTCGTAGTTCTGAGCGGTTAATCGGGCATCAGCCTCGTCAACAACAAACTCGGATATCACATACACCGCGGACTGCAGGGAATTGGCATTTTCACTAATCGGGATTTCCCCTTCTAATGAATTAAATATATTCCCCCCCTGAATGCTATCTCTTATCAAAACTCCTTTATCGGCCATAAACTCAAAAAATCTTGTTTGAGTTCCGTAAGCATCTTCAATACCGTCGCTCTTCGGAAAAGTTATTACCTTATTGTCTTTAGGTAACAAAACTATATCGATAAGATCGTGGTCCATTATTAAAAGATTTCCTTCTAATGTTTTCCGGGCATTGAGTTCTACTGTAGCCTGCGGACCTCCCACGGTAATCTTAATCATTTGATTGAATTTCCCGTGTCAACTCTTGTATTCGTAATACTTGAGATATTATATCTTCTGAAGGAACGGACTCTTTAAAGCCCTCTAAAATATTAAGCACTTCTTTTGTTTTTTCGACCATCGCCTCGTCTGTGAAAATTTCTTCAAGCTTGAGAGAATCGGTCACTATCTTTTTAAGGCGCCCGATTTCTTCGTTTAAATATAGTTTTAACTCAAGACCGTTGTCGGCAAAAGAGGCAATATATTTACTTAGTAAATCCTTTTGCTCTTTTAGCAACGTGGTGTACTGTTCATTATATTTTTTAACAAAGGACCGATATACAATATTATCGATTGATTGCATGTGGGTTTCTTTTGTATCATCAACCGCGCGCATTGTGTTGATTACTGTATCTTCGTACAAAACGCGCTGTTTGACTGATACGGAATTATTAAAAATAGCCGATATCGTGGCCAACGATTTAAAGTTGGGAACAAATGTATTCCACGATTCATTAGAAAGAGATTTATTGATCTTATTGATAACTTTAGTTTGGCTATCAAAAATATCCTTACTGTCTATTAGAGCCCGGGCCTTCTTGGTTTCATTTAAAAGCTTCTCAGCTAAATGAGGTTCCACATTGGTGGTTTCTGCTAGAGTCTTATAAAGTATTAATTCTTGACCAAGCGGGGTTCCTTTTTTAAAGTGTTCTTTAATAATAGCAGAGACCACATTTTTTCGTTTGTAATCTTTATCTACTATCGTTTTAGTTAACTCTTTAATCAGCACTTCATACAAAAAGGCCGTATTTCTTTTTTTATTGTGCTTTGCTTTCACTTGTCTTGGTCTCCACTTCTTTAGTTTCCGCTTCTTTAGTCTCCAGCTCCGTAATTAGTTTTCTGATCGCTCTAGAGTTCTCAAATAAACTAGTTTCTTCACTATTATCATCATTATAATTAGGCTCTAGCTCCTCATAAAGTGCATTGACATTTAATAGTTGATGTCCGGGGAAAATATCTCGGCGTGAAGCTCCGTGACTTGGACGTAATTTTCTAGTAGTGGGGCCTCGTTTGTTGGTTTTTCGAGTATCATCTTTCTTTTTATAATACTTTTTTCCTTTTGCTTGTGGTTGTAAACTTATTCGAGTGGGCTTGTCTTCTCTGCGAGCCGGTGCAGCCAGAAGAGTGCTTTCTTCACCACCGGCAGCTTCACCACCTAGTTCACCACCCAGCTCGCCCCCGGCAGCTTCGCCACCTGGTACGTCTCCGAGTTCACCACCTAGTTCACCACCCAGCTCGCCTCCAAGTTCGTCACCCATTGGAGGCGCTCCTCCGAGGCCTCCGCCGGCGACTTCTTGAGCGGCCAATTCCGTAACCGCATCGAGAGCTGCTTGATATTTTCTATCATAAAATGCCTCTCTTTGGTTACGCAAAAACTCTTCGTCAGTTAGATGTAAAATATTTTTCGCTATCCAATGTTTACTAAACATACCTTCTACAACATTATTAGCAAGATCGAATTTTGTTCGAATATGCTCAATTTCTTGTAATTCTGCTAAACGAGATGGATTGTTCAAACTCATTTTAAATGAAATTAAGTCTTGACCCCGGAAGCCGAGAGTAAATAGATGAACGACACCAATTTTTTCAAACTCTGATATGAGAGCGCGCTGCAGCCTTTGGATGGTTCGCGCAAAACGAATATCTTTTTGGGCCAAAGTAGTTTTATCTTCAGAGCCTCCTTCAGTCATCATCAAATAGGAGTGCGGGATCTTAATGGCTGAAAATAGTTTGTCGCGAATATATTTAACATCATCAATATCATTTAATGAATCGGCGCCCTTAAGTGTAGTTATATCAGATCCAACACCTCCGCGAATAGGAATAAAATAATCTTCTTCAACCGAAAGAGGATTATATCTTAAATCAACGCGACCAGTAGTTGGATCAACTATAGAGTTTCTCTTTAAAGAAGTTTTAACTTTCTCCATATATTGCTCAACATCTTGAGGAGGTATATTGCCCACATCAATTTTAAACATACGCCGCTCGGGGGCCCGCACGACGCGATAAGCCAACATAGCGTCTTCTATTAAAACGAGTTGACGCCAAATACGTCTCGCCGGGTCCAGAACAGAAGTTCCATAGGGGGCATGCTTGTCATTACCCAAAACTCTAAAGTGCGCAACTTGCCAATTTTCAAAAGTCATGTTGGCGGAATTCCACTGGAATTGCACATAATTAGGATTAGTCGGGTCCTGGCCCTCTAGCCTCTCCACTTCGCCAGACGGAAGGCCGATAACACCCTTAACTCCCAGTACTTCATCAATATCTAGATACAGAAAAAAATCGCCAAACTTGCACATTGTTCTGGCCCAGCCAAAGGCGTTGAATTCAATATTAAGCATTTCATAGAACAAAGATTCAAGAATCTCTTTGATCTCTTCGTTGCGACAATCTATCTTGAGAAGTCTATTGTACTCATTAGAAGTCGTCATTTCATCAGCGTAAATATCCATAGCTGATGCAATCTCGGGCATATATTCCATTTGATCAAAATCAATATAACGTTCGTTACGATTTTGATTCCGCATTGCAGCGGACGTCATCATATTATAATTGCGCGATAAATTATCCGAAGAACGCTTAAATTGATGACCACTTAAACTTTTAAAACGAGTCTGGTATTTATCTAGCGCCGAACGACGTTCTTCTCTTGTAAACTGAGCCCGATAATTTATTAGCGGGCCAGAAAAAATTCTCGTCAGTCTTTTAAAAAGTGGAGATGAGGGGTTACGTGGATTGTTCTTGTTGTCTGCCATTTATTTATCCCTTAATAATTCCTAGGTATTGTTTATTAAATTCTTTGGCCGCCTGCATGCGATCGTCTTCTGTGTGCACTTTATGGCCGATCATTCCAGGGATGGTTGTGGAAAAAGATCTATTAGATGTGGAAATAGCCGACAACGCATGTTTACTATATTCTACAGCGCGATCATTTTCTACCAGTACTGTATCTCTCACCCAGCATCCAATTGCAAAAGACATTACCAAATCATCATTGTATGATCTCATAGCTTGAGCTTTACCATTTTGCCAAATAAAAGTTTTCATTTCGCTCATCAAGCGATTGGAATTTATTTTAATAAGTTTGTTTCTCATGAACTCTTCCATCTTTGCTATTACTAAAGGTCTTGTCTTGGCTGACGTTGTAAAGCCCGGGACGACATTAGATTGCCACTGCGCTGTGACAGCATCAACATAGTTGTGAGAAGTCTTAGTAGAATAATATATATTATTATAACCCTTATCAATAAGTTTATTAAGTACTGTAAATCCTATATTATTGTTCTCCGCCACAATCATACAATTACCATATTCTCTTCCCGCATCAAACAACATATCGGCATAATCGTCTGGGTTTGGTTTTCCGATATATTCAGCAACAATTTCTAACGTATCAGACTTAAAAACATGAAAAGCTGAATTGTCTTTACCATCGCCGCGAGCAATATCTGCCGATATAAAATATGGACTTCCAGCCTCATACTCTTCCCAGATCCAATAGTTTCGATCAAAGCCGGTACGATACTTAGGCTCCGTAATTAATCCTATGTAGTGAAGTATATCATCGGGGTGTACTACAGTTTCACCAGACACATTAAAACTGCATTCGAGTTCTTGCGCAATTTGGCGCTTAGACATGTTTTTAGTCTCTTTTTCGAACCATATCTGATCACGCTCTGGGTGGACATCCCACAACAACTTTGTTAGATTAAAGTTATTTACGCCACTCTCGGCCTCAACACATGTCTTGTGAAACCAGTTTCCCACACCGTTTGGTGTAGAAAGAGCTATACATCGCCCACCGGTCGATAGGGTAGGATAAAGAGCGGCCCACAAATCTCCCAGTTTTTCTACGTGGGCGGCTTCATCAACTATTAATAATGATAAAGCCTCAGAACGACCAACATCCGAAGAGGTGCTACTCGCTTTAATTTGGGAACCGTTGCTAAGCTCAAAAGATGTTCTGTTATCAATTGATATATTAGATATCCTCATCCACTCGGGAAGGGTTTTCATTATCTTCTTAACTTTGCGTACTAAATTGGTTGCGGTTTGTAATTTGGTTGCAACGACTAAAATATTCTTGTCACGGTGAAAGAGCATCAACCATACTGTATACGCCGCAGTAACAGTAGATATTCCAAGCTGCCTAGCTTTTAAAACAACGTTAAACCGATAGTCATTAAAATCTTTTAATAGGTCTTCTTGAAAATCATATGCTTTAAAGGGGATTATCCCTCTTTGAGGGTGAGATATCTTGCAATAATTTGTAATAAAATGAGTCGGATCTTTCCCTGATTTTACTACTTCTTTTATAATCTCTTGCTTAGTAAGCTTGTATCCCATAACACTTTATTATTTTTACCCTTTGCGCGTGTCATTGGAGGGACGTTTATTCTTAGGTCCAAGAGCAAGCCAATCTCGGACGGCTTTATCTAGCCCTTCTTTCTTGTCTGGGTTGACTTCCTTGACATCTCCTATGCCACCAATTTTATAGTCGCATGTGGCATTTACATCGGTTCGATAGTTAGAAAGTTTTTGCACTAGAACGGAAGGTTCTCCGACTCTAGTCAAAGTAAGACCATCTCCGGTGACTTTTTTATATTCTTTTTTGAGGAACGATGCAACCTTATTTATCATTTGAGAAATTTCATTCTCAAATCCTTTTTGCGCAACGTCTTTTAATCTTATTTCTGATTGATATAAGATAGTTAAAAGCGGGCCGTTAAACTTTACTCTAAACCCATCATTAACGCGTTTATCTCTAATAAAGTCACCCTCTTCTCGTCGGAGTCCCACCTTGTGGGGTTTCTCATCAGCAATTAAGGTCTCATCGTGCGCGCCGTCATAAGCATTAGCAGCTGCCTGTGAAATACCTCGAATAATTTCTAGTGTTGTAGCCATTTATATCATCCCTCTTTATATGGTCGCCATCCAGATAACCATCTTTCTTCTCTATCCTCTATCCACTGAATGTAACACATATAGCATGTTGAAAACTTATTCATGTACATCCCATCGCGCCCATCAAACGAATATTTTTCGCAAATCGGACAAACCCTATTTGTATCTTTACTAAGTAGTTTTTGGTTGATTAAAAAACCATCTTGTTCCACTTTGACTTCCTTTTCAGATAGCTGCGCAAATTTTTGTCGTTCTTGAATAGATTGTTTAATATATTCTCGCTCTTTTTCATCATCCCAATTTTGCCGAGGATTATCTACTGTCTCACGGCCGTACTTTTGAGCAATTGCTTTTTCTAGTTTGGGAATATAGTTGGGGTCTTTGTCAGTCATCACACAATATCAGCGTTAGATGCTACAGCAATTGCTTGCATTATAAAGGCCGGGTACGAGGCAGTGACGGTATCGGCAGGGCCTCCGCCAGATCCGCCCCACTTTAAATACACCGGGACAGAACTCGATCGGACTGCGGCACCCAAATAATAAGTGGTTGACGTTCCGGGAGTGAGACCATCAACAATCCACTCCACATGAGTAACTGAATCCGCCGCGCTGCTTGCGGCCGTTCCAGTGAGGAGTACTCTCTTTTGATATTGATTGTCTAAAAATGTCCCGTTCGAAGAAGTGCATAGCGCAAATAAAATTGTATTTATGTTGGCAACGTCAATAGTAACTTGGACTCTAATGCGAACCTTCCCGCTTTGGGGCACCACGAAAGCCACCTTACACGACGCATAGCCATCGTTATCGAGGACCGGGTGCCACGCGGATGCCGTCGCCGGAGCAATTGACAACGTCCACGAAGAAGCGGAGGCCGGATCAATATAAGTTTCACCTATTACCAAACCGCCGACTTGCTCAAAATCTACCGGAGAGACAACTCCCACGGTTGTTGAACTCTCTGGAATAGTTAAATCCATAACAGTTAGTGTTTTGATAACAGCGAGCTTAAGAAATCTTAGATTTTGTTCAAGAAAATGAAGAAGTCGATTTTTAGATCCCACTTCTGGGATTGGGCTGCTCATTTAATGATTTCCGTTGAGATGGCAAAAATGCCTAGCGACGTTAATGTTCCAATTCCAAACCCCAAAGCGACAAGAAGAGGGCCGTCGGCTGGTTTTTGTTTTAATACTAAATCTTGCAGTCTCTCATTCTCGGTAGTTTTAAGAATCATCATAGACTCATACCTGTCCTTCCATGAAAGAATTTCGACATCTTTATATGAAAGCTGTAACTCATAGTTCTGTTGTTGAATATGAAGTTCATAATCAACGCGCAGCTCACATTCCGTATCCTCAAACTTTTTATCAACCGCAATCTTTGCTGCGGCCTCTGGTGTTAGTAGCACTCCATCAAACGGTGCTGGATCTCCAGTCTTAAGACTTGTAATCTCATAGGATTCATCAGCAATTGCGACCATTGGGCATGCTAAAAATGCAGCCAAATATAAGATCAATAGCTTTTTAACCATGTTCTAATCCAAACAATCTAGCCAACTCGCGCGCTAAAACATCTGGGTCATTATACCCCTCTTCGACTAATTTTTTAATTTCTTTCTTTTTGTCAGCCTCCAGCTCTTGATTTTTTTCAGCATATTCTTTCTCTAATATCTCAATATTTTTATTATATTCAGCCAAGACGCGCTTTTTTTCTTCAGCTTCGCGGTTATGAATTTCGTTTAATTTATCAATCTCTTTTTTATATGACTCGCGTGAGTTTTCCAAGAGGTCGATAAGAGTGGCCACATACGTGCCATTTTTTGTAAAAGCCCATACCAAGATAGCAAGCACTAGCGCAACTAACAGCAATGGTATATACCAGTAGTGCTTTAGCCATGACAATATTTTTTTAACTCTACTTTTTAACAGCAAAAGATTCACTAATTAACTCCCTTGAGGCGCGCCACTGTATCAACTATAGTTTGGCCGCCGATATATACCGTGGTTATAATAACCCAATCGCCAGAAGTTAAATCCGCAAACAATAATAATGCCGTGGCGGTTGCCCAGGCCAAAAGCTTACGAGAAACTAACTTGTTTAATCCTCTATCTAAAAGATGTCTCATGATATCTCTCCTTTTCAATATAATTAGTTCGGAGAGATGAACCAGGCGAGATTATTTACTGTACGACCTTAGCATAGTTTCCTGGCTTCTCGATTATAATTTGAGTATCCACACAATCTTTCAGATTATCTAGATGTGAGATCAGAACCACAGTCTTGAAGTAAGACTTGATTAACTCAAGAATCCGAACAAACCCCTCCATATTATCTGCGTCCAAAGCTGTGCCCGGCTCGTCAAGAATAAAAATATCTCCCTTGGGCAAATTAGAAACCGACAGGAGTGCCAAACGAATAGCCATAGCAGCAATTGTTTTCTCTGCGCCGGAGCCCATTTCAATCGGCCTTGGATCATGCTTGGGGTGCTTAATAAAAATATTAAGTCTGGCGCCGTCATCTTCAAAAAACGCTTCGAATGAAACTATATTAGCTAAAACCTTAGCAATTTCATTATTAATAGCGGGCAGCTGCTTTTTAATTATATCATAAGCAATCCCATTTGAGTGCATGCAACGCAAGTAAAGATCATAGGCGGCATATTCTTGCCGGATATCCCTCATTTCTTTTTGTTGCTCTGTCAAATTTTTGAGTTTCTGGTCTAGTGACCCCTTCCTACTATAATAATTTAATGTTAGCTTCTTGTAAGCATCGCGATGATTTTTATGTGCAGCTAACTTATCAAGAATTCTTTGACGCTTATCTGTGAGATGCTCAAAGTTTTCAATCGTTTCTCTGTTTTCCTCATATTCTTCAATTTTGTTTTGCAAGGAAAATAGTTCATTTTCATATAAAAGAATCTCAGCATTAGATCTCTCATAAAGTACTTGTTCATCTTTGAGAGATAATTCCTCCGTGGTTCGAACAGCGACAACATCATTATACTTACGTCGATTCTCTGAAACCATAAGAGGGTCTAGGACCTTTAGCCCCGACCTTAAGCTTTTGATTACATCAACCTGAGCAAGAGCATTTTCTTGAACTTTCTTGATTCCTTTTTTTGCCTGATGTGCGTCATGTATAAATTTGCACATCGGAAAGCTATCTCCGCAGGGCACCTCATCTAGTAATTTTAATTTGGTATTTTGAGAATTAAAATCCTTTTGAAGAAGCTTCGCCTTATTAACAGTAGCATCCAAAAGCTTTTGTTTGGCTTCTATTTGTTCTTGTCTATAGTCTAAATCGTCAATATCAAACTCACCAAGAAACCGCTGCAGTCTTTTCAAATGCCTTTTTGTTTTCTGGATGCCGACCTTTCTTTCTAGGTTTGCTTTTTTAGTTTGCTCTAGTTTTTGTGTTAACGTAATTTTCTTTTGTTGTGCCTCAAGAATATCTATAATGCCTGTGGGAATCGATTCTATTACTTCATTGGCTTCTACAAGATCTTCTTCTAAAGTAGATATCTCTTCTAAAGCGGACTCACACTTCTTCTCATGTAAGCCGAGTTCAAGTTGAGTTTTTTCTATCTCTTCCTTTACGTTGGCGATATTCTCATCAAAATTTTTATCACCAATGCGGCGTAGTACGCCCTTAAGATCCGCACTGTCTTCCTTAGAGAGTCTAAACTTTTTCTCAAAAACTTCTAAATCTAAAAACTTGGCAAGTATCTCTTTCCGGCGAGTGGAACCTTCCTTAATAAAAGAAAGAGAATCTAGCTGGGAAGCCATAGATGTTAAAAGAAAATCTTCTATGGTTCCAAAATGCTTCCTAATGGCAGCGTCAGTCTTTATACGAGATGTGTCGTTAAGTCCTATGGTTTCATCCATGACGGGATCATAATAATCAAAATCTAGATCTGTCTTTGCTTCCAGCGATTCTTCGCCCTTTAATTTCTTGGTATACTTTTCTGAGCGGCGAGAAATCGTATATACTTTGTTTCCTATTTGAAGCGTAAGTTTCCCGCTGCAGCTGTTCCTATTCTGGTTGATTACATTTAGATTCTTTCGTTCATTTTTTGAAGTGGTATTAAACAAGGTATATAATAGGCCATCAATAATGCTAGATTTACCAGAATAGTTTTTACCGAATACGCCGACGATCCCACTTAGCTTTTCAAAATCTATTTTGTTGTTCTTGCCATAATTAAAAAGATTATCCCACTCAAAACTGTTAAGTTTCCAATTAACATTTCGTGCTACATCCTCTGAGGCCTCTGCCATAGAGTTATATTTTTGGTTCAGAGCAAACACTCTTTCCATTAAATCATCAGAAACCTCATAGTCTTTTAGGTATTCTTTCATAAGTTTTTCTTGAACAGAAATGTCTCGTAGGTTCTCTCTAAAGAAGCCATTGCCATTTATATCTATTGTGCCCCTTTGGCCGGCTGCTCTATTTAAAAAAGTAATGCTTTCGGGCGCAAATCGGTGTTTGGCAACTTCTACGGCGCGCTTCATAACGTTCAAAGGGAGGTTATTGTTGCTTACAAGCCTCAGGCGGGCTCCTGGTGCGATTTGGGTACCTTTGGGCATCCTACCCCTCGGAGTCAGCACAATCGTCACAAATGGCCGCGGGTTAAGCAATTTTATATGTTTTACCTTAAAAATGTCCTTATTTTCGATTTCCCATATCAAAAACCCCTTATCGTTTGTCTCTCCGTGATTTTGCTGTACAATGGATCCGCAATAACGAACTCGGCCTTCGTGATCGAGAATTTGATTAGTTTTGTGAATGTCTCCGAGCATCGCATAGTCGTGACCTTCGAATATTGAAACGTCGTGATCGCCATGATCCATGACCCAGCCAATGTCAGTCTTCACCCCCATAATGGATCCGTGATAAACAGCAATATTAATTTTGCTAGGATCTGTGGGAGCTACCCAATTCTCTTCATCAAAGACAGACAACACATTCATAACGAGACCGGGCGCCATTTCCACCTCTCCGGAGTTTTTTAACAAATGAAGATTCGGATGTTGCAATGCATTTACTATTGGGGTAATAGCATCTTGTCGTGACGAATTACGAAGATTCCCATCGTGATTACCAAGAATTACATATGTAGGTGCAATGCCCGCGAGAGTAGATAAAAACTCAGAACACAGCTCAACAAATTCTGGTGATATCTGCGTTTTGGTGTGAGCAATATCTCCGCCGATATATATAAAGTCAACTTTTTCTTCTCGAAGACTTTCATACATAGAGTCAAATATCTTTCGATATTCGTAGTGATATTTAAGATTCTTGATGTGAACATCAGCACAGTGTGCAATTTTATACATAGAGTTTTCTTTAAGCTAAAATCGAATGTTGAAGCAAATTATCAAAATTCATTCGAACAGCTTTCTTTTTTCTTTCTTCGAATTCTGGGCGTGGCATTTCTCCAACATCTTTATAAGGATATATGTTCACCTTATACAATTCGATATCATATGTCAAGAGATTTTTAATAATTTGTAATGACTTCTTTTCAGCATCCGGATCTAACGCTATATAAACAGAAGCATCGTTTTTTACTATTTTTTGGAAAAGACGAGAATCCATTCGCAGAGTAGAACCCAGCAAAGGAATAGAGTTGCTGCCTGCCACAATTGCATCGAATACTCCCTCCACTAAAGTTATATCTGACGTCCAATCAATAAAAAGATCATTAAACACCACATCTCTATCGACAGGTGGATTTTTATATTTTGGATAGCCTTCATTATATGTGCGCGATATAAAATAGTTAACATTTCCGTCTTCATTAAATGAGGGAACAATAATACGATTTTCATATTCTCCCGAAGAACAATATCCGATCTTCCACCAAATTATATCTTTCTTGGTTATGTCCCTCTCTTTTAAATACTTCCTCGCCATAAAACCCGTAGGCGGCAACTTCTTATTTGCTAAAGAAATATATTCTTCCGGCAACGAGGTGGTTTGTTCTTCCTCTACTTTTTCTCCGAACAATTCTTCAAAGGCTGAGTAATCTATATCTTCTTCAAATTGTAGCCAAGCTTGGCGGTGTTTATAGCTACCAAACCTTCTTACAAGGTGATAGATATTTGGACCGCGCGAGTCGCAAACCCAACACTTAAAAACATTCTTTTTTATATTGATTGAGAGCTTAGGTTTATGATGATCGCAATACGGACAATGAAAAATTCTCTCCTCATTAGATCTACGACCTTGGCCGAGAATTTCGTTTAAGATTCTAAGTTTCTCTGCTTCCATAAACCACAACCAGCCATGGCAACCACCAGGCTATCGGCTCTATCGCTATAGCCCGCCTTTGGATTTCCATACTTAGTATATTCTACATCAAACTCGGGTACTTTGTCAAGCACAAACTTCAAAACTTCTTCTTTTGCTTTGGCGCCCCGGGGTATTCTTATCCCATTTAGTTTGCGAGCTTCGTTAGCGCCCACATATTCAGGCTCGATACCAAATATGTTATAAACAATCAATGAAGCCATTCCATTAAAGCGTTGAAGTGTGGCCATTGTTTTTGCGCTTGAGCGGCCGCTTTTGAAAAATGTAAATGGTTGCTCAATCCAAATCTCTTGAACCACTAGTGGCGGATGTTTTCTGGCAATAAGAAACTTCTTAAGAGTTTCTGCTTTTTCAAATAAACCTTTTTTCTTTCTTAAATCACAGTGATCACATAAAATAATATCACCATTTTTATTTATGCATGTGACGCCCACAATGCTGGTACTAATGTCAAGCCCCAAAAACATTAAATATCCAATTTAAACTTAAAGGTAAACTCTCGATTGGGGGTTTTTTTCACTGGGTTCGCCACTTTCGCTATAGCTATCAAATTTTTATTTTCGTCATATATGCCAACTTTCGATATATATGTCGTCTTTTCGAAACTTGCTGTAGGATCATTATACGATGAACTTACAATATTTTTAATGCTTCTGTCGGGATTTTCCAGAAAGATTTGGTTATCGCTAGGATTGCTACTGGATACCGGAAATGATAAAAATGTAGGATTGTTGGAGTGATTTAGTTCGCTCTTGGGCGCTGTGGCCAACATAGTGATTGTCTGTATTTTGGTGGTACCAGACATCTTCATGGTAAACATTGAATTGGGTGCTATAACCGAACCTGAAATAGACTGCGCGAAATAGACCCAACGAGGAAAATCCCCAAACCCTGTTACGTATTCATCCGTTACGGAGGATAAAGCCCAGCTCCCCGTTAAAACTAGAAATCCTTCATTGTATAAAACGACGCCGGCGACACCACCAACGTTGGGTCCATAAGTTTCTATCAACTCTCCATTTTTCTTGGTATCTTGCAGCCTTCCGGCAAGCGTCCCCGTAATATAAAATCCTAAATCCACTGTTCCTTTCTTTATTTCTGAACCGTAAAAGATTGAAGGCACAGAAACAAGACCGGTCGCGACCGTATCTAAGTCGCGCGCTGAGTTTGAATAGGCATATTCTGAAGTAAGATAAGTATAATAGTTAAGGGTGTTCTTCAAAGTAAAGAGGTGGGTGGTGCTTCCCGCAACAAAAGGATTGGCCGCTGTAGCCATAGCCTGTGTGGAAGGAGTTTGACGGGGTGCTCCTGCGGCATAATATTCTTTCGAAACGGAGGCCGACATGGGATAATAGAATTCTATAATGGCGCCGTAAGCCATATCATCAAACGTTTTTGTTGATACCGATTTAAAAGCGGTCCTTGTACCATCTTTGACAACCCAGGGATAGATGAGCCCCGTATTTTCTACCAGCCCTATGCGAGGAGGAGAGCCCACCGGTGGACTAAGTCTGTCGATATTATATTCGTATAAGCTAATATTGCCGGGGGGAACGTCCCTAATTGGATTTGTGTTAGCGCCGGATATTACAGCTTCATTGTTGTAGTAAGCACTTCCACTAAATATTACAAATTCTACTTGAGGATAAGTTCTGATCGTATTGACGAAGATATCATTTTCTTCAAACTTATAAAACGGCATCGCATTCCTTAATAATCCAATCTCACCCTTAGCGTGAATTCATTACTAGAATCCTTTTTCAAAGGTTCGGAGAGCTTCGCCACAGCTAGTAGCTCATTAGAAGGAGAATACAGGCCGACCGTCGTTGCATATGCAACAGGGTCATTGTCTGCTATTTCTTTGACAACGATCTTACTGGCACTTATGTATGTGGGATTCGAACTATAATTAAACTCATTATGGTTCGCCCTACAGAAATAAATTGTTGAATTTAATTCGGTAGTGTTGTTAAATTGAATGTTATTCAGCCGATTTCGCATTCCATCGCATGCGCCAGAAATAGACCCCGAAACCAAATAATCATTGATAGTGCTTTGAGAATAAGCCGGTGTTCCAAAATAGCCGGCCGTGTTCCCACCAAAAACAGATGCCGTTATAACTGCAATACCGGCCTGGTAATATAACAAACCTACCGGGGTACCACTTCCATCGGAAGCCGTGTGTAGCAGTGTATATTCCCCAGCTGGAGAATTAACCAAATAAGCATTCTTGTTTGCATCGTAAATAGTTAAGGGATTCGCGGGCGCGCTAACCACGCCACCCGTCAATAACGTCATTCCAAAAGATCCCTTTTTGATTTCATCTTTCGTTAGAAGTCTAGCAAAACTAAAGAATAGAGCTTCGCTTATTTTAGCACCGCCGGTAAGATCTCCATCTTGGTCGAACTCCCTAATCGATCCGGTTATATCGTAACCAACCAAAATTTGGGCTAGCTCATTATACATATTAATTTTTTTAGCTTCTTGTACGATTCCCGCAGATCCTGAAAGAGACGAGTTGGCACTAAAACCGGCCGTCAAATCAAAGATATGATTAGCCGAAGAGCTTAAATAGGGATAGTCATAAACTGACTGAAACATTCCATGAACATAATTTTTGATATTTAAATTGGGTTCGTAGGTGCCCGACACAATGGTGCCAGTAATTGGAATCGCCTCATGAAGCATCGAACGCGTTGAAGCGACATCGCTATTGGTTAATGTTTTAAATGTACTTGCCATTTTTATACCCTATCCTGTATACCTGACATACCGTATCGGTATATCTATTTTGTATCCCGTTGACACCCCTGTGATGCGTACGGGAGAATCTATAAACTTATACTTACCCGCCGCGATGTCCGATCCATCAGAGTTAATAAGATCTGTGGTGCCTACATGACCCAGCTGATCAAACAAGAAATCACTGGATCTCAATTCTACACTAGATCCAACACGGAAGGCTAGTCGCGTTCCTCGCGGTCCTAAAATAGATGAATCAGCTGTAGAGCCTCCGGTGATATATATTACAAAAGCGCCGGCGCCACTTGCTGTTGAGGTGGCTACGTAATAACTAGCTATTTGGTCATCATCTATAAAAGAGTAGGCAGCGGGAGCAATTCCAGTTGTGCTGGGCGCTGGCGGCGTGCCTCCGGGGGGGGAATACAACGATCCAAGTCTATTATCCAATTCGATAATATAAGCTGTTTCTACCAGATCTGCATTGAGAGCCACATTGGGGCTTATTTCGACGGTATCTAGACCTTGGTCAGCAGCTATATTATTGGGGGTACCTCCTACCGTTGAGGCATTTAAAATGCCGGGGGAAAGAAAGCCGGAACCCATGCTGGTTAATTGGTCAACTGTAGTCTGGTTAACTGCAGCATAGAAAACGCCGTCAGAGTGTATTTTTGTATTTCCCTGGTCCCATAATTTAATTACCGGTAAATATAATAGATCGTTTCTATTAATGGACATTAGCTTAGATTTTAAATTGGATGTATTATTTGTAAAGGCTTCTAGAATTGGGGTCTGCAATATCTGCAAATCGTAGTATGCCGAGCCGTTCGGATTATCGATATCGTATAATCCATAATTAATTTCATCGTCTCCTAAAGCAAACTTTGCTATTCGGAAGCTTCCGTCGCCACGCGCGAGCCTCATCCTGCCGGTATCTGTGAGTACCGCATCTAATATAATGTCACCTGAATTGTCTAAGAATGCCATAAAATAACCTCTCTCTATAAATAGTTAATAAATCAATAACTTGCCTTATGGATTGAATACTCCCGTATTTTTAAATACTAAATTAAGATCTAGCTTTTTACCCGTCTTTTTACTTGTAAGGCGAATCTTAAAGTTTTTATTCCATATGGAGTCTACCGCACTTCCTAAAATATCCGAAGGAGGGGGAGAATTGGGATCATACTGAATCGCTGTTGAGTTTCGATCATAAGAAGTTTGAGCAAAAGACGGAGCGATATACAAATATTTTCGACCCTTTTTGGTAAAATGTTCTTTTTTGGGAGATGGAAAAACATAAGGCACTAATGTTAAATAGACCTGACCAGAATTATCTACCATCTCAACTTGAAAAACACTAGTGGGGTTTGAAACATGAAGATGATTATCTAACGACCGGAAACAATAATAATATTTTTTATTTGGTACGATGGTATCTAGGTAACTCGTACTACTAGCAAATCTGTTACCGCTAATATGTTCCACAACATCGGCTATTTTTTTACCCGCAAAGTCGCCATATGAAGAGGGAGGAACTGTGGTCCTAAATATTTCGTATCTATAAGCCAAATCGTCGCTGCGGAATTCCAATTTCGTTTTTAGCGCTACCTTCGTTAACTCAGACTCAGACATATCCGATGACTTATTAGTTAAAATCTGTGCCAAATACTGTTTTTTAATGCCCTCTATATCTTGATCTTCAATTGGTTGTGGAAGCTGCTCTAATCTGCCCGAATTGGCATTTAATAAAATCAATATTTTATTATTGATATTTTTATAAGGAATTAGATTAACATCCGGAGGAAGAGGGGGCTTATCTAAAACGATAGTTTGAGTAGTAAAAAATGGCAATTCAACAACTTCTGGAAGCGCTCCAACTTCTATATCTAGTGAACCCTCCGCCTGAGTAAACTCTGACGGCTGGGCTCCATGTGGTCCGCTTTTAAACCTTAAGCTAAACTTGCCAGCGTCTGTCGTGTTCTCGATCGTATACTTAACAGTTATTTCTCTAGCTCTTCGTTCTACTGTGTTGCTGCGGTTCGAGTACACTGAGAATGCATCAACCATTGATTGCCGAAGTGACTCCGGGTGTGTTAGGAGAGCTGTAATTTCATATTGTCTATTGCCAATATGCCTCTCAGCGTGCCAGTCAAATCTACATTGTATCCGATCAACAAAGTCCTGCACCGAAAGAACTTCATTCTCCACGAAATCAAGGGGGATACTGATTCGATTAACGGCCGCCGCGAGTGTTCCTTCGGCGGCCGTGCCAATCTGACCAATGTTTGTCGACAGGCCGACGGCGGTACCGTCGCTGGACGGATTCTCGGAAACGACCGCCTCAAGAGAACTATATTCGTTTATATCAAGCCACCAATTAAGACTTACCCCGGATGGCGCCATATCGTGACACTCTCCTGTAGATGCGAGATGACGATCGATGGAGGCGGCCAGATCGATGTCCGAGATGACGTTGGCAGGCATATTACTTTTTCTCCATTATAAGGGGCTGCGCCCTATGGTCAATGTCGTTACTAAACTATCTTCGCCCTCTTCTCCTGCCTCGTCTAATACCGTATGCATGATTGTCTCCGCGAGGCCGGGCGCGGGCGAGGCCGGGCGACCTGGGAGAACTTTCTCTCTAATTCTCCACGTGGCAAGCGGGCCGGCGGGACAATCGTATATGGCTCTATAGTGCGCGAGGTCGAAGTCGGTATTTCCAGCGCCGGAGGCTTGCCACATCTCAAAATGCCTATCTGTGCAAGGAGAAATAGGAGCTGATGGAAGGCCCGGAGTGCCCCCCGGGATCCCGCCTACGAATGGTGATGGTTGAGTTACCGCTCCTCCCTCTGCATTATTCATTATACCATGACCCGGAAGTAATTTAATTTTAACTACATCGGTTCTCTGATTATCGATAACATCTTCTACATCGTCAATTGTCATGGCACCAGCATTTGCAGACGCAAATCCAAGCAATGTAGAATTGTGCACAAAATAGCCACTAACCTTATTTTTGATCGCAGTATCATTTCGTTCCCAAGTATACGTATCAAATGCTTTTTCGTCCCATTCATCTGGAGAGGTTAAACTCAAGGAAGTTTCTTTGTACATTCCTAATGCGTTTCCTACCGCTTTACCATTTCCAGTAAGAGCATTGCCTATATTGATATTATTATAGAAATACTGCGATCCTTGAACTAGTCTAATCTGTTTAACATCGTATTGATACAGAGTGTTATACTTTACCTGAGAATCTATGTATTTAAGTGTTCCAGCTGGAAACGGATTTTCTGAGCCGGGAACTGCAAGATAAAAAATCTGCACCGGATCTATATCATATCCGCCTGATTCATTTATCGGAATTGACGTGCCAGAAGGAACAACTCGTTTTTCTATTTTATACAGTAGCGTTTCTGAATACGCATCCCTAAGTTTAAGAAGCTCTTCAAAGTCTCTCATGAAACTTTGGATATTTTCATCATACGTGGCCTTCCAATTCTGCAGTCTTACCAACGCGAGGATTGGATAAAACGGAGAATCGCCTGAAGGCATCGGAAGACCAGCAACAACTTGGGCAGGCTCGATAACTACACCATTCTGGATGCGAGCAGGGAATCGTTGTGTAAGGTTTTTAGGATCTATTAAATTTAGGCCTGCCGCGGTAGTCGGATTAGCAAGGAAACTAGTGGTGGTGGTACCCGGTACGGCGGCGCCCACAATAAAAGCATTGTCCGGATTTTGATAGTGATTTATCATTCCAATCTGTGAGTTTTGAAGTGCGGTGCGTAACTGGTCCAGAAGGCTTTCTAAATTCATAAACCATTTAATGGTGCCGTTTGGCAAAGTAAGACGTTTCGTTTCCAAAGAATTGGTTAATGACTGGTCTATAATTTCGCCGGGAAGGGCCGAGGGAGATTGCGTAGCTACCTGTTGTCTTTCAAAAGTCTGGATAGTATGCCGTTCGGAGGGAGCAAGACCGGTATCTCGACTAATAATAATATTCATCACTAAGTCATATAGACCAGAATCTTTTAACATTTTAACAAACGTTGTATTTTGATCAGTTCGCGGAAGGGCCGGCATCCACATGGCAGTTTGTCGACCCTCCTCATCTACCGGACCCATTGTAATCTGTCCCGGCTCGGAGGGTCCAGGCATTGTACGAGTTATATCGTTGTCAGAACGATGATCAATTCGAATTTCAACAAACATGGGGACATCACGAATTGTAGCATCATAGTCATCTAGTATAGATAAATTACTAGAATTAACCTCTACATGGGAATATAATTGGATCGATTTATCCATCATGAAATCATAGCTGACGATGCCTTGAGGATTCTTAAGCCTTTGAGCCTCTTCGGTCCAAAGTTGATAATAAGATTTTTTGGTTGCTTGAGATACTATATTATCCCAAGGTATAAAATCATTTAAAGTAATCTGGCTTCGATAAGCGCCTCGGGGAGCATCAAGGCCGCCGTTGACCAATAAATTATTAAAGGCGTTATGTACTAAATAAAAGTTGGGAAGGGCCGCCTCTGGCATGTCTTCTATAATACTTTCATATTTGGCATTGTTATTGAGATAAAAATTATACGCTGGAGTAAGAGAAATCAATTCTGAACTAATGTCAGAGGCGCTTTGAGATGGCAATTTTATTGTTGTGGATCTGTTGTAATACTTTGCTCCAGGGATGAAGGACCCACCCTCTAATAGCCCGGGCGGAGGCGATGCGGACGAGTACGTGACGCTGCTGGCACCCCGACCTGAGCGGGCCCTTGTTAGAAGAGCGGCAGCCTCCGGAGATCGAGAGTGGTGCTGTGCCTCCATTAGTCTGTCTCCTTTTTTAAACCCAGTTACCATATATTTCTCAAAATAAGGTACGCCCGAAAGAGTTCTGTCCAAGAGAGAGCCGACGGCGAGCGGACCATTAAAACCAGCTAAATACTCATTCCAGATTAATCGATTATAGCTGACAAGGTACTTGCTCGCTATTCCCTTGTTAAAATAAACCGCGTGGATAGCCCAGCGAGGAACAAGGTTAATAACATTTCCTATATCGCCTCCGGATATATTAAAGGTCAGGCCGGCGGCTGCAGCACCGGCCGGCATTCTTAGAGTTCTACTACGAACTCCGCCCTGGACCACGGGAGATCTTTCTAAGTGCGCACCTAAAAGATAATAATTACCCATAGATCCTATTAATTTATCATCCGTTCCCCAGTCACTTTTTATGAAAGGGTGTTTAAACCCTGTTGTTATAATATCGGACCAACTTAAGCCCACCAAGCCGGGCTCCGCTATCATCAAAGTATCGGGAAGAATAGATAAACTAAAGAACTGACTCATGTTTAATACCCACCTCCGTTACTGGTACCGCCGTTGCCCTTTTTTATCATTTCCTTTTTTATCATTCCCGTAGAATATAAATATCGACGCGGTAGCTTGCCGGCCGTCTTAGCAATCGTTGGCTGTGACATCTTATTTTCTAGACGCTTAGCGCGCGCTTCAATGTTAGATTTTTTCTTAGCATTCGATCTGGAAGTAACTGTGGTGGAAATAGTAGGAGTTCCTATCATAAAATATTTATTAATAATGGGCAAAGCCTCTTCGTAAACATTTTCTTGTTCTAAAATAGAGGGAGTACGGCTCATACGGCAGAACAAAAATTTACTTTTACTTGCTGACTTAAATGTTTTCTCGTTTAAGAGGGCCCATATGGGAGAACAAACATAAGTGGCACCGTCTATCACCTTATATCCGGCCAGGTATTCACACGCTACAATCGAATTGTAATTAAGATTGATATCGAAAGAATTCTGAGTTTCTATTAGTGTGGGTTCGTTACGCAATTTCTGCATTGCATACGCAGATCGGCCGAGGCCTGGGCGCGTAAGGCTCGGCAGGGTGAATTTTTGGCTCACCTCATCTAACAACGATAATGCCAAATTAGAATTCATAATATTTTCTTCTGGGTTCTTGGTGCCTTTAAAATTAATTTCGTTGCTGGGGTCACTCGGATTGGGGGGCTCTTCCTTGGCTCTAGGGAATTTTGATCCGTCACCCAATACTTTCCCGGAATCGACTGTTAGTGTTTTAATAATTTTTTCATTACCAAACCCAGAAATTCCCCCCTTAAGAGGTGCTATGGTAATACCGTGAAACCCCAGTAGGCTTTGTTTTTGAGAGGCAATTGCTGAGGGGCTAACAGATCTCACACCCATTTCTTTTCTGCATGGATTTGCTTTACCATTTAAAATGATTAATGAGTCGTCAAATTTCATCCCGGGATTTACCTTAATATTTTTATTAGGAGTTTTGATTGTAAGGGGTGATAAAAATGCCGTAGATGTAACAGTAGAGGAGGGCGTATTGGTAACGGCGCCATATCGAGATGCCTCTGTCTTTATTCTACTATTCCAGTCCTTGAAACTTAAAGTATAGAAATCTGGTGAATTTTTTGAAGAGAATAAATAAGACAGCCCCTGATTCATTGTGTCGCGGGCATTATGTGTGTCAGAAAAATTATGTCTCATCTCTAACAATCCTTGATTTTCATCGGTACTGTCTATTGTAGATCTAAAACTCTGAGCCATTCCGGTATTTCCTACAGGAGTTTTGTTAATTATAAAAGAAACTTTACTAATGAGATCTCGGGCCATTTTTCTGACTTGATACAAACTTTTAGTGGTCGCCGTTTCAGGGTCAGTCATATTAAGAAGATTTCTTTGCCATTCGGCACTTTTTTGGCTAATAAAAGGAGCAGAGCCAAATATTAGTCGCACAGCGACCATATATTTATTAACTAAATCGCTCCACGCGGTCGATTCTGCCTTAATTTGTTCTACGTGCTTTGGGTTAAATCTGTCTCTAACGTAGTCGTAAGCTTTTGGATTGTTAAGAAGATTCAGGAATATGTCATATTGGTGAGTCGCTTCATCCAAAAAAGAAATTACATTTTTTAATTTTATAGCCGTATTGTCGGCAAATCTTATGTGAACTCCGTACTGATAAAGGCCGTCCGTAATCGTTTTCATGCCCGGATCAGAGGTTACAAAATGAACTACATGTGAGTTAACTCCGTATTCTAAAATACTAACAGTGCCTTGAGTAAGGGATCCGATAATTACTTCTTCGGCATTTTGTTCTATCGGCCTATTAAATATTTGTCCTCCGGTTAATCTATTTCCAAGAGGAGGCTGCAGCACGCGCTTGCGATAAATTACTATATCATTTAATGTAATCGCAGATTTTAATTCCTCGGTAGAGTGATATAGCTGTGGAAACTTGGTTAGGTTTCGAACGGCCTCTATAATATTGAATCCTATCATCAAATTAATAGAGCTATCGCTTTGGCTAAGATAAAGAGGAGAAAAATAACTTAGATTGTGAATAGTTCTAGTAGCTTCTAAGAATTTTTCCGCTTGTATACTAATGGTCTCCGGAGAGACACCCGAAAAGTTGGAAGGGTCTAAGGCAGCTAAACTTTTTAGGAATCTCATATCAACAATCTTTTTATTAGCTACCACTTCGGCCATAAGCTTGGGACTTAGCGCATCTGTTGAATTGGCAGACCCCACAAATCCTTCCTCCGGATGATAAGAAACTGGACCGATCCAGGCTTCACCAACGCTCCCCACAACACTATCTTCAGCTAATTTAAAAGCAAAGCTGCTTGCTGGAGTTTTTCCATTCGAAATTATATTTTCTATACAAATTTCCCCACAAACCGGTATTGTTTCGGGCGACATTCCACTTTTAGAACTGTCGTTAATATCTGCTAGATAGGGCACTGCCAAACAACAAAGATAGCTGGGCGTTTCTTTCAAAAAGGCTGTCACTTTATAAGATAATCCTTCTGAGGAAAATCCCGTTTCCGTGTTTAAGACCTCTATGCTGCCCTCGCTCAATGAATCGAGGGGGGATATCGCTGAGTTTTCTAGACCAAAAAACAACTTAGTAAGCCCTTTTTTATTTTTTTCATTAACGATTTCTCGGACCAGTCTTTTCTTTGAGGATGAGAGGGCAGATACTATCATTTTATTTCTAACAAGGCATAACAATATTCTAAGACGTCCTTTAATACCATCATCCAAATACCATGGTGTTTCGACTTGCTCTTTCTCCAACGAGAGATCGATACTAAGCTTCATCTGGGGATTTTCAAGCGCCTCTGTAGTAGGTTCAAGCAACACCTTGTCTACAAAAATCCGAGGGAGGGGTTGATTTAATGATTTATTATTTATTTTTAGCATCAACAACACTCCTCATCGTCGGTAGTATACAGATCCTTGTTTAGCCGAAGGCGACCGGCGCCTGGACGAACCGCATCTTTAATATTTAGTTCATTGATTGCATTTGATGGCAATTCGTCGTCAACTAATATATCCATGTAATATTCCACATTCGGTGTGGTAGTGGCCTGTATTACGGATCGAGGAAGCATATCCGAACTTGGATCTATAAAAGACATTTGAATATTTTCTGGGACGATGGAACCGGAGGAAGCGGGACCGGTCGAAGCAGAAACAAAAAACACCTCTATATCAAAATTTTCTTTAAGAAATTCACTATTTTCCTCCAACACGTCCAAAACTAAATATTTCCTATCTACAGCCAAATAGGTAGAGTCTGTTATATAGTTCGTTATGGAGTTGGCGCCAATTGGGCCTTTCTGGAAAAAAGATTTATAATCTACTTCAATGTTGAGTTGCGGTATTCTTTGTACCACGCGGCTATTGTCTGTTGGAATCGTCCCAGCGAAAGGATCCATAGAAATTCTAGAGCCACTAATTATAGTATTTTCATTAAGGGGAATGATTGTCCAGCTAGGAGCTTTAGAAGAGTCCAAACTACTATTGCCGAGAGGAGTACTCAGAAGATCCATTTTATCTTTAAATGGTTGTTGATTCTGGAAGGCGAATGCAACCTCTGGATTTTCTCCGGAGAGCTGTCCTATTTCGTTCGTAACATTACTTATAAAAGTATTTACTCGCGATTCGACGCTGCTTAATGTTGAAATTGTGTGTAACGAAGGAGTCTCATTTTGAATCCTTCCCTCGGCTTTATTTTGATACTCCGTAAAGCCTCCATACTCTGAATCATATAGAATATCATCATCATAAAAAGCATAGAACGAGGGCTTAAATAGCCCCAGAGATAAAAGATATTTACCGTATTGAGTTAATTGAATCTCAATAACGTCTTCTTTTTTATTAAAAAATGCTACCATGGTCTGTTAAATTTTCCTCTTTTTAGTCATCATTTGTAATATCCTTTGTACACTTCTCAAAGCTCCGGACGACGACATCGAGCGAGACGGAGACATCCACAGTGGCAAGGAAGGTGCGCGCATAGATGGCGGCTCCTTCGAAGGGAGAGACCCGTACGGTTGGCCGAGAATATTCAGCGGAGGAGTTCCTGAGCCCAGAGATGGTGGGAAGAGGAGATCCTGGCCTAGGTTTGGATCGAGCATCATTTGAGCAGCTGTTTCAGGACTATATTGGACCGTCGTATCTATCTTAACCAACTCAACTAATGAGAAATAATCATAAGGCCAGTTATAAGAATATTTAGACTCAATGTTGGGCGGTATAGTCGCTAAATCCGTAGTTAAGTTCTTCTTGACAAACACGTTATAATCTTTCTCAGCCCTCTTCTTAACCTTAAATACCAACCACCGAAGAGTTGTTTCTGGATTATACATCTCGTCTATTAAGTTTTTTTCTCTAATAAATAGGGGGTCTGGCTTTTGGAACTGAGTTCCTATGTTCGGAGGCAGGTTTTGCCAAATATCTGCGAGATCTTGTCGACTTATTGAAACACTGAACTCGAAAGCGTAGAATAGTATTTTTTCAGGAGAAATAGTAGTTGGCGAACCTCCAGCACCAATGCTTAATGGGTCAAGCTGGGCAGTCATAGTCGGGCCTCCAGTGGAGTTAACGGGACTTAGCGGATTAAGACGGGTAGTCATAGTCGGGCCTCCAGTGGAGTTAACGGGACTTAGCGGATTAAGCTCGGTAGTCATAGTCGGACCGGTGGACGCCGGGTTCGTTACAAAATCAAATTTTGGAGGCAATATATATCGTCTTAGTATGTCCACACAACGAAGATAGGAGGCCTGCCCTGGGCCGTGCATGTCTTCCGTTAATTTAAAGAAACTGCGGCGTGTGCCAAATTGGTTAACCGTAAACGGGACTACTATTATTGCTTCTGCAAGAGTTTGTTGTCTCCTTAGATTTCCTACGGGTTTGGGAGAGCCGGTGTTAAACTTAACAACGCTAGCCAAGGAGTTAATGTTGTCTTCTTCTAAAACCCCATGTGTTGGAGAATTAATGTACGACGGAGTATCAACTGAAAGTTCTATTGTTTCTCCGCCCGCGGGAATATCACCATATTGGTGCCACATTCCTTTAGAAATAATCTTCTTAGATAAAGTGTCAGTGGTGGGGGCCAACGGATGAGGGTAGCCCGGAACAAGACTATTCGGAGGGAGAGTAATCGATGCCGAAGCGGCCGAACCGCTAACCGTATACTTAGAAAAATTCAAAACCGGTGTTTCAAATTTACTTTGAATTAACCAACGATCCTGATTAGAGTCTGTATCCGGCGGAACAGATATGAGAGTTTCTGCCAGATTTACATTTTGATCAATGTGTTGCTGCCAAACTGAGCCGGCCGAGGGGCCGTGAACTCCCCATGCCTCGATGGAGAGGGGGTCAGCCGTGTTATTAGAGCGCGCATACATAAACTCTGATGTTGCTAAAATATCAGAAAGAGCTGGCTTGCCGCTATATTGAGCTTTAAATAGTATTGTAGCTCGACCATGGCCATCATAGTAACTGGGAGTAAGAGGATCAAAATTGGCCTCCCAGGCACACGCCGAGCCGGGCGAGATGCAATTGAAGGCGCCGGCGTACGCATTTCCTGCAAAAGGTGGCCCAAAAGCAGATGCTCTCTCATACATCTCAAATTTAGATCTATCCGGAATTGTAACTAATTGACCCGAGCCTGTGGTATCTCCCCCCGGATTAATAATGGGCCGACGCAAGTCAACCGTCATAGCATAATAAGAACCCGATGTAACAGAAGCAAATTCATCTTCGCGCGCCGACACAAAATTAGCCATATGACCGAAGGTGTCATCTTGAAAGAAATTAAGAGTCTCGCATAAGAAATTGTCAATTGCTAATTCATAAAGTGAGGATCCCATTCCATTCCAGCCGACCCGGTATTTGTACTTCGTTGGGTCCTGATCCTGGCGGAAACTAGCAGAGGGTGGTAAACCATTATCATAGATATAAGCCCCCGAAATTGAATTTACTCCAAAATAGGCTGATGGTTTAATCATAGCTTCGAATGGAATACGCTGGAACCCATAGCCTCCTTGAGCATCTAAATAATTAACATACCATCCCCCGGGGGTTGCGGGTGGCCACCAGGAAGCCGGAGGGGTGAAGTTATTCTGATTCAGTTGAGGATTAAGGCTGCTGCTGTAGCGAACACCAAAATTAATTGTTCCCTCGGGTAAAGTTGTCCATACCGTCGAAGTTGCAATTTTAGTGCCTGCCAAATCGGAGGGGCCGCCGGAGCCGGCGTTGATGTCCAGAATCGATTCTCCTTTAGGCACGAGCCCAATATCCCATTTTGGAGTTGATGAGGTATTAAATATAACAAAACTACTAACTGCAATGCCCGACTTAATGGTGTTAAATAATATTCCCGGAGCAAATAATGGTTCTAACAAGGGACGCATGGCACCCCTTGTCTCCGGACCCGCGGTAGTGTGCTGCCAGCCGGTGACGGAAGAGGAAAACGATGATTCCACATGTGGAAAATAAGAAGAAGAAAATAGCCCCGTCAAAGCCGCGGCTCGTTCTGCAGGATAAAATCCTTTGTATGGTAGAAATTTAATATAAGCAGAACATCCTAGTTGTATTTCCTTCCTCTTGAGTCTCATTCCTTCATTAATGTTTTTATTGTTTAGGTCGTCATCGATAACTTTAAAATATTTCAAGAAGTCTGTGTGACCATAGACACTATAAAAATTATTTTGAGAGCTGTTGGCTATGATATCGGTCTGCGTACCGGGGACCACGCCTCCCTCGCCTTCGGGCACCTCTCCACCAGTTAAATCGAACAACCCGGTTGTTTCATCAAGATCTGTCAACCAATCAGAATTGTGATTTATAACTAAGTTTTCAATATGTTCGCTTATCCTGAATTCTGGTACAATCGTGTGATCTTTGCCCTTTAATCGTATAAATTCAGCATATTCTTCATATGGTTGATAAGGATCTTTTCCGGCCTGGACTGGAGCATCCCAATATGTGTCGCCTCCCCATACCGGATCGCAGATCCCCATCCCAGAGCCGGGAGAAGAGCCCGAGCCTACGAAAACCCTCATATTGTAAAGAGGCCCGGGCGCGATGTTGGCGCGCTGCCACAGGCAGCCTTGGTATGTGCCAAACCTGGTATATCTATTTTGAAGTTCTCCAGCAGAGAAGCCCGTGCCGCCCCAACCTAGTATTGGTAAAGTAGATTGAGATATATCAGCCAGCATACTGCTAAAGGGATAGTGTGCATCTAGTGGCCACATGCTAGCATTGGGAACATTAGTCCCAACCGCATTTAACCGGAAGTCCGCGAAGAAGCCCGGGTTCTGACTTCTGCGACCTCGCGGGGTTAACCAAATTTGATCAGTACTATACTCTTCTCTTGTTCTAGTTCTCGTACGATATGCATTGACTTCCCGAGGATAGATTCTCTCGGTATATTCTATTAACGAATCTGCACTATTATTTAATGAAGCATCTAAAGCAAAATTAACAAGTGTTTCGTATGGCTGCCCGAAGGTAACATTGGGAACAAGGTCTAGCCTGTTGTCTAATCGCTGATGTGAGAAATAGTCTATATTGTTGCCCCACGAAACCTTAGCTACCACACTATTATCCGGAGGGATTGGAGTACCCGGAGCAGAGGCCCACATTTGATTATAAGCATCAGGAACGCCGGGAATATTATTCCATTGACCGCCCTCGAATGCAAATTCTAGAGCATGGTGGCGACTACTGATTGGCTGTTCAATATACTGCTTAAAAGTATTCCCCTTTAGGCCCTTCATCTGCTGAGCTGTTGCGTAATCGCCCACATAAATAGGCAAAGGCTCGTCCCTTTGAGATAGTATATTATGCTCTCGCTGATATCTTACAACAGGGTGTTGTCGTGTTCGGATTTGCTTCCATGTCGGCCAGCCGTAAGGGCCACCGCGATTAAGGAGGATTGAGTTTAGTATGCCTCCGGGTCCGGTGGTTTCGTCCGGGGAAAGGTAGGATACGCCAAAGCCGTTGCCAGGAGCAATGCCATAATTGATTGTGGAATTTATATAGTTCGACTTATAGACCAGTCCACTCCGTTCCAGTGACATACTAGGATATCCCAAGGTCTGAGCAGAAGAGTCAAGGGGATCCGCCACAATTGTATTCAGTCCTACAAAGTCTGTGGGAATTCCGGTCGTCGGTCCGAGCATAGATATCCAGGTAGCACTATCAATTCTTTGACCCCAAAAGCGCCACCCGGGGTTATTGGTTTCGACAGAATAAACTTCACTTTCTGGAATTGTCGGCCAACTCTGCGGGAGTCCTCCGCTAAGCCCCATGTATCCCAACATCATGGTGCCTGTAGTCAAACTAGCTGTAATCCAAGCATACTGACGATCTGACTGAGGAATTGGATGTGTTACCCAGCCATTGTCGTAAACCGAAGCCGTGAAATAAGAACCAGTTTCCATTCTATATTTGGTGTTTCTGTTAACTTTGTGGTACGAGGGAACCGTAACATATGTATCTGTAGGAATTGTGCCATAGGCTGCATCATGGCCGAACTGCCCGCAATGTAGAGTTAGCCTCTGATTTCTGCCTCTGTTCTTTCCTATCTGATCAACAACTGTGATTGTCTGCGCAGCTAAAGGATCTACCGAAGCTGAACCCGAGAGGCCATAATCTATAACTGATCGATTGCGGAAGGGCAAAGCATTGTAGGGAGAAACCTCTTCGTGAGCCGGCTCTAAATAACCCCGGGATTGAACTTCATATCCTCCGGGAGCAGAAAACTTGTTAACAAAAATGGTCTGATTTGAGTTGCGTCCATCGCGATTTGGAAGGGCAAACTTATCTCCAAAGCGCGTGCAGGCCTGGGGATTAATATCCACAATAATTCCTGGTGGTGTACCGACGTGTACGAGGTCCGCGCTGGCGCCACCCACGATGTTTGCTATACCTGCTATCGAATCCCCGGGGCCGTCTCCCATCCGGAACCAGAATATTAGATTGCTCCTGACTGCTATTAGCTCTCCTCCTAGCAAATTTAAGGTAGCCTGAGAATATAATTTATTGGCCTGATCGCTGGTTAAGGTGGTATTCCAAAAGGATGCATCAGAAACATATCCGGCCCAGTTCTCACCAGTATGCCAGCCGATATATATATAGGCCGAGGACATAACATAAGGATCTATGGTTCCGACAGGAGTCACCACTTCTGTAACCGGCACCGGAGCGCCATCTATATACATTGTGGGGCTATTGCTCGTTGATGACCCGTTATAGGTTATCGCCAGATGTGTCCATTTATTTAGTGGGATTGCGCTTGCAGGACTTTCCCACTCTGCGGTAGTTCCTCCGCCATCCCATTTCGCTAAGAAAATAACTTTATTATTTGGGTCAGTCTTAATTCTCCTAGTATCGAAGTTGTCACCAGCGTGCACTCCATCGCTATCCTGGAAGAGTATATTAGTTTGCCCTGAAGCTGTTAAGTTTATCCAAGCTTGCCACGTCTCGGCTGTGTTGGCGTTCATATAGGCTATTTCGGGCGCACTTCCGGACCAGGACCAATATTTACGGAGGCCGGGGGGCTGATCATCAAGTTCGATAGCTTTAGTATTCACGACCCTATCGCCAGATAATGCAAGCGGTGGCCGACTATTATCAAGTTTGTGGTGAACAGTTAATGGATACAGCGAAAAATCAAATGATTGTTCTCGGAAAAACAAATCATTTATAGATCGAGCGTTGCTTTGAACAACATCGTAGTTCATGCGGTAATTGCCGAGTATTGTAGACCCAGTTGTCATCTGTATATTTTGAACATTGACTGGTCGCTTGGTTCCTACGTTTCGTAATAGATTTCCTTTTGGTCGATCGAATAAGTAGGGAGGCGAAACAGCTGGAGCATTCGGGGATGGATACTGGGGATCAACTATTCCTAGAGCACCAGACGTTTCATTTGTATATGTGGAAGACGTAATTTGACAAGTTAAATCCGTGCCTCCGCCGGCGACTGCAACGTCAGCAGGAGTAAGATCGAGCATATACTCTGGACAGGATACGGGGATAGTGGCAGGTATACCATCGCATTGGAACGATAGTGAAGTGAGCGGCGGTTCTGACGCGGCATCATCAACATTCAAAAGCGTATCTCCCGGACTATCACCAAATCTGTACCACGACATTAAGCCGACACTTAACCCGGCTGAAGCCGTTAAATTAATGGGCCCTGAAGATGTTACAGCAATTTCTTTCTTTTCAACGGTCAGGAGAGGCGATATCGTGGTACAGGTAGTCGTGGTTTCTCCGCCGACTCCATAAAGCTCAAGGCATTCTGCGTCCGAAAGCTGTCTGTCCCATATTGCCTGATCGGCAAAAGCACCACTATGAAAAGTCGACTTTACAGACCAGCCGCTGTAGGCGGCAATATACCAGGCTCCAACACTACCGGCGCCGGTGGTGCCCACCAGATTACCAGCTGGAGTTTGCCAAGTAGAAAAGCTTGCGCTCACTCCGTTAATAAAAACATTAGGAGGTTGCGATCCCGAATTATAAGCAGTAACAATATGATACCAGCCCGGGCCTTCTGTCAAATATTTACTAGAGGTGAGCGGTACATCCAATACCCACTCGGCGTCAGTCGGGCCTCCGGCGCTATATTCTGCACCAAAAAATAATCTCATACCGGCCGGCGAGGAGGCGGTACCTATCGTACGTAGACGTTTGAAACCGGTACCCGCGCCCTCGTTTCCGAAGCTCCATATGCCGCTGGCGAGGCCCTTATCAAGCAGCTCTGAAGAGGCCGAGACCCACGTCGATACGGTGAACTCATCGGATGAGCCATCAAATGCACCCGCAGACATATACCATCCGGTATTAAAAATATGATTTGTGCAAGGCCATTTGCATGCGGTCAATATTTTTTTACTATTAGCACCAATATTACTAGAAGTTACCAAGTTATAGGTAGTATTTACCAACTTTCGGTCTGTACACATTCCCAGAAGCAGTTTAAACCCTTCCGGTCGATCTTCAACATAATCTAGATTATTCGGGCCCTTCTTAAGTGCATCGAATTTGTTTAACGCGACGTGACGATATTCTCGTCCCCCAACATATTGTTCGGTAAACGGGCCCTGGAGAGGACTGCCATTCAGTTCGCCATAAATATCATTATGAAGATCGGTTATCATAACCCCTTTCATAAATCTTTCTCTTACAGTCTGATTATATCCTGTCGCGACTGAACTGCTATATAAATTAAATGGCGCCAACAAATGCCCCTTGGCCTCTTGATAATCAAAACTTCCTGACTGATGTTTATTAATTCTAGCATTTATACCCCAGGCCAAGCGCTTCTTTTGATTTGGAGTGATGATATCGGTGATATCTTTAAGAGTTTCCACATCTTTTTCAAAAGTCAGCATAACATTGGCAGGAATGTTCATGCCTTTTATAAGTGGGCCGGCAGGATAAGTGGCGGGGAATACGAAATCCCATATTTTATTTGGATATTGGCCGCGAGGATTCCCCCCAGGCAATTGTAACGGTCGAGAAACAGAAAGTTTATATGGCCTAGAATCGGCACAGTTGTCATCCCAAAACTGGGATCGGTCGTCGGCGTACCCTGGTCGCTGGGGGCCGGCGCTCTCGAAGATCTTCTCCCGGGAAAAATCAACCGCAGCATCGCCCGAAGCAAGAGGGGGCTTCAGCCGGGTAGCGCGGTCCTTCCACCAATACGCATTGGTACTTTGGAGGTTGTTGAGTGGGTGATGATTAAATTTCCACCCTCCCAGGGGATCTAAAATATTACAAATTCTACCTTCAATAATAGGATCTTTGGTATTTAATGTTGGGAATTTACTATGATATTTGTTTCTCTCTAAAATATGACTCTCAATCATGGTGCGTATATTCTGAGCTACATCCGCTGATGCTGGAACAAGTTGTTGCAACATTGTTGAGAGAGAAGAATCAAACCACTTATAAAATTCATAGAATTTATCAAAGTCTATAGTACTATTTTGGACATTTAAGAAAAAGGCCTGTCGGACCTTTGAAAGATCTTTGTAGTCCATTCGATAGCGATTCACTGGTGCACCTATCAAGGTGTGCATATCGCGTATAGTGGCAAAATAATTTATCATCTCTTCGGAAATAACTTGATAAAGGCTCTTTTCGAAAGAGAAGTAGAACGTTACAGGGCGTGTTGCGGGAGTAAATTCTTCTTGTTCCTCGGAAGTTAAAACAGAAATCATATCCACAGACCGTAGATTCTCGGGTAGATTTTGTCTAATATTTACAATATAATCTTTATCGATCGCTGTCGTAGAATTTGCCCCGAAGAAGTCGCCGCGGCCCGTATGTTGATTATTTAATATGGGGCCTAGCCAGTCATATCGAGAGGCGGCTAATTGAGTTGAACCGGATGAAAGATCGGCTACAGAGAATTGACCACTAGAGTTAGAGCCGGTATTCTGGTTAAAATCCCAATTCAGAGCCAAAGTGTCTAATTCAGGTATTTCTCCGAAAGAAGCTTCCGGTTGGAACGGAAAAGCGTACCAATGAGGATTGGATGTGCCACAATTAAAAGCATCGTTCGCGTGCTCGGTAAGAGTCGTATCATCTAAATATGTTAACCAGTGGCGAGCCGCGGCCACCTTAACATCGGAGAACTCAAGCACAGACCCTGTAAAATTCTGTCGGTGCGATCCAGCAAATAATCTTTTTCGATCCGAAATAAAGCCGGCTGGCGGAGAATTGATAGTACCGCTTAAAGTAAAGGTATCCAATACAACGCCATCTTGAACGTGAGTACCCCGCAATTCAACTATATAATCGCCAGCAACAGAACTGGTTACAAAATTTTCATATGGATATTTTTCCGGTCGTACGCGAACTGCCAAGTTCCATCTAGTATTATTATAAACATCCTCGTAAAGATCGCTTTTTAGAAGCGGCATACTGCCGCCAGCTGTGCTCGTTAGTACAAAACGAACATTCGGAGACCTAAGCTCATCACGAACAGCAAATACTTGGAAATTACTTTCATCGAGTGCAGTCCAAGTAGTGTCGGCGCCGTTGGGAAGCGCGCTATGCATTCCGAATATTGATGCTGAAATAAAATTCCTACTTATATAATAGGGATGACTCTCGGGCGCCTTAATGGGCATCACCAAATCTACTTCGGTAGTAAAAGCAAATCCGCCAGTTAAATTAGTTGATCCGGTTATAAAAGATACCGAATTGGCGTTGCTAGAGTCAAGGAATTGATAGACCGATCCCTGAATGTTTTCTATCGTGTTGAAATCAACAAACTTTTTGGGTTCGACAACTGCGCGCGCATTGTTTCGATACTCGTACTCAATATTGTTAGCATATAAATTAAATTTAATCAGCTCGTCATCAATTCCAAAACAACGAATTAAATTGCGAAATGCTTTTTCAGTACCTTTAGACTTATAAATATAATTGAGATTATTATAGATATTTTGATATATCGTATTCTTAATATCACTCAACGACTTATCATAGATAAGATCTTCACTTCGATCCGCTAATTTTTCTAAAACATCAGCATCTATAAAAAGCTCTGGCGACACAAGGCCGGCTGATTCTAAAAGCCTATTGGCAAAGGGGAGTGGTTTTTGGCTCCCATGGGGATAAGTGATATCTTTTAACGTATTTAAAGATTGAATTTGTAATTGTAGCGTATCAAAATAACTTCCCATTATTTGGGCTAGACTCTTTAGTTCTCCAGAAGCCTCCTCGTCCTCTTCTAAAATCCATCCCGGAATTGAGTTATATATGGAAGCGTTATTTTGAATATCGTGCCGAGAGCCGCTACCTTCTAATTTTGCCTCCAGAGCTACTACCGCCGGATGGAAAGAATATATTATAGGATCTTTAAACTCTTTTATGGCCGCTCTAGAAATAACTATCGCAGATCCAGTATTTCTTGAGTTGGAAGTGTAACCAGTCCAGGTACCGTTTGAAATGCGCCCAGAGTAATCAAGCACCATTCTATCTGTAGAATCAATGCCCGTAATTCCTTCATTAAACTTATAATAAACGCCCAAATCTGTATTTACCAAATTAGTAGTATCTACACCGGGAGCTGGGTCCGAATTGGTTCCTCCACCTACTTGCGATATCCAGTATCGACCTATATCTTTAGAGCTTCTTTGCTTTTTCCAATATCGGAATTCATCCAATGAGGCGGATAACTTACCTGCTCCCATCATTGCCGCCGAGCCAGATGGGCTTGTAATTAGCGCGCCAATATGTGCTTTAAGAGTCCCGGTGATCTGGTTAATACCCACTGATCCGAGCGTTTGTTCGTTGTTTAAGTCACCATTAACATAAAATTTAGTATTAACGCCGACAGAAGTGGATACACAAGTAATTGCATAATGATGCCAATTGTTATCAGCTACCGAAGCGGTTGTTAGAGTTGCACTCCCGATGGATACATCTTGAAATCCCGTTGTTCCTGAAAGTATCGTGAGCCTAAAAGGATTTAATCCATCGGTGGCGCCAGTTAGTTCTATGCTTAGGCGCCCGTAATCAACACTGGAAGATAACTTGTTGTTCCAGAGATCAAAAATAACTTCTTTTTCGGTAGATCCGGTTATAAATTGATCTTTCTTGAGCCAGAATTCAACTGAAACACCTTTGTCACGGAGATTAAACTCCAAATTGGAAGCTCTATTCTTTGCGGGATCCCAATAGTTTGACCCAGTAAACTGAACCATAGGATCCGACATACCATGCGGATTTTGATTGGGGCCTCCTATAAAAGAAATATACTCCCGAGTAGACGGAGTTCCATAGCCATCAGCAGTTATAGGACCACTAGAAGCACCCCATCCATCAGCAGATAAAATAATAAATCCGTTAGTGCGAGGATATTGATTATCTAATAAATATAGATCTATATAGGTGGAATTATTTTCCCATTCCAATTTTTCTTTAAGAGAGCCGTCGTAGGGATAGGTGCCATAGACCCTTCCAATAGAGGCTTTGTAATACTCTGCGGCCGACCCATAATAAGCAAAATTTTCTGGTCGTGAAAAATCTATTCTCGGAATAAATCTGTCTTCGTGTATTACATCTTGTTCGTGATACCCAACAGACTCAACCTCAGAGGCAAGCTGCTCCTCGCTCATGTCAGAAATATTTTTTACACTGCTAGCAAGTTTATAGGTATCCTTCAAGCTCATTTTTTATTCTTCTACTCTAAATTTAAATATCTCTGGTTGTTCCACCCATGCTCCGATGCTGTCATTGTAATAGGATGCCTTGATACCGTACATGTATTGAGCTTCCAACAATGATATGTCTAAATCAAAATAATTTCCGTCTACATCATAGGACATATAAGTGCTCAAATCGCTTCCTGTTCCGTACGGTATTACATTTAGCTCGTCTGTTAACCTCACCACCTTATAAGACGCGCTAGCTATGCACTCGTTTGGAATTGTGTTCGTCGCCACGACATACATGTTAGGATCCCAATTCCTTTGTCGTATAAAGAATCTGAAGCGTGCTGTCTCTTCTCTAGAATAGTTTGCCCTTAAGTTGGTTAGCGCTGTTATATAATTAAAGGTCGGGGCACTATCATAGGTCGGCACTAATTCGGGATAAACGGAGCCTGTTAAAACTTCTCCAATACCACTGCCAACTTCCCAAACATCATGAAGTGCTGTTAATGGGGTGGCCGCCGCAGTCATAGCTAACGAAGCAGAATATATTCCCGTACTTACCCGTCCAGCTGTGGTTATGTAGCCTATGCCATCGATCGGTGAATACAGACGCAACATAGGTCCCGTCGGGAGGCCGGCCGAACTAGAGTACATTCGAACAATGAGGCCGGCGCCGGCGTTGGGAATATCTACAAGTCTACCTCGAATATAATTGTAATAATACAAAGTGTTTAAGTTATCGGCTGCTGGCGCCAGAGAGCTACTATAGTAAAAGTCGCATCGATTATCCTGGATACGTGAATCCCAGCGAGCTTCCACTACTGGCCGTTTAAAGAAAAATTCCGAGGATCTGGCAAAAAACTTCTTTGTATAGTATGACCTTGGGGCGGCCTCCTCTCCGGGAATCAGCCGAATCCCCACACCATTATTGCCGCTAGTATATGTTCCAGCTACCCAGTCTTCTACAACGGTTGATATATCAACCGTCAGATCTTCCCAGCCCTCCCGAAAATGAGAGGTATATGAAGGATTAACTAAATAGTTTCCTCCGGTATTAGCCCATGGCCCTGTAGATCCGCGACGCATCCAATTAGATCCGGTCCCCCCATATGTGAGATCTTTATATTCTTCCATATCAAGACCTGATCCCTCTTGCCATGATTGAGAAATGGGAGATATGGCTAATGTAAAATCGCGAGCTAGTGTAAATGGATGTTCTGCATTATACATTTTAAGATAAAAACTAACATTACCAACGCCTGGTATGTTTCCTGCCGCGCGATCTGCCACAATGTCCTGTACTGGGAAATTTATTAAAATTCTGGACAGCTCTGAGCTTTGTCCACTGCTAGATGAAACTTGTCCATAAATTGAAAATACTTCTAAGCTGTCGGCGGCCCCCATATTGGATCCTGTGCCGCGCATCGTTAAATTTGCTTCAAAAGCATTCGTTATTGTATTGTCAGCATTAGCTACATATCTTTTAATTGCCATTACTTAATTGACCCCTTAATGTCGACATTTGGATATTTAAGTTCAAAAATGATCGTAGGAGACGCGTGTATCATACGCCCATCGGCAGCTAGCGCGTCTTTAAAGCTATAGCTCGTTTCAGAATATAGGCCCCCGGATTTATTAACCAATTCTACATCCGTAACATCGATAATGCCTGGCACGTCATTTAATACTTTATAAATATCCGAAATGTATATTGGCTCTCCAATATCTTTTACTCTCGCAAAATGTGCCGTAAGTGCACTATTGGCATTCTTTAATAACGTGAAGCGGTTTGATTCATAATCAGCCAAAGCCACATAATTTACCCCAAAATTAACAATGAAAGCATCCAAAAGATCAATTGTATCATTAATCATTTTATACTGAGATAGCCAAGTTTTTAAGTTTGTTTTTATAAGTGAATTTGTTGTCACCAATTTGCCGGTAGCCGTGTCTTCTGATATGACATATAGATTTAAGTTTCTCTTGAATTCTGTGAAGTCTCTGATAACTGTACATCGTTTAACGGCGCCATATTGAGCGGGCATGCCATATGTCACAGCTTGATAATCTTGAGCCGTGACAGCTCTATTTTGGGCTGCATAATGCGACATCACACGTTGTTTGATTTCTTCTGACGATGGGAGAGAAATATCTCCCAGAATCGGGCTTTCATTGGTGACCTCTAAGCTGTTTATAACTTCTACTCTTGTGGCGCTATTCAGAGCTGCCTGGTTGACAAACTTAATTCTAGGTGATAGAACTTGGCCAACAGTATTTGTCGCCGCATTAACATCCCGAGTTGTGTTTACTCGATATGATATAGTTAATAAGGTGCTAGAGGGTCCTATACCAAACTTGTCAGTATCGATTAATCTAGTTGGGTCGAAGTCAACATCTGTTATGTAGTTGCGACCATGTAAGTCTAATATCACCTGGGATGGATCAGCTACCGACTCAGCAAGCTTTTCAGAGTCTGACCCATATCCGAACTGCAAAAATGTTTGATTTCCTTCCCGCTCTAGTGTAAATCTACGAGCCACCGGGACCGCTTTTAAAATAGATGGGACCGACCCTCGTGAAGCATTAGTGTTTCTAATAGCCTTATAGATAATGTTTTGAGATAAATTATCTACTTCTACATATTCATGACCTTCAGAGTCCATAACAGAAAGAATCTCAGCTACATTGTTTGTCGAAAGAGGAACCCGACGGAATCTTTCGAATCCGCCAATTTTTTTTGTTTCTCTCGCCACTCTGCCAGAGACAGCTCGGCCCTGAGCACGAATGACATAAGAAGTTGGCGTATCATTAACAACTGTTCCCACCACCATTTGGTTGGATGGATTGGTAAAATTAATATTTTCTAGCAACGTATAAAGGCCGCCACCGCTGGAGCCGAATTGTGAGCCGGCCTCAAGAGTAGGAGCATAGCTCAAATCTGGGCCCTCTTCGGAGGTAGAGGCAGGTACCTTAATATAAAAGGTAAGCATTCCGTAAGAAGATGGACTCGTGTTTAGTCTAAAGCCAAGTTGCCTAGCCAATCGTATTACGTTTCTATATTCTATTGAACTATCTAAGAAGCTTTCGTTGACTTGATAATCCAAATAAAAAGATAAAATATCTCCTACATAAGCTACTGTATCCAGCATTAGAGACCCAAAACTGGCTTCGTTAAAGTCTTTATATGTAGAGGAATAATATCTCTTTGCGAAATTTTCTAGATCCCTTCGAATACTATCAAAATCGCGGCTGGTATAGTTTATGGGCTGTAACTGTTTGGGCATCTTCCGGGCGCTCCTGTTTTGAGTCTTATTAATTAGTTATTATTTACATTAATTTGCAATAGGCTTGACTGCTGAATCGGAAGTATCGTAAAGGAAATTTTAACTCCGAGATAGTGTGGGTCCAGGGTATCCCCAACAGATGATTGTATAAACTCAACATTGTCTATTCCTATATAGGGAAGATAATTTTTAACTTGTTGATATATCCTTCGTTCTATCTCCGTAAAGGTAAAATCATTATTTGGTTCAAATAGGTATCGACGGATGCCAACGCCAAAGTTCGGATCCATCATCCGTTCTCCAGGATTTGTCAGCATCAACATTTTAAGATTTTGTCGAGCCAGTTGATTAAAATTAGTATTTAAACTATATGCACCAAAGGTGGGGCTCACCATCAATGGAAGTGCTACTGATAAACCATTCGACATATTAATCCCTCTAGATAATTAGGAAGGTGTTGACTATTAGTCATCACATATTTGCCTCTTAGATGAGTCACTAATTGATGAATTAGTAACATTCATGGCGTCTTCGAGTTTATTATCATGATCTCGCTTAAGTAGACCATAAATTAAGTAGAATATTCCCAAGGGGCCCGGAGGTGCCATAAATAATCCCGGTATTGTCCCGGTGAAGTTAAGGCCCTTTGTAGAAAAAGTTGGAAATGCATCGATACCGGCATCGCCCAGCTCTTGGGCGGCCTTGTCGAGGGGATCCATGTTTCTTAATTCTTCATTTAGTTTACAGAATATAAGGTCATTCAATAGCTTCTCCACATCTATTCCCATGGCTGCTATGGTGGGCTCTGAATCTAAAGCTGTTTGTACAACACCAACAAATTGTTGTATTGCTACCCCGGTTAAGTCTCTTATTACTTTTGTTATAGCCACGTGAGGATCTACTATCTCAGCAAGACCCTTCAAGATATCCAAAGGAGTTTCAATTATTGCTTTTACAATATACATTCCTATATTTGGTCTGTCTATATTGTTTGCTCCTGCATTTTTCACGCTGTCTTGAATCGAATGTATAGCTCTTTGGCTACGCACCGGACGCAAAGAATCGCGATGTGCCGTAACTGTTATCAACAATTCGGCTATAGCATTTTTAGTATCTGTGAAAACCGTTCCCATCTTGGAGAAGTAAGCATTCGTTAAATAGAAATTATTAAATAACAAAGTTGTCACAACAAGGCCCCAATCCAACGATTTCCTAAAGACTAAATCATATAACTCAGATTCTCTAATAACACGTGTGTCTCCTTCAAGAAACCAACGATTAGAGCCGAAGTTGATTGCAGCTGCTCCATCTTCTGAGAAAATATTAATTTTCTCGCCGTCGCCCAGGGCGCGCCCGGAGGGAATTTCTCCGATCGGAATTCCTACTATCATATTTTCTCTAGTGCGCGCGGGGCCAACATACATCGGCACGTAGGCTTCCTCCTTGTTTAAAAGGGTTTCTAGATGCGTGCTTGAGTCGGCCGCATTAGATCCTAAAATTTCACCAAAGAGGTCTATTAGTTCCTCATTTTTCGCTTGCGCCCCAGAAGTCATAATTTCATCATCTTCTACAAGCCTATCAAATGCCGTTTCATCATATTGGCCCCCTAGAACAATTTCAGGTGAGAACCTACGTACACCTACCACAGTTACCTCGTCGGTGTTAGATTGCATGGGAGGATAATAAACCAATCGGTAATATAATTTTGGATTATATAACCAACATTCTGTTTCTACACCGATTGCTTCGGACCGGATCATCTGGACGCGGTTTGCAATAAGTTGTAGCTTCTCTGCACTCGCAAAACCATTAACGAAAGATTCGCCGGCCGGAATATAAAATCGCTCCTCTAGATCAAGCTGGGCGTCCCGGACGAGACCTGTCGCCGTAGTTTCACCCACAACAACATCTAAATCCTGGCCAGCAGATTCTCCGAACGGGCCGGCCGAATAATTCGGATCAATTGTATATTTTGAAGCAGACCATCTAATAACTTTTTCGAATCTAAAGCCGCCATAAGCTAAAAGTTCGCTTTCTTTATCATTAAGTCCGAGGTCCAGCTGACCAGAAGCAATAACAAGACCATCACTTCGGGCTTTAAAGGGATGATCATTGCGAGAGTGTAAAAGGGTATCCGAAGCACCTATAGCATCGTGTATAAAACCATTTTCAAGAGATCTATCGAGATTACACCTTGAAATAATATTTTGAACGGCGCTAGCCGAATCTTTTAGTCTCTTCGCTAATAAGTAATTTAAGGATTTCTCATACATAGAGGGATCGTTTTGGCTCTCAATTAAATTTTCTCGCGTGAGGCCAAGACTCTCTAACACTTCAGTATCTAATGTCGTTCTTCGATTAATTTTTCGTTTCATGTACTTTGTAACAGTTTTTCGGAACAATGGGTGGAAGTTTTCGACCGTTACCAAATGCAATAATTTATTCATCGATGTCGTAACAGCGCGACTTATATAACTAACAACTGCGTCTAACGTAAAAATTTCTGTAAGTTTGAATGCCGAGAAAACAAATATATTTTGTAAATAAAATTGTACAAGGTGGACTTGCAAAAATAACAAGACTACTCCAAATCGTAATGAGTTTCTTAATATTTCCTCTGGTGTTAGGTCTGTATCTTGGCAACTAGCTTCTATAAATTCTTTTTTGACTTCATCGATAATTGATTGATAATCTAGCAAATCACCGATCTGGCTGCTCGCCTCTTCCGAGTTGGTCGAAACCATCAATAAGTCTAGGACTTTGTCTGTAGAAAAAGAGCCTCTCTCTAAAATGGATTTACTTAATTGTTTAATGAGGCTTGCCATAGCTGTAGGATGATACTGATATTTCATGGCATCAGAAAATTTGTTTATCTTGTTATTAACAATATTCCATTTCGCGCTGTCGTCGGGGCCCCAGTCCTTATCTAAATCGTTCCTCTCGATCATTTTTCGCATTGAAGTAACGGCGAGGTTGGACAATATCCCTTGTGCGGGGTTGGAATTTTCTTCCCCTATAAGCTCTTCGCCTAGTCCGTATAAATCGATATGCGAGCCGGCATGCATCTCTAGATCTCCGGGGCTCAATGTTCCTATTTTTAATTCATCAAAAATATAAGATACATCGTAATCGGATGTTCTTTCCGGCGTTTTAACCCTAACAATAGGCGCGCTTTGCTCAGTTACTTCACTGTAGCTGGGATATAGAAGATCTTCGTTTACGGTCTTATTAAATGTCTTGCGAAAAACGAATTTCATTCTATTCTCTGTAGTGCTGTCATTGGACGCGGCCTGGGAGTACCAATCCTCCATAGTTTGGAATTTTCCTATATGGACTGGGAGATCATCCTCCTGATGCTGGCGCTCCCACTCCTCATTCGCCAATAAAGCATATTTGACGGCGCCTCCAGTATACTCCCAGAGATATCCTTCAGATGTAAAGGGAACCTCCCCCTCGATATTCCCGGTACCAGCGAACACAGTCTGAATATAGTCGGAGTAATCAGAATGGCCTCCGTGCTCTCCGAAGTCCCAATCCCATCCGGGCCCATCAAAAATTTCTACCAAGCAGTGGGGAGGATAGCCGTACTCAAGGCCGAAGGGGCCGCGGATGCCTGGACCGAGGTCAGGGCCGTTGAATATTTCTTGCCACGTGGGCCAGTCCTCCTCATCGAGGCTCTGGGCCTGGAGGCCCCGGGGCAATGGGGGAATCTCATCAGGTGGTGCCATCAATAGCGGCGAGGATGGCGGCGGTGCCGAAAAAGGTTCTCGGAACCACATAGGAGCAAAGTCACGATCCTCTTCGTTTACTAGGAAGTCTTCCATTTCGGCCGCGGCGGTGTTGCTACCTGGGCGATCATCAGGGCCGGGTGCAAGGACGTCCTCTGGCATGTTAGACGGATGTATAGTCTCAGTCTCCACAATTACCGATCTATTATGGCCTCCGACGTTCTGGTTCTGGAAGCTCTCCGTAGTCACCACAGTAGTGGCATCGTGTACACGGGCCCTTTTTGTTTGAGAATACAGCCATTGCATATAAGGATCATAATAAATGTCATAATATGACATTTCGTCGGTACCAAACTCCGCAAAGTCCCGGGACGCTTCACTATAGTTTGCAACCCTAACCCTGGGTAGTTTATCGTTTTCTGCCTTCCAGTCGACGATGGCTTGCAGCGCTTTACTTCTGCGGCGTCGGGTGGCTGCATTGTCTCGACTGCCGACATCGTCCCTAGCATCTTTTAAGGCATCAAGTTCGAGTTGTTGTTGTTCACTATAGGCCTTGCCCATGCCGGCGGTGCCGGCAGACGTGTCATCGTAATCCGCACTATACCATCGTACTGGAAAGACGAGGGCGGCCGACGTCCCATATGCTTCGGCCCACGCGGCCTGGCCATATTGCGACACGCCGGGGCCCCTATAAAAAGCAGACTTCTCATTTTGTGCAACGTGGTAGTTTCCTCGTCCTTTGAGGCTCTGGCCGGCCCACGTTCTGGCAAAGTCTATAACACTTAGTATCTTTGTGACGCCCTCCATAGTACCGCCTGGGGCTTGGGGATCCCAAGCCGGGCCCTGAAGCCACGCCTCATACGCGTAATCTGAACACTGGGCGTCAGCATTTTCTCCTAGGAGTTCTTGGTTATTATACCTATCAACCTCCTCTTGAATGGCATCGCGGCGATCCCAGCCAATTATAAGTTCTGCCATGTTGTCCGACGGAGGCAGCGGAATTTGTGTTATGAAGTCAGTTACATCTGTCTCGTCTGCTTCTGAGATGGGCTGGCCGCGGTCGGCGCGGAGACGCGTTGTTTTTTCTGTGGAGAATGACGGAGTTGTAAGGGCGCCGTCAAAATTCCAAATTGTATCTCCTGGCTCGCCGGCGCCGCCTTCGGAGGTCTCCAAGAGGGTGTCATACGTTTTATCAATTGTGGTCGGAATAAATTCATAGAAATCATCTCTGAACGATCGGGGAAAAGTATATATAGTGGCGGCAGCAAAGCCCCCCGCAATTGCATCTCTGTTGTTCCCCATCTGATTTGACACGTCTGCCATACCTGAAAAATTAAAGTTATCGAATACATCTCTAATTATTGACGACGCCTGGTCAATCTGATCTGCTGGGAGGCCGGTAAATATAGACGCGAGGCTCATCGAGCACTCCGATTCGAGGCCGGCCAAATCTTGAGTCATAACTGCTTGCATTTTTTCAACAAGAGTTTCTATGATCGATCCGGCTGTGCGGGGCGGATCCTCCCCTTTTGCAACGGATTGTTCAAAGCCGGCACTAGAACTTAGGGCTGCGTCCATTAAAGCTGTTGCTGTTTTGTTGACGCCTATTTGAGGCTTTAGAAGAATTGTTTTAGAGCCGTCAGCAGCATGATAAAAGCTAGGAGCTATTGACTCTATTAAAACACTCATGAGTTGCGGAACAGAACGTTCAGCTAGCGGGTTGGGAATATAGTTTTCGTTCTCCGGACAATTCAAATTAATCTCAGGAGGAGTTAAATCAATACCTTTAAGCATGTCTAATAACTCTCTGACATTGTGATCATCTACGACAGCAAGAAGATCTGGTACACAAATTTCTCCCACGTTGGGCAAAATATCATTATTTATAATAGACTGGCACAACTCTCTAACGTCGGCTATGTCTCCGATACATTTAAAAAAGGACACGACTATAGCTTCATTGGTGAGAGAGCCCAGGATTGAAGAACTAGCTTTTGTAGCTATAAAATTCATTACCGCGTCTATGGTGTCACGAGAAGCAGATCCCAATAATAATTGACATACCTCTATGGGTACTAAGATTTGCGAGACTTGCGACAAAAATCCTTTTCCAAGGGATGCTGAAATATTATAATCTCCAAAACAAATATCGGCGCCCGCATTTCGATCTAGAAGGTTTAATCCATCGTCTTCTGGGGCCGGTAGATTTAAATTAATGAGGAGATCGGCAATATCTACAGCCCCATACTCGCCGGCCTGAGCTGCCATGGCGGCCTGTTTGATATTACATTGTTGTTTAACAAGCTCCACTAAAGCTTTTATAATGGCCTTAAGGGCTTCGAACAAAGCATCTATAATAACTTTTTCTATTTGTTCTTGTAAATCGCCAGTAATGGTAAACATTCCTGCAAGTTCTTTCTCGGTCGGGAACTTAGGGATTGTGATAGGTAATGGTTTCTTTGGCTTTTTAAAAAGACTGCCGGCCGACTCGATAAGACTCGATAAATCTAAACTCATAGAGGGGGCGGATCCGCTTTGTCCCGCCAGAATACACAAAATTGCTTCGCGTATCAGTGCGTCCAGCCCAAAGCGATTGATAACTTCTGTAATGATTCGGACTGGCTCGGATCCTTGTATTTCCTCAAACATGTTTTCAATTTCTTTACCGGGGTCTTTGGCGGCTTTTTCGAATCTTTTGGTTTCCTGTAACCAAATCTTTTTCTTCCTTTTTGGGTCTTCTCGTTTCTTTCTAGCTGCAGCTTCCTGCTCAGCGGTTTGGGCCACTTCTTGGGCAGCTCCGGCGGGATTTTCAGGATCTATGCCCTTAACGGTGCCGGGTATATCATTAGAATCCGCAACCTGGGCCGGCTCAGAGTGGGAGGGTCCAGAGTATTTGATCGCATATTTAGATCCAACATTCTTAGAAGTGGAGGCAATATTTTCTAAGAAATGAATAAAACTGCTACGCTGACCTTGTCGCTTGTTAATGCTCTTGGCTAAGCCCACTATCTTGTCCCAGCGGGCCATGTATATTCTAGTTTGAACTATGTTTAGAGGAGCGCTTTCTAATGTAGGGAGCAAGCCAATTTCCATCGAGGGGCTGCGCGCTCCTCTTTTTGAAGGAACGTCGCTAGAGACTGCCACGATATTAAATTTATTGTCAAAATTTATACTAATGCTGGTGCCCGAATTGGGCGATGTAGATACCTTATTTAAGGAAGCCAAATCGATAATCTTATTTATGGCTGCAGAAATATATGAAAATTCTTTCATAAAATCAACGCCGGGCTTCACTTGACCATCAAAATATTCGTATTGTATAGAGAATTTTTTAAATAACTTTTTAACTAAGTTTATGTCATCATTAAGAGTATCTAAAGAGAAAGTTGTTCCAGAGCTAAAGCCTCCATATCCCCGGGCATCCGCCCAATATTCCGTAGGCGATCTGGTATACTGAGATGGAGGTATAGTAACCAGTTCGCCGCTACTAGATAAAAATAGTTTATTCCTGCCTCTTTTTTTAGATAGAAGGTCTCTAGTACACGAAAACCACACCCTGTATGTATCCCCGGGCCTATTGCCCTTTCGGATTCTTTCCAATTTGAGGGACGCTAGAATATTATTAAAAATAATAATTGTTGGGGCTGAGGTCCCGCCACTAGCATCATGCACCTCCCACCACAAAGGCAAATAATATTTCATAAATGCTATGGCGGCGCGCCACTCTAAATCCCCGCGGTGCTGAGATACTTCTGCCTGGTCTTCATAATCTGTTTGAAGAACGATATTATACTTGTCAGAATGATAGTAGGGAATATTTCTTTCTTTGCTAAACCAGTCTAGTATTAGGTTGGGGGTTGTCATAATATCAATTAGTATAGTTGTAAGTGCTGTTTATGTAGGCTCCGGACTTGCCCAGCGCTTCCGCCTCTTTTCCTAGGCCAGCGAAGGGGAACTGCAAATAAGTAAGCTTGACACCTGTGGTGGCCATCATGTGTTTATTTATTCCTATCTCTACCTTTTCTACTGTATCGATCATACACTCAATAGCCGCCTGTATCGACTGCGGACTTTGGCTTGATTCGCTGCCGTAAAATTTTGTAAAATGTGTGTGATTCATTAATCCGGAATTAAAATCTTTTTGGAAGGTGACAAAATTATATAACAATTCTCTTAATGAATTTATTAATTTTAATGTTTCCTTCATCATGGCCACAAGATTGTCACCCTTAACCAGAGGCTGCATGTCTGAGTCATCGTTAAGAGCAATGAGGTCAATGCCCGGATTTCCCATTATTTCGCCACCTTGAGAATTTTGTGTGTCTGTCTTGGTTATAAGTTTAATTCCTTCTCGCCCAACAATTCGAATAGCATCTGCTTTCAAACCAACTGCGGATCTAGGCTCGTCATAAGAAGTCGTGCCCATCATGGCACCCTTTCCATCTGCAAGGCCTTCTGGCCCCATATAAGTATCAATATCTGATTTTTGAGAGATATATACGCGCGCCGCATCCATAGTAAAGTCGGGATTTTTGAATATTTTTTTTCTCTTCTTGTCTTTTTTAGCAGCCCTTGCACCCATGCGACCAGCGACAAGGTCAATTGCTGCGCAGTGTGTATTTCCCAAGCCTCCGAAACCAGAATCGGGGCCACCGGGGCGGTCGACTCCCAGTACGATAAAGGCATTCCCTTTCTTTATAACTCTTTCGGCTGGTGTTTTGATAAACGCGGGAACATCTCCGTTTAAACGTTGACCTCCGCCAATACCAGAAAAATCTAATTTGACCTCAATTGGCATGTCACCAATTTGATCTCGGATATCCGGATCGAAATTTTCATGGTCGATTGCTTTTTTGTCCATCCTAGGCTTAGAGTTCAAAGAGGCTCCAGCAACGGAAGAAATAATGTTTGCTGCCACTTGAGTAGCAGCAGCGAAGGCTTCAGCTGGGTCGGGCATGGGTGGTTTCTTTTTAGTATCTTCTGCCATTTTACTCTCCTATCTAATTATCTAATACTTGAAGTATTTTTCCTACTTATTTAGCAGAACTGCTAAAATAGAAAACCCTAGCACACCGATAGCGATGGCCCTATGGCCTTCGGAGCCTGGGTGAAGACCGTCGCCACTATTATAATTTTGGGATAACCAATCGCGAGAACCAGGCTTAATAATGCCTGTCTCTGTAGAGTTCTTCTCGGTAGTGGAAAATACCTCCCACGGGATCGCCCCATTAATAAGGCCTCCTTCCTGGCTGTGGATCCACTCATTATATTTTCTTGTTGCTGTCATTAATCTTATTCGTTTCTCGCTAGACCACACACTTGATCTACTACCATCGGCAAGTAGGCGCGATTCGGCGCCCCATCCATACCACCCATGTAAAGTTATAACAAATCTTTTCATGCTAGACCTTTCAGATCTCAAATAATTTAAGAGAGTCGAAAGAGCATTTATAGCTCCTTGCGGGGTATAGCCCTCGTCATCTTTAATGTTGACGCCCATTCCGTTGGCCCCTCCAAAGATTATTACCGCGTCATAGTCATCTAATTTCACACACCCTGATGCGACATTTGCTTTTAAATGAGAAAGTATAGAATTAGTCTTTCCTGCTAGTACCATACTACCTTTCGCGATTCTGTCCAGATTTAGCATTCCATCGGCACTACCCGCCCACGTGCTGTCGCCGGATACAAAGGATGCGCCAAGAGCCAACACTCGTGGCTTGGGTGATCGAGTAGATGGTCTGAAATATTCATCGCAACCTTCTATTAAAGGAGGGGGTGGTTCATAAAGGGCAGGATTTGTTGGTACGGTCATCCGAGCTTGTCCCGTATTACTAAATTGCATAGAAGCTTTATCTTCACCTTGAAGGGGGATTCTTCTATCCCATTGAACTTCTACTATAGTGGCCAGGGCGCCCCTTTCTTGGTCTTCAAACACTATTTGAACCGGAGTTCCATAATCAATTGGCCCATAGTTTTCTCCAAGCGGGGCTAAGGCATCTCTGCAAATATTAATCAAGGACTCGTCTGCCTCTCCGGTGAATTTTTTTGGCAGCTGCTTAAAACTATCCAATTCGGCTATAAAGACCTTGTAACTATAATACGTTTCAGATTTATGAACTCTATCATAGCTTGCCAAAGTGCGCTGAAAATTAGATGCAGCCCACGGTCGCGGCTGTTGTGTAGATCGAATTATAATTCCATTCCATCGGCATTTTCCCTCTAAAAGATCAGCAGAATAATAATTCTCATTGCTATTCCGAGTAGCCTCGGACACAACAACGCGAGATGGGTCGAAACTTGGCTGAGTAACAACATTGGTCATACTGTTCATCTGACCAAATCGAATCTGAGTAATTTTGTTTATCTTTTTGTTAGTCATTATAATTAAGCACTTAGTGTCCCAAAAATTTGACCAGCTGTACTATCTTTGTCTAGATTCTGGCGAACGGTATGCACTGCGTCCAGTATAGGCGTAATATATTTGGAATGGGCTTTGTTGCCGCCAGTCCCACTCCACCAGGATTGACCTCTTTCAAGATTGCCAGCCCCTTCGTGATATTCGTCGTATTGTATAGGAATCCCCGCCCACTCATAAGCTATTGACTGAGCAGCGCCCTCGGCGTCGTCGTGACGGCCGGCAAAAAACATTCCAGCTCTTCCCTGCTTCCACATTATCAAAGCAGTGCCAAGTATATCTTGAGTTTCGGCACCATAATATTTATCTTTAATGGCGTCGGTTCCCCCAGGATAATCGGCAGCTACGACTGGTATAATTAGTTTCATAGTATCTGGAATTATCTGATAGCGCCCAGCAGCAAAAAGATTTGTGCGACCTTTATCTTGTTGGCTCTGTATTTGACTAACTTTCACACTACCTATATTCGTACCGCCGAATAGTCTAGTGCTCATACGTATGGAGCGGTAATTGTTGGCGCTTACTTTATAATTTCCCGCATCATACTGCGCCGCTCCAGCTTCGGTAGTTCCTATCACATCAAGCACCGGCTTGAACAGGTGTGAAATACTTTCAATTTCAGAATAATTTAATTTGAGGCCCGCACCAATTCGTTTTGGTTCGTGATTGCCGGATTGACCCACAAGCCGAACTTGCCGCGGAGCGGATGGTGTAGAAACCACGTTTTTAAAAAGGCCGGCAGAGCTTTTTTCTCCCTGGAGCGGGATACGCTTGTTGTGCTGAACATCAACAATAGTGGCTATGATACCTTTTTCCTGGTTATCAAATACCACTTCAACGGGAGTCCCATAATCTAAGATGCCCCAGCTTTTTCCTATGGGAGCAACCGCATCACGACAAATATTGATTAAGTTGTTGTCCGCATCTTCAGTAAATTTGGTAGGCAATTTTCTAAAACCATCTAACTCAGCTATAAATATTTTATAGGTATAATGAGCCTGGGCCGGAGGACTTTTACTAAAAGAGGCCATGGTTCTTTCAAAGTTTGAGGTTATATAGGGTCTATTTTGTACAGTCGTTCTTAATACGATAGCGTTCCATTGACATTTCCCTTTTAATAAATCCCCGGTAAAATAGTCTATATTGCTGCCCTGCAACGTACTGGTTACTCGAACTCTAGAAGGATCAAATGATTTGCGTCCGATTGAGTCCTTTAAAGGATTCATTTGACCAAACCGAAGGTCTTTAAGACTATTAATCTTTTTATCAATCACAACTATACCACCGGGTCAAAGCCCAGCCCCCTAAGATTTCCTACAAATCTATCCGATCGGGCCGGTCGATGTTCTGCAGCGGGTCTTTCTATATTATGAAGCCACCAATCGTGGTACTCTTGTGAAGTCGTGTATTTACTGCAGTCAAGAACTGTAGAATATTGTGTTTTTAATTTGTGAGCTACAAACTGTATTTGTTTTTTGTACCCCGATTCTCCAGTTAGTACCTTGAGCTTTTCCTCATTGCTGCTATTGGTAACTCCGGCCCACTTTAACATTTGCCATCCGAGAGCATGCTCTACGCAAACATTCATTTGAAATAACCCAAAAGAGCAATAAACTCCCTTACGAGCGCTCCACGCGCCGGGTACATAATCAACATAAATTCCGCCCGGAGAGCCGGGGCCGCCTTGACGACCAGATGAAGGGGGATCGCCAGGAACGTTTGGGTCAAATTTAGATTCGTTCAAAGCATTAACCACAATTCCATGACGTAAAGCAACACATTGGATGTCGCCATAGGTGGCAAGATCCTGAAATAATTGTTGCCCATTTCGTACACTGGCTTCTGACATCTTAATGGGTGCTCCGGAAGGAGCTGTTAGAGAGGGCCCAGGAGGGGCGCCCACAGTACCGGCTGTTCCATAGTGGCCTCTGTCGCGGCGGGCGCCAGAGATTACATTCTTGAACATATTATCGGGAGTGTCACCGGGCTGAAGAGGGATACGTCCATCATAAAACACCTCGACTACTGTAGCGAGGCCGCGGGCGGTGGCAGAACCATGATTCTCGAATATCACCTCGATGGGTGTACCATAATCTAAATTGCCCCAATTTTTTCCCAATGGCGCAACAGCATCGCGACAGATATTAATCAGATTTTCATCAGGCAATTCGCCATTCGGCCCAAGCGTAAAGCGTTCAGGAAAGCCGGCGCCGTGTGCTGCATCTTTTTCTATAATAATAATCTTGTAGCTATAATAAAGTTCCGTCCCCTTGGTGGTCCGATCTAGCGCCGACAAAGTTCTTTGGAAACTGGAGGCTAGCCATGGACGCCTCTGTTGAGTAGATCTTAGTACAATAGCGGGCCAGCGGCCTTTTCCTTGTAGAAGATTTGGAACAAATTGATTAATGTTCTTTGCCTGTATGGCTCCCGTAGCAGTGATGGTCGCTGTATCAAAATAGGCGGTACCCTGTGAACTTTCTAAAGGATTCATCTGGCCATATTTAATATCTTCTATACTGTTAATTTTATCATCAGCCATCTACTCTTCCTCGCCGTCATCATTTAGTATATCATAGAGTTCTTCTTTGTCTTCTTCTGATAGGCCTGTGACACCCGATTGTTGTTTTTGGAGTAGAGCTGTTAGCTTTACCATCTGCTCATTAGAACGTTGTAGGTTTTCTACATACTTGGCAGCGATGGAGCCTAACTCGCGACGAGCAGAGTCACCACTCTTCATATCGTTCATGGCATCCATAAGCAATGTTTTAGCTAATGCACGATCTTCTCTAATATTGCGCGTTGCCTCGTTAATATAATCTTCTAAATTTCGCCGCTTTCCCATTTTCCTCTAAAGGTCCTATATTTTTTACGAAGTTTATTTAGGTTATTGACGACCTGTTTGGTGTTAAGCCCTGTAATCTCTCGTAAGTATAAATAAATAGCTTTTTTGTTGAAAATTTCGATATCATTTGAGGACTCAAAAAGAATTTTTACAGCATCCAACACCTTTTTCTCGTTTTCTTTAAACATATCATCGTCCCATTTCGACAGTTCTTCATAAAAATGTTTCCAGAACTCTAAATCTTCTCGGACTTGATCATATTGTTTTTCCTGGGATATCACCTCCTCTTCGAGTTGGTTTATCATATCTTCCAGAAAAACCTCTTTTCTGGCACGGCGGGCGTTTTGTTTAACTTTATGAATAAACCAGTTTTTTGTTACAACAGAAAAATATGAAAAGGCTTTAGATCCCTTGGAGGGGTCAAACTTATCAAGTATGGTTGTTAACCAGACTTTACAGTCCTGTCGCAGGTAGTCGATGTTCGGGAGAGATGTAAACCGATAAGTAAAAATTATTTTATTGACCATCTCATCAAAGGCCGGCTGGATTAATTCAACATACAACTTAGTTCTTCTGTCGCGATCTGTAATCCTAGCATATTCTACTATGGCATCTTCGTGAATTTGTGTAAAATAATAATTCTTACGCCTCTTGGCGCGCTTCTTCTTCAACTTCGTCACTATCTAACTCCTCTTCTAGAGATTCCATATCTAATGTCAAGTCGTATATATCTTCAAATTTTTCTAGCTCTTTACGAATAAATTTGATTTTGCTAATCAACTCTTGTATAACTGGCTCTCCATAAAACACATCCATATTATAAAGAGAATCGCAAAACTTCTCGAATACTCGAAAAGCAATATATAGATCTCCCAAATTATCCGATGTATACAACAACTTGGCGAGAACCTTATAACCATACCATATTAAAAATATATTTAAGAAGATAGAGAAGATA